>Ga0137306_100071_pt1 | contig 152984 bp, 123 predicted proteins | sample Inofroosms_March_FD_97187 | JGI IMG/M metagenome (GOLD analysis project Ga0137306, IMG submission 97187) | Mouse cecal microbial communities from Vienna, Austria - N-Acetylneuraminic and N-Acetylglucosamine D2O microcosms_March | ecosystem: Host-associated > Mammals > Digestive system > Large... | reverse complement strand
GACCGTTTGGTTGTATAATAACTATATCTGTGGCCTTTCCGCGCGGCGGCCGCCCAACAGAACCCTGCGGCGCTGCTTTCCGGCAGGCCCGCTGCAAAAAAGGAGGCCTTGCCTTGCATTATCTGGATAACGCGGCCACAACGCGTGTGGCCGATGCGGTGGCCGACGTGGCCGACGCCGTGCTGCGCGAATGTTTTGCCAATCCCTCCTCGCTCTATGCGTCGGGCGCGCGCAGCGAGGTGCTTGTTGCCAATGCGCGCGAAACGGTTGCCGCATCGCTTGGCGCGCGGGCGCAGGAGTTGGTATTCACCGCAGGCGGCTCCGAGGGCAACAACCTTGCCATCCTTGGCGCGGTGAAGGCGCGCGGCGCGTGGGCGGACCATATCGTTGTAACAGGCTACGAGCACCCCAGTGTGCAAAATCCCATTGCGGCGCTGGAAAAAGAGGGCTGGCGCGTTACCGTAATGCCGCCCGATGAAAGCGGCCATATCGATGCGCAAAGCCTCATCGACGCTGTGGGGCCGAAGACGGCGCTGGTGGCTGCGATGCATGTGAACAACGAGATCGGTTCAGTGCTCGACGTGCGGGCGCTGGCGCGTGCCGTGAAAGAAAAAAACGGCCGCGCAGCCGTGCATGTGGACGGTGTGCAGGCGTGGGGCAAGGTGCCCATTCGCCTGAACGAAACGGCCATCGACAGCTATACGGTATCCGGCCACAAGATCCACGCGCCCAAGGGCGTGGGAGCGCTGTATCTGCGCAGGGGCTACCACATCGCGCCTGTGTTTTTGGGCGGCGGGCAGGAGGCAAAACGCCGCCCCGGCACCGAAAATGTCGCCTATATCGCGGCGCTGGCGAAGGCTGCCGAGCGCATGGGCGCCGACGCCGCTGCGCGTGAAGCGCACATTGCCGCGCTGAACGCGCTGCTGTGGCAAAGACTGGCGGAGCTGCCGGGCATCACGCGCAACAGCCCGCCCGACGCGCGGCCGGAACTTGCGAATTTTTCGGTGGACGGCATCAAAAGCGAGACGATGCTGCATTTTTTGGACAGCAAGGGCATTTGTGTTTCCAGCGGCTCGGCGTGTAGCCGGGGCGAGGCCAGCCATACGCTCACGGCCATGGGCCTTGCGCGCCGCCGCATTGATACGGCGCTGCGCGTCTCGTTTTGTGCCGACAGCACGCCCGACGATGTAAACGCGCTGGCCGACGCGCTGGCCGAGGGCATCCGCACGCTGGCGAAGATGCGCCGGTAGCGCCGGGCGCTTTGCACCGGCTGTTCGGTACGCCGGCCGAAGGGAGCAAAGAGCGCGGATGATTTAGGCCGTGGCCCGCGGGCGGATGGCTTTGGAAGCCCTTGAACCGGGCGAAACGGCCGCGCCGGCACCTTGCAGTGCACCGGGCGGCCGCGGCGGAATTTTGCTGCCGGGCGGCTTGCCCGCGCGGCAAAAGACGCCAGCGCATCAAAGAAAGGGAAGAATCGCATGAAGGAAATATTGCTTGCCTATCAGGGCGAAATGTCGCTGAAGGGGCTGAACCGTGCCGCGTTTGAAAGCGTTCTGCTCAAAACGATGCGCCGCCGGCTGAAGTCCCTGGGTGAATTCAAGATCTATAAGGCGCAGAGCACCATGTATGCCGAGCCGGGCGAAGGGGTTGACGTGGATGCGGCCGAGGAGCGGCTTTCCAAAATTTTCGGCATCGCGGCACTCAGCCGCGCGGCCGTCTGCGCAAAGGACTTCGACGAGATCCGAAAAACGGCCGTAGAATATCTGCGCGTGCCGCTGTGCTTGGCGCGCACGTTCAAGGTGAGCGCCAAGCGGTCGGACAAGGCGTTCCCGATGAACAGCATGCAGATTGCGCGCGAGCTGGGCGGTGTGCTGCTTGCCGCTTATCCGCACCTGAAGGTGGACGTACATCACCCGGAGGTGAACGTCACGGTGGAGATCCGCGATTTTGCGGCCTATGTACACGGCGGCAAAAGGCCCGGCGCGGGCGGGCTGCCGGTATCCACCTCCGGCAAGGCGATGATGATGCTCTCGGGCGGCATCGACAGCCCCGTGGCAGCATATCTGATGGCGAAGCGCGGCCTTTCGCTGGCGTGCGTTCACTTTGCGAGCCCGCCTTACACCAGCGAGCGCGCCAGAGCCAAGGTGCTGACACTGGCCGAAAGGCTGACGCCGTATACGGGCAATTTGGACGTGTACGTGGTGCCGTATACCGCCGTGCAGGAGCATCTTCGCGACAACGCGCCGGACGTGCTGTTCACGGTGCTCATGCGCCGCAGCATGCTGCGCATTGCAAATTTGCTGTGCGCAAAGGAGGAGGCGCAGGCCGTCATCACGGGCGAGAGCCTTGCGCAGGTGGCCAGCCAGACGCTGTGGGCCATCGCCTGTACGGACGCCGCGCAGACACTGCCCGTTCTGCGCCCGTGCATCGGCATGGATAAAACCGAGATTATGGAGCTTGCGCGCCGGATCGATACCTATGAGACGAGCATTCTGCCTTACGAGGATTGCTGCACAATTTTTACGCCGCCGCACCCCAAGACAAAGCCGCAGCTTGGCGAGATCGAGGCGGCCGAGGCGGCGATGCCCGGCCTTGCGGCACTGGAGGCGCGGGCCGCCGGGGAAGCGGAGCGCATTGCCGTTCATTTGTAAGAGCGTTTTTTGCTCTGATAAGAGCGTTTTGCATCAAAAAAGGGGGGGATCCTGTGGAAGCAGAGATCATTGCCGTCGGCACAGAGCTGCTGCTCGGCGATATCCTGAATACGAACGCCCGGTTTTTGAGCCGGGAACTGGCGGGCCTTGGCATTTCGGTGCATTTTCAAACAGTGGTGGGCGACAATCCCGGCCGGCTGGAAAGCGTGGTGCAGATGGCGCGTGCGCGCAGCGATCTGCTGGTTTTTTCCGGCGGTCTTGGGCCGACAAAGGACGATCTGACAAAAGAGACCGTCGCACGCGCGTTCGGCGATCCGCTGCGTCTGGATGCCGAAGAGCTGGAGAAGATCCGCGCGTTTTTTACCGCGGCGGGGCGCACCATGCCGGAAAACAACCGAAAGCAGGCGATGACGCCCGTGTATGGGCGCAAGATCCCCAACGAAAACGGCACCGCGCCCGGCATGATCTTTGAAGACCGCTTATCGCCCGGCAAATACGCCGTGCTGCTGCCCGGCCCGCCGAAGGAATTGCAGCCGATGTTTTTGAACGGTGTAAAGCCGTGGCTTGCCGCCATGAGCGACAGCGTGCTGCATTCCCTGACGCTGCGCGTTACGGGCATCGGCGAGAGCCATCTGGAAAGCAAGGTGGGCCCGCTGCTGCAAAACGCAAACCCAACGGCCGCCGTGTATGCCAAGACGTCGGAGGTGATCCTCCGCATCACCGCAAAGGCGGAAGACGAGGCGGCGGCCGAGCGGATGTGCCAAGAGTACGCGCAGCATTTTTACAAGGCGCTGGGAGACTGCGTTTATGCGGTGGATAAGGATTCTCTGGAGCAGGTGGTGGTGGAGACGCTGGCCGCGCATGGCCTGACGGTGGCCACGGCGGAGAGCTGCACCGGGGGGCTGCTGTCGCAGCGCATTACGTCCGTGCCGGGCGCGAGCGAGGTATTCGCCTACGGCGCGTGCACCTATGCAAACGGGATCAAGCAGAAGATGCTTGGCGTAAAAGCCGAAACATTGGCGCAATATGGCGCGGTTTCGCCCGAGACGGCTGCCGAAATGGCGCGCGGCGTGCGCGCGGCGGCCGGGGCCGATTTTGGCGTGGGGATCACGGGCATTGCCGGGCCGGGCGGCGGAACGCCCGAAAAGCCCGTAGGGCTGGTGTATGCAGCCGCGTGCAGCGGCGATATTACGTATGTGCAGCGGCTCGTTGTGCCGGGGCGCACACGCGAGGTGGTGCGCATTTCTGCCACGCAGCGCGCGCTGGAAATGGTGCGGCGGCTGGCACTCAAGCTGCCGCAGCCCGGGTGCGCGGCCTTTGCGGCGGAGCAGCCCGCGCATATGCCCGCCGAACAGGCGCCGGCGCACAACGGATAATGCCACAGCCGCAAAAAGCCCGGCCGTAAGAGACGCCGGAGGACTTGGGCCCGAAGGGGGACCGGATAAAAACAAGCGCCCACAGGCGGGGGCGGCGGGATCTGCAGGCAACCGGCATACAGGGCGCTGCCTGCGCAAAACCGCGCCGAATGCATGGGCGGGAAGGGATTACTATCATGCAGCAGTCAATGGAAAAAAACGTGGAAAAGCAGATGATCATCCGCACGTTCGAGCCAAATCTCGACCAGCTGAAGCAGACGGCGCGCCAGCTTGCGCACATGCAGGATGTGAGCCTGAACCTGTACGGACAGGCCAGCGAGGTTTTGATCGTTGTAACGGCGCGCGCCTTTGCGCAGGCCGCCGCTACCGAGCTCACCGAGAGCGTGGCCGAGCAGTTCGAGCTTTCGCTCGGCGATACGGTTTACGGCCGGGGCAAGGGCAGCCTTGCGTATTTTACGGCAGGTGAGCTGATCGAACATGAAGCCAACATCGCCGCGGCGGATGCAGAAACCGGCGCGCTGCTGGAGGAAGAGTTTTCACACACCAAGCGCGGCCCCTCGGTGTTCGATTTCGGCGAGGGCAGCTACCACGACAGGCGTTTTTTAAACAAAGTGCAGGCCGCCGAGGAACGCTATGCCGACGAAGGCGATGCCGCGCAATCCGTTGCGGCGCGCGCCGTTGCGGCCTCAAAATACGGCCACGCAGATTTCGGTGCCGCGGTGATGGGCATCGGCTCGGGAGAAGCTGTATATATCGCCGTGGCGTACCGGGGCTATGTGTACCTGCGCCGCTTTAAAGATAGCGATACGGCATCCAAAAGCGCCGCGCTGATGATGTTGGATCTGATCCGCCGTCTGATGAAAAAACAGCCGGTGAACAATGCGCGGATGTTTAAGGCCTATTCCGATTTTGACTGGAACGAACCGATCACAAGGAAACGCGCAAATCCCTATCTTGCGCCGATCATTGTGCTGGCCGTGCTGCTTGTGCTGCTGGCCGGCGCCTGCTGGTATTTCTTTACGCATTATTCCCTGGGCGGCGGACAGGGAAGCTCGCTGCCCGCGGATAACTCCACAGGCGCGAGCGTGCCCGCCGCGCCGGATGTGCAGGCGCCCGCTCCCTCTGTGCCGCAGCCTGCCGGCGACGGAAACACCTCCGGTGCGGACAGCACGGTTCCCCCGGCGGCAGACAGCGTACAGCCGGCAGACAGCACGCCGACGGCGTCCGACGGCGCACAGGCAGGCGGCAATGTTGTGCAGCCGTTTGCATAAATTGATGGATTGATTCCATAAAGTAAAATTTAATTTACATAAAGGAGAATGCAGATGAAACCGGTGATCGGGATCGTTTCCTCCTGCACGCACGAGCTGCACCCTATGTATACCACGGGGCGGGACTATGTGCTTTCGGTGGAGCAAGCGGGCGGCCTTGCGCTGCTGCTGCCCGCTGTGCCGGACGCGGTGAACGACAGTATGGCGCAATGGCTGGCGCTGTGCGACGGCTTTTTGCTGGCGGGCGGCGGGGACGTTGCCCCCACCTTTTACGGGCAGAGCCCGCTGCCGCAGGTAAAAAGCACCGATCGGCTGCGAGACCAGGTGGAGATGACGCTTTGCCGCGCGGCACAGCAGCACGGCAAGCCCGTGCTGGGCGTTTGCCGCGGCGTTCAGGTGCTGAATGTGGCGTTCGGCGGCACCCTTTGGCAGGATATCCCCACGCAATGCCGGGGAGCGATCTGCCATATGCAGGATATGAGCGCGCGCGGCGAGCTGTTTCACAGCCTGATGATCGAGCCGGACAGCCTGCTGGGGCGCGTGATGGGCACGGGCCGGCATGAGTGCAATACCTTCCATCATCAGGCGGTGCGCGAGGTGGCGCCGGGCTTCGCGGCCGTTGCACGCACACCGGACGGTGTTACTGAGGCCATTGAGCGCATGGACGGCCTGGCGATCGGTGTGCAGTGGCACCCGGAAAACCTCTGCGCGCAGTATGCCGATCACTCCGCGCTGTTTGCGTGGCTGGTGAATACGGCCGGGCAGTGCGCGCAGGCGGAGTAAAGCGGAAAAACGGCAAAACAAAAAAGGAATAAAAAAGGTGCGGCGTAAGGCCGCACCTTTTTTATAAAGCAATTGTTCAGCCACCGAAGCGGGTGCCGTTCAGCTTTACGCCGGGGCCCATGGTGGAGGCCACGGTAACGCTGCGGATATACTGGCCCTTGGCCGCCGCAGGCTTTGCCTTGACGATCGCTTCCATCACGGTGTCCAGGTTCTGCTGCAGCTTTTCGGCGCCAAAGGAAACCTTGCCGATGGGCACGTGGATGATGTTCGCCTTGTCCAGACGGTACTCGATCTTGCCGGCCTTGGCCTCGCTGACGGCGCGGCCCAGATCGGGCGTCACCGTGCCGGCCTTGGGGTTCGGCATCAGGCCGCGCGGGCCGAGGATGCGGCCCAGACGGCCAACCTGCCCCATCATATCGGGCGTAGTGACGAGTACATCAAAATCGATAAAGCCTTCGTTCTGGATCTTTGCAATCAGGTCGGCATCGCCCACCATCATTGCGCCGGCCTCCTCGGCGGCCTTGGCGGCGTCGCCCTTGGCAATGGCAATAACGCGCACGTCCTTGCCGGTGCCGTTGGGCAATACCACCGCGCCGCGCACCTGCTGGTCGGCATGGCGGCTGTCTACGCCGAGGCGAACATGCAGCTCTACGGTTTCGTCAAACTTCGCGCGGGCGGTCTGGCAGCACAGCGCCAGCGCCTCCTCGGTATCGTACAGCTTGGTACGATCGACAAGCTTTTTGCTGTCGATATAATGCTTTCCGTGTTTCATAATATCCTCCTGTGGTAATACGGAATGATCCTCCCACGTATGGTGAGGTTTCTTATGCAGACGTTAATCGGTAACCGTAACGCCCATGCTGCGGCAGGTACCGGCGATCATGCTGACAGCCGATTCCAGGTTCGCGGCGTTCAAATCGGGCATTTTGGTGGTGGCGATCTCTTCCAGCTGCTTTTTGGTGATGGACGCAACCTTTGTTTTGTTGGGCACGCCCGAGCCGCTCTCGATGCCGACTGCCTTTTTGATGAGCACAGCCGCCGGAGGGGTTTTTGTGATGAAGCTGAAGGAGCGGTCTGCATAGACCGTGATCACGACAGGGATGATATAACCGATGTCTTTTTGTGTGCGCTCGTTGAATTCCTTCGTGAACGCCATGATGTTCACGCCGTGCTGGCCGAGCGCCGGGCCGACGGGGGGAGCCGGAGTCGCTTTACCGGCCGGGATCTGGAGCTTGATATACCCCGTTACTTTCTGAGCCATTTTCTTGTGCACCTCCAAAAATTGTGGTTCGTTGCGGGCGACGGCCGGATGCCGCGCCCTCCCACGAGCGCGCAAAGCACTTTTGCGCGCTCTGCGAGGCCGCCGTGCAGATCTGCGCCGCACACGGGGAGCCTCTTATAAGAACCGCGCCCGTTTGCCTGCGGGCGAGCGGTATCTTATCGGGAAATCGATCCGGCTTCTCAAAGCCGGTTTCGGGCAAATTGCGGTCTTGCCAACGGCAAAGCGCGCGCCGCTTACAAAGGCTTTACCTGAACAAAATCCAGCTCCGCCGGCGTTTCGCGGCCAAACATGGAAACCTTCACGTTCACCTTGCGCGCATCGGTATCGATGCCCTCCACAATACCGATAAAGCCCTCCAGCGGGCCGCCGATGATCTGCACGTTGTCGCCCACGGCGTAATCGAGCGTTACCGCGCGCACATCCACGCCCAGCTTATCCACCTCTTCGGCGGTAAGGGGAATGGGCTTCGACGACGGGCCTACAAAGCCCGTAACGCCGCGCGTATTGCGCACGATATACCAGCTGTCGTCCGTCATCACCATTTTTACAAGCACGTAGCCGGGGAAAAGCTTGCGCTCTACCTCGCGCTCCTTGCCGTCCTTGATGTCGGGCACCAGCTCGACGGGAACCTTTACCTCCTGGATCAGATCCTGCAGGCGGCGGTTCTCGATGATGGTTTCCAGATTCTGGGCCACTTTGTTTTCATAGCCGGAATAGGTATGCACCACATACCAGCGCGCCTCGGTATCTCTGTCCTGCGCCATGCTTCAAAACCCCGCTTTCAAGCCTTGCTGCCCGCCGGTGTGCGGCGGACGCCGTTTCGGGTTTGCCCCGTGCAGTTTGCGCAAACGGGCGCGGCTACGCGGCGTTCGTTTGCAGCAGCGTGCTCAGCCCAAAGCCGAACACTGCGTCGAGCACCATGATCAGCACTGCGGCCACGAGCACAACGACCAGCACCACAAGGGTGTTGTTCATGATCTGCTTTTTCGACGGCCACACAACCTTCTTCATTTCGCTGACAGTATCGCGGAAAAACTTCGCGATGCGCCCGAAGAAGCCCTTCACTTTGGCGAAAAAGCCTTTGGACTTTTTCTCAGTCTTATCAGCCATGCTGCTTGTCCGCCTTTCTTACTTGGTCTCGCGGTGAACCGTATGCTTTTTGCAGAAGCGGCAATACTTCTTCATCTCAAGCCGGTCCGGGCTGTTCTTCTTGTTCTTCTTGGTGTTGTAGTTGCGCTGTTTGCACTCCGTGCAGGCAAGAACAATTTTTACACGCATTGTTTCGGCACCTCCATCTAATAGCCTCCCTCTTATGGCAGGCGGCGCATCGAAAAATGCGCACAAAAAAACAAACCTGCAAAAGAGGTATCCTTATCATACCACCCGCCGCGCCTTACGTCAAGCGATTCTTGCGCCAAAAACGCCGCCGCGCAAAATTTTTCTGCCCGTTTGCGCTTTTTTGCTGCCGGCGGCGTTCGCGCGCTGTGAGGCGCGCGGCGTTTGCGCGGCGCGATCGATCCGGCAATATTTCCCTGCCGCTTCGGGATTTGGGGCTTGTATGTTGCGCGGGCACACGGTTTTATTGTATACTTTATAAAAAGGCGAAGCGGGGCCGGGCGGGGCAAAGGCAAACGGCAGCCGGAGCCGAACGGCACCACGGGAAGGAGGCTTTTGGCATGACAACAGATCGGCTGGCCGCGGCCTGCGGCTTTCGGCCGCTGTTTTTGGGCGCGGCGCGGCAGGTGACCGGCGTATTCTGCGGCGATCTTGTAAGCTGGGCGCTGGTGCGCGCCAAGGCGGGCGATGCATGGTGCACGGTAATGGTCGGCGAAAACACGGTGGCGGCCGCGCTGCTTGCGGGCTGCGCGTGCGTAGTGCTGTGCCACGGCACCGAGGCAAGCGCCGCCATGCTGCGCGCCGCAAAGGAGCACGGTGTAACGCTGTTTGCTGCCGATCTGCCCGAGTTCGAGACGGGCGCGGCCATTGCGCGGGCGGCAATCCTCACTTGATTTCCCGCGCAAAAACAGGCATATTTCAGTGGCTTGCAGTACAGCCACACACCTTGTAAAATATATTGACATATTGATAAAATGCGACATGGACTGATCCAATAAAATTGCCCCGCAAGGGGCAGGGGGCTGCGCCATAAATTTGCAATATAAAAATCAAGCGAACCCCTGCGCGGATTCGCTTGACCATATTTTTTCTTTTTCTCCTGTCTACTTGACAGGGGGCCGTTCACTTTTTGATGCACCTTGTTTTTTTCTACAGTTCCTCGTTTGCCACGGGCAGTTCGGGCGTGCTGGTCGGCTTCGGCCGTTCCTGCTTCGGCCGGGCCGGCTCCGGCCCGCTTGCGGCGGGCGGTTCGCCCGCCGCAAAGAGCTCTGGCTGCATGCCTGCCCCGGAGGGCTTTGGCGGCTCGGGCATCGCGGATGCCTCGGAGGGCTTTGGCAGCTCGGGCATCGCGGATGCCCCGGAGGGCTTTGGCGGCTCGGGCATCGCGGATGCCCCGGAGGGCTTTGGCGGCTCGGGCATCGCGGATGCCCCGGAGGGCTTTGGCGGCTCAGGCATCGCGGATGCCTCGGGCAGGTTGCCGCTTTTCAGTGTGACGATGGCCTTAAAAAGGTCGCCGTCCACCGCCACCTCGAACGAGCCGCCCTGCAGCTCGGCAAAGCTCTTTACAATGGCAAGGCCGAGGCCGCTGCCCTCGGTGTTGCGCGATCGATCGCCGCGCACAAAGCGCTCGGTGATGTGCTGCGCGTCAAAATCCAGCTCGGTGGCCGAAATGTTTTTAAAAACGATCTGCGCGCCGTCCGCAAGGGGTGTGAGCGTAATATACGCTCGCGTGCCGGGCATGCCGTATTTGGTAATGTTCACGAGCAGGTTTTCAAAGATGCGGCAGGTCTTTTGCCCGTCCAGCACAAGCGGCACGCGGCCCTCGGGCAGCTGCCAGCGAAAATCGACGCCGCAGCTCTGCAGGGAATCGGCCAGCTCGTACTGCATCTGCTTGAGCAGTGCCGCAAGGTCAGTTTCGGCATAGTGCACCGTCACGTTGCCGGTGGCGGCCTTGCTCACCTCGAACAGATCCTCGATCAGCCGCTTCAAACGCTGCGATTTGCGGTCAAGTGTGTCGATGTATCGGGCGCGGTCGGCCTCGGAAAGGCCGGGATCCTTCAAAAGATCCACATAGGTGATGATGGCCGTGAGCGGCGTTTTTAGATCGTGCGAGACGTTCGAGATCAGCTCGGTTTTCATGTTCTGGCTGCGCACCTCGGCGGCAACCGCCTTTTCAAAGCCGTCGCGCACCTGGTTCAGCTCGTCGCGCAGGGGGTCAAACATGCCCAGCTCGCCCGCAATGGGCGCTGTCAGATCGCCCGCGGCCATGCGCCGCGCGGCGTCCAGCAGCGCGGCGTAGTGCTGCTGCTCGCGAACCATCCGGCCGCGCAGCAGAAAAAACAGCAAAATGGTGTAAAGCAGCGTGCCCAGAATGCCGAACACCCAAAAGCAGCAGATGAACGTAACGATCACGAAGTTTATCGCCAGCAGGCGCAGGAGCGTGCGGTCGGCGGAGTCGCGCAGATCCACGCGCGTGAGCGCGCTCCACATCCGCATAATCTGCCGCCCCACAGCGCGCCAGAGCAGCCGCGTAAGGCGCAGCGCCTGCCCGGCGAGCGTGTACCGGAACAGATACCTCCTCCAGCCGTGCCGGGCAACGCCCTGCCGCACGGCCAGCACGGGCAGGAATACGGCCGCCAAAACAGGCAGGGCCACGAGCATCGCCATAAAAAACGCGAACGTGTCCGCGGCCGCGGGCAGATCGATGCTGAAATTATCCGCGAGATTTTGAGAGATGCTGCCGTCGCACAGGCTTACAAGGCATTGAGAGAGCAACGCCCCGCCCAGTGTTCCTGCGCCAAACAGCAGGGCGATGCCTGCTTCAAGCGGCAGCGCGGCCAGACGCTTGCCCCCAAGGCCGCTGCCCCGCCTGCGGCCAAACCACAGCGCCAGCAGCGCGCACACGCCAATCACTGGCCAGAACAGCAGGTTGAACGCGCTGTACAGGCGGTGTATTTGGTTGGAGGTGCCGTAGCCTGTAAGCTCGTCGTAGGCAGGAAGATCCTTCGGAACGGCAAAAATCAGCGCTACGCCGCGCGGCGGCGCAAGATCGTAATATTGGAACAGCTCATCGGCCATTTCAAAATACGAGAGCGCGAGAGTGTCCCAGCTCGAGCCGTAGTGCTCCCAGTATTCTATGGTTGCCCCGTTGGGCGACGACAGCATCCAATCGCGCACAATCGCTGTCTCGCCGCTTTTGTTGTAATTTACGGCGATGACGTAGTCCCATGCGTCCAGCGCAAAAGAGTCGCGCTGCAAAAAGCCGCTCAAATCGGTTTTGGGCGCGTAGATGGCGCCGCTCTCGGGATCAACAACAGTATATTGCAGGCTGCCCCAGCCGGAATCGAAGGAACGGGCAAAATCGAAAATCATCTGATTGAAGTCGTCGATGAGCGCGGCGGCCCGCTCGCTGTAGACATCCAGCCCGCCGTGCTGCTCCGGCTGTTCGGCAGAGGCTGTTCGGTCCTCCGCGCCGAAATCGACGGTGAAGGGATCCTCCCCGGTTGCGCGGGCCATTGCGTGGAACAGGCTGTTTTCGTCGCTTAGCAGCACGGCGGAGGGCGCATATTCCACGTTGTCCCACGCGCAGCGCGCCTGCCAGTAGCGCACCATGCTGCAAAGCCGAAGCTGATCGATAAACGAGGGGTAGGCATAATAGGTGTAGCCGCTGCGCTCGATATACGCGTAGGAGCCGGCCATGCCCGATACCAGCAGCGCCGCCAGCGCCAGCAGCCACAGCGCGGCGCAAAGGCCTGCCGCAATTTTGCTTTTTGGTTTTGCCGCCATGGGAGGTTACCACCTTTCCGAAGGATGCCGGAATTTTTTAGCCGGTTTTGCTTTAGGCCCGGTTTGCCCGGCTCTGCCGTGCGCCGGGCGCCGAGGGGCGCCCCGGCGCGGAACGCGAAGTTTGCCGAGGGGCGCCCCGGCGCGGAACGGCCGGGCACGGGACGCGAAGCTTGCCGAACGGCGCCCCGGCGCGGGCCGCGCTATGCCTCGATTTTATACCCGATGCCCCACACTACCTTCAGGTATTTGGGCTCGCGGGGGTTATATTCGATTTTTTCGCGGATGTTGCGCACGTGCACCATAATGGTATCGGTATTGACAGCGCGCTCGTTCCACACGCGCTCGTAGATCTCTTCGGCCGAAAATACGCGGCCGGGGTGCCTCATCAAAAGCAGCAGGATCTTAAATTCCAGCGGCGTCAGCTTTACGGGCGCGCCGTCTACCGTGAGCTCGGCGGTTTCTTCGCACAGCTCCAGCCCGCCGATGGTGTATGTGCGGCGCGCGGGCGATTCGGCCGCCGCGCCCGTCGCCCGCAAAAACTTTTCGTAGCGCCGCAGATGCGAATGCACGCGCGCGAGCAGCTCCATCGGCACGAAGGGCTTTGTCACATAGTCGTCCGCGCCGATGTTCAGCCCCGTGATCTTATCCAGATCCTCCGATTTTGCCGAGAGCATAATCACGGGGAATTCAAAGCCCTCGGCGCGCAGCTTCATCACCATCGTAATGCCGTCCATCACGGGCATCATCACATCCACGATGGCCAGATGCATCGCCTGCCGGCGCGCCGCCTCCAGTCCTTCGGCCCCGTTGGCTGCGCCGTGCACGGCGTAGCCCTGATTTTTTAAATAAATCGATACGCCCTCGCGAATTTCGGCGTCGTCCTCTACCACCAGAACATGCGTCTCCATAAAAACCACCTTGAAAGTTTACTTCTGTTTGCCGGGAGGGTTACCCCCGCTTTCCGGGAAGCAATCGGCAGACAGGCCCGGCGGATCGCCCAAAGCGGCCGCCGTTTTGCAATTTTATGTATGGATTTAGTATATCACAGGCTTGAAGGAAGCGCCAGTGCGTGTTATACTTTGTCTGGAACAAAAAATGTTCCGGGGCTGCGCCGGGCGCAGCCCCGGGCTCTGCTTTGAAAAAAGCGGGGAACGGCTGCCGCACGGGGCCGCCCGGGAACGCGGGCGCGAAGCGCGCCGCGAACGGCTGCGGCCAGCCGCGGCCGGCAGTAAGAGGGGAATCGAATCATTAAGGGGGAGAGGATATGTCCAAAACCGTAATTCCGGCTGGATACCGCCCGTTGTTGGGGCTGTATGATACGCAGAAGGCCATCGGGATGATCCAGGAGATTTTTTTAAAAAAGCTGTGCGGCGCGCTGCACTTAAAGCGCGTTACCGCGCCGCTGTTCGTAGACCCGGCCACGGGCCTGAACGACGATCTGAACGGCGTGGAGCGCCCTGTCGGCTTTGACGTGCCGGCGCTGGCGGCCGATGCGGCCGTGGTGCATTCGCTGGCGAAGTGGAAGCGCATGGCGCTGGCAAAATACGAGTTTCGCCCGGGCAACGGCCTTGTCACCAACATGAACGCCATCCGCCGCGACGAAGAAATGGACAATCTCCATTCCATCTATGTCGATCAGTGGGACTGGGAAAAGGTGATCACCCGCGCCGAGCGCAGCCCCGAAACACTGCGCCACACCGTGCAGCGCATTGTGGAGGCCGTGTGCGGCACGCTGGACGAATTGAAGTGGGAATTCCCCGATTTGGAGGCCATTCGGCTGAACCATACGGTGACGTTCGCCACCGCGCAGCAGCTGGAAGACCGCTGGCCCGAAAAAACGCCCAAAGAGCGCGAAAACGCCTTTGCCAAGGAGCACGGCACGATCTTTATTATGGGCATCGGCGGGGTGCTGCGCTCCGGCAGGCCGCACGACGGCCGCGCGCCGGACTATGACGATTGGGCGCTGAACGGGGACTTGCTGTTCTGGGACGAAGCGCTGGGCTGCGCGCTGGAGCTTTCCAGCATGGGCATCCGTGTGGACGAGGCTTCGATGAAAAGCCAGCTCGCGGCCGCCGGGTGCGAGGCAAGGGCCGAGCTGCCGTTCCACAAATCGCTGCTGGCGGGCCGGCTGCCGCTTACCATCGGCGGCGGCATCGGCCAGAGCCGTCTGTGCATGCTGCTGCTGGGCAAGGCGCATGTAGGCGAGGTGCAGGTGTCGCTGTGGGACGATGAGACCTATGCCGTGTGCGGCCGCGCCGGGGTGCGCCTGCTGTAACGGCATTGACCGCATTTATCTATAATGAATACGAGAATGAATACGAGCTGCCGCGCTGCATTGCTACAAGGCACGGCGGCTTTTTGCTCTTTTCTTTTGCAGGGGGATATGGTATACTGATTTTATTCAAGCGTGCGGATCATTTTATTCAAATTTATTCAAACGTGCGGATCATCAAAAGAACAAAGCAGGAACGGAACGCTTCTTTTCCCCGCGAAGGAGAGAAGATCCGGCCGCCCGCAAGTTAAAAATCAAACTTTCGGATAGGAGACCGATATGAATTACAGCGAATTGAACGTACCCGAACAGATCCACAAGGCCGTCGAGCGCATGGGCTTTACCGAGCTTACCGAGGTACAGGAAAAGGCCATTCCGCCCATGATGGCCGGGCGCGATGTCATCGCGAAGGCACCCACGGGCACGGGCAAAACCTGCGCGTTCGGCATTCCGCTGATCTTAGAGCTGGATCAGGCCCAAAAATATCCGCAGGCCGTTGTAATGGCTCCCACGCGCGAGCTGGCGCAGCAGATCACGGGGGATCTGGAGGATCTGGCGCACTTTTACCCCGAGATCCGCATTGTTACCGTGTACGGCGGTGCGAATATGCAAAAGCAGATTGACCGGCTGAAAAAGGGCGCGCAGATTGTGGTGGCCACGCCCGGCCGCCTGCAGGATCACATGAACCGCCGCACGGTGGATCTTTCGCACGTTACCACCGTGGTGCTGGACGAGGCCGACGAAATGCTGAACATGGGCTTTTATAAGGACGTGCGCAAAATTTTGGATCAGATCAAATCGCGCAAGCGTCTGGCGATGTTCAGCGCCACCATCAGCCGCGAGGTGATGGATATCGGCTGGCTCTATCAGCGCGACGCCGAAGAGATCACCGTGCAGCCCATCGAGGATTCCGCGCCGAAGATCGATCAGTTCCTGGTGCTCACCACAGGCCGCAACAAGCTGGCAGATATGGCCGAGATCATCGTGCAGAAGGGCTACCGGCGCGTGATGGTATTCTGCAACCAGAAATATACCACCGCGATGCTGGCAAACCAGATGGCGCGGCTGAATTTTGTGGTGGATTGCCTGCACGGCGATCTTTCGCAGGGCGAGCGCAACAAGATCATGGCGGAATTTAAGGCGGGCAAGCTGGCGGTGCTGGTTTCTACAGACGTGGCCGCGCGCGGCATCGATGTTTCCGAGGTGGACGCGGTTTTCAATTACGACGTGCCGGATTCCAACGAATATTATACCCACCGCATTGGCCGCACCGGCCGCGCGAAGCATGCGGGCGAGGCGTATGTGCTGTATACCAAGGAAGAGGCAAAGCGCGTGCGCGATATGCTGCGCTATACCCGCAATACGGCCGAGCCCATTACCTTTGACGAAAACCGGAAGATCGTTCCGGGAACGTTCTGATGCAGGCGCAGGGCCAAAAAGCGCCGGAGCGGCAGGTGCCGGGGCAGGCCGTGCGGTTTTACAAACGGTTTCTGGAGCGGCGCGCATGTGCCGCAGAGGCATCTGCATAGAATCGTCAGCAATCCGCGCAGAACCGTCAGCAATCCGCATAGAACCGTCAGCATAGGGAGGGATTGCCAATATGAGCAGGATCAAAAACGAGCCGAAGATCAAAAACCCGCTGATCGTCGCCATCCGCGAGCAGCTGGAGCACCGCGCGCTGTGGATGTATCTTCTGTGCGACGAGGCGGCGAAAAAGGGGCTGGCCTCCGAGGATTACGCCCCGGCGGCCGTGCACCGCTGCGGGCTGTACCAGGGCGGGCTTTTGCGCAAAAAGGCGGGCGGCGGCAGCTCGCTGAAGGGGCTGAAAAAGACGCTCTTTTCCAAATTTGCGCAGTGGGTGTTCGAGATGGAGATCAAGCGCTGCGACGACGACCATCTGGACATCGATTTCCACTACTGCCCGCTGGTGAAGGCGTGGCAAAAGCAGGGCTGCTCCGACGAGGAGATCTGCCGGCTGTGCGATCACGCCATGTGCGGCGACCGCGGCATCGCCGAAAGCTTTGGCTGCGAGCTGGAGCTGCCCGCCACCATTGCGCGCGGTGACGATCTTTGCCAGATCCGCTTTGTGCGGCGCTGAAGGCAAAGCCCCGCGCGGACGAAAGAAAGTACGGCCGCCCGGCAGAACCGCGCGGCATAGCTTTCTTATGGAACCGGCCGTAGGGCGGCGGAACCGAAAACGAGGCGGCAAAGCCCCGCGGGCAAAAAACCGCGGCTCTGCCTTGCCGCGAAGCCGCCGCCTGCGCCCTGTCGGTTCCGCAAAGGCCTTGGGGCGGGACGAAGCCGTTTCTTCCGAATTTCTTCAAAATCCATAAAAATTTGAAAATGAGATGTATTGTGTAAAGGGTGGTTTCACCACCCAAGTACACATTGGCTGACGGTTCGTTTGTGGCAGAATGACATAGGCTGGAAGGGCGGTGATCGACCAGCAGGAGGAAACCGAAGGGGAGCGTCCGGGGATGGCCTGGGCGCTCCGTTCTCTTTGCCGGCCCTCTCGAAGAGCGCACTTACTCACCACCGGCCAGGAGCCAGCGGTGGTACTGCCTGGCGGCAGCCGTGCGCCCTCCGGGGGCGGCTCCGCCGGGGTGTCCTCTCCTGCCGGTATATACCAGCAGACGCCAACGGCGGCTTGTACATCGGGCGGAGCTGCGCCGATGCACTGGGGGCTTGGGGGCCATCGGCCACCAACAAGCTGCGCCGGGTATATACCGGTGCATTGCTTGCTATTACTATCAGTGCCCATAAATGAGGGTTGAAAGCCGCTTGCGATAGTGGTATACTTGACTTATGTTAATTTGACAAACTCAAAGTTATCGATAGTACGATTATAAAAATCCGGTGGGGGATAGTGGTGTATATATTTTTGTCAATTATTCTTGTAATCATGGGAGCCGTTATGATTCTAAAACCAAGGCTCTTTTTTGATATTACAGAAAGCTGGAAAAATTATGCCAGCAGTGACCCGTCTGACTTATACCTTTTTAGCACACGACTTGGTGGCGTTCTCTGCTTGCTGGTAGGTATTGGGGGAATCGTGATACTCGTTTTCCTGTCATGATACATACTTAATTCTCGTTTGTTTGGGGGATTTCATCTTTTTGGTGAAATCCCCCTTGACAAATGTTCTCTTGCACAGCGATTTTTCTCCTTCGCCCCGAAAATTGGGTTCGCGCTTGTCAAGCGATGTCCGGAATCCACATTCAAAAATCAACAGAAAGGAAGTCGATCATCATGTCAACACCGCACAACGCCGCCAACAAGGGGGATTTTGCCAAAACCGTGCTGATGCCGGGCGACCCGCTGCGCGCACAGTTCATTGCCGAGACGTTTTTGCAGGACGCGAGGCTCGTAACGGATGTACGGGGCATGCTGGGCTATACGGGCACCTATGAGGGTGCGCCGGTATCGGTGATGGGCAGCGGCATGGGCATGCCCTCCATCGGCATCTATTCGTGGGAGCTGTACACGCAGTACGGTGTGGAAAACATCATCCGCATCGGCTCGGCCGGCTCGTACAGCCCAAAAGCAAAGATATTCGATGTGATTTTGGCCACCGGCGCCTACAGCGAGAGCAGCTATGCCAAAACGCAGAACGGCTTTGCGGGCGATGTAACGCGGCCCTCGCCCGCCTTGTGTGGAGCGCTGCGCAAAAGCGCGGCACGGCAGGGCATTGCAATGATCGAGGGCATGATCCATTCCAGCGATGTGTTCTATCGCAACGCCGCGCCCGATTACTGGGAAAAGCTGCGCGACGAAAAGGGCTGCCTTGCCGTGGAGATGGAAAGCTTTGCGCTGTTCCACAACGCCGCCGCAACGGGCAAAAACGCCGCGTGCCTGATTACCGTTTCCGACAGCTTTGTCTCGCATGAGGAGACAACGGCCGAGCAGCGCCAGAAGAGCTTGACCGATATGATGAAGATTGCTCTGGGCAGCATTTTGGAGTGAACAGCATGAACGGAACAATCGACCGCGCGGCGCTCATCCGCGCCGCATTTCGGGCCCGCGAGGCCGCCTACGCGCCGTATTCCCACTTTAAGGTGGGGGCGGCGCTGCTGGCAAAAGACGGGCGTATGTTCACCGGCTGCAACATCGAGAGCGCGGCCTTTTCGCCCACGCAATGCGCCGAGCGCACGGCGCTGGGCAAGGCTGTAAGCGAGGGCGTGCGGGCGTTTACCGCCGTCGCCGTGGTGGGCGCGCGCGACAACGCGCCGGACGACGCGCTGCCCACCGCGCCCTGCGGCGTGTGCCGCCAGATGCTGTACGAGTTCGGGGGCGACGGCCTGCTGGTGATTATGGCAAAGAGCGAAACCGATTACCGGGAGATGACGCTCGGCGCGCTGCTGCCGCTGGGCTTCGGGCCCGGGAAGGTGCTGTAGGCGGCGCGGCGTTTTGCCGCCCGCCGGGGAATACGCCTTTTGCCCGCGCGCGTTCCGTTCCCTTTTGCCTGCGCCTTCGGGCTTTCGTGCCTGCCGGTTCGTCTGCTTTCGGCGGGACGCCTTAAAGCTGCCCCGAGCCCGATCCGGGACGGCAGGCCCGACCGGTGATCTCAGACGATAGATAGAATGTATTTTTGCGGCGGAAAGCCGGTTTTTAACCCAAAATTGCAAAAAATGGGGAAAAAGCCAGTTTTCGGCACAAAAACGGTCGGAAATTTGGCAGGTACACCGGGTGCGGACGTCTTGCAAAAAGACGGAAAATTCGCTATACTGGAAAGCGTTGGGGGCTCCGCTTTCAAAAAGCGGTGCCCGCTCCGTCCTTGGACGGAATCGAGCGCGCCGGCCTGTGCCGGCGCAGGACCGCCGCCCCGGGCATGCGCTGCGTGCGGCCCTGCGGGGGGCAAAAAAAAGGAGATTGAATATGAAGAAACTGCTTGCATTTGCAATGGCGGCCGTGTTGGCACTGGGCCTCTTTGCGGGCTGCGGCCAGCAGAACAAGGGTGCGGAGCTGGCGCTCATCACCGACATCGGTACCATCGACGACAAATCCTTCAACCAGGGCGCATGGGAAGGCCTTGTGAAGTATGCCGAGGAAAAGAACATTACGCATCAGTACTATCAGCCCACCGAGAAGAGCAACACCGCATATCTGGAATCCATCGATCAGGCCGTAAAAAACGGCGCGAAGGTGATCGTTACGCCGGGCTTTTTGTTTGAGGAGCCGGTTTATCAGGCGCAGGATCAGTACCCGGATGTGAAGTTCATCCTCATCGACGGCAATCCGCACGACGCCGATTACAACTACAAAACCGCCGAAAACTGCGTGGGCATCACCTATGCCGAAGAGCAGGTGGGCTTCCTTGCGGGATACGCCGCGGTGAAGGACGGCATGACGAAGCTGGGCTACATGGGCGGCATGGCCGTGCCCGCCGTGATTAAGTACGGCTACGGCTTTGTACAGGGTGCCGAGTACGCCGCGCAGGAGCTGGGCCTTGCCGACGGCAGCATCGAGATCATGTACAACTATACGGGCGGCTTTGACGCCACGCCCGAGGCGCAGAATCAGGCCGCTTCCTGGTACAACAACGGCACCGAGGTGATCTTCGCGGCCGGCGGCGCTGTGGGCAACTCCGTAATGGCAGCGGCCGAGACGGCCGGCGCCAAGGTGATCGGTGTTGACGTCGATCAGTCTCCGGAATCCGAAACCGTGATCACCTCCGCGATGAAGGGCCTGAGCATCTCCGTGTACGATATGATCAAGGCATACTATGACGGCTCGTTCCCCGGCGGCCAGAACCTCGTGTTTGAGGCCTCCAACAACGGCGTTTCGCTGGCGATGGATACCGCGAAGTTCGCGGGCTTCACGAAGGCCGATTACGACGCGCTGTTTGCCGCGCTGCAGAACAACACGGACAACATCGCATCCGATATCCTCGGCAATGTGGATGCGAGCGGCAAGGATGTTGCGCTCGCCGATCTGCCTTTGAAGGCGGTTGTGGTGACGGAAGTAAAATAAGCGGACGCACCCCGGTATTACGGCTGTATCAAAAGCCCCCGGCTCGTTAGAGCCGGGGGTAAAATTATTTTTACTGCTGACCATATCTATCGCTGAAGGGAACGCTGGAGAGAAACACGAACGCGCTCTCGCAATCTCTTCCGGCTTACCGATTCGGCACAGCTTACGATGGATTTGCTTTAGAAGCTTCCGCAGGCTGACCGGCGCCGTCATAAACAAAGCCGTTGTTTTGGATGACATTGGCATACCAATGTCCGCTTTGTTTTACTGTGCGCGCCTGCGTCGCATAGTCCACGTAAACAATGCCAAAGCGCTTGGTATATCCAAAAGCCCATTCAAAATTATCCATCAGCGACCAGAGATAATATCCGCGTACATCAACTCCCTCGCGGATGGCGCGATGAACCTGATACAGATACCGGGCCAAATAATCCTGACGCTCCGGGTCGCGGACAAGCCCGTCCTCTGCGGGATGATCCGGATAAGCCGCGCCGTTTTCCGTAATGAAAATCGGAGGATGCTGATAATCGCGGTCGAGGCGCGCCAGCAAATCGTGGATGCCCTGCGGATAAACTCCCCATCCCATTGCCGTCCGGGTATCTCCAAGCGGATGCGTTTCAGAGCGGGTGGGCCACACATCCGGATTGGCGGAAACCGTTTCGCTGAAATAGTGGTTGAGGCCCAAAAAGTCAATTGGCTGGTGGATCAGCGCCATATCTCCCGGCTCCCGGCGCGGAGCAAGACCTTCCGCCTCGTACAGCGCGAGAACCTCCTGCGGATAGCCTCCCTTAAAAATCGGATCCGCAAACCAGCTGTTCCACGCCTGATAATTCCACTCGGCGGCACGGCGATCCTCTTCGGTGTTCTGATGCGGATAATAGCTGTTCATGTTCAGTACAATGCCGATCTTTGCATTCGGCGTTGTTTGCCGCAGCAGACGCACGGTTTTCCCATGCGCCAGAAGCAGATGATGAGAAACCTGCACGGCGGCCGCATAATCGCGAATTCCTGGCGCATGACGTCCCACCCAATGCCCCAGAAACGCCGTGCAGTAGGGCTCGTTGAATGTCACCCAATTGTTCACCCATGGGCGAAGCTCGCGAAACAGAATTTCGGCATATGCCACAAAGGCATCTACGGTTTCCCGGTTCTGCCATCCGCCTCGTTCCTGAAGCCGCTGCGGGAGATCCCAATGATAAAGCGTGACGAGCGGTTGAATCCGATGCGTCCGCAGGCATTCCAGCAGCCGCTTATAAAAATTTAGCCCGTCCTGATGAACGCGTCCCATCCCTTCCGGCAGAATACGCGGCCATGAAACGGACAGCCGGTAGCTGTGCAGGCCAAGCTGTTCCATCAGGCGAACGTCCTCCTCGAAACGATGGAAATGATCGCAGGCGGTTTTGCCGTCGGAGCCGTCCAGGATATTGCCCGGCGTCCTGCAATAACGATCCCAAATGGATTCGCCTCGCTGCGCCGGCTCCCCCGCGCCCTCAATCTGGAAGGAAGCGGTCGCGCTTCCCCACAAAAAGTCTTTAGGAAATTGAATTTGCTCCATGATAATCTCCTTTTTCTGTTTCAAAATCTGTATTACGAAGTGAAACAGCCGTACGGACGCTTCAGTCTGTAAATGCAGACCGTTACTCCTGCTCGCAAATATAGCCGCCCGCCATGGGGGAGGCGGCATGACGTGTGTAAGTACTCAATACGCCGCTTTTATAGCGGGGCTGTCTGGCAGGCAGCTTTCTGCGGCGCTCGGCAAAAACAGCATCCATTTCTTCTGCCGTTTTTTCGCCTTCCTTTGTTCCGACTACAGCAAGCAGTCCGGCAGGAATATCAATGCGGATGAGATCGCCCTCTTCAACCAGCGCAATCGGGCCTCCAACAGACGCCTCCGGGCTGACGTGCCCGATCACCGCCCCCCGCGAGGCTCCGCTGAAGCGTCCGTCCGTGATCAGTGCGAGGCGGTCGCCCAGCTTTGGATCCGAAACGATCGCCTCGGTCGTGTAAAACATTTCCGGCATCCCACTGCCACGCGGCCCCTCGTAGCGCACAAGAACCGCGTCTCCCTCGTGGACGTCGCCAGACCAAATCGCCTTCAGCGCATCCTCCTCGCTGTCGAACGGGCGCGCGCGCAGCGTGGCCCGCATCATTACCGAAGGAACGGCCGACTGCTTGACAATCGCGCCGCCGGGCGCGAGGTTTCCCATCAGCACCGTCAGCGCGCCATGGGCAGAAAGCGGTTTTTCTGCCGGACGCAGAATCTGCTCCCGGCGCAGGCCAAAGGTTTTCAGCTGTGCTTCCCGGCGCTCGTAATAGTCCGAATCGCGCAGGTCGTCCAGATTTTCTCCAAGCGTTTTTCCTGTGACGGTCATTGCGTCCAAATGCAGGACATTCCGCAGATTTTCCATGATAGCGGGGATGCCGCCCACATAGTACAAATATTGTGCGGGCCAACGGCCGGAAGGGCGTATATCCAGCAGATAAGGAATACGGCTTTGGATTTTCCCGATCAGGGCAGCATCCAGCTTCAGTCCGAATTCATGCGCAATCGCCGGCAAATGCAGCGCCGCATTGGAGGATCCCCCGATAGCGGCGTGCACCATAATTGCATTTTCCATGCTTTTCCAATTTACGACGTCCCGCGCTTTCAGCCCATCATGGGCCAGACGCACGGCCGCCGCCCCGGCACATCGGGCTGCGTCATGCAATTCCGGAGAAGCTGCGGGCAGTACGGCGTTGCCCGGCAGCATCAGGCCGAGTGCTTCCGCCATGCTCTGCATGGTGCAGGCCGTACCCATAAAGCTGCAGGCGCCGTTGCTCGGACAGGCATCGCGCTTATATTGTTCCAGCCGCTCCTGTGAGATTCGCCCGCACTTAAAATCGGAATAATAGGTTCCGATCTGTTCCAGCGTGAGCAGGCCGGGTCCAGCCGCCATTACGCCGCCAGCCGCCAGCAGCGCGGGCAGATTCAGCCGCCCCATCGCCATGAGGTGCGCGGGAATCGCCTTATCACAGCTCGACACAAAAACAGCAGCGTCGAAGCCGACGCTTCGGGCATGGATCTCCGCCATATTACAAATCATGTCCCTGCTTGCCAGAGAATAGTTCATCCCGTCGTGTCCCTGGGCCATTCCGTCGCAGATATCGGTTGTAAAAAAGCGGTTCGCTTTTCCATTTTTTTCTTCGATCCCCCGAATTATGCTCTGCCCCACATCGAATAAATGGGCGCTGCCGGGATGGCTGTCCCCAAAGGTGCTCTCCACCAAAATCTGCGGCATATCCATCTCTTCTTTTGTCCAGCCCATGCCGTAGTGCAACGGATCCATCTCCGGCGCCTTCCTGCGGACGATCTGACTGTATAACATTTGCGTACTCCTCCTGTTTTCTCAAAAAAACGGCGCCAAGGCGGCAAGCCCCAACGCCATTGATCCAAATCGCTTTACTGCTCTGCAGAACCCGGAACCGCGCGCTGCTGCGTCTCGATAATCGCCTTGTTATAACCCAAGTGAAGCGTCGCAGCAGAATGTGCCGCGAATACATCATGCGTTTCAATGCCGCGCAGCAGCGCGCGGTGCGTTTCGATCGTTTCCTGTCCAAGCGCCCGGTTGGTTACGTCGATAAACAGCGCAATAGACTGCTGCAAAATCGGAACAATCAGGGGCGCGAGCAGATTTTTACTGCATTTTGCAATATAAACATGAAATTCTATATCTTTTTCCTGATGATTCTCTCCCGCAAGAATCTGTGCTTCAATAATATCCGCCAGCTCGTGCAGATGCCGGATATCCTCCTCCGTGGCATAGAGCGCCGCTTTGGCGGCGATCCATGGCTCCAGCCACATGCGCATATCCAACATGTCCGATACCAGCTTCTGCTTATCCTCAATAAAAACAAGACCAAGCGGGTCGTCCGTAATGCCGGGATCCTGGGCAACATAAGTGCCGGATCCCTTACGGCTGTTTAGAATATTGCGGCCTTTCAGCTCACGGATGGCCTCACGGATCGTACTGCGCCCGACGCCAAACATTGCGGCAAGCTCGCTCTCCTTGGGCAAACGGTCGCCTGCCTTGAACTGATTTTGAATGATGTAGTCCAAAAGGGCTTCACTTACTTTTTGAAACAGCGCTTCATTTTCCATTCATCATACAGTCTCTTTCTGTCTGGATTGGCCGGGCGTGTCATTTCAGCCGGCGCCCAGCAGCTCGTTTACTGCCAATTCACCCTCCGCCAGCGCGGTTTCGACGTCAACGCCAGCCATTACGTCCGTTACCATTTTAGGCACCGGTCCGTTGGGCCATGCATCGATCTGGCTGAACTGCGGAACCGGCTCGTCCATGTTGCCCGCGCGATTCATCTGCTGTGCAAACACACGCAGCCATTCGTCTTCACTGAAATAGGGATCGCTCATGATTTCGCTGCTGCAATTCAACATGTTCAGAGTGATTGCCCACTTGGTCATAATATCCTTTCGGCCAAGGAATCGCAGAAATTCTTTTGCTTCCTCCAGATTCGGGCCCTTCATCGCGGCAAACGACGCAGCGGAGGCAACAGAAGAATTCCCCGTGCCGTCCTTGCTGGGAATCAGAGCAGCCCCGATTGCATCTTCCATCTGGGGGGCCATATTGATGATATTTTGACGGGTAGATGCACCCACGCCCATAACCATTGCCGCTTTGCCGGCCATAAATTCGGCAACCGGATCAAAAGACGGATCAATACAGGTAGCCGGCATTACGCCGTATTCGTCAATCGCGGCACGCATCAGGCCAAGAGATTCCACGCCGGCAGGGCTGTTGAAATTTGCGCGGCTGTAGGTTTCGTCCAAAATAGAGCCGCCGGCTCCGGCCAGCAGGCAGCGCCATGTCTGGTCGAAACGGCCGTTGCCCACATTCCAAAGCAGGCCCGAACGTTCCAGATTACCGTTCGCATCCCGAACCGTCAGCTTTTCCGCCGCGTCAAACAGTTCTTCCCACGTTGTCGGAAACTCCGTGATGTCGGCGTCCGCAAAAAATTCCTTATTATAAAGCATCACGCGCGTATCCGCACGCCACGGCAATCCATACCAATGGCCGTTCTGGAACGATTCCGTTCGCCCGGCTTCGGAATACTGATCCTCTCCCAAATCAGCGATCACATCATCGATCGGCGCCAGGCCACACTTCTCATCGCCCATGGCCAGCAGAGAAGACGTAAAATAAATGTCGTACACATCGGGAGCTTCACCGCCTGTGCAGGCAAGCGTCATTTTGGTTAGAGACTGATCCCAGTCGATAATGCTGTACCGAACTCTGATGCCGCTTTCCTCATAGAACTGCTCGGTCAATTCTTTGAGCAGCTGTTCCTGTACCGCACGGTCGCCGTACGTATTACACCAAAAGGTAATTTCTCCAGCGTCATTGGCCTCGGCGGACGTCTGGGAGGTGTGGGAGGCAGGCGTGCTGCCCGCGTCCGGTGTCTGCGATGCGGACACTGTGCCGCAGGCTGCAAGACCGAGGAGCAGCCCGACAGACAAAACTGCCGCGACTGCTTTTTTCAGCAAAGCAAATCGTTTGTTCATGATGGATACACTCCTTTAATTATAATATTTTTTCTGCGGGATAGCAATCATTTTTGAAATTTTCCAGAGAACGGGAAAACTTACTCTTTCACCGCACCGGCCGTCAAACCGCTCACCAGATACTTTTGTAAAAAGCCAAACAAAATTACGGAAGGAATGGTAATCAGCACGCCGGTTGTCACCGTCATCGCCACATTGGTATTGGTGCCATATTGCCCCACAAAGCTGTAAACGCCGATTGAAACCGGCTTTTTCTCTCCGTCCGACAAAATAATGCTGGCCCACATAAATTCGTTCCACGCCAAAATGAAGGAGTAAATCGCTGTTGCCATGAGCCCGGGGATAGAAATCGGCAGCGCAATTCGGAAAAACGTTCCCAGCCGCGAACAGCCGTCAATGGTGGCGCTCTCTTCCAGAGAAATCGGAATCGCCGTAGAAAAATAGCTGCGCATCATAAGCGTGCAGAAGGGAAATCCCCAAACCGTATAGGCCAGAATCAGCCCGGTATAGGTATTGGTCAGACCGGCGTTATAGATCATGAAATACATCGCGATCATCGGCAAAGCGCCCGGAATCAGCTGCGCGAGAAGGATCATGGTGGATACGCCCTTTTGCAGCCGGCGGCGCTTCCATCGGCTCAGGCTGTAACCGCACAGCGAAGCGCAGACGATGCACAGTATCGTTGTAACCCCGGCGACCCACAGCGAATTCTTGATATATTGAAGCAGCGGCAGCATCGACCACACTTCGACATAATTGTCAAAAACGATTCGCGAGGGAACCAGCGTCGGCGGAGAAAGCATAACTTCTTCCGTTGGCTTTACCGACATGATGATCATCCAATAATACGGAAGCAGCACAAACAGCGCCACCAGGCCGATGATGCCATAATGCCGCAGCCCATCCCAAAAACGTTGCTTTTTCATCAGATTAAACCTCCTTTCAATCAATCTGCTGTTTTCAGGTTGGCGCGAAGGTAAAAAACAGACGGAATCAGGACAAGCAGAAGCATAATGACACTGGTTGCCGCCGCCAAGCCGTAGCGGAAGTTGACGAACGCCTCCGAATAGACGCGCACCGCCATCACTTCCGTCAGATGGAGCGGCCCGCCCTTTGTCACCATATAACTTATATTAAAACTGTTAAACTGCCAGATGCCCTGCAATAAAATGGATGTGGAAATTACCGGAATTAGAGAAGGCAGCGTAACGTAAAAGAACTGTTGGCTTTTTCTCGCGCCGTCCATTTCCGCCGCTTCGTACAGCTCCGGCGGAATAGTCTGAAGCCCGGCCAAAAACATCACCATCATAAACGGGAAAATTGACCAGACATTGATGATAATCATCACGAGCATCGGAATGGAAAATATTCCGCCGATCGTTTCCGTCCGCCCCAGAAAATTGAGCGGGTGATCGATCACGCCCCATTTCATCAGCACCGTGTTGATTGGGCTGAACGATTCGCTGACGAGAATCTTCCAAATCATGGAAGTCACCAGCGGCGGAGTAACCCACGGCACCAGGAAAATGGTGCGGAACAAGCCTTTGCCGGGGAAATTTTTGTTCAGTTCTACGGCAATCAGCATTGCAAAGCATCCGCCGATGACGAGGGAAAGCGCCGCGAACAGCAGCGTGTTTATCATCACGCGCCACACCACCGGATCCCCCAGAAGCTTCGCGTAATTGCCAAGGCCTATAAAAGGCTGTTCCTTTTTCAGAAGGCTGATGTCAAAAAAGGACATTAGGATGGATCGAAGCGAGGGATAAACCTGAATGCACAGCACGCCCAGCGCCGCCGGCAACAGCATCAGAACGGGTGTGCAGGCCTCTAACCGGGAACGCAGCCTCGTCTCTCCGCCTGTCGAAATTTGTTTTTTCACAATAACGCCCTCCTTTTCCGCATCCGCCTGTCGTCAAAGCGTTTTGCGGCTTTTATAGGATAAGTCTCAAATATATCATATATATATTGACATTTATACAAGAATATAGTAAAATAAAGCAAAATAATTGATAATTTGTCTGATATAATTATAAAGCTTTGTTTTCTTTTTTGTCAAGTGAAAAAATCAAAAAAACCAGATTTGTGAACGTTAAACAAATTTCGAGGTGATTTTATGGACAATCATACGAATGATTCCTGCACTTTTCTGCCTGTCGGCTATCCGGGCCTGCCCTGCTTTCTGTCTGTTTGCGGACAGAATACGTTTCACGTTACATTCGGCTCGCCGCCAGGCTCCCTGGAGCTGGTACATGCCGAAAGCCGCGCGCCAAAGATTTGTACTGCCGGCAGCATGGCGAGCGCCTCCATAGGAGCCGGACGAATTTCCATCGATTCCGAGCGCGGCGTCGTCGAATTGTTTTCCGGCGGCGTTCCGGTCTGCACCGTCGAGCCCCCCGTGCTTACAGAGCAGGAGGAATTCATATGGGAATGGCAGGGTGGAGCGCCTGCCTACGAACCGGCCTCTGCCTCAGAATCCCCTTGGGACTGTTTCCCTCATATCTGTATCACCAATCTCACGGAGCGTTCCGTATCGTCTGATTTTTCTGCGGATCTCTGTCTGCATATTTCCCCCTCCGCGCCTCTGCACGGACTGGGCCAGCATGAAAAGGGCATTTTCGATTACCGGAACACGCATCAGTATCTTTACCATACATTAATGAAGACGCCCATGCCCTTTCTCTCTTTCGGGCAGGGCTGCGGGGTGCTGATTGACTGCGGATGTCTTTTGGAGTTCCAAAGCATGGACGGCGTAATCAGATTCCATCTTGACGGCGTCAATCGGCTGGAGCTGTTTTTCCTTCTCACAGACAGCATGGATGCTCTTGTGCGGGAAGTGCGCCTTTTAACCGGACGGGCGTCCATGCTGCCGCGCTGGGCGTTGGGCTATGTTTTTTCAAAGGAGCGCTTTCATACGCAGCAGGAGCTTTTAAAGACCGCCCAAATGTTTCGGCAGAAAGGCGTCCCCTGCGATTGCCTTGTGCAGGATTGGCGCTCCTGGGTCGAACCGCTGTGGGGAAATAAACATTTTGATCCAGCTCGCTTCCCCACAATGAAAGAGGCGGTAAACACGCTTCATGCGCAGAATTTCCGCTATATGGTGGCCGTCTGGCCCAATGCCTTTGTCGGCGCGGACGATCATCGCGCCATGGACCGAGCCGGCTGTCTGCTCGGAGATTATTTAACCTATGACGCGTTCCGCGAAGATGCGCGCGATTTGTATTACAGCCAGTGCGAGGAATATGAATCGGTGGGAGCGGACGCTTTTTGGGCGGACGCGACAGAGCCGTTCCAGGAGTTTGAGCCAAGCACGGAAATATTGCTGGACGATAAGACCCGCAGCGACGCAATTGGCGGCGCGCATAAGCGGCTGCTTGGCGCTCAGCGCGCAAATCTTTATTCGCTCTACCATTGCCGCGGTTTGTGGGAGCACTGGTCGCGCCACCATCCGAACCGGCGCCCGGTCTTTCTGACGCGCAGTGTATATCCATCGGAGCAGCAATACGGCGTGATTCACTGGTCCGGCGATATTTCCGCCACCTGGACGGCATACCGGAATCAACTGGCAGAGCTGCTGAATATGAGCATCTGCGGCATTCCCTATGTTGCAGAGGACATTGGAGGATTTGCCGTCCGGCGTAAAGAGCCTCCGGTATGGGCCTGGGCGGGAGACTATCCCGGCGGTATGGAGGATCTCGGCTATCGCGAGCTTTATGTGCGCTGGATGCAGAACGGCGCGCTTTTGCCGATTTTTCGTTCACACGGTACCGACACGCCGCGGGAACCGTGGTTCTGTGCCGACACGCCGAAAATTCCCTTCTTTCAGGCTCTCCTGAAAGCAATTCATCTGCGCTACCGCCTGTTGCCCTATCTTTATACGGTGATGGCGGATACCGTTCAAGTTCATGACAGTATGATGCGCGCACTCTGCTTTGACTATCCGAACGATGCAAAAGCAGCCTCCATGAGCACGCAATATCTGCTGGGACACAGTCTGATGGTATGTCCGGTATTGGAAGCGTTTTATTATGGCCCTGACAGCCAAAAGCTGGACAGGAATCCCGAGTGGCCCTGTTATCTGCCGGCCGGCGATGATTTTTATGACTGGTACACGAACGCTTTTTATCCGGGCGGACAAACCGTACAGGTTCCCGCGCCCATCGACCGCATTCCGCTGTTTGTCAAAGCGGGCGCAATTTTGATCCTGAGCGCTCATGCAATGCAAAGCACGGCGGAGCTTTCCTATGAAATACTGGATGTTCGGATCTACGCCGGCCGCAGCGGAACGTGTTCCTTGTATCAGGACGAGGGCGACGGCAGCGGATGGGAACAGGGCGCGCTTTGCCGAACGGAATTTATTTGGGACGATTCGTCACGCCAGCTGAAGATCGGGGCGCGGCAAGGCTGTTATCCGAATATGCCGGAACGGCAGCAGCTGCGGCTCCGCCTGCGGGAACCGAACGGCAGCCTGTGGGAAAAGAACGCCTTTTACGAGGGCGTTCCGCTTACCATCCATTGGTAAAATATTCTAAAATCATTTTCTCCAAATCGAAAGCCGCAAACACACAGGTCTTTCGGTATGTTCTGCGGCCGAGCTCTATTTCTTGTTTTGCTCTGCGGAGTTATCATTCAGAATTGATAGGGAGGGCATTGAAATGCAGCAGATTTTTATTGGCACATACACAGAAGGTACAAAGAGCCAGGGCATTTATACCGTGTTGTTTGACGAAGAAACCGGAAGCCTGAGCCGGCAGTTTTCGTGCGGCGCGTGCAAAAATCCTTCTTTTGTCATTCAGAACGGGACGTATCTGTTCGCTGCGGAAGAGCTGGATTCGCGCGGGCAGGTTGCCTCCTTCCGGATCGATCCCGAAGGCCGGCTGCTGCGCATCGGAGAGCAATCGGTTCCCGGCAGTCTGACATGCCATGTGCAGCTGAACCGACAGGGAACGCGCCTGTACGCGGCAAATTATGGGAGCGGCTGCTATTTTGGCTGTTCCGTATCCGACGGCACGATTGGCTGCGCGCACACGCACATTCAAAACAGGGGCCATGGTTCCCATCCCCAGCGTCAGGAAGGGCCCCACGCACACTCTGTCAATTTTGCATCCGAAGAAACGGAATTGCTAACGGCAGATCTGGGAATCGACTGCATTCTGCGCGACCGGATTCTGGAGGACGGAACGCTTGTTCCCCACCGTGTTCAGCCCCGCATTACGCTGCCGTCCGGGCAAGGTCCCCGCCATATGGCGTTTCATCCCGGCGGACGCTGGTTCTATGTGGCCACGGAATTGGGCAATCATGTCTTTCAATTCACCTGGGACGGCGCCATGTGGAACCAGACAGGCGCGTGGCCCACATTGCCGCCGGAGTTTACCGAACCCAATCTTGCGGCCGATCTCCACATCTCTCCCGATGGGAAGCGGCTGTTTGTTTCCAACCGCGGCAAAGACGATATTGCCGTATATCGTATCGCCTCGGAAAACGGCGCGCTCACAGAACTGTTCCGCATCGAAACGCGCGGCAGGACACCGCGCAACTTTGCGCTTTTGGCAGACGGCCGTTATCTGATAATTGCCAATCAGGACAGCGACCTTCTTGTTGCGTACGCAATGGAACAGAATGCTTCCCGGGCGAGACTGGTTTCGGAGCTTTCCATTCCGTCGCCCGTCTGTATCTGCCCGCGCAGGTAACGCTTCGCCCGGTTAGACGGAAGGATTGGAATAAATGGGCTCGCTGTCATTTTTTCAACACAAATGTTTTCAGCCCTCTTTGTTCCCACTTCCTCTTTTTATAAATGCAGTGCACATACCAGGCGCCCTTGCCGCCCGGATACGGGTATACTGATTTTTGTACTTTTTGGCGTTTTTAGACACAAAAGAATGAAAAAGGCGAACAGAGCAACCCTTTTGGCTGTTCTGTTCGCTCTTTTTTCACGCGTTTTGCAACGTGCCGGTTATTCTGTTCGCAAACCTCCGAATCGATCTGCCGCAAGCAACAGTATTTGTTTTTGAGATGTAATGTATAAAGGGTGTTTTCACCAGACCACTACAGTACATTGACTGCGGTTCATTTGTGGCAGAATGGTACAGGTTGGAGGGGCGGTGATCGACCAGCAGAAGGGAACCGAAGCGGGAGCGTCCGGAGATGACCTGGGCGCTCCCTTCTCTTTTTCGGCCCTCTCGAAGAGCGCACTGACCCACCACCTGCCAGGGCGAGATGGTGGTACTGCCTGATGGCAGCCGTGCGCCCTCCGGGGGCGGCTCCGCCAGAGGTGTTCTTCCCTGCCAGTATACCAGCAGCCGCCAACGGCGGCTTGTGCATCGGACACAGTTGCGTCGATGCACTGGGGGCTTGGGGCCGTCGGCCACCAACAAGCTGCACCGGGTATATACCGGTGCATTGCTTGCCCCAATACTATCAGCCTCCAAAAACAAGGGTTGAATATCGCCCGCATCGGTGCTATACTTTGCTCGTCTCAATTTGATAAATCGGGATTTGCATAAGATTTTTATACAAGGAGTAAATTGCAATGACAAGCCGGACAAACAAGTTGAAAACCGCGTTATGGATTTCTGCCGTATATGTTTCATCGTTTATATGCTATGCACCTGCATTGTTAGAACAGAATGGAACTATTGTTCCTAATGTATTATTGAGCTTAAAATATTTATATGTGTGTATTCCAGCTATAGCTGCTATTTTTCTGCTGATTTGTGAACAAAGCGTCAAGGTATATTTTGCGCAAATGTTTTCAGGGAAAATAACTATTAAACAAGTTTTAATATGGGAGATATATATAGTTGCAGGAATATTCGGTTCTTATTGCTATTCGCTCACAGCGGAAACAGACGTATTTGAAAATACATATTTGACAATAACACAACTATTAACAAGCTGTATATACCTGCTAATAACAGCGTTTGTTGAAGAAATAGCATGGCGAGGATTTCTGCTTGAACGACTTCCCTTTAAGAAAATCAAAAATGTTCTTTTTGTTGGTGTCGTTTGGGCCGTGTGGCACATGCCGATGTGGATCATCAGAAATTCATTGGGCCCTGAACAGATTGTTTGTCTTTGTATATGGACAGTACTTGTTTCGATTGTTTTAGGAATAACCTATTATCAATGCAGAAATATATTGCTTATTGCTGTTATGCACGCAACTTTTAATATCTGCTATTTAGCGCCACAGCAATATAATATTGTTATATTAGCGATCATAATTTTTGCTGGTACCCTATTGAATAAAAAATTAAAGAAAAATTTTTTCTTTTGACAAATTCCAGTTTATCGGGGGGATCTCATCTTTATGGTGAAATCCCCCTTGACAAATGCTCTCTTGAGGCGGATAAATCGCTCAAAAACGAAAGCTGTAGGCCATACTCCCTGCAAAACCAGGATTCGCGTTTTTGCGCGGTCTCTCCCTATGGGGGAGCAAAGCATTTTTCTGTTTGGATTTTGGCAGGCGGCATGTCTGCTCGTCTGCCCGCCCTGCGGCTCCCGGCGGGATCCCGCCAGAGATTCCGCTATCCCCGCTCCGAAAGCGGCGCATATTCCACGCGCTTTTGCACGCACTTGTACGACGGGCGGATGATCTTGCCCGCATTGAGCAGCTCCTCCATGCGGTGGGCGCACCAGCCTGCAATACGGCTGACGGCAAAGATGGGGGTATACAGCTCCAGCGGAAGATCGAGCATGCTGTATACAAAGCCGCTGTAAAAATCGATGTTGGGCGAAACGCCCTTGTAAATGCGGCGCTCCTCGCCGATGATGCGCGGCGCAAGGCGCGCCACGGCGGCATAGAGCGCGTATTCCTCGCAGCGCCCTTTTTCCTGCGCCAGCATTTCCACAAAGTGCCGGAACACATTGGCGCGCGGGTCGCTGAGCGAATAGACCGCGTGCCCCATGCCGTAGATGAGCCCCGCTTTGTCGAATGCCTCCCTGTGCAGCAGCGCGCGCAGGTAGCGCTCGATGGCGGCTTCGTCTGTCCAGTCGGACAGCGTCTGCTTCATGTCGTCGAACATCTGCACCACCTTGATGTTCGCGCCGCCGTGCTTGGGCCCCTTCAGGCTGGCCAGCGCCGCGGCCACAGCCGAATAGGTATCGGTGCCGGACGAGGTAACTACGTGCATTGTAAACGTGGAATTGTTGCCGCCGCCGTGCTCGGCGTGCAGCACCAGCGCAAGATCCAGAATGCGGGCCTCCAGCTCGGTATAGCTGCCGTCTGCGCGCAGAATGTGCAGCAGGTTTTCGGCGGTGGAGAGCTCCGGAACGGGGTTGTGGATGTACAGGCTCTGATCGAGCACATAGTGGCTGTACGCCTGATAGCCGTATACCGAAAGCAGCGGGAACAGCGCAATGAGCTGCAGGCTCTGGCGCAGCACGTTTTCGATGCTGTTGTCGTTGGCATGCGCGTCGTAGCTGTACAGCGTCAGCACGCTGCGCGCCAGCGTGTTCATCATGTCGGCGCTGGGCGCCTTTAAGATCACATCGCGCACAAAATTGGTGGGCAGCGAACGGTAGCCTGCCAGCAGCCGGCGAAAATCGGCCAACTGCGCCGCGTTCGGCAGCACGCCGAACAGCAGCAAATAGACCGTTTCCTCAAAGCCGCAGCGCTTTTCCCGAACAAAGCCCGCCACAATTTGCTCGATGTCTACGCCGCGGTAATACAGTTTGCCCTCGCAGGGCTCCTTTTCGCCGTCCACCATTTTGTGTGATTGGATCTCGCTGATCTCGGTGAGGCCGGTAAGCACGCCGTTGCCGTTCAAATCGCGCAGGCCGCGGTTGACGGCGTATTTTACATACTTCTCCGGCCGGATGATGTGATCCTTCAGATAGCGCTGTGTCAGCGCCTCGATCTCGGATGTGACGGCGGAATAATCGATGGATTTGTCGATGGGCATGTTGTCCTCGCTTTCTTTTTCGGACCTCTTTCGGAATTATAAAACCAGTATACCATATTTTCGGCTGCGATTTGTGAACATTTTGTCACCGTTTGCGCCGCATTTTTGCGGCCTGGCCCGGCATCGGCTCGATCGGACACATAGTGCGGCGGGGCTTGTCATACAAATAGGGTAAGAAACCGCAGGTGTGACAAAAGGGGAGAAGCGTATGCAGCAGACAGCAGCCGCCGGATTGAGCGAGGAACAGGCGAAGGCAAGGCTTGCCGAGGTGGGCGAAAACCGGCTTACGGGCAAACAGGGCGCGGGTGTGGCCGCGATGTTTTTTTCACAGTTTAAGGACGTGATGATCCTTATCCTTGCGGCGGCAACGCTGGTATCCGTCTGGATGGGCGAGGGCACGGAGGCCGTCACGATCATTCTCATCGTACTGATGAACGCCGTGATGGGCTTTTTGCAGGAATACCGCACCGAAAAGACGCTGGAGGCGCTGAAGGAGCTTTCTGCGCCCACGGCGCGCGTGCGGCGCGGCGGCAAAACGCGGGAGGTGAGCGCCCGCACTGTGGTGCCGGGCGATGTACTGCTGCTTGAAGAGGGCGACAAGATTGCGGCAGACGGGCGTTTGCAGGCCGCGGTGCGCCTTTCGTGCAACGAATCAATGCTGACGGGTGAAAGCCTGCCGGTGCAAAAGCAGGCGGGCGATGCCGTATGCATGGGCTGCATCGTCACGAGCGGGCGCGGCGAATGCGTTGTAACGGCCACGGGCATGCACACGGAGATGGGCAAGATCGCCGGCATGATGGAAGAGGCCGAGGAGGATCCGACGCCTTTGCAGCTGCGCTTAAAGCAGCTGGGGCGTTTTGTGGCGGCGGCGTGCCTGATCATCTGCCTTTCGGTGGGATTTTTGGGCTTTCTGCAGGGCAACGATTTTTTAGAGATGCTGCTCACGGGCATTTCGCTGGCGGTAGCGGCCATCCCCGAAGGCCTGCCCGCCATTGTCACCATTACGCTGGCACTCAGCGTCAACCGCATTCTGCGGCGCGGCGCGGTAATCCGCAAGCTGCACGCCGTGGAGACGCTGGGCTGCGCGGGAGTGATCTGCACCGATAAAACGGGCACACTCACACAAAACCGTATGACGGTGCGCACCGTCTGGATGCCGGGGCGCGCGCTGGAGGTGACGGGCGGCGGCGAAGACGCGCGCGGCACCGTTACAGAGCACGGGCGCGCCGTGCGCGCCGCGCAGGATCAGGCGCTGGCGCGCCTGTGCGAGGCCGCCGCGCTGTGCGCCACCGCGCACATTACGCGGCACGGAGATGCTTTCGAAACGCTGGGAGACCCCACCGAGACGGCGGCGCTCGTGGCGGCGGCCAAGGCGGGCGTTACGCGGGAGGCGCTGCTGCAGAGCTACACGGTGGTAAGCGAAAACCCGTTCGATGCGGCGCGCAAGCGCATGAGTGTTGTGGTGCGCGGGCGGGGCGGCAGCCGGCTTTTGTGCAAGGGCGCGCCGGACGTGCTGCTAACGCACTGTACACGCATTGCCACGGCAGCCGGAACGCGGCCCATTACGGCGGCCGACCGGGCCGAGATCGCCGGAATTTGCGCGCAGATGGCCGGGCAGGCGCTGCGTATGCTGGGCTTTGCCGAGAGCGATGCGCCGGCGCGCGGTGAGGAAGAGCTGTGCTTTTTGGGCCTGATGGGCATGCTCGACCCGCCCCGCCCCGAGGTGCGCCCCGCCGTCCGGCGGTGCCGCGAGGCGGGCATCCGGCCCGTGATGATCACCGGGGACTACCGCGACACGGCGCTGGCCATTGCGCGGGACGTGGGCATTGCCCGCGCGGGTGACGGCGTGTTGACGGGCGAAGAGCTCGACGCCATGACGGACGAACAGCTGGCCGCGCAGTGCATGCGCGTTTCGGTGTATGCGCGCGTTTCTCCGGCGCACAAGCTGCGCATTGTGCGCGCGTACAAGGCGGCCGGGCAGGTAGTTGCGATGACAGGCGACGGCACAAACGACGCCCCGGCCGTGAAAGAGGCCGACATCGGCGTGGCGATGGGAATTTCCGGCACGGACGTGACGAAGGAGGCGTCCGGCGTCGTGATCCTGGACGACAATTTTGCCACCATTGTGGCAGCCGTTGAGGAAGGGCGTGTGATCTACCAGAATATTCGGCGATTCATTCGCTTTTTGCTCACGTCGAATCTGGGCGAGGTGCTGGGCATGCTGTTCGGGATGCTGCTGCACCTGCCCGTGACGCTGCTGCCCATTCAGATCCTGCTGGTGAATCTGTTTACCGACGGCCTGCCCGCCATTGCGCTGGGGATGGAACCGCCCGCGCAGGACATCATGCGGCGCAAGCCGCGCCCGAAGACAGAGGGCCTGTTTGCCCACGGGATGGCGCGCACCATCGCGGTGCGCGGCATGATGCTGGGGATGGCGTCGTGCGGGGCCTACTGGGCGGTGCTTGCGATGAGCGGTGATCTGACGATCGCCCGCAGCGCCTGCTTTTTGACGATCGTGCTTTCTCAAATGCTGCACATCTTCGAATGCCGGGGCGAGGGGCTGGATTTCAGCGGCAACCCGGCGCTGCTGGCGGCGGCACTCACCTCGGTGGGCGCGACGCTGCTGAGCGTTTATCTGCCTGCCGTGCAAGGGTTTTTCGGCACTGCGGCCGTGCTGGGCATCCATTTGCTGCCGGTTGCCGCGGCGGTGCTTGCCGGCCCGGTGATCATGGCCGCCGTGCGCCGCCTGCGGGATGCGTACCGGGGGTGAAAACGCAAAAGAGGGCCGGGCACAAAAAACAAGCCGCATACAACAGCATTGCCAAAAGCGGCGCGGCATTACAGAAACACAAGCCACCCGTAACGGGCGGCTTGTGTTTCTGTTTATAAAAGGGACTTTGCTGATATGCCTGACAAAGCGGTGCGGTGTAAGGCTCGCTTTAGCTCAGCCGGAACTTGCTTACCAAGCCGTTCATCAGCAGAGATTGGTTTGAAAGCTCCTGTGCGGTAGCGGCACTCTGCTCCGAGGTGGCGGAGGTGCTTTGGATGACGGAGGATATTTGGTCGATGCCATCGGTTACTTGGGAGATTGCGGCAGTCTGGCTTTCTACCGCGTCCACAACCGCATTTACCTTTATTGTTACATTTTCCGAGATGGAGTTGGTCTTATCCAGCGATTCGGTTACCTTTGCAACCACCTGTCCGCCCTCCGCAACCGCGGTGATAGAACCCTCGATCAGCTCCTTGGTAGCTTTAGCCGCCTCATCAGACTTGGAGGCCAAATTGCGCACCTCCTCAGCCACAACGGCAAAGCCCTTTCCCGCGCTGCCTGCCCGGGCTGCCTCCACGGCGGCGTTTAAAGCCAGAATATTGGTCTGGAACGCAATATTTTCAATGGTATCAATGATCTTGCTGATCTCCGTGGAGGAACCGGAGATTTTCTCCATAGCGGCATTCAACTCGTGGACGCAATCCACGCTGACGCCCAGCTGCGCGCCTGCCTGAACCACAAAACGTCCGGCCTCCTCTGCTGCAACCGCAGTCTGTCTGGCGTTTTCCGCGATGCTGTCGGCAGTGGCGGAGAGTTCCTGGATTGCGCTGGCCTGCTCCGTGGCTCCCTGGCTCAGAGACTGGGCGCCGTTGGACACCTGAACGGCGCTGCCGGACACGGTCTCAGCGGAGCGGCTGATCTGGGAAAGCGTATCGTTTAAGGAATGGTGGATCGCCTTGATCGACTCTTCTATGGCTGCAAAGTCGCCCCGATATGTACGGGTGATCGTCTCACGGAAATCCCCCTGCGCCATTTTGCCCAAGTGATGGGATACGTCCTGCGTCACATCGTTCAGATGGGACAGCATGGACTTCAGCGCTCTTGCCAGCTGAACGGTTTCGTCCTTGGATTTCACCTGCGGGGACGGCGTGTGCAGATCTCCGTCCGCCATTTTCTCAAGCCGGGCGACACAGGCTTGAATCGGGCCGGAGATGGACCTGCCAACCTTGATTGCCACAGGGAACGTGGCGAGCACAATCAGAACGACCACCAAAACTGTCAGCATAATGCTTCGGTCCAACGAAGATTTGAATTCCCGCTGACTGATCTCAATGGCAATGCTCCACTCCTGATTGCCGTCAATGGGAGCAAACCCCACAAATTTGTTGTCGCCATAAAAATGATACGAGCCAAAGCCGCTCTCCCCCTGAATCATACGCTGATTCACGGCGGCCACATCCGCTGCGCCGGGGTCTGTTTTCGCGGCTTCAATCATATTGGAGCCTTCCTCTACGATAGACGCATCCCGATGACCAATCACATTGCCTTTACTGTCCAGCACATAGGCCACGCCGTCACTGCCTACAGCCAGATTGACCACAATGTCCGACAGGAAATCGGCGCTGATTCCGCCGTAAACCACACCGTCAAATCGTCCGTTGGTAATAATAGGAACCTCCAACAGGAAGATCATCTGCTGGCCGTCGTTCATGATGTCAGAGATATAAGGCTTCATTGTGGCCTTGCACTGTTGAAAATAATCTTCCTCGGCATAGCTATACCCCGTGGAGGCAAACCCGCTGGAATCCATTTTGCCAGTGTAAAGGAAGCCGTTGCGCTGGGCAATATCATCCCGAAGCGGAACCAGCTCCGGGGCGGTAGGATCAGATTCCCGAAAAATATCGGAGGCAGCGGCTTCCTGAAGCGCCGTCCAGTAGTTTCCCATTTTCCACTCCACAGCGTCTGCGGCCATCTGTGTGGCGGGGCCTAAGGTCTTTGTCATCACATCATCAATTCCACTGGCGTTCAACAGGGCCGTAATGACACCAATCAGCACTTGGCCCAGCAGCACCACCGACAACATGCTGATTTGAATTTTTGATTTGATCGACTTCATACAGGACTTTCCTTTCAACCGTTTTTGTAAATAGGGTGAGAACATACCTCCCCGCAATACGGGCATTTTTTGGCTGTATGCTTAGCCTGTGACATTTTACCATGAAGTCAAGCAATAATCAATACATATCCTTAATCCAGCGGGAGCGACGGCCCGCAAAGCCGAGGGGCCTATGCCTGTTCCTTGCCGCAGTAAGCGCGCACATATGCGTGGCGGCGGCATTCCTCCAAAAACGCTTTGGTGTTTTCGTAAAACGCCGCGTCGTCCAGCAGATCCACCACGGCGGGGGAATACCGCCTGCCGCGCCCGGCGCGCAGCTCCTGCACCAGCTGCTCAAACGTTTTGGAGGCGGCGTAGCTGCGGCCAACGTTATCCGTGCCGGCGTCCAGCGAATCCGCCACGGTGACGATATCCACCAGCAGGCGCGTGCGCTGCGGACAGGCCTCGGAAAGAGCGGGATAGCCGCCCGACGCGTCGAACGCGCGGTGATGATACCGCGCGACGCAGGCATAATCGGAAAGGCCCAGGTTTTCCAGCAGCGAGCAGCCAAAAACCGGATGCAGCTGAATGCAGGCAAATTCTTCGTCCAGCAGGCGGCGGCTGTACTGCCCCACATAGCCCAGAAGCATACACTTGCCCACATCGTGGTACAGCCCTACATGATAGGCGTGCTTTAAAAAGGCGTCCAGCGCTTCGGGGGTTTCGGCCGGATGGGGAATGCCCAGCAGCCCGTCCAGCATGGCGGGCGCGGCGGCGGCAATGTGCGCGCAGAACCAGCGGGTGAGCTGGCCCAGCACCTCGGAATGCACGAACGTGGGCGGATGGCAGGCAAGGATATATTCCAGCACATGGTTTGAAAAGCGCTCGTCCGTCTGGGAGGAATGGCCGAGCGTGGAGAGCAGAAGATTCGATACCTGCCCCGCGTATTCGTTGACGGGCAGCCGGTACAGATACTGAATGCGCTGCTCCGTCACCTGCTCCAGCCGAGGCTGAAGCGCCCTTTGGGACGCTTCGGGCATCAGGGCCGCGTAATGGTACAGGTATTCCGGAATGGCCAGATTCTTCCAGATCCCGTCGCCGGAAAAATCCTGTGCATCGGACGTCTCCAAAATGGAAAACAGCGTATCCAGCAGCTGGGGCAGTTCGATCTGCCCAGCGTGATAACGCGCTGCGGCATGGACGTATTGCGTGCGGGAGCCCACCGTGCGTTCGCCTGCCGCGGCGATCTGTTCCTGATGGCGATAGACATATTCGGCCGATGCCAGCACGGCGGCGCTCATGTCGGCGTCCGGCCGGTCGCGCAGGGTACCAAGAAACTGGGTGCGGTCGTAGTGCATTGCATAGCAAAAATTATCCCACGGCAAATCGGGATCCATCTCCCGGTAGCGGGGCGTTGTAAGAACCTCCATTGTTTGGGAGAAGATTGACAGATAGTCCTCCCACAGGCTGTTGCCGGCAGAGGGATCGTGCGAGAGCTGCTCCAGGCGCAAGCCGTATTTTCGGTTGCCGAGGCAGCGCAGAATATAGCCGCGCGTTTCGGCGCTTTTCAGCGCCTCGTACTGCGCAAAAAAGTCTCCCCCGGCCCGGAAGTAGGCGCCGATCTGCCGGTGAAACAGATTTACACCCGTACCCGCATCGCGCACGTTCAAATAAAGCAGCGTGATGCCCTGAAAATACAGCTCGCGCACGATCGCATCGGTGTCGCCGCGCAGCTTTGCATATTCGTACAAAAGCTGATGGATGCGATACGCAATGCCCGCGTCGGCGCTGCGGTTGTAATTGAACAGCGCATCGGCCAATGCGCGCAGGTCCTCCGCATCCTCGGCGGTAAGGGTCTGCGCGGTTTTGGTAAACAGGATCTGCTGCAGGATCGCATCGTTTTCGCAATGCAGGCGATAAAGCCGCTCGGCGTTCTGGCGGATGGCGCCGATCATCTCGTCCTCCGTCAGGCCCGGCGCAAAGCGGGGCTTGATCAAGCTGTGCGCGGCGGCAAGGTTATCCAGATAGGTTTGGAAGGGAGCATGCATACCATGATTCCTTTCGTTCAAAAAATAAAAAGCCGCAGGACTGTACATGGTTCGAATACAATAAGGATAGCATATTTTCTTCGAACGGGCAAGAGGCAGCCCGAAGCGCAGCGCGCCCGAACAGCCCAAAGCCGCTGCACACGGCCCAAAGCGCGCCCCGCGCAGCCCTGCCCCGCGCGTATCCCTGCGCGGAGGTGTGCGGGCGCAAGGCGCCGATCTGCAATTTCCTGATTATTCTTCCGCACTCCGGCAAATACTAAAGGGAAGACCCTGCAAAGGAAAAAATTTGCCGGACAAAAACACGCGTTCCTACATAGAATGGGGAAATTGCCGTTTTTGCGCCGCCAATGCGGAAAAGGGAGGAAAACGCATGGAAAAATTCATCAAATGGAGCTGCTTTCTCGCATCGGGATGCGTGGTGCTGCTCTTTGTGTTTGCGCTGTACATTGGCACGCTTTTGCCCGATACCTTTCTGGTTGCCTCCGGCAACGAAATTGCCATCGCCGGCATGCCCTTTGTGCATGCGTCCGCTGCGGTGTCCACAGACGCCGTGGCCAGCATGGAGGAGGGCTCCTCTTACAATGCCGAGCTGACGATCGCGGGCATTGTGCCGGTAAAAACCGTGCGCGCGCAGGTGGTGGAACGGCGCGCGGTGCAGGTGTGCGGCGTGCCGTTCGGCATTAAGATGTTCGCCAACGGCGCAATGGTCGTTGGCTTCAGCGATATTTATACGGCGCAGGGATACAAAAACCCGGCCAAAACGGCGGGGCTGCAGATGGGGGACGTGATCCTTTCCGTGGCGGGGCGGGAGACAAAAACGAACGAGGATGTTGCGGCCGCGCTGCAGCAGCAGGGCGGTGCGCCCGCCGAGGTGATCTTCGTGCGGGACGGTGTGGAAAGATCGGTTCTGCTTACCGCCGTGAAGGATTCCGCTGCCGGCACATGGCGCACCGGCATGTGGGTGCGGGATTCCTCTGCGGGGATCGGCACGCTCACGTTTGTGGACAATGCCACCGGGGTGTTCGCGGGGCTGGGGCACTCGATCCACGACGTGGACACGGGAATGACCATTACGCTGCTGAAGGGCGAGATCGTGCCCGTGGAGATCACCGGAGCGGTGGCCGGAAGCGCGGGCAGCCCGGGAGAATTGAAGGGCCGTTTTCTTACCAGTGTTCCGGCCGGCGATATTACTGCCAACAGCGAAACGGGCGTATACGGTACGGTGCGCACCTTCTGGAAGGGCTTCGAGGCCGAGGTGGCGATGGCGCAGGAAGTGGTAATCGGCAGCGCCGAGATCGTCGCCACCATCGAGGGGCAGGAGCCGCAGCATTACGCCGCCGTGATCGAGAAGATCGCGCTTTCGGCCGATAACCCCAACCGCAATATGGTGGTGCGCGTAACCGACCCGCGCCTGTTGAACGCGACCGGCGGCATTGTGCAGGGCATGAGCGGCAGCCCCATTTTACAAGGCGGCCGCCTTGTGGGCGCGGTAACGCATGTGCTGGTAAACGACCCCACGCGCGGCTATGCCATTTTTGCCGAAAACATGGTGCAGTCTGCTGATGCCGCCGCGCTGCGCGCGGCGGCGTAGCGCGGGCGTTTGCCGCCGCGCACCGAACCTTCGGCCGGCTTTGCGGTTTGCTGCGGCCGCTGCCTGCGGCGGCCGTGCGCCGCGACATATTTTGTAATACCACAGCATATAGTGTCGAAAAGAGTAATATCCACGAAATATAGAAAAAAGTTGCTGGAAACTATTGCAATAATTGGAAATATATGGTAAAATCTGGATCGTAGAGGAAACAGGCGGAAAGCAGACGTTTGTGTGAAAAACAAACGAAACACCGCCTTTCTGAAAAGAATGAACGCATCAGGAGGAAGAAAATGGAACACGTAAAATTGTTGATGACGGAATTATCCCCGGAGATGACGAAGCTGTGCACACAGGCGCTGGCCGCCCAGGAGGTGGAGGTGACAGTTTGCGAAAAGGACGGTGCAAAGGCGCTCGCCGCACTGACGCAGCAAAAGCCGGACGCGGTGCTGCTGGACGCGTTCATGCCGAATCTGGACGCACTAACGGTGAAAAAGCGCTTCGACGAAGCGGGCGGCGGCAAGACAGTGTTTTTTGTCACCGGCAGCTTTACGGACGACGCGCTGGAATGCGAGATGATGGAAAAGGGCTTTTCGTTCTATTTCCAAAAGCCGTTCGACCCGCAGGTGCTGGCCGACCGCGCCCGCGCGGCTACGGGAAAGCACGCGCCCACGCGCCCGGTGGCGGACGATGAGTGCATCGTAACAGAGATCCTGCACCAGATCGGCGTTCCGGCGCACATTAAGGGCTATCAGTTCCTGCGCGACGCCATTCTAATGACGATGGAGGATCCGGAATACATCAACAGCGTTACCAAGCGCCTGTACCCCGAGATCGCGCGGCGCAGCGGCACCACGGCCAGCCGCGTGGAGCGCGCCATCCGCCACGCCATCGAGGTGGCGTGGGACCGCGGCGATGTGGATACCCTCGACAGCTATTTCGGCTACACCATCCACAACCTGCGCGGCAAGCCCACCAACAGCGAGTTCATTGCCATGATCGCGGATAAAATGCGGCTGGATAAAAAGAGCCGCAGAAGCGCGTGAGCGCGGCCGGCAAGGCGCAATATTTAAAATACGGATCAGCCGAACCGAACAAAAATCATAAAAAGCCGCCGGGGGTTTTATAGCCCCCGGCGGCCTTTTTGCAACGCCCGGTTTGCCCTGTCCGCTGCCGGAACCGTAAAAAACAGATCCGCTGTTTTGCGCGCTTTTGCCAAAGCGGTATGGAAAGGATTTTGAAATCATTTGTCGGATGAACCCCAAAGGATCCCCGGCCGGGCCTGCGTCCAAAAGAGCGTCTCGCCGCGCAAAACGCTTACCCCTGCGGGAATTCTTCCTTGCTCTCCAACTTGCTGGCTACGGTGTGGGCGCTCTCCCACACGCCGTTTGCGCAGGGCGTCTGCTCCTGCGCGGTGTAGTAGAGCGGCGGGCGCAGATCGCCGTCCTTCAGCGCTTTGATGCGGCGCTCGGCGTGGCGGGGCAGCGCGGCGCTGCCGTCCGTGCTTTTCTGCGTGCGCCGGGGCGCGGCGCCGGTATGCTCGAACGTGTCGGATAGCGCAACGGCATGCACGTCCGCCAACTGCGCGTCCATTGCGGTGTCGTCTGCAAGGGATACGCCCATCCAGCCGTTTTTGCCGGATGCCGGCGGCGCCGCGTCCGGAGCCGCGCCGCCGCCGGTGCCGGCCGTCTGCGGCACATTGTGTACATCGTTGGGCCTGTTGTGGATCTCGCCGTGGTACAGGCTGCTCAAAATGCTCATCTGCTCATCGCCTCCGGGGATAGGATCCCCCAAAAAAGGCGTCTCTATACACCGCGCCCGACAAAAACAGCCGTTTTCTTCGGCACATCGAACCGGCGGAAGGCTACGCGGAGCGTTTGAGAGAAAAGCACGCGCTGAGGGGCTGCTCCTCCGAGAGAAGAACGCCGCCGTCGTAGGCCACCGTGTAGGTAAGACGGTAGACGCCTTCGGTAAGCCCGGAGAACCAGTCCAATCGCAGGCTGCCCGAACGGGTTTTCTCCATGCTGTCCGGTGTGCCACAAAAGCCGATATCGCTGGGGATCCATTCCCATACGCCGTTTGTCCAGCGCTCCAGCCGGGGTACAAATACCACGCCGATCTCGTGCCCCGTGGTATTTTCGACGGTGTAGCCGATCTCTTCATCTGTGCCGAGCATAAATTCCCGTGCGTCAAGGTACAGTGCCGCCGTGCCGCCCGTCAGCGCGGCGGCGCGGTCGGCCTCGGGGAATTCCGTGCCGCCCGGTGCGAGGGGCAGGCCGCAGATATCCTCGCCGTCGGCCATGCTGTCGCCGTTGGCCTCGGCTGCATCCGAAAAAGCCTCCGTTGGCGCAAAAACGTTTCCCGCGTCGGAGGAAGCCCTCCCGGTGCCGGCCTGCCCGGAGGCGGGCGGAGGCTCCCCCGCACCGGGCATGTGCGAAGCGGCCGGAGCCTCTGTGCCCTGCGAAACACCGGAAGTGTCCGGCGCGCTGAAAGCGCAGGCCGCCAGCATCACCGCGCAAAGCAGCAGACAACCTGCGCAAAGCGCGCAATGCCGGTGGTACCGTGCCCGCGCATCACCGTCGGCCTTTTTCGGCAAGCGTTGCATCATGCTGGATCACTCCCTTTTCCGGCTACTAATATTTTGGCTTTTTCGCCTCGCCCGGTTCGGCCGGCCGGCCTGGCTGCGCCGGCTCGGCAGCGGCGCCGCCTGCCTGCTCCGGGCCCGCATATTGGGCGGTATAATCGGCGGGCCGGCGGGCCGCGGCGTACTGCCCTTGCCGGGCAAGGCGCGCCCGGCTGCGTTTGGACACCGCGCGCACCAGCGGAATGGCAATGGCCGCCAGCACACAGAGCACCAGCAGTGCGGGCAGGAAGTAGACAACCCCAACGGCAAAGTTCTGCACGCCCTCGCCAAAGCCGCGCCAGCTGCTGCGGAAGGCTTCGCCCACGCGGTCGGCAAATGTCACGGGCGCTTCGGTGAACACGCGCACCTCCTCGACGGATACCGTTACGGTGGAGTACGAGACAAGATCATCGTAAGTATTGCGCTGCGAGGTATAGCTTTCCAGCTGATACTGTACCTCTGTCAGCTGGTTCTGGATGGCGAGCAGTGTCTCCAGCTCGCCCGCCTGCTCCATCATGGCGTACAGGCGTTCCTCCTGCAAACGCAGGCTTTTCAGGCGTGCCTCTACGTCTACATAGGCGCGCGTAACGTCCTCGGTGGATTCCTGCCGGTTGATAAGATTGCCCGCGCTGCCCGCGTTCTGCAAAAATATTTCGTACTTTGCGGCCGGAACGCGCAGCTCGTAGGCTGCGCTGCGGCGCGCGCCCTCATAGGAGGGCGTATACAGCTCGGTGGAGGCCACATAGCCGTCCGCGTCCTTCAGCGCCTGCAGCAGTGCCGTGCAGGTGGCGTCGAAATCCAGCGCCTCGATCGACAGCGAGGCGTTCAGAATGATCTTGCGCCCGTCCGTGGGCAGAGAGACGCCGCTGATATCGCTTGAGGCGGCAGAATGATAGCCGCCGGTCTCCTCCGTCGTCTCCATCGGTTCGGCGGAGGGAGACGACGGAGGCGCGCCGTCCCCAAGATCGTAGACGGCCGCCGAGCCGTTGGAGGAGCCGCCGCACCCCGCAAGCGAGACGGCCAGCGCCAGTGCGCAAAGCAGACGGATCCATTTTTGTCTCATTGATTCCCATCCTTTCGCATGGGCAATGCGGGGGCGCCTGGTGGAATGCCCTCTGCGGCGCGCCGCCCGCGCCCGTTTTTTGTGCATCTGCCCTTTATACGCGGCGGCGCGGGGAAATATTGCAAAAAAGGGTTCCAAAATGGTGACAAAACGGCAAACGCAGATCTGTTTTGGGGTCGTTGACAGACAAAGTGCCGGGCTTTTCGGGGGCACCTCGTTTTCTGATCGCACCGCCCATTTTTTATCTCGCTTTTTGCAAAAAACTGTGCAAAACCCTCGAAACGTGCTATACTGGTAATGAACAGATCAGGTTTTTTCAAAACCGGCAGCGTTGGCTGCCGGCTGAGAGAGCAGCCGAGAGATCAACGGCAAGCGGAGAGACCGTCCGTTGGAAGCCAAACCACAAAAACGAAAGGAGAAAAACGATGGGTAAAAATGCAATTGTCGGCCAGAGCGGCGGCCCTACCGCCGTCATCAATTCCAGCCTGGTGGGGGTGTATCAGGCGGCCAAAAGCCGCGGCGCGGCACGTGTGTACGGTATGCGGCACGGCGTGCGCGGCCTGCTGGAGGAGCAGTACGTGGATCTATCCGATTTTCTGCACGATAATCTGGATATCGAGATTTTAAAGCGCACGCCCTCGTCCTATCTGGGCTCGTGCCGCTACAAGCTGCCGGATCCGCAAAAGGATGCCGCCACCTATGAAAAGCTGTTCGGCATCCTCAAAAAGCTGGATATCGGATACTTTTTCTACATCGGCGGCAACGACAGCATGGATACCATCGCCAAGCTTTCCGATTATGCCGCGGCCGTGGGCAGCGACATCAAATTTATGGGTGTGCCCAAAACCATCGACAACGATCTGATGAATACCGACCACACGCCCGGTTTTGGCTCGGCGGCCAAGTACATTGGCGTTGTGATGAAGGAGATCACGCGCGACGGCCTTGTTTACGGCACGCCCAGTGTGACGATCGTAGAGGTGATGGGCCGCAATGCGGGCTGGCTGACGGGCGCGGCGGCGCTGGCCAAAGCCGAGGACTGCGAGGGCGTGGATATGATCTGCCTGCCGGAGCGCCCGTTCGATCCGGATCACTTTATCAGCCGTGTGGACGCGCTGCAAAAGCAGAAGGCGGGTGTGGTGATCGCCGTTTCCGAGGGCGTGAAGGTTGCCGACGGGCGCTATGTGTGCGAGCTGGACGGAAGCAAGGGCAAAACCGACGCGTTCGGCCATTGCACGCTGACAGGCACGGCGCGGTATCTTGCGAACCTCGCGCAGCAAAACATCGGCTGCAAGGCGCGCGCCATCGAGCTTTCCACACTGCAGCGGTGCGGCGGACACGTTACCAGCCGCGTAGACATCACCGAGGCGTTCCAGGTGGGCGGCGCGGCGGCCAAGGCCGCGTTCGAGGGCAACACCGGCATGATGGTGGGCCTCAAACGCATTTCAAACGATCCGTATCAGTGCACCACCGAGCTGCACGACATCCACACCATCGCCAATTTTGAGAAAAAGGTGCCGGACGAATGGATCACCCCGGACGGCATCGGCGTGACGCCGGAGTTCCTCTCCTATGCGCGGCCGCTCATCCAGGCCGAGCTTACGCCGATCTATGTGGACGGCCTGCCGCGCCATATTTATATCAAATGATGCGGCCGGGAGCCGGCGATTTTCGGCCGGGCGGCGGCTTTTATCCGAAAAAGCGCCGCCCGGCCTTTCAAAGCCCGCCGAATGCCGCCCGGCCTTTCAAAGCCCGCCGAGCGACGGCCGGGGCGCTTGCCTGTGCCCGCTGTGATTGGAGCGAGAAGGATACAAATGTCGCAAATTACTGTTTACCCATCTGATTTTTACTTATGACGGCGCCTGCGCCCCTGTATTCGAGGACGTATCGCTCGTGCTGGATACCGATTGGCGGCTGGGGCTTACGGGCCGCAACGGGCGCGGAAAAACAACGCTGCTGCACCTGCTTTCCGGCGCGCTGGATGCGCGCGGCGCGATTTATTCCGCCGTACCGATGCGTTATTTTCCGTTTGCGGTGGAAAACCCGGAAGAGGCGACGCGGGAGGTGCTGGCGCGGCTGTTGCCCGATTGTCCGGATTGGCGCATCCTACGGGAACTCAGGCTGCTGGGGCTGGATCAAGAAGTATTATACAGGCTATTTTATACTTTGAGTAATGGCAAGCGGACCAAGGCGCTGCTGGCGAGCAGCCTGTGCGAGCGGGCGCATCTGTACGAGTGGGATGAGCCGCTGATTATATCGACGTGCTTTCCCGCATGCAGATCGGGCAGCTGCTGGAATGCACGCCCACGATGCTTTTTGTAGAGCACGACGCGGCCTTTGCGCGCCGTGTGGCCACGCGGACGCTGTGCATAGAACAAAAGGAGGGATCTGTATGACGCCGGTAATCCGGGAAAATATTCCGGCCTATCTTGCCGGGCTGCGGCAGTGGCTGAACGAGACGCGGGATGTGCCGCTGGAGAGCATGGACGGTTTTTTTGCCGCGCGCCTCGGGCACTACGAGGCGCATATGGCCGTTTGGAAGAAGGCCTACGAGCGCGCGGCGGCGCTGCTGCCGGAAAACGCGGGCCCGCTGCTGGATCTTGGCTGCGGCACGGGGCTGGAGCTGGATCTCATCTTTGCCCGGTGGCCGGAGCTCTCCGTTACAGGCATCGATCTGTGCGCGGCGATGCTGGAACAGCTGCGCGCAAAACACGCCGGGCGCCGGCTGACGCTGCTATGCGCGGATTACCTGACAGCGCAGCTGGGAAAAGCGCGCTATGGCGCGGTGATTTCGGTGCAGAGCCTGCATCATTTTACGCCCGCGCAAAAAAGCGCGCTCTACGGCCGCGTCTATCGGGCGCTGCGCCCCGGCGGCTTCTTTTTGGAGGCGGACTATATCGCCTGCTGCGATGAGGAGGAGGCGCTGCTGCGCGCCGAATGCACGCGCCGCCGCGCGCGGGACAGCGTGCCGGCGGATGGGTTTGTGCATTTTGATACGCCGCTTACGCTGCCACACGAGCTTGCTCTGCTGCGCGGAGCGGGCTTTTTGGCGTGTGAGGCTGTGGACAGCATTGCGGGCACAACGCTTGTGCGGGCGCAAAAGCCTGCGGCGGCCGATGCGAAAAACGGCGGTGTTCTTCCAAAAGGGTGAGCGTTTCACAAAAATGGCCGCGCCCTTCCAACAGGGTGAGCTTTTCCGGGCGGCTGTAAGCTTCTTTGGTTGCGCCGGGCGTGTGTTCGTGGTATCATAAGAATATCTGCGGCGCAGCCGTGTAAGAAGGCCACGCCCGGCCGCGCGCCGGTTTTTGCGCCGGCTGTGCGGGAAAGGCCGGCCGCGCGCCGGCGGGCAGGGCTGAAAACAGGCGGCGTTACAGATATGCGCAGCCGGCCCGGCTGCGCTTTGACAAAAAAGCGAAGGCAGCAGGCCGATCGGAAAGGGAAAAGCGAATGCAATTTACCACGTTTGCTTATATGGGCTTTTTTGCGGCGGTGTTTGCCATTTATTGGGCGACGCCCGCGCGCCGGCGCTGGGTGGCGGCGCTGGCGGCGTCTGTGGGGTTTTACGCGCTGTTCGGCGCGCCGATGCTGGCCGTTCTGGCACTGTGTGTTGCGGGAACCTATGCGGGCGGCCTGCTGCTGGAAAAGCGGCGCGGACAAACGTGGGCGCTGGTGCTTTGCGTGGGCGCGGCGCTTTTGCCGCTGCTCTTTTTTAAATACTTCAACGCATTGTTTGGCGCATTCGCGCCGCAGCCGGTAAGCGCTTTCAGCCTGATGATGCCTGCGGGCCTGAGCTTTTTTACCTTTAAGACAGTGGCGTATCTGGCCGAGGTGTACCGCGGCAAGCTGGACGCCTGCCATAGTCTGGGGCGCTATGCGCTGTATGTATCGATTTTTCCGCAGGTGAGCATGGGGCCTATCCAGCGTCCGGGCGATCTGCTCGCGCAGATCGACGCGCCACACGGCTTTGACAGCCGGCAGGCGCTTTCCGGCGCGCAGCTGATGCTGTGGGGCTATTTTGAGAAGCTGGTCGTGGCCGAAAATCTGGCGAGCTACAGCGCCGTCGCCCCGGAGAGAATGGACAGGGTGATCGGCTGCTCTGTTTTTTTAACCACTCTTTTTTACGCGGTGCGCCTGTATGCGGATTTTGCCGGATATTCCCATATTGCCATCGGCTGTATGCAGCTGCTGGGATTTTCCGTGCCGGAGAATTTTCGCGGGCCGTATTGGTCGGCCTCCGTGCGCGAATTCTGGGATCGCTGGCATATCTCGCTCTCTTCCTGGCTGCGGGATTATATCTATATCCCCCTCGGCGGAAGCCGCCGCGGCGCCGTGCGCACGGGCTGCAATCTGCTGCTCACGTTTTTCGTCAGCGGCCTGTGGCACGGCGTTGGCCTGCAGTTTGCCGTGTGGGGGCTGCTGCACGGCTGTTACCGGGTGGTTGGGCGCTTCACCGAGCCGCTGCGTGCGCGGCTGTGGCAGCGCTCGCCGATCGCGCGCGAAAGCCTGCCGGGGCGTGCCGTGCGCGTGGCCGTAACGCTGCTGCTTGTTTGGGTGGGCTGGGTGTTCTTTTCCGCACAGAGCGTTGCGCATGCGCTGGGCATCTTTGCGCGCATGGCGGACGGCTTTCCGTATTCGCTGCAAACGCTGAAAAACGGCCTTGTAATGCTGGGGCTCAACCGGATCCTGCTGTGGCGCATCGCGTTTGCCGTGGTGCCGTTTTTGGGCGTGGATTTTGCCGCGCGCCGCGAGGGCACCGCCGTTTGGCTGCCGGGCCAAAAAAAATGGCTGCGGCTGCTGCTGTGCTACTTTGCGCTCGCATCGGTTCTGTTCAATGCGCCCTTCCAGGTAACGGAGCCGATCTATTTTCAGTTTTGAGAGCGGTCCCGGCAAAGCGGCACCGGGGCGCTGCCGGCGGCAGAGGGGAGGTTTATCTGTGAGACGGTTTTTAAAAACGATCGCACTGTTTCTCGTGCCCGCCGTGCTGGTCGTGGGCGTATTCGGCGCGGCGCTCATCCGTTCGGGCGAGCTTGCGCCGATGGAGGAGGTGCGCCGCGCGGCGGCAGAGGGGCGGCTGTCGCTCTTCGGCTTTGCGTATCGGGAAAATATCCGCGCCTTCAAGGAGGCGGTGGCCGGCGCGCGCGGCGCCGAGGTGCTGGTGCTGGGCACCTCGCGCTCCATGCAGCTGCGCAGCCGGTTTTTTCAAACGGACAGCTTTTACAACGCGGGCGGCGGCATCGCCTATCTTTCGCAGGCACAGCACTTTCTGGAGCGCATGCCGCAGCACGCAAGGCCGAAGCGTCTGCTTTTGGTTTTGGATCAGTATTTTTACAATGTGCAGTGGCGTGTTTACGAGGCGGATGACAGCGCAAAGCCCGAGCAGGACAGCACGGCGGACATTGCTGTTTCGCTGCGCCACATGCTCTGGGATTATGGCAATGGAAAGTTTTCTCTGCGGCAGGTTTTGAGCGCGCCGGAGGGAACCTACGGGCTGATGGCGGCCGCGCGCGGCGCGGGCTTTTGCGGCGACGGCTCGTACAGCTATGGCAGCGAGCTGCTGCACCCCGAGCAGAGCCTGGACGCAGGCTTTGTGAATACGTTTGAACGCATCGAGCAGGCAACCAACCGCTTTGAGGGCGGCGAGACGCCGGATGAGGCGGCCTTTGCCGAAACGCGCGCGCTTTTGGAATACTGCGCCGCAAACAAGATCGCCGTAACGGCTTTTTTGCCGCCCTATGCGCCCAGTGTCTGGCAGCGCATGCAGCAAACAGGAAATTACAATTATATCCCCGCGGCATATGCCGTGCTGCGGGAGCTGTTTGCGGAATACGGCTTTGAGGTGTTTGATTACAGCAGCCTGCCGGAGACGCGGGACGACCAGTATGTGGACGGTTTCCACGGCTCGGACCGCGTATACGCGGCCATATGCGTGCGCCTTTCGCGGGATTCCGCGCTGATGGGCGATCTGTTCGATGCCGAGGCGCTGGAAGCGCTGTTTTACGCGCCCGGCAATCCGCTGTTTGTAACATTTGCGGATTGAGAACCGAAAAACCGGCAGGGCGCGGGCAGCGGTGCGGTGGCAATGCGGCATACCGCGGAAGGACAGCGGTACGGCCGCAAGGCCGCGTGCCGCGCAAAGGCCCTTTTGCGCCTTTCAAGGCGCGCTAACGCCAGACAGAAAAAAGAATACGCAAAGATCCGCATCCGTTCAGGCAATTCTGCCTGAAGAGATGCGGATCTGCTGTTTTTTATGGGGCTTTGATGCAAAACGTGCGGAGGCTTCCTCTTGCGGCCTCGTCTTTTTTGCGGCCTCGTTCCTTTTCGCCGGCTTTTACAGATCGGAAAGCCGCTCCAGATCGCGGGGCATAGTCCGGCAGGCAGAGCAGTTCGGCTTTGCCGGCTTTTACAGATCGGAAAGCCGCTCCAGATCGTAGGGGGTAGTCTGGTAAACATAATAGTTCAGCCAGTTGGAAAAAAACAGGTTTGCATGGCTGCGCCAGCGCAGCAGCACGCCCTTGGCGGGGTCGTCGTTTACAAAATAATTTTCCGGCACGGCGGGAGAAAGCCCCCTTGCAAGGTCGCGCTCGTATTCCGCGCGCAGCGTATCCCGATCGTATTCCATGTGGCCGCAGGCAAAGATCTGCCGGCCGGAATCCGTGGCCAGCAGGTGCAGCCCCGCCCGGCTGCTTTCGGCCAGCACACGCAGCGCCGGGCAGGCGGCAACCTCCTCGCGGCAAACCTCGGTATGGCGCGAATGCGGCGCGTAAAAAAGCTCGTCGAACCCGCGTACCAGAGGGTTTTTGGGCCGTGTTACCCGATGCTCGAACACGCCCGAGAGCTTTTGCGGCAGCATGCGCTTATGGATGCCGTAATGGTAATACAGCGCGGCCTGCGCGCCCCAGCAGATGTGTACGGTACTGTATACATTCGTTTTGCTGTAGGCAAACACCTCGCACAGCTCCGGCCAGTAATCCACATCCTCAAACGCCAGCTGCTCCACGGGTGCGCCGGTAACGATCATGCCGTCAAAGCGCTCGCTGCGGATGGCGCCGAATGTTTGATAAAAGGCCTCCAAATGTGTGCTCGGCACATGTGTGCTCTCGTGCGTGCCCATGTGCAGCAGCGACAGCTCCACCTGCAGCGGGCTGTTGGCCAGCATCCGCGCGATCTGCGTTTCGGTGGCAATCTTGGTGGGCATCAGGTTCACCAGCAGAATGCGCAGCGGGCGGATATCCTGCGTCTGCGCCCGCGCCCGGTGCATGACAAAGACGTTTTCTTCCTCCAACGCCCGGTAGGCGGGCAGCGCCTGCGGAAGAATGAGGGGCATGATTTTTCACCGCATTTCTTTATAAAAAATCGCGCAGAGCCCGCCGGGCGTTTCGGTCAAACGCCGTTCAGCGCAGAAAATATACCAGTTCCTCCTGCGGAGGCTCGGCCGGCTCGATGTGTACGGCCCGCAGCCATGGGCCGACGCCCTCGTAAATGGGGTGGCGCTTCGCGTCTACCGTGGCCGTTACGGTGACCCAGCTGCGATGCTGCCAGCGCGCGGCGTCTTTGGCCTCGCAGATAAAGCCGATAAACGAGATATCCTCGGCGCAGCATGTCATGCCAAAGCGGCCCGGTACAAAGCAGCCCTTCGGCACGCGCGGCGTCTGGCACACGTATGCCCTAAAGCGCACGGTTTTGCCCTTGTATTTTTCCACGTTGTCCGCCGCGTCCAGATACCACAGGCCGTAATCCTCGTCCGCGATCTCGATGACCTCGGCGTTTAAATCAAACGGCAGCTCCTCCTGCACGTCGTCTGCGTCCACGCTGCCGTCGGTGCGCTCAAACGCCATCTGCGCGCGGCGGTTCACCATGCGCACGGCGCGGTGCAGCACCGCCTTGTCGGTGGCGTCGGTGCAGCGGTTGAAGATCACCATTTCCGCATCCTGCAGCTTATCCACGGCCAGCTGCCGCAGATTGGCAAGATACGATGCAAATGTGGTGGAATCCGCCGTTAAAATAATCTGATAGAGCTCCCAGTCGCGCGGCAGCGCGTCGTACAGCGCCTGCATCGGCCACATGCCGTTGTATTCGATGAGCACACGGTCGAAGCGGTGATGCTTCTGGTAGTCCTTCAAAAATGCGGTGGTGAGCTGCGAAGGCTCTTCCACGGATAAAAACTGCACGCCGCCCTCTGCGAATTTTTGCGGCTCGTATTCGATCTCGCCTTCCTCGCACAGCAGCACCAGCGTTTTTTCGCCGCTGCAAAAGCCGGGATCTTCCATTGTCTCCTGGATAAACGTTGTTTTGCCGCTGTCCAAAAAGCCCGTGAACAGATAGACCGGGATGCTCATGCCCGCGCCTCCCCGCCGAACAGCGCCCGCAGCGCGCTCTCGTTCAGCTGCGCGCCGATGACGCACAGACGGCCCGTATAATCGGCCGCGCCGGTGCGGATCTCCTGTTCGCCGGGCACGTAATCGAAGTGCAGCCAGGTGCCGTCCGGCGCCGGAACAATGCCCTTTGCGCGCAGCACGCTGCCATAGCTGCCGGAATCGAGCGCGTTCAGGCAAAAGGCGATCTCGGCCTCGGTGAACTTGCGCGGCGATTCCATGCCCCAGCTGGTGAACACCTCGTCCGCGTGGTGGTGGCCCTCGTGGTGGTGCTCATGCTCGTGGCCGTGGTGATGCTCGTGCTCATGCTCGTGGGCGGCCTGCTCGGCCAATGCAGTAAGCGCAGCCATCAGGCTGTTTTTCTGCTCCATGGCGTCCAGCAGCTGCTCGCCGGAAAGCTCGTCCCACGGGGTGGTGACGATGGGCGCTTTTTCGTTGTGCGCGCGCAGCAGCGCCACGGCTGCCTGCAGCTTTTCCTCGGGCAGGTTTTGTGTGCGGCTTAATAAAATGGCGCTGGCGTGCTCGATCTGGTTGTTGTAGAATTCGCCGAAATTCTTCATATAAACGCGGCACTTTGCCGCGTCGGCTACGGTGACAAAGCCCGCAAGCTCCACGGGGGCGTTCAGCCGCTGCACGGCACGGATCACATCGGAGAGCTTGCCCACGCCGGAGGGCTCGATCACAATGCGGTCGGGCGCGTACTGTGCCAGCACCTGCTCCATCGCCGTACCAAAATCGCCCACCAGGCTGCAGCAGATGCAGCCGGAATTCATCTCGGTGATCTGAATGCCGGCCTCCTTCAAAAAGCCGCCGTCAATGCCGATCTCGCCGAATTCGTTTTCGATCAGTACCAGCTTTTCACCCTTGTAGGCCGTGGGGATCAGTTTTTTGATCAGCGTTGTCTTGCCTGCGCCCAAAAAACCGGAAATGATCGTGATCTTTGTCATAATACGGTTCCTTCCTTCTCTGTTCCGTTTTCAAAAAGCATTATACACCGGCGCGGCGGGTTTTGCAAGGCATCGCTGCGGGAAGAGGCGCAGCATCGAGAAAGGTATTATCGGGATAACGCCACCGTCCACTCTTCTGGCAGGCTCCATTCTCATCCGGCTTGCAGATCCTGCGCATACAGGCAGCTGCCCCCGTGTGACAAAGTCTCCGCCGTTTGCAGCGCGCGATGACTATGGCCGCAGATTGCTGCAAGGCCGGAGCCGTGCGAGCGCCTTACCGAGACGCCGCAGCTCCAATGGCTGCCTGTGTTTACAACGCCGTCTGCCGCCGCATAGCTCGCGCGCCCCTGCGGGCTGGAGAATTCGTCAGAGCCGTAACAGGAGAGCGGCAGACGGTTCTCCGAGGCGCCCTCGATGCAAAGGCTCGTTGCGTCCCAACGGCCGCTGTAAGAGATCGTTCCGCCGTTTCGGCCGATGCACGCGATGCGATAAAAGGTTTCGGCTTTGCCATCGGGCGTTTTTTGCGCAGGCGGCCGGCAGGAACAGTGCCCCAAAAAGAGGGCGCCCAAGGGAAGGAGCGGTTTTTGTTTTGTGGTGAGACTCCGGCGCTCTTTGCCGGCGGCACAAACAGGCAGACTGCAAACGCGCAGGGCACGGGCGCAATGCCCATTTTGCACCGCAAAAATTTGCCATATAATTTTACCATAGCGCACAATTCCCCCGCTGTTTATAAAAGCGGGGGAAACGCTGATCGTTTCTATCTTGCGGAAAAGGCAAGGGATTACGGATAAAAATTGATTTGCGCAACCCAAAAGCGGCGGGCCCCAAATGAGGCCCGCCGCGGGATGAAAATGCAAACCAAAAACAAAAGCGCGCAAAACGGTAAAAAACAAACCTGCCCTGCCGTCTGCGCCACACCAAAACCTACCGAAATGGCAGGTGGGTGCCCTGCCGGAGTTTCACGCTCCCTTCTTCCGCTTGCGGCCGAGGCCGGGCGGGAGGTCTGCGATCCCCTCTAAGCGGACCCCGGGCTCCCGTTCAATGGTTAGTAGGATTTAATATATGGCGCATCAAATCGCACAGGGCAGGCTGTTTGCAAAAGAAATTCCGCCGGGCAGCCGCTCGGGTCTTGCATGGGGCAAGGGCCGCTCGGCGCGGACGAAACGCCTGTTCAGGCCTCGCCCAGATCGATATCGTACAGCTCCTCCAAACGGTGGGCGAACAGCTCGCTCACCTCGTACAGCTCCTCGTCTTCTTCTACAACATCCAGATATTCTTCGCCGTCTTCTTCCCCCACGCGCATAATAATCAGGCTGGCGTCTTCTTCCAGCTTTTCCTTTGAATTTTCGGCGTAGGGCACAACGGCAAGATAGTGTTCGCCATTGTGGTCGGCGGCATCCAGCACCTCAAAGCTGAATTCCTGGCCGTCCTCATCGGTGAGGGTAAGGATATCCGGCGAATAATCCTCCGGCAACTCCGTCTCGGACATCGGCGTATCGCTCCTTCCGTTTGTGTAAAGCCGCTCGCGCGGCCGCCGCCTGCATTCCCGCGGCCGCTCTTTGCATTCCCGCGGCCGCCGTGCTTGCTTGCTCGCTCGGGCGGCAGGGCGGCCGGCAGCCGGCACGGCGCGCGGAGGCTTTGGCTTACCCCTATTGTAACGCAACTGCGGTGCGCCGTCAAGCACCGTTTGAAATTTACAGTTCCTTCATTTCTTTTGGCGGGAATTGGGTATATAATATAGAATAGAAATACAGACAACGGCTCGAATTCCCCGTGCCGGCGTGGGATTTTTGGCCCCTGCAGAAAAAGGATTGATCGTTTTGCCGCCCGCGCGCCGCGCTGTGTGCGCCGGCCGGAGAGGCGGCTTTGGGAGGGTGCATTTTTTGACAAGGCGTATTGCTTCGATACTGTTTGCCGCCGCGCTGTGCGCGGCGCTGGGCGGCTGCGAAACCGCAAAGCCGTCCGGACAAGACCCCGCCGCGCGCCCCGTGCCGGAAGGGCTTTCCGAGGCGCAGCTTTCGGCGCCTGCCGAGGGTGCGCTCATCGCCACGGTCTCCACCACAAAGGGGGATTTTTCGCTGGTATTATTCCCCGATCAGGCGCCGATGGCTGTGGAAAATTTTGTCGGCCTCGCGCAGCGGGGCTATTACAACGGCTTGCCGTTTCACCGTGTGATCGAGGGCTTTCTCGTTCAAACGGGCGACGCGGAGGGAACGGGCAGCGGCGGCGATACCATCTGGAACGGGAACGCCTATCCGAACGAGATCTCCGATCGGCTGCATCATTATGCGGGCGCGGTGGGCATGGCACATGCGCAGGGCGACGATGCCGGCAACCGCAGCCAGTTCTATATTGTGCAGAGCGCACCCGATTCCGTGGACGGCGCGCTTGCCAAAACGCTGGAAGAAGCCGGCGTGCGCGAGCAGGTGGTGGAGGCATACCGCGCTGTGGGCGGCGCGCCGTATCTGGATAATCTGAACACGGTGTTCGGCCAGATCTACGCGGGGATGGAGGTTGTGGACGCCATTGCCGCCGTGGAATGTGATGAAAACGATCGCCCGCTGGAGGCGATCGTTGTGAATACCGTTACCGTCGGCACGTATTCCGCCGCCGCACCTGCGGCATAGCTGCTCTGCCTGCGGCGGTGTTATACGGGGGGGATCTGATTGATCAAGCGTATCGTTCGCGTTTTGCTTTCCAAAACGTTTTTATCCGCCGTGCTCATCCTTGTGCAGATCGCGCTGTTTGTGGGGCTGTTTGTCGGCCTGCAGCAGGTGGGCACCGTGGCGTATATCATTATTATGCTGCTCAGCATTTTGGTAATGAGCGCCGTGGTGGAGCACGACAATGTAAATCCATCGTATAAAATTATGTGGATGCTCATTGTGGTGTGGCTGCCCATCACGGGCATGCTGTTCTATCTGTGGTGGGGCAGCCAACGCATCACGCGCCGCAATGTGGAAAAATTTGCCCCCATCGAGAGCGCCGCTTCGGCCGCGATGGTGCAGGAAAACGCCGTCATCGAAGCGCTGTGCCAACAGGAGCCCGCGCTTGCCCGCAACGTGGAATACCTGCTGCGCAGCGCTTCGGCGCCGCTTTACCGCAGCACCAGCGGCGAGTATTTCCCTTTGGGGCAGGCGTTTTTTGCCCGCTTTACCGAGGTGCTGCGCAGCGCAAAGCGCTATATTTTTTTGGAGTACTTCATCATCGAAGAGGGCGAGATGTGGTACGAGACGCTGGCCATTCTGCGGCAGAAGGCCGCCGAGGGCCTGGATGTGCGCGTGGTTTACGATGCGTTCGGCTCCATGTTCACGCTGCCGCCGGGCTACGACGCCACGCTGCGGGCCATGGGCATTAAATGCCAGCCGTTCAATCCCATTGCGTTTTCGCTGCATATTTCCGATTACAAAATGCTCAACAACCGCGACCACCGCAAAATTGCGGTGGTGGACGGCGAAACGGGTTTTACCGGGGGCCTGAACTTCGCCGACGAGTATATCAACCGCAAGAAGCGCTTCGGCGTGTGGAAGGACACCGGCGTGATGCTGAAGGGGCCGGGCGTTTATTCGCTGACGGTGACATTTTTAAAAATGTGGGATTATGTTTCGGGCACACAGACGCGGTACGAGGAGTACCGCCCCCGCGGCGAATACGAGGCGGACGGTTTTGTGCAGCCGTACTGCGACTCCCCGCTGGACGGCGAGCCGGTATCGGAAAACGCATACCGCAATGTGCTGCGCCGCGCGCAGAAATATGTATATATCGTTACGCCGTATCTGATTTTGGACAACGAGATGACCACCGCCCTGCGCCTTGCCGCGCAAAGCGGCGTGGATGTGCGCATTCTGGTGCCGGGCATTCCCGACAAATGGTATGTATATTATGTAACGCAAAGCTACTATGCGCGGCTGCTGGAGGCCGGCGTGCACATCTACGAGTATACGCCCGGCTTTGTGCACGCCAAAATGTATGTGAGCGACGACAAGGAGGCCATTGTCGGCAGCGCCAATATGGATTACCGCAGCCTGTATCTGCACTTTGAAAACTGCTGCGCGTTTTACGGCGGGCATGTGGTGCGCGATGTGCGCGACGATATTTGCGCCACGCTCGGCGAGAGCCGCGAGGTAACGATGGCGGATGTAAACAGTACGCCGTTTTTAAAATGGCTTGCGCAGGTGTTTTTGCGCTTCTTCTCGCCGATGATGTAAGGGCGCGGCAAAGCGCAAAGCGTTTGGCGCTCCCTCGAGGCGCCCGTATCCAGCGCAATATCGTGCATGTTCAGCACCTGCCCGATCCGACAGGCGGCAGAGCGGATAAAATCCGAAAACAGCAGAGGATGCGCCGGTGATGCCCGTTCCCTTACGTCCCGCTCAATATAAGTGCTCAATTTGCGGAAAAATACAGGGCCAAAATACGATGGCATCGTATTTTGGCCGAAATTCGCCTACCGGGGAAGCCCCCTGCGGCTTTGTTTTCTTATGGAACCGCCCTTTGTTTGCCGGCCTATCTTTTGGGAACGGTCTCTGTGGCCGATTTTACGATGCTGTTTTCCGCATAGCAGCCGCGCAGGGGAACAAGCGGGTATACCGAGGTGTTTTTTCCCACCACCGTGCCGGGGTTTAAAACACACCCGCAGCCGATCTCGGCATGGTCTCCAATGAACCCGCCAATTTTCCGCAGCCCGGTGGCGTAGTCTTTTTCCGCGTGGATCACAACGTTCTTTTGATCCGCCTTCAAATTGGAACACACGGCGCCGGCGCCGAGATGCGCGCCGTTGCCCAGGATAGAATCGCCGATATAATTATAATGAGGCGCCTGAACGTTTTGCAGAAGAACGGAATTTTTGATTTCGGTGGAGTTCCCCACCACGCAGTTTTCGCCGAGGATCACATTGCCCCGCACATAGGCGCCCGGCCGCAGCTCGGTGCCGGCGCCGATGATCGCGGGCGGAACGATCACGGCGGTGGACGCCACCGTTGCCCCGCTGCCCATGAGGATGCCGTCGGCAAATGCGGTATACCCCTCGATCCCTTTTTCGATCAGTTCCTCGATATATGCTGGCAGGGCCTTGAGGATCTCCCAGGGATATTCTTTGTCAAAAAGGGGAAAAAGCAGCCGGGAGCCGCATTTGAACAGGGCGCGCACGCGGATGTCAATCACAGCAAAGCCCCCTCTCCTGCATTACGCCGGCCAGCATGCCAATATAGGCTTCACACAGCTGGTCGGATTCTGCCTCCGCCATGATCCGAATTACGGGCTCTGTGCCGCTCTCGCGCAGAAGGATCCTTCCGTTGCCGCCGAGGAGCCTCTGCACTTCCTCCAATTTTGCCTGTACCGCGCTGTCGGAGATGGCCGCAGCTTTGTCGAAAACGCGGAGATTGCGCATGCGCTGCGGCAACAGAGCAACGGGCTTCGCGAGCGCAGAGAGCGATGCTTTTTCGTCGCGCATTTCCTCGGTGAGCATAATGGCCGTTAGAATGCCGTCGCCCGTAGTGGCGTATTTTTTCAGGATGATATGGCCCGAATGCTCGCCGCCCAGGCGGTAACCGCCGTTTTGCATACACTCGTAGACAAACCTGTCTCCCACGGCAGTTTGAACACAGCGGATGCCGATTTTTTGCAGCGCCTTGATGAGGCCGGAATTGGACATCACCGTCGCCACCATCGTATTGTGATCGAGCATATCGCGGGATTTCAGCCTTGCGGCAAGAACGTATAAAATGCCGTCGCCGTCCACGACGGCTCCGTTTTCATCCACGGCGATGCACCGGTCTGCGTCGCCGTCAAACGCAAAACCGACGTCGAGGTGGTTTTCTTTTACGAACGCGCAAAGATTTTCGATGTGTATAGAGCCGCAGCCGCAGTTGATGTTCAGGCCGTCCGGAGAGGCGCCGGTAAGAAAGGTTTGCGCGCCCAAGGCGTCGAAAACGGCCTTTGCGATCATCCAGGACGCCCCGTTTGCGCAGTCAAGACCGATGCGAAGCTCTTTGTAGGAATGGGAAGCCACCGAGATGAGATATCCCACATATCGGTTCCTGCCGGCCACATAGTCCACGATCCGGCCCAAATGTTCCCCCTGGGCAAGCGGCAGGTCGTCGGCGTCAACGCCCAGAATCGAGAGCCTGCCGTCGAGATAGGCCTCGATCAGCGCGGCGGTTTTATCGTCTAACTTTTCTCCGTACTGATTGATGATCTTGATGCCGTTATCATAATAGGGATTGTGGGAAGCGGTGATCATTACGCCGCAGTCGAATTCATCCTGCCGCGTGACATACGTGACGCTGGGCGTTGTGGTAACGTGAAGCATGTAGGCGTCTGCGCCCGACGCGGTGATGCCCGCGACAAGAGAGTATTCCAGCATATAGCTGGAACGGCGCGTATCCTTGCCGATGACAATGCGGGGCCTGTAATTCTGCTTGGCGCATCCGGCCAGCGGGGAGGAAAAATACCACCCGAGGAACCGGCCCACCTTGTAGGCGTGCATGGAGGTGAGGCCGACATTCGCCTCGCCGCGAAACCCGTCTGTTCCGAAATATTTGTGCTTGCCCGCCTCCGGCGCCGAAAGCTCCGGCGCGGCGCATGGCTGCCCGATCGAAACCTCCTCGCGCAAAAGTGCATCCGCTGATACGGAAAACAGCTCGCACAGCTGCAGCACCTTATCAATCTGGGGAAGCGCCTGATCCATTTCCCACTTGGAAACAGACTGGCGCGACACCGAAAGCTTTTCGGAGAGCTGTTCCTGAGACAGCTTTTTTAAAACGCGAAGCGCCGTTATTTTTTCGCCAATCGTCATGTTGTCCTCCTCACCGGCAGATGCTCTGCTTTTTTGCACTACCTGTATGCTATGCAAAACGGCACTGCCTGTATGCGGCGCAAAACCGTAAAATGATCATACAATTTTGCCGGCGCCGTTTCAATCAACCAAACCTTGAACTTTTTCGCAACCGCAGGTTGCGCAAAGAAGGGCGCCGCGCGGGTGCCGCCGCAATAAAACGCGAGCTCGCAAGCTGCACAGGGAAATGGCTGCAAACCAGCAAATCGGCGCCCCCTTGGTTTGGTATTGCCAGAAGGGGCGCCGGTTTTGTACACTGCTTTTTCGCGGGGCTGCTTTGCGGGCAGGCCCCTTTTGGGGGCTTTGAGCGCTTTTAGCGGGTCTTCGCCGCCGCAATGCGGCTGGCCTCGGCGGCCGCGGCGTTATGCACCAGATTGCGCAGGCGGATGAGCTTGTTGTTCGCGCGCGTGGGGCACACGCGGTTTGTCAGCAGCACCACGTTCAGCCCCGTTTCGGGGTCGATGGCAATGCTCGTGCCCGTAAAGCCCGTGTGGCCGTAGGCCGAGGGGCTCATCAGATCAGCAAGAAAGTTCGACGGGCTGCCCGCGAGGTTGAAGCCAAGCCCGCGGAATTCGTGCCCGGGGCCGGGCGTGCGGTTCACCCGCGCGGCGCGCAGCGTGGCCGGAGAAAGGTAATAGGAGCCGTCCGCAAGGCGGCCGTCCTGCACCAGCATCTGTACAAAACGCGTCATATCGGCAAGATCGCTGAACACGCCCGCGTTGCCGGAGATGCCGTTTAAAAAGCGCGCGTTTTCGTCGTGCACCACGCCGCACAAAAGCTCGCCCGTGGCCGCGTCGCGCTCGGTGGGGGCAATGTCGCCCGTGGGGCGGTAGGTGGTGCGCGCCATGCCCAGCGGATCGAACACATACCTCTGCGCCAGCTCGTTCAGCGGCGCGCCGCCCAGCTGCTCTAAAATTTTGCCCAGCAGGATATACCCCATGCAGCTGTAAATGGGGCCCGTGCCGGGCGCCTGCTCCAGCGGGTGCGCCAAAATCGCGCGGGCGGCATCGGCGGGGCTTTCGGCTTCCTCGCTCAGGTAGTAGTGCGCCGGAATGCCGCTCGTATGCGTCATCAGATGAAGGACCGTAATATCCTTTTTATCCGGCGGCGCAGGGAAAAACCGCTCCAGCGTATCGTACAGGCGCAGGCGGCCTTCCTCCAGAAAGCGCAGCGCGATCATGGTGGTGCTCACGATCTTGGAGAGGCTGGCGATGTCGTACAGGGTGTGCGGCGTGGCCGGGCCCCAGGTGTGTGTGGCGAGCACGTCGGCCCCGATGCCGACGGAGAGCGCCCCCGAGGGAAACGCGCCGTCCGCAAAGCCCTCGCCCAGCAGCTCGCGCACGCGGGAAAATGGTTCCATAAAAATACCTCCTCAAAAAATGATTGCGAAATGATTTGTGGGAATTCGTTCCGGCCGATTTGCCGGAACTGCGGGGATTTATTCCGATTTGCCGATGGGCGGGAACCTGCCCGGACGGACTTGCCGGTACCGATCTGCGGCCCGCGCCCGGCGTGCACCCGGGCCCTGCGGCGCAGCCTGTCCGGCGATGGGCACCCGGGCCCAATGCGGCGGCTGTCACCATCGTATTGCACCCGGGCAAAAAAGTCAAGCTGTTTGCCGGAGTTTTTCCGCCGCCTGCGGCGATTTTCTGCCGCTTGTGGAAGCGTTTTATCCGCCGTCTGCGGCGGATAAGCCAGGGGCACCCTGCTGCGGCCTCCAAAAGTTTACGGCGCGATTTGTGCATTTTGCAAAAAAATATATTTTTTCCGAGAAAAAACATGGGGAAACGTACATTTTTCTGCGCTTTTTCGCTTGACAAATCACAGAATTTAGCATATCATAAGGATGAAACAATTGTTCCGAAAAAGCAGGAACGAATGAAACTTATTTTCCGGAACGGTTTCATGCGCGCCGCGCACGGCGCGCAAGACAGATTAAAAGGAGGAGTACCATGAAAAAGTCACTGAAATCCATTTTGGCTCTGACGCTGGCACTGGTGATGATCGTGGGCCTGGTTGCATGCTCGAACGATTCGTCCAGCACACCGGCGCCCGCTGCCGGCAGCGGCACGAGCGAGCCGTCTGACGACGCCCCGCTCGCCTCTGACGGCCTGATCCATGTGAGCATGTATTATGCCGACAACCCCACCCTTCCGTGGAAGGACGACTGGCTTGCCGCACAGAAGACGGCCGAGATCTGCGGCCTGGAGCTGGAGGTAGAGGCCATTCCCTCTGCCGAGCTCGGCACGAAGGTTTCGCTGGCGCTGAACACGCAGCAGAATTGCCCGGACGTGATCCTGTATCAGACGACCAAGGGTGAGAACGCCTCTCTGGCGCTGAACGGCGCGATCGTGCCCATCAGCGATTATGCCGACTGGACGCCGAACTTCAACGCCTATGTGGAAAAATTCGGCATGCAGGAAGAGGTTGACGCGCTGGCGCTGGCCGACGGCAAGCGTTATTACATGCCCGCCCTTACAGACACCCCGTTTTTTGACGGCGGCCTCATCATGCGTGAGGATTACCTGAAGAACAAGGGCTTTGACGATCCCAAGACGTTCGACGATCTGTACAACATCCTGAAGGCCTACAAAGAAGATTATCCCGATTCCTATCCGCTTACGCACCTTGTCGCGCCCTACGTTACCAACCGTATGACGATGACCAGCTGGGGCGTCAGCTTTGGCAAGAGCTCTTCTTCCGGCACCGGCGCGCTGAGTTGGGATTACGAGAAGGGCGAATATTTCACGGGCGCGATCAGTGATCAGGCCCGCGAGTTCCTGAAGTATATGCGCAAGCTGGCCGACGAGGGCCTGATGGATCCGGATATCGGCAGCGGCGGCACAATCGACGGCGACGTGTGGAGCAACAAAATGGCGACAGGTGCCGCGATGGCCACCTATGCGTATTATGATCAGATCGGCGGCGTGGAAGCTGCCAGCGAGATCGAAGGCTTCAAGCTGCAGATGTATCCCTCGCTGGAGGGCCCGGCCGGCGCGCACCATCAGCCGAAGTCCCGCACAGGCGCTGGCATCATGTTCCCGACGGCTACCTCCAAGCGCGACGATTTCGAGCAGATCGTCCGCGCGATTGACGAGATGTTCTATTCCGAGGAGTGCGCGAAGATCTGGTGCCTGGGCGTAGAGGGCGAAACCTACACGATGGACGGCGACACGATCGTTTACTCCGACGAGATCCAGAACGCTCCGGACGGCATCTACAAATATATGCAGGTGAAGTACGGCTGCGGCGCCGACCCGGTGCAGCAGGTTTGGATCCTGGATCAGGAACTGAGCAAGTACGACGAGAACTATGCCGAGATTAACGCGAAGGTTGCCGAGATGGGCGACGTGATCCAGGCGATCCCCCCGACGCCGCTGTTTGACGACATGACGGCCGAAGAGGCCGCCACCCTGCAGACCCCGCTGGCCGACCAGATCTGGATCTGGATGGACGCGTTTGTCTACAGCGGCGTGAACGGCGCGAGCGAGGCCGACGGCGTTGGCCTGCGCGACCCGAACAACGACGCCGACTGGGAGGCTTATGTGCAGACGATGAAGGATCTGCAGATCGACGAGTTCTGCCAGATGTACAACGACAATCTGCCGAAGTAAATCCGGCGCTTTGCGTACAATGCACATGAATTGAATACAGCCCGCCCCGTCTTTTGAAAACCAAAGTAAGGGAGGAATCGTGCAATGGCGAAAAAGCCCGCGTTGACGGCGGAGGAAAAAGTGGCGCGCAGGCGCTCGGCCAAAAATCATTTTCGGCGCTATTGGGTGCTGTATGCCATGATGGTAGTGCCGGTGATCTATTACATTGTTTTTAAATATCTGCCGATGTTTGGCAGCGTTCTTGCATTCCGCCGCTATCGCCCGGGCATGGGCCCGTTCGGCACGGAGTGGACGCTGCGCTATTGGGAGCGTTTTTTAAAGGACCCCGCCTTCTGGAGCGCGCTGCGCAATACGGTGATCACCTCGGTTTCCAATTTGGTGATCAATTTCCCGATCCCCATCATTTTTGCAATCCTACTCAACGAGGTGCGCGCGAAGAAGTTCAAAAAGGTGGTACAGACCATTTCGTACATGCCGCGCTTTATCTCGACGGTTGTTGTAATCGCGATTCTCAACGAGCTGCTTTCCCCCAGCTCCGGCATGATCAACCAGCTGATCGTGGCTTTTGGGGGCCAGCCGATCTATTTTATGAACCAGTCGTCCTGGTTCCGCCCCATTTACATTCTCTCCGAGACCTGGCAGTTCACGGGCTGGACGGCTATCATCTACCTGGCGGCCATTACGTCCATCAGCCCCGATCTGTTCGAGGCCGCAGAGATGGACGGTGCCTCCCGCCTGCAGCAGATCTGGTATGTGACGATCCCGTCCATTCTGCCCACCGTGATGGTGATGCTGATTATGAACGTGGGCCATCTTTTGAGCCTCGGCTTTGAAAAGATCCTGTTGATGTATTCGCCCGCGAATTCGGGCGTCAGCGATATTATCGACACCATGGTATATCGCGTCGGCCTTGCGCAGCAGAACTATTCGTATGCCACGGCCATCGGCCTGTTCAGCGGCATCATCGGATTGATTCTTGTTACAACCTCCAACGCCGTAAGCAAAAAGCTCACCGGCGAGAGCATCTATTAAGGGAGGGACAACCATGCAAAAACGATATCGGACAGCCGAAAATATTATTTTTGATACGATTGTTTATATCGTAATGATCTTTGTGCTGATCGTGTGCCTTGTCCCGTTCCTTTACATGATCGCGGTTTCATTCTCGGGTATGAAGCCCCTTGTAAACAACGAGGTATTCCTGTGGCCGAAGGATTTTACGCTGGAATCGTATAAAACGATTTTTACGTACCCGAACTTTTTCCACGCGTATGGCAACACGTTTATCTACGCGTTCGGCGGCACGGCCATTGCGCTGGTAATGACAAGCCTGTTTGCGTATCCGCTTTCCAAATCCTTCCTGTGGGGCAACAAGCTGATTACGAAGATGGTTGTGCTGACGATGTTCTTCTCGGGCGGCATGATCCCCACGTATCTGGTGTATTCCAGCCTCGGCATCGTGGGCACGCGCGCGGCCATTCTCATGCCCTTTGCCATCAACTCGTTCAACCTCATCATCCTCATCAATTTCTTCAAGGGGCTCCCCGTAGAGATCGAGGAGGCGGCGCTCATCGACGGCCTTGGTTATTTCGGCATTCTGCGGCGCATTATCCTGCCGCTTTCCACGGCGGGCATTGCCACCATCGGCCTGTACTACGCGGTGTTTTTCTGGAACGACTGGTTCAACGCGCTCATCTATTTGAAGGGCAGCCAGTACCCCGTGATGCTGTTTTTGCGCAATATCGTGAACGGCACGATGGCCATTGCCGACGGCAACGGCTCGGCGGAGAAGACGACCATGGCGATCTCGCTGAAATCGGCCGTGATCATCACCTCCACCGTGCCCATCATTACGCTGTACCCGTTCCTGCAGAAGTTCTTTGTGAAGGGGCTTACGATCGGCGGCGTGAAGGGCTGACGTCTGCATGCCGCGAGAAGCCGGGAACGCGGCTTCCAAGGAGGAAAAAACATTGGTACAACTGAAAACCATCCAAACGGAACAGCGCAACCCCGCTACGCTGGACATCGACCGCGCGGACACCGCCGAGATTCTGCGGCTGATGAACGCCGAGGATCAAAAGGTGGCGTCCGCCGTGGGCGAGGTGCTGGAGCAAATTACAAAAGCGGTGGATCTAATCTATCGGCAGGTGCATGGCGGCGGCCGCCTTGTATATTGCGGCTGCGGTACCTCCGGCCGCCTTGGCGTGCTGGACGCTTCGGAGTGCCCGCCCACGTTCGGCGTGGAGCCCGGGCGTGTAACGGGCATCATCGCCGGCGGGCCCGACGCGCTGACAAACGCCGCCGAGGGCGCGGAGGATCACTTTGCCGCCGGCGAAGCGGATCTGCGCGCCATCGGCTTTGGCGCAAAGGATGCGCTGGTGGGCATTGCCGCCAGCGGCCGCACGCCCTATGTGCTGGGCGCAATGGCATATGCCCGCAGTCTGGGCGCGCCTGTCATCGGCCTCACCTGCTGCCCCGGCTCCGAGATCGATACGGCGGCGGATGTGGGCATTGCGCCGCAGCCCGGGCCGGAGGTGGTAACGGGCTCTACCCGGCTGAAGAGCGGCACGGCGCAAAAATTAGTGCTGAACATGCTCTCCACCGCGACGATGATCAAGATGGGCAAGGTATACAGCAATTTGATGGTGGACGTGTGCGCCAGTAACCAGAAGCTGGTGGCGCGCGCGGTATCCATTGTGCGCAGCGCCACGCAGGCCGACGAGGAAACAGCCCTCTGTGCGCTGCGGCAGGCGGATTTTTCGTGCAAAACCGCCATTGTGATGCTTTTGTGCGGTGTGGATGCCGAAAAGGCCCACGCGCTGCTGAAGGGCGTGGACGGGCATGTTTCGGACGCGGTGCGCGCTGTGCCCGGCGGCGAAGAAGCCGACCGGCAGGCGCGTCGCATCGGATAGAAACGGGGGTTCCCCGATGTGAAGGAGGAGGTACATATGCGCGCAAGGCAAACGGCGAAGCAGGGGCCCGGCGCCACCCGCTTCGCGAAAGCAAAAAAGACGCTGGCACTGCTGACGATGGTGGCGCCGGCCGCGATCTGGATGCTGCTGCTGCGGTATCTGCCCATGGGAGGCCTGGTGCTGGCGTTCAAGCAGTACAAGGTGAACCCGCGCAACCCAACCTTTCTCGGCAACCTGCTGAACAGCAAGTGGGTGGGGTTCGACAACTTCAAATTCCTGTTCATGACGAACGACGCCTGGATCATTATCCGCAATACGCTGGGATACAACATTGTATTCATCATTTTGGGCGTGATCATCCCCGTGGCCTTTGCCATTATGATGAACGAGCTCACGCACAAGTTTGCGGCGAAGGCGTATCAGACCATGATGTTCTTCCCGTACTTTTTGTCGTGGGTAGTCGTGAGCTACTTCCTCAACGCTTTTCTGGACGGGCAATACGGCATGCTGCCCATGCTGCAGCGGGCTGCGGGGCAGACGCCCACCAATTTTTACACCACCATCGGGCCGTGGCCGTACATTATTGTTCTGGCGAACCTGTGGAAAAACGTAGGATATTCTACGGTTCTGTATCTGGCCGCCATCGCGGGCATTGATACCACGCAGTACGAGGCGGCGGCCATCGACGGGGCGGGAAAATGGCAGCAGATTCTGCACATCACCATCCCCAACCTGCGCACGATGATTGCCATTTTGTTCATTATGAACGTCGGCAAGATCTTCAACGCCGATTTCGGCCTGTTCTATAACGTGCCGATGCAGAACGGCGCGCTGTTCCCCGTTACGCAGGTAATGGATACGTATATTTATTATGCCATGCGCAACACCGGCAACGTCAGTATGGCGTCCGCCGCGGGCCTGTTCCAGAACGCCGTCGGCTTTGTCTGTATTCTGATCGCGAACAAAGTTGTAAAGCGGCTGGATTCGGAAAGCTCGCTGTTTTAAGAGGGGGGAGAGCAGATATGAGCAAGAAAAAAGGCGGGCTGCGCCTTACTTCCGTCAGCGCCGGCGCCGAAGCTGTGCTGCATGTAATTCTGGGGCTTTTCGCGATATGCTGCATCATTCCGTTTATTTTCGTCATCATTATTTCGTTCTCTTCGGAGGATTCCATCCGCAGCATCGGCTATTCGTTTATTCCGCAGGCCTGGAGCCTGGATACCTACCGGTACGCGTTCGACAAGCTGCCGCAGATCTGGCGCTCGTTTTATAACAGCATCTTTGTAACGGTAGTGGGTACGCTGCTCAGCACCTCTTTATGCGCGCTGTATTCGTACGCGCTGTACCGGCCGGATTTCCGCTTTCGCAATTTCTTTACGTTTTTCAGCTTTTTCACGATGATCTTCGGCGGCGGCCTCGTGCCCACGTACATTATTACAAAGCAGGTGCTGGGCCTGAGCGAGAGCTACGCCGCGCTCATTGTGCCGCTGCTGGTAAGCCCGTTCAACATCATTGTAATGCGCACGTTCTTCAAAAGCTCTGTGCCGCTGGAACTGATTGAGGCGGCCACGGTGGACGGCAGCGGGGAGTATTCCACGTTTTTGCGCATTGTGCTGCCCATCGCCAAGCCCGGGCTTGCCACCATCGCGCTGCTCAACGCGCTGGCGTATTGGAACGACTGGTTCCAGTCGCTTTTGTACATCCAGCAGAAAAAGGTCTTGCAGCCGCTGCAGGCGCTGTTGATGGAGCTGCAGAACAACGTGGATTACCTCAACCGCATGGCCGGGCAGATGGGTACGGCGGCCATTGAGGAATCGATGCGCGCACCCACGCAGAGCCTGCGCATGGCGCTGGTGGTATTGCTGGTGGTGCCCATTGCATGCGCGTATCCGTTCTTTCAGCGCTACATTGTCGCGGGCCTTACCATCGGGTCTGTCAAGGGCTGACAGAGCTTTTCCATTTGTCAGGCGGGCGGCGCTTGCCGCCTCTTGAATATCCATTACGAAACGGAGGAAAACACTATGAAAAAGATTCTTGCGCTGCTGCTGGCGGCCGTCATGGTTTTGACGCTGGCTGCCTGCGGCGGCACGCCGGCCAACTCGCCTTCCACGCCGGCGAACGATGCATCCGGCGCGCCGGCGGGCGACGGAACGCCCGAGCTGGAGCCTGTGACGCTGAAAATGTGGTTCCACGGCAGCACCGTCACGCCCGAGGCGTCCGAAAAGGTGATGGAACAGGTGAACGCTTATCTGAAGGATAAGATCAACGTCACGCTGGAGCCGATCTGGGGCACATGGGGTGATTTTAACGACAGCACCGTGACGGCCTTGACGGGCGGCGACGAGGTGGATATTTACTTTACCTGCAACTGGTCCGGCAACGAGTACAACAAGTATGCCCGCAACGGCTACTGGGTAAAGCTGGACGATCTGCTGCCCCAGTACGGCGCCGACCTGCTGGAGGTGATCCCCGAGGATATCTGGAACTGCGCGAAGACCAACGGCGACCAGGGTATCGGTATTTACGCCGTGCCCGGCCTGAAGGATACCGCCACGCAGTACTGCTACGATGTGAACGGCACGCTGCTGAAGGAGCTTGGCTACAACGTAGATGAGGTTTGCGCGGCCGGCCTCGACATGTACTCCGACGAGTTTGAGGAGATGCTGAAAAAGGCCAAGGAAGTAAAGGGCGACAACTTCTATCCGCTGGTGATGGAGCCGCTGGTCCTGGAGCGCATCGGCACCACCACGTCCATTATTACGGGCGGCGCCACGCTGTTCTCGTATTACTATGATGCGGATCATCCCGCCAACGATACGGGCGCGAGGCTTGTGAACAAGTACGCCACCGAGGAATTCAAGAAGTATGCGGATCGCGTATACTACCTTGCGCAGCAGGGCTATATCTCGCCCCAGACGCAGAGCGCCGCTACCTATGCCGAGTACCGCACCTCCGTGCAGGCCACCGGCGATTATCTGTTCAACACGCTGCCGTATGCGTTCGGCTGCGAGCTGGATTATTCCAAGGCCCGCGGCATTGACGTGCGCGTTGTTCCGTGCGACGCGCCGTTTATGGACGCTACCTCCGGCCAGGGCGCGATGATGGCGATTTCCGTCACCTCCAAGAATCCGGAGCGCGCGCTGATGCTGCTGAACCTCCTGAACACCGACCCCGAGCTGATGACGCTGATGAACTACGGCATCGAGGGCTACACCTACAACACCAACAGCGACGGCACGATCACGTTCATCGACGACGCCCGCTCGAACTACACTCCGTGGACAAACGGCATGGGCAATGTGCGCATCCTGCCTCCCACCGACGCGCAGGGTGCGGATTTCTGGGATCGTTTCTCCGCCTACTATAACAGTGCGGAGACGCTGCCCATCGGCGGCTTTGTGTTCGATCCCTCCGATTACGAGCAGGAGATGACGGCTCTCTCCAACGCATACTCCGAGTATGGCCACAACATCATGAGCGGCGCGATCGATCCCGATACGGCGCTGCCCGAATTCCTGGCGAAGCTGGAAGAAGCCGGCATCGATAAGGTTCTGGCCGGTGCGCAGGAGCAGCTTGACGCATATCTCGCAGGCTGATCCTTTGCAGGAAGCACAGGCGTTGCCTGACAAGGGCGAACGGCGTGCGCGCCCTTGCCGGGAGCTGTAAGCAGAACTGCCGCACATGGGCTTCCCCCCTGTGCGGCAGCTCTTTTCCTGTAGGGTTAAACCGGATTTTGGCGCGCGGCAGGCGCGCCCGGCAAAACCCTGCGGCTTTTTATGAAGCCGCACGCAAACGCGCCGGTTTTACAGGGTTTACGCGTCTTCCTCGTCCGGTGCGTCCGGCGCAAAGGTGTCCGGGGGCAGATGCGGCGCAAACACGCCGCGCAGCAGCAGCGAATTCAGGTACGCCGCGGCGGAAAAATAGAGCGCGAGCCAGAAAAAACCCGCCTGAAAAAACACGAGCGGCGCGCGCAGGGCCAGCGCGAGCGGGAACAAATTGAGCGTCATTATTACAAGCGAGCGCGGCAAATGCCCAAGGCTGAGCGCCAGCGCGTTTTTGAGCGTATCCAAAATGCTGTTTTCAAACAGGGCTGTCAGGGGGAAGACATAGCCCGCCGCCAACAGGTACACAAGGCCGAGCAGCGCGAACGGAACCGATAAAAAGCGCAGCGAACCCGGCAGCCCCGAAAGCATGTACAAATTAAAAACCAGCGCGCCGCCTGTAAGGCAGAGCAGCAGCCAAAGCAGGAGCGCCTTCTTGAAATTTTGCCGCAGCGCGCGGAAATAGGGGCGCACAACACCCTGCTCTGCGCGCGTGCCCAGCCGGAACGAAACCGTATACAGCGCGCACGCGCCCGGGCCAATGGTAAGAAGGGGGACGCCCGTAACAACAAACAGCAGGTTTAACGCCACCAGATCGGCCGCGCGCGTTAGCGCGGCCATAAAGCGTGATTCGGGCGACAGCATTTTGCATACACCTCCAAAAACGGGCCGGAATCAATCAAGTTTGCCGGCGGCGGAAAATCTCTTTACGCCAGCGGAAAACGGAGTGCATCCTGGGCGCAAAAGCAACGGATCCAAAAGGGATGAGCCAAAAAGAATGGATGAAAAAGAATGAAGGCAAAAACCGTCGGAGACTTATTCCGCGTGGGATCCGGCGGCGCGCCGCACACGGTGCGCGCGGCAGCTTTCGTGGCTTTTTTCCAAACTCTCCGCCGCGCGGCCATAGTCGAGGTGCGCCACCGCGCTGAACAGCGCGTCCACGGCCACCATCTGCGCAATGCGGCTGCTCATGGCGCCGCTGCGCGGCAGGATCTCGGGCGCGGAAAGGTACAGCGGCGTATCCGCGTTCAGCGCAAGCGGGCTTTTATCAAACTTTGTCAGCGCGATGGTGGGCGTGCCGCATCGCTTTGCCAGCTCCAGCAGCTCCAGCACCTCGCGGGTGCTGCCCGACATCGAGATCAAAATCGCCGCGTCCTGCGGCGTCAGATTTGCCGCATACGTCAGCTGAATGTGCAGATCGCGGCAAAAGCATACATTGCGGTCGATGCGCAAAAGCTTGTTGTACAGGTCTTCGGCCACAACGGCCGAAGCGCCCACGCCGAAGATGCGCACCGAGCGCGCGGCCAGAATGAGCCGCGCGGCAGCCTCCACTGAGGCCGGGTCCAGCAGCCTGACGGTGTCGGCCACCGCACGGATGCTGTTGTACTTCACGCTTGCGATCAGCTGCGCCACGTCGGTTGCCTCGCGGATATCGGAAAACGTCATCGGCGTTTCCTGCCCGACGGACTGCTCCGACAGCTCCCGGAACAAACTCTTTTTCAGATCCTTCAGCCCGTCGAAGCCGATGGCCTTGCAAAAGCGCACCCACGCTACCTTGCTTACGCCTGCCCGCGCGGCAAGCTGCCCGATGGGCTGATTGAACACCTGCTCGATGTGCGAAAGAAAATAATCCGCAACCTTCTTTTCCGTGGCGCTTAAATTTTCATAGACATTATGCGTTCGCATCTCGATATTTGTCATGATGATTCCTCGCTTTTTACAGCGGCGATGCGCCGCGCTGAAAGCACCGCGGCGGGCCGGCTACAGGCTGATTTTTCCCATTACAACGGGATGCGCCGCGCCGGTGGCACCGGGGGCGTTGTTGGCAATGCCGTACAGGGCCTCGTTGGCCAGCACCGCAAAGGCAACGGCCTCCTTTGCGCCGCTGTCAAGGCCAAGCTGCTCATTTGTCAGCACGCTGCAGCCGGGCAGGCAATCGGCGATGAACGAAAGCAGCACCGGGTTCATGCTGCCGCCTCCGCCCACGATGAGCCGGTCGGGCCGGTGCGGGCAAAAGCGCTCGATGCCCACGCGGATGCATTCTGCCGTGAAGCGCGTGGCCGTGGCAAGCGCATCGGTAAGGCTGCAGCCCAGCGCCGCCGCTTCGGCGCAAAGCCGCTCCACATACGCGGCCCCGTACACCTCGCGGCCCGTTGTCTTGGGCGGCGGTGCCTGCAGGTAGGGATCCTGCAGCATCCAAGCCAGCAGCTGCGTGTGCACGGCGCCGCCGGCCGCAAGCCTGCCGCCGTCGTCATAGCGGGCCGCACCGTTTGTCAGCTTTGCGGCCAGCGCGTCCATTACCATATTGCCGGGGCCGGTATCGAACGCATATACCTGTTCCAGCGTGCAGCCGCGCGGCAAAATGGTGATGTTGCCGATGCCGCCGATGTTCTGCAGGCCGACGGTGTGCTCGGCATCGCGATACAGCACGTATTCCGTGTATGGCACCAGCGGCGCGCCAAGGCCGCCCGCCGCCATATCCCGCACGCGAAAATCGCTTACCACGGGGCAGCCCATGCGTTCGGCAATCACCGAGGCTTCGCCGATCTGCAGCGTGCCGCGTACCGGGCGGCCCAGATACTGCTGCGTGTCCGGCGCGTGGAACACGGTTTGGCCATGGCTTCCCACAAAGGCGATGTCACCGGGCGCCACGCCCGCCGCTTCGCACAGAGCGCTGCACGCGTCGGCATGCAGCGCGCCGAGATAAAAGTTCATCCGGCACAGCTCCTCGCTGCCGCCAAAATCACCCGCGGCCACACGCAAAATGCGCTGCCGCGTTTCGTCGGAAAACGGCAGTGTCAAAAAGGCCCGCTGTGTCACCTTTGTATCGGCGCCGCAGCCGGTGATCTCCACCAGAACGGCGTCGATGCCGTCGGCGGAGGTGCCGCTCATCAGCCCGATGGCAAGGCGCGGCGCGGCCGCGTCGGAAAAAAGAGCATGCTTCATCTGGTTCCTTCCTTCCTTTCACGAAATTGTGAAATAAATTTGCAAAAAACAGAATTCACTGAAATTTATTATACTATATTTCCCAGCGCTTTTGTCAATTTAAAATAAAATTTTGTCGTTTTTTTTAAAAAATGCAACAGAATCAACGGAAGCGGATTTTCACAAACGGAACATAGTTTCTGAAAACAGGCTGCCGGGGATTTTATAAAACAGACGACTGCAGACAGGGAGGCAATAAAATGGTACAATGTGGCATCGACCGGATCGACGAATTTGACGCGCTGTTCCGGGGGAAAAAACTGGGCATGGTCACGTCCGTATCGGGCGTAACGCAGCAGCTTGCGCCCAGCTATCTTGCGGTGCACCGCCGCTGGCCGCTGACGGCGCTGTTTGGGCCGGAGCACGGCATGTACGGCAAGGCGGATGCGGGCGAGGCCGTGGACGGCGTGCAGACGGACGCGCAGACGGGTGTGCCCGTTTACAGCCTGTATGGCGGCGACGAGGGCAGGCATATGCCGCTGGAGGTGCTGGAGCAGCTGGACGCGGTACTCTATGATATTCAGGATCTGGGCGTGCGCTTTTATACCTTCATTGCCACGCTGATCGGCGTATTGGAGGACTGCGCCGCGGCGGGCAAGGAAGTAATCGTGCTGGACCGTCCCGCGCCGCTGGGCGGTGTTACGGTGGAGGGCGGTCTGCTGGATATGGATTACAGCAGCTTTGTGGGGCCGTATCCGCTGTGCATCCGGTACGGCCTTACGGCCGGGGAACTGGCGGGCATGGTGAACGCCGAACGAAAGCTCGGCTGTCGCCTTACGGTGATTCCCTGCGCGGGCTGGCAGCGCGCGCAGCTGTTCAGCGAAACGGGCAATCTGTGGATGGCGCCCAGCCTTGCGATGCCGCGCTTTGAAACCGCGCTGCTGTATCCGGGCACCTGCCTCTTTGAGGGTACAAACCTTTCGGAGGGGCGCGGTACCGCGTGCCCGTTCGAGCTGGTGGGCGCGCCGTTCCTCGACGGGGTGCGCCTTGCGCGGGAGATGAACGACAAAAACCTGCCGGGTGTGGTGTTTACGGCCGCATACTTTACGCCGTCGGCCTCCAAGTGGAAGGGCGAGGCGTGCGAGGGCGTGCAGCTGCACATCCGCGATGCGCACGCGCTGCGCCCCGTGCGCACGGGCCTTGAACTGCTGTACGCCATTCGGGAGCGCTGGCCCGAGCAGTTTGCGTGGCAAGAGCGCACGGGCAAGCCGGGCCGCTTTATCAGTCTGCTGACGGGCTGCGGCGCGTTTGAGCGCGACGTGGCGATCCCGCCGCTGGAGCAGCTGCTTCGGCAGTGGGAGGCAGAGAGCGAGGCCTTTGCCCGGCGCAAGGCGGCGTACCATTTGTATGAATAAAGGCAAAGCGCCCGCAAGACGCCCATAAGGCCGAAGGGCGGGCACAAAAGGGATACACGCCGAAGCAAACCGCTGTCGGGAACGATTTGGAACGCCTTCAACACCGTTTGAAGGGGATATGAAGCTTAAAATTTAAAATCCCCTGATTCTTTGAGAAAAATCGCTTGACAATATAGGGAGGAATACGGTATGACTTTACAGGAACAGATTGGCCAGCGCTTGGTGACCGGTTTTCCGGGCACGGAGCTGACGGAGGATTTTCGCCGTGTGGTGCGCGAGCATCAAATTGCAAATGTGATCCTGTTTCGTGAGAATATCGAGAGCTGCGCGCAGCTTAGGCGCATCTGCGCGGAAATTCAGCAGCTGGTGCGCGAGGCGACGGGCCACGGCGCGTTCATCACGATTGACCAGGAGGGCGGTACGGTAACGCGCCTTCCCGCAGACGCCGTCAATGTGCCCGGCGCGATGGCCATTGCCGCCACGGGCGACGCCGAAAACGCCTACCGCGCGGGCCTGCTCACGGGCCGCGAGCTGCGGGCGCTGGGCGTGAATTTTGATCTTGCCCCCAGCGTGGACGTGAACAACAACCCCAAAAATCCGGTAATCGGCGCGCGCAGCTACGGCGACGCGCCGGATACCGTATCCCGCTACGCCGCGCGCATGATCCAGGGCCTTTTGGACGGCGGCGTGCTGTGCTCGGCCAAGCACTTCCCGGGCCACGGCGATACGGACGCGGATTCCCATCTTGCGCTGCCCTGTGTGGACAAAAGCCGCGCGGAGCTGGAGCAGATGGAGCTTGCGCCGTTCCGCGCCGCCATTGCGGCGGGGGTGCCCGCCATTATGACAACGCACATCCTGTTCCCGCAGATAGAGCCGGGCGGCGTGCCGGCCACCATGTCGCGCCGCATTATGACAGAGCTTTTGCGCGGCGAGATGGGCTTCGACGGCCTGATTATCAGCGACTGTATGGAGATGCGGGCGATTAAGGATCATTTCGGCACGGTGAACGGTGTAATCGCGGCCATGGCGGCGGGCGTGGATCTGGTATTTGTCACGCACAATACGCTGCTGGGCGGCGAGGCCGCGCGCGCAGTGCAGCAGGCCGTGGCGGACGGGCGTTTGGATGCGGGCGAGATGGCGGCCAGCGCGCAGCGCATTCTGGCCTATAAGGAAAAATGGGTGGACGACGTGCCGGCCGGCTCGTTCGATTTTGAAGCCGCGCGTGCCGAAAACGAAGCGATGCTGCAGGCCACCATCACCGAGGTGCACCGCCCGGCGGCGGGCATTCCCGTGCTGGGCGAACATCCGCTGTGCATCGGCTGCCCGGCCTACCGCACCTCGCTGGTGGGCAATGTGGACGACGGCAAGGCGAATCTCTTCGGCAGCCGGATGGCGCAGGAGCTGCACGGCGAGGCCGCGACGATGACATCCGACCCCGGCGACGCCGAGATCGAAGCGCTGGTGCAGGCCGCAAAAGCGCATTCCGGGGCCGTGGTGGGCACGTTCAACGCGTATCTGTGCCCCGGCCAGCGCGCGCTGGTGCGGGCTCTGGCCGAGGCGGGCGTGCCGACGGCGGCCGTGGCGCTGCGTGCGCCCTACGATCTGGCCGGCCTGCCGGAGACGGTATGGACGCTTGCCGCTTTTGAGTATACCCCCCAAAGCCTGCGCGCGGCCGCGCGCGTGCTGCGCGGCGAGGCGAAGGCGGCCGGTAAGCTGACGGTAACACTGTAAACGCCCGAAAGGCTGGTGAGAAGATGAATTACGCGGTTGGAATGGACGGCGGCGGAACAAAGACGAATCTGGAGGCGCGGGCCGAGGACGGGCGCGTGCTGCTGCGCGCCGCGTTTGGCTCGATGAATCTGAACAGCGCCAGCGAGCAGACGGTGGCCGAAACCTTTCGGGACTGTGCCGCGGCGCTGCGGGCGCTGCCGGGCGGCCTGGCCGACTGCCGGGCGGTGTGTATCGGCAGTGCGGGCGTGAGCAATCCGGACGCGTGCCAAACGCTGGAGCGGCTGCTGCGCGGCTGCGGCTACGACGGGCCGCTGCTGCTGCGGGGCGACCAGGAGACCGCACTGGCCGGCGCACTGGGCCGGCCGGACGGTATGGTGCTCATTGCCGGAACGGGTTCCATCTGCTTTGGCCGCGATGCGGCGGGCCGAACGGCACGCTGCGGCGGCTATGGGCACAAGATCGACGATGAGGGCAGCGGGTATGCGCTGGGCCGCGACGCCCTGGCCGCCGTGGTGCGCGCCGGGGACGGCCGCATCGCGCCCACAATGCTTACACGGCTCGTTTATGAGCGCCTCGGCATCGCCGATGTGCGCGGCCTGGTGCGGTTCACCTATGCGCCCGACACCGATAAAAAACAGATCGCCGCCCTTGCGCCGCTGGTATCCGAGGCGGCGGAGGCCGAAGACGCGGCTGCGGGGCGGATCGTGCAGAAGGCGTGCCGGGAGCTGGCGGCGCTGGTGGAGCCGGTGGCCGGGGCGCTGCGGTTCGAGGCGGGGCAGCTTGCGCTTGCGGGCAGTGTTCTGCTGCACGCAGAGGCGGTGCGCGCCGGCGTAACGGCGCTGCTGCGCGAACGGTACCCAAGGCTGCAGTGCGTTACACCCAAACAGGACGCCGCCAGCGGCGCTGCGCTGCTGGCCTGTGAGGCGGCGCGCGGCGCGCCAGCCTGCTGAAAAAAGGGAAAAAGCGCCCGAAGGGCAAAAGAAAATCGATCCGCCGTTTTTCCGATCCGCGTGCGCGGTTTGAACCATCGCCCGAGAGGAAGGGCAAGCAGGGAGCGGCTTTCCATGTAAAGCAAAGCATCGAAAAAGGAAAAGCATTGAAAAAGGAGAAATTGTTATGCAAGATATGCTGGTAAAATTGTACGAGCTGCCGCCCGAGGCGGCGCTGGCCGCGCCGCGCGACGAGAGCGTACGGATCCGCCGCGCGATGGCGCCGGATAAGCTGCGCGTGCTGGAATGGGTGAAGGAGCATTCCGGGCGTTCGGCGGCAGGGGAATGCGATGTGTGTTTTGCGCATACGCCCATCTCGTGTTTTCTGGCCACACGCGGAAAGCAGATCCTCGGCTATGCCTGCTACAACGCCACTGCGCCGGACTTCTTTGGCCCCACGCGCGTGCTGGACGAAGAACAGGGCAGCGGCATTGGCAAGGCGCTTTTGCTGCGCAGCCTTGCGGCCATGCGCGCCGAGGGCTACGCCTATGCCATTATCGGCGGCGTCGGCCCGCAGGAGTTTTACGCAAAATGCGTGAATGCCGTGCTGATCCCCGGCTCGAACCCCGGCATTTACCGCGATTTTCTCGGCGGTATGCGGGAGCCGACCGAATAAGGCGGGCGACAGGAAAGCCGCCCTTTCCCGACGGCGAAGCGTTGGGAGCTCTTCGCCGGGGCAGACGAAAAGCCGCCAAGGCCGTGCGCAGGACAGAATGGGAGGGCGGCCGGGCCGTGTACAGAAAAAACCGCTTCGGGGGGGGGATCCCCCCGCCGATGCGGTTTTTTGCGCTGTTTTGATCGTTGCCGCCGGGCCGCGGCGCGGCGCGGCGGCGTCGGCGGGGTACACAGGCAAGGACGGAACCCTGCGGAGGCACGCCTGTGCCCGGCGCGGGCTGCGGGCAAACGCTTATTTGCCCTCTACCAGCGCTTTGGTATCCCGGGCGATCATCAGTTCCTCGTTGGTGCAGACGATCAGCACCTTCACGCGGCTGTTGGCGCCGCTGATATCCAGAATATCGGAGGTGCGCTGCCCGTTCTTTTCGGCGTCGATGGAGACGCCCAGATATTCCATATTCTCGCATACCAGCGCGCGTATCTGGTTGTCGTTTTCGCCGATGCCGCCCGTAAAGACCACGCAATCCAGCCCGCCCATCGCGGCCGAATACGCGCCGATATATTTTTTAATCTGATAGGCCAGCATTTCGATGGCGAGCTTCGCGCGCTCGTTGCCGGAATCGGCGGCGGCCCATACATCGCGCATATCGCTGGAAACGCCCGAAACGCCCAGCAGGCCGGATTTTTTGTTCAGGTAATCGGCCATCTCCTGCCCGGCAAAGCCCAGCTTCTGCTCCATGTACGTAACAACGCTCGGGTCGAGGTCGCCGCTGCGCGTGCCCATCAGTACGCCGGCCAGCGGGGTGAGGCCCATGCTGGTATCCATGCATTTGCCGGCGTTGACGGCGCTGATGGAACTGCCGTTGCCCAGATGGCAGGTAACCATTTTCAGCGCGTTGCTGTTCAGATATTTTGCGGCGGCCATGCTGACATAGCGGTGGCTGGTGCCGTGCGCGCCGTAGCGGCGAATGGCGTGCTGCTCGTACATCTCGTAGGGAACGCCGTACATGTACGCCTTCGCGGGCATTGTCTGGTGGAAGGTGGTGTCGAACACCACAACGTTGGGTGTCTGTGCGCCGAACACGGCCTTCGCGCTGCGCAGGCCCTGCACATGCGCCAGATTGTGCACCGGGGCCAGCGGCGCGATCTCTTCGATCTTATCGATGATGGCGTCGGTGACGATCTCGGATTTTGTAAAGAATTCGGCGCCCTGCACGATGCGGTGCCCGATGGCCGAGATCTCGCTCTTATCCTTCACAACGGCGCCTTCACCGGTCGTCATCATTTCAACGACCTTCATAAACGCTTCGGTGTGCGTGGGGAACGGAGCTTCTGCGGCCCACTCGCCGCCGTTTGCCTTGTGCGTGATCTTGCTGCCGTCGATGCCGATGCGCTCGCACAGGCCCTTGCACAGCACCTTTTCGCCCTCCATATCGATCAGCTGATATTTCAGCGAGCTGGAACCGCAGTTGATGACCAGAATTTTCATCGGAACATTCCTCCTATTTTTTGCACGGCGCGGCCGCGCCCTTTAAAAAGCCGTAAACGGCTTTTCATTCTTTCTTTTTTATTATATAATGGAAAAAAATGATTTTCAAGGAAAAGACAGAGAATTCCGGCGGGAAATCCGGCAAAAAACGCCGCAAGCCGAACAAAAGCGGCATTTTGCGCAAAAAACGCGGGCGTTTGTGGCAAAAAGCGCGCCGGCAGGCGAAAAAATGCCCCAATGCAGGGGGAGCGCGCGCCCGCTGGCTGCGGCAACGCGCCGCAAAGGGGCAAAAGAGCAAAGCGGCAAACTATTCCGGAGGGAGGCCTTGCCGGAAGGTGCCAAAAAGGGGGAGAATCTGTGCGCATTGCGGGGATTATTGCGGAATACAACCCGTTCCACAACGGCCACGCGTGGCAGATTGCGCAGCTGCGCCGGCGCGGGTTCGACGCTGTGGTGTGCGTTTGCAGCCCGGGCGTGGTGCAGCGCGGCGCTCCGGCGCTGCTGCCCACCGCGGTGCGCACGGCGGCCGCGCTGGCGGGCGGGGCAGATCTGGTGCTGTGCCTGCCCGCGCCGTATGCCGCGCTCTCGTCCGAGGGCTTTGCCGCGGCGGGCGTGCGGCTGCTGACAGCGCTGGGCTGCGCGGATACACTGTGCTTTGGCGTAGAGGCGGGCACGGCGCGGGACATTGCGGGCCTTGCCGCGCTGCTGGAGGGGCCGGCGTTTGCGCCGGCTTTGCGCGAGGCGCTGAACGCCGGCCTGCCGCTGCCCGCTGCCCGTGCCGCTGCCGCCGAGCGCCTTTGCCCGGGCGCGGGCACGCTGCTGCGCGCGGGCAACACACTGCTGGGTGTGGATTACTGCCGGGCGATCCTGCGGCAGAAGAGCGGCCTTGTGCCGCTGGCGCTGCCGCGCCGGGGCGCGGCGCACAATGCGCCGCTTTCCGCGCCGGCAGGCGCATTTTCGGGCGCGCAGGGTGCGCCCGAGGGCACGCCGGCTGAAAAGCCCTTCAGCGCATCTTCCGGCGCGCCGGATTTGCCGGACGCGTGCGACGCGCCGCAGAAGGAATACGCCTCGGCCTCGGCGCTGCGTGCGCTGGCCGGGCAAAAAGGCGCGGCGGCGCTTGCGCCCTATGTGCCCGCCGCGTGCCTTGCCCTTTACCGGCAGGCCGAGGCGGAGGGCGCGTGGCTCAGCGAGGCCGCGTTCAGCACTGCGGCGCTCTCGCGCCTGCGCATGCTCTCTGTGCCGCAGCTGCGCACCGTGCGCGGCGCGGCCGAGGGGCTGGAGCACCGCCTTGCCGCCGCCGTACAGCGCGCGGGCACATGGCAAGAGCTGATCGAGGCGATGAAAACAAAGCGCTATGCCACCGCCCGCCTGCGCCGCTTCGCGCTGGACGCCGCACTGGGATATACGGCCGCGCTGCCCGCGCTGCCGCCGTATCTGCATATTCTGGGCGCGGGCGAGGCGGGCCGCACCGTGCTGCATACGGCAAAGCGCACCGCCGGCCTGCCGCTTTCGCATTCGCTCGCGCGCCTTGCCGAAACGGGCTCCGAGGCCGCCGCCGTCGCCGCCGCGCACGCCGCCGCCGAGGATTTTGCCGCCCTGTGCCTGCGCCGCCCCGCCCCTATGGGCACAGCCTACACGGCAAAGGCGCAGTTTGTGCGATAAAGACGGCCGTTTTACGGTTTGTGGGTGATCATAACGGATCGATCCTTTCTGAATATTTTCGGCGTGTGATGGGAATAGCCTGTAAAAAATATAAAAACAGTGCAGGCTAAGATCCGCTCAGAGCCTGCACTGCGTTTCGCTTCATCCCATGAGAAAGACGTTCTAATTGGCTGAAGAGGGAGACAGCAATGAACGTCCGCTGTTCTGCCCATAGACAGAAACCGCGGACGGCATCGCGACGGTGCGGCAAAAACGGCCGATCCGATCCAGCATTGCCTTGCCTCCTAAAGAATGTAACTCATTGTACCCCTTTTCATTCCGGCTGTCAAGAAAGATGCACCGCCGGCAGCGCCTCAGCGGCGGGCAGATCCGGCGCTTTGCGTGCTCTTCGCCTCGATGGCCGCCGGCCTCTGGCCGGCATTGTCATTGTCACCGGCCGGGCCGGGCGCGTCCATCACCACGGCTTTCGCGGCGGCCCGCTTTTTTTTGCGGCGGCGCACAAAGAGCGGCCAGAAAATCGCGTTGACAAGAAGCGATCCCAAAATTACGCCCAGCAGCGCCAGATCCCAGATGCGGGACATGCGGAAAAAGCGCTGCACAGCGGCAAGGGGGCCGGGCCTGTAAAAATCCTTCAGCAGCAGAACGCGTGTTTCGTATTGGCCGGAGGCGATGGTCTTTTCGTCCACCTCAATGATGCGCACGCCGCGCGCGTCCTCGCTGTTGTAGCTTGTAAGCGTCGCGCCGGGGCAGGCCACCAGACCGACGCCGTCGAGCCGCGCCTCAAAGGAATTTACATGGTCATGGCCGAAAAATGCGGCCTTCACATCGCCCGCCTCGCGCCACGCGGCGAACTGCCCGTTGGAATAATTGGGCGGGCACGGCGCTTCCTCTACGCCCGAAAGCCCCTCGGGGGCGGCATACCAGCCGCCCTTGCCGGCGCCCTTGCCTGCAAACGCGCCGGGCTCGTCCGCATCGCGCACACGGGTGAACACGTTATAGATCTCCGGCACAATGATATGCTGGAACACCAGCGCAGGCACGGCCTCGCCGCCGTTCGTGCGGGCCAGCGTTTCGCTTACGGTGCGGCACCACGCCACCTGCTCTTTGGTTACGCAGCCATAGCCGCCCTTTGCGTCGTATTCCAGCGAATCGACAAAATACAGGTTCAGCGCGGGGCGTGTGCCGTCCGAGGAGGTGTAGATGAGGTGATAGGTACCGCACCCGGGCAGAGACGCGCCCTCGTCCACGGCAAGGCAGCCGGGGAACGATTGGTAATAGGCCATCTGCACTTCTTTGGAGACGCCCGCGTCCTGTGCGTCGTGGTTGCCGAACACCACCGCGAACGGGATGCCGCGTTCGGTTACGGGTGCGAGAATCTGATCGATCACGCGTTTTACGTGCGCCTCGTTGTCGCCCAGATGGAGAAAGGGGTGCTTGCCCTCGATCTGATCGCCCAGAAAGACGACAAGATCGGGCTGTTCGGCGTCCAAAATTGCGGCGAGGCATTCCGTCAGCGTACCCGATACAAACTGTGTGGTCTGCACATCGGAAAAGACGGCGATCTTCAGCTTTCCGTTTTTGGGAAAGCGCAGCGTGCCGCCGTCTGCCTGCCCCTGCGCCGCGCCCGGCGCGCAGGCTGTTGGGGCGGGAGCGGATGCCGCAGGCACAGCTGCCGCTAAAACGGGCGCCGCCGCCGCAACACCCGGCGCGGCAAGGCAAAGCAGCAGAGAAAAGCACAGCGCACAGCGCAGCACCCGGCGAAAGCGTTTCATAGGGAGGACACTCCTTTCTGCGATGCAAAAAACGGTTGAACAGGGAGATCGGCGGCCCGCAGGAACAGGGCGCATTTTCCTCCCCTAAAAGGCGATTCAAAAAGCGGTTTTTACATTTCGCGCGTATTGCGCGGCGCGGTTTGGGCGCCGGCGGCGCAGCTCTGGACATGCGCGGCGCGGCTTTGGGCGCCCGGAACGCAGCCTTGGGCGCGAACATCACTGTCCTGCACGCGTGTGGCGCGCAGGGCGCAGCCGGCGGTGCATGCGGCGCAGCTGCCGCAGCATTTGCCCGCGCGCCGGTCCTGCCAGATCCTGCGCAGCGCCAGCGCGGCGGCAAAACCAACCAGCGCCAGCAAAAACCAATCGAGGACGTTCATCAAAAGCTCCTTTTTAAAACACTTTTTCATTTTTAATGCTGCCGCCCGCGTTCACAGGGGCTCGCGGGCGGCCTTAAACAAACAGGCTGCCCACCTGATACACCGCGCAGGCGCACAGCCATGCGATGGCGCACTGGGCCAGAGCGACGCGGGCGGCGGCCCAGCCGGAATGCATCTCGCGGCGCACGGCGGCAATGGCGGCCACGCAGGGGGAATACAGCAGCGTAAAGGTTAAAAAGCTGAACGCGGCCAGCGGGGAGAACAGCGCCTCCAGTGCGCCGCCCAGCGTGGCGACGGTAGAGCCCGTCAGCACGGCCAGCGTGCTGACAACGGCCTCTTTGGCCGAAAAGCCGGTGATGAGCGCCGTGGCGGCGCGCCAATCGGTAAAGCCCAGCGGCGCGAAGGCGGGTGCGATCCATCTGCCGATGCCGGCCAGCATGCTCTGCGCGCTGTCGGCTACCACGTTCAGACGCGTATCGAACGACTGCAAAAACCAAATGGCGATCGTCGCCACAAAAATTACGGTAAACGCGCGCGTAAGAAAATCCTTCGCCTTATCCCAAAGCAGCAGCGCCACGCTTTTTGGGCTGGGCAGGCGGTAATTCGGCAGCTCCATTACAAAGGGCACCGGGTTGCCGCGATAGACGGTGCTCTTCAGCAAAAGCCCCGAAAAAATGCCCACCGCCATGCCCATCACATAGAGCAGGATCATCACCACCGCACCGTGCCGGGGAAAGAATGCCGCCGTGAACACCGCGTAGATGGGCAGCTTGGCCGAGCAGCTCATGAACGGGGTAAGCAGAATCGTCATTTTGCGGTCGCGGTCGCTGGAGAGCGTGCGCGTGGCCATAATGGCGGGTACGCTGCACCCAAAGCCGATGAGCATCGGCACAAAGCTGCGGCCCGAAAGGCCGATGCGCCGCAAAAGCTTATCCATTACAAACGCCACGCGCGCCATGTAGCCGGAATCCTCCAACATTGAGAGAAAAAAGAACAGCGTTACAATAACGGGCAAAAAGCTCAGCACGCTGCCCACGCCCGCGCATACGCCATCGATCAGCAGGCTGTGCACCACGGGATTGATGCCGTAGGCTGTGAGCGCGCGGTCGGCCAGCGCCGTTACCGCGTCGATGCCCAGTGTCAGCAGGTCGCTCAGCGCCGTGCCGATGACGCCGAAGGTCAGCCAGAACACCAGCAGCATGATGCACAGAAAAATGGGAATGGCCGTATATTTGCCCGTGAGCACGCGGTCGATGCGCATGCTGCGCAAATGGCTTTTGCTCTCGCCGTTTTTTACAACGGCCTGCGCGCACAGCTTTTCGATGAACGCATACCGCATATCGGCCAGCGCGGCCTCGCGGTCGGTGCCGAGCTCGGCCTCCATCTCGGCCACGCTGTGGCCGATGAGCTCCACCTCGTTGTCGGAAAGGTGCAGCATCGCAAGCATGGGGGCGTCGCCCTCCACCAGCTTTGTGGCAGCAAAGCGGTTCGGTACGCCGGCGGCCTCGGCATGGTCTTCTACAATGTGCGCCAGCGAATGAATGCACCGGTGCACCGCACCCGAGCAGAAATCCTGCCGCCGCGGCGGCGTTTTGGCGCGGGCGGTGTGCAGCGCGCGCTCGATGAGCTCGTCGATGCCCTCGTTTTTTGCCGCCGAGATGGGCACCACGGGGATGCCAAGCTCCTCCTCCAGCCGCTTTACGTTGACGGTGCTGCCGTTGGCGCGCATTTCGTCCATCATGTTCAGCGCCAGAACCATGGGGATGTTCAGCTCAATGAGCTGCAGCGTGAGGTACAGATTACGCTCGATGTTCGTCGCGTCTACAATGTTGATTACGCCGTCCGGTTTTTCGCGGATGAGAAAATCGCGCGTGACGATCTCTTCGCTGGTATAGGGCGAGAGCGAATAGATGCCCGGCAGATCCACAACGGTATTCTGCCCGGCGTCCGCCGCGTGCGCGCCGCGCCGGCGCGCCGGATGCGCCGGGCCGCCCGGCCGGATGACGCCTTCCTTTTTATCCACCGTCACGCCCGGAAAATTGCCGACGTGCTGGTTGGAACCGGTAAGCTGATTGAACAGTGTTGTTTTGCCGCAGTTCTGATTGCCTGCGAGTGCGAAAACCATGAAAACTGCCTCCTGCGTGCATCGTGATTTTTGTAAGAGAGCGCCGCTTTTTCAATTGTGAATCGGCGGATCACGCGCCGTCCTCCCTGAGCGTGATCTCCCTTGCGTCGTCCAGGCGCAGCGTGAGCTCGTAGCCGCGCAGGCGCAGCTCGATGGGGTCGCCCATCGGGGCGGCCTTCTGCACGGTGACGGTGGTATTCGGTGTGAGGCCCATATCCAGCAGACGGCGGCGCAGTGCGCCCTGCCCGCCTACGGCGGCAATGCGCCGCGTTTGCCCGATGGGAAGCTGATCCAATGTCATGCGTGATCCCTCCCAAAAACGTTTTCTCCCCAATTTTATAAATGCAATGTTAGCAATGTCTAACTAATTACACTCTTTCAGCATACACGCAACGGTTTTATTTGTCAAGACAAAATGCGCCAAAATTTGCGGGAGGCGCCCCTAAAAATGCGCGTCTTTGCGCTCAAAGCCGCAAAGACGCGATGGTTGCAAAAATGTAAGCCTGCGCACACGGGATGAAAGCCATTTCTATGGCGGAGCGGCCGACGTTTTTTTACAATAAAAGTATCAAAGCGTTCCGGCCGGCGCACCGCAGGGCACAGGGCCGTGCAGCGCCGGGCAGCAAAGCGTTCCGGCCGGCGCACCGCGGGCGCAGGGCCGTGCAGCGCCGGGCAGCAAAGCGTTCCGGCCGGCGCACCGCAGGGCGCAGGGCCGTGCAGCGCCGGGCAACACAGCGCACCGCGCGCGGCGCGCTGCCTTGGGCGAGAGAGAAAGAAAGGGCGATGGGATATGAAACGGCTGTGGAAGGGACTGAGGCATATCATGATGGGGACAATAACATTTCTGTTCGCGGTGTGCGCGATTGCGGCCACGGTCATTTTGCTGCGGGGATATCAGATGTATCAGAATGCGCTGGCCGAAAAGCCGCTGCCCGAGGCAGTGGCCGAACTGCGCGCCCAGCCGGGGTTTACCCCGCTGGACGGGCTGCCGGCGCTGTATCTGGACGCCGTGGTGGCCGTGGAGGATCACCGGTTTTACGCGCACGGCGGCATCGATATGATCGCCATCTGCCGCGCGCTTTGGAACGATCTGCGCGCCGGGGCCTATGTTGAGGGCGGCAGCACCATCACGCAGCAGCTGGCAAAAAACCTGTATTTTACCCAGGCAAAAGAGCTGACGCGCAAGGTGGCCGAGCTGTTTATGGCGTGGGAACTGGAGGCGCGCTATACAAAAGACGAGATTTTGGAGCTGTATGTGAACGGCATCTATTTTGGCGGCGGCTACTGGAATATCGGGCAGGCGAGCCGCGGCTATTTTGGTAAGGAGCCCGCCGAGATGACGCCATACGAATGTACGCTGCTGGCGGGCGTGCCGAACGCGCCCAACGCCTACAACCCCGTGCAGCATGCAGAGCTTGCCGCGCAGCGCCAGCAGCGCGTGGTGGAAAAGCTGCAGCGCTACGGCTATGTAAGCGCCTTCGAGGCGCAGGAGCTGGCAGCGCTGCCCGCGATATAAAGCGGCAAGGGCAGATCCCGGGTGCGGGATCTGCTTTTTTTTGCACTGCGGATGCAAAAATTTGCATTTTGCGGAAAAAAGCTATGCGGGGCCCTTTGTTTGTGATACAATGGATTCAGAAAAGGGGGGATCCGCATGGCTTATGCGATCGACGAGATCCGCAGGGTGCCGCTCGGCGGCGTGCGGCAGAAGATCCATATCCGAGGCGAGAAGCCGGAAAATCCGGTGCTGCTGTTTTTGCACGGCGGGCCGGGCATCAGCAACCGCGACGGCGTAATGACGCGCGACAGCGATTTGTGCGATGCGTTTACGATCGTCGCGTGGGATCAGCGGGGCACGGGCGGCTCGTATTGGGGCGTTCCAAAAGAGACGCTGAACCTGGAACAGCTCATCGCCGATGCCGCAGAGCTGGTGGATTATCTGTGCAAAACACTCGGCAAGAAAAAGCTGTTTATCTGGGGCGGCAGCTGGGGCACGGAGCTGGGCACCTACCTGTGCAGCCGGCACCCGCAGCACATTGCGGGCTATGTGGGCAGCGGCCAGCTGGTAAACGGCACGCTGAATGAGGAAATCGGCTATGACTTCGCGATGACAGAGGCAAAAAAGGCGGGCGACACCGAGGCGGTTGCCACGCTGGAGCGCATAGGCCGGCCGGTGAACGGCTGCTATCGCGAGGTGTTCGACGGCATGATGGCGCAGCGGCGCATTATGAAAAAATACGGCGGCCACTCAATGAAAAAGGGCACCTATTGGACGGATACCGCGCTGCCGCTGCTGAAAAGCCGTGAGTTTACGTTTACGGATAAGATCGGCCTTGCGCTGGGCTACAAAAAATGCCTGACCTATATGTGGCCCTCCACCATCGCCTGCGATTTTCACAAGGAATGCACCCGGTTCGAGATGCCGTACTATATTTTTCAGGGCGTGCACGACAACAACACGCCCAGCGCGCTGGTGCAGGCGTATTACGACGCCATCGAGGCGCCCGATAAGGACCTGGTCTGGTTTGAGAATTCGGCGCACGGCCCGATGCGCGAGGAACCGGAAAAATACAAAAAGCTGCTGCGCGAAAAGCTGCTGCAGTGGTGCAAAACGGACGATATCTGAACGGGCGCTTTTCGCGGCGTATGTCGCGCTGCCGTTGCCGCCTTGCCGAAAAACCGGAAAAAGAAAAGAGGAACGGCCGAAGCATTGTAATTTAAGCACAATCCCGAAAAAGGATGCACAAAAGCAGGCCCCCGGAGAAGGGCCCAATCAGGCAGGCAGTGGCCGGACGCTCATTGAAAGAGGGAAGGAGCCCGTCCCTCCGAAGATAAGGCTGCAGGGTTCCAAGCCCGATTGATTGGTGCCGGAAAGAACATCCGGCACACAGATTGATTCGGTTCAACGCGAAGCGGAGCCCGCGCGCCCTCACGTGCTCTGTAGGACGCCTGTTTCCTCAAGACATTTTAACAAATTTTTGACTGCTGCGTCAGAGGCTCCATTCTCTTTGGCGCCCTGCGGCGCAGCGGAAAGGAATGGCCATATCTATGAAAAAACAGCTTTCCACTGCCCGTATGGCCGGGCTGTGTCTGGGAGAATTTGCGCGCGCCGTGCTGGGCGGGCTGATCGTTACCTACACGCTGAAATTTTTTAATGTTACGCCGGCTTCGGGCCTGCCGCTGCTGCTGCCCGCCGGCATGATGGGGCTTTTGCGCGGCTTCGGCGTGGTGTTCGACGCCATTACCGATCCGTGGGTTGCGAGCGTCAGCGACCGCAGCGCCTCGCCGAAGGGGCGGCGCGTCCCGTTTATGCGCTGGGCGGCGGTGCCCTACGCCGTTACCTGCCTGATGATCTTCTTCCCGCCCGGCAGCGTGGTGAGCGTGGGGAACGTTGTGTGGGTGGCCGTGATGCTTTTGGCCTATTACATGGCCTCCACACTGTATTGCGTGCCCTATATGGCGCTGCAGCAGGAGATCGTTACCGATACGCGCCGCCGCGTGTTTTTCTATACGCTCAATTCGCTGATGTTCGTGCTGGGCAGCGCGGTGATCTATGTGCTGCCGGTGATGGTAAGCGCGTTTCGCGGCGCGGGGATGGAGGCGGTGTGGGCCTGGCGCGCGTCGCTGGCCATTTTTGCCGTGATCGGCGCGGTGTGCGCGATTACGCCTTCGTTCCTAATCGACGAGCGCGCGTATGTGGAGGGCAAAAGCTGCTACATGCCGCTGCTGCAAAGCCTGAAAACAACCCTGGCGTACCGCAATTTTGCCGTAATGACGATTGGATACCTGATTATGCAGGCGGGCTTTGCGTTTTTTAACGGCGCGCTGCTGTTCTATGTGGATACGCTGCTGGGGCTGAACGAGAGCTTTGCCACCATCGTGCTGGCCATCAGCATCGTAGTGGGCATCTGCACCTATCCGTTGGTGAACAGGCTGGTGCGCCGGGTGGGCAAAAAGCCGCTGCTGCTGGCGGCCTGTATTTCGTATGTGTTCATTTATCTGGGCATCTATTTCCATGCGCCCATTGCGCGCGCCATCAGCACCGCGCCCATTGCGCCGGGCTTTTTGGCGTCGCTGGCGGGCGAGGGCGCAATGACGGGCGATGTTGCGGCGGCGATTTTGATCGGCGTGTGCGTGGCGTTCCCCATTGCGTGCACCAACATTTTGCCGCCCTCGGCATTTGCCGATATGGCGCAGTACGACCGCATCAAAACAGGCGAGGACCGCGCCGGGATGTTTGTGGCGGCGCGCCAGTTTGTAACAAAGCTTTCGCAGGCGGGTGTGACGGCCATTGTATCGTATACCATGTACCTTGGCTCCACCGACAGCTACCCCACGGCGCACGGCGTGCGCATGACGGCGCTGATCGCAGCCGTGTGCCTTGCCTGCGCCATCGGCGTGTATGCGTTTTATAACGATAAAGAGGTGGTCTCGTTCATCGACGGCTGGAACGCGGGGCAGAAGGAGACCGGCGCCTGATTGCCCGGGGGATGCACTTGCACAGGCACCCGCCGCCCGGGGAAACGCGTGTGCCGGGCAGATCGTATTTTGGCAGAGAGCAGGGCGCGCTGCAGGATCGCTTCCTGCGGCGCGCCCTCTGTTTTTTGCAAAAAATGCCGCCGCGCCCCGAGGCTTTTTCGGGCGCGGCGGTTTTTGATGCTTTTTTAAATTTTTCATCCGCCTTTTTGCCGGCGGCATGTACGCAGATCGAGCGTGTTTTGCGGGCAGCCGCAGCAGGCGGCCGAAGGAACGGCCAAAACCCTTTACAGCCACTTCAGCCGGCGCATTACCAGTGTGGCGGCGGCGGTAAGAAGCACGGCAATGCCGACGATTGCGGCAAAGCCGAACGGAGACTGTGCAAAAGGCACCGGCACGTTCGTGCCCCACAGCCCAAACACGATGGAGGGGATCGTTAAAATAATCGTTACGGCGGCCAGCACCTTCATCACGATGTTCAGGTTGTTCGAGATCACCGAGGCGAACGCATCCATTGTGCCGGAAAGAATATCACGGTAGATGTTACACATCTCGATGGCCTGCTTATTCTCGATGATCACATCCTCCAAAAGCTCGGTGTCATCGGGATAATCCTTCACAAACTGCATGCGCAAAAGCTTTTCCAGCACGATCTCGTTGCCCTTCAGCGAGGTGGAAAAATAGACAAGGGTTTTTTCCAGCCCCAGCATCTGGATGAGCTCTTTGTTTTTCATCGAAAGGTGCAGCTCGTTTTCTACGCGGCTGCTGGCCTTATCCACCTCGCGCAGATAAAACAAGAACAGTGCCGCGTTGCGGTACAAAAGCTGCAGCGTCATGCGGTTTTTCTTTTTGGTGGAAAAATTTTTTATGGGACTTTCGCTGAACGCGCCGGCCAGCGCGCTTTCCTTCAGGCAAACCGTTACAAGGTTTTCCTCCGTGAGGATCACGCCGAACGGCAATGTAGAGTATACAAAGCCGCGCCCCTGCTGCATTTCGACGGTGGGCGTGTCCACCAGAACGAGCATATGGCCGTCTTCAAAATCGATGCGGCTGCGCTCCTCCTCATCCAGCGCTGCGCGCAGCAGATCCGGCTCGATATGCAGCGTGTCGGATACCCGTGCCAGCTCTTCTTCCGTGGGCGCGCACAGGTTTACCCAGGCGCCGGGCACGATATCGGTGCGCTCTGTCAGCTTGCCCTCATCGGTGAGATAAATCGAAATCATAAAATCCCTCTGCTTTCCGCGCCGAAACACGCGGCCGCAGAGAACTACAAAGCGGACGCGTGCAGGGCACTGTTAGAGAGGCCTTTACAGCCGGTTCCCGGGCAGACGCGCAAGGAAACCAACGCCCGCGCGCAAGGGGCGGACGGCCGGAAAGCCTCCTGTGTGGTTATGCGGCATGATCGCCCTCGAGGATCACCCTCCACGAACTGTCACTCCCTTTCCGATTTGCGTTTCTTTTTAAGGGGGCGCTTTGCCTGCGGCGATGCGCCCTCTTTACAGTTTATGCCATGGAACGATGTTTTGTCAAGCTTTTTGACGCGGGCCTGTATTGCGGGGCGGTGCGGCGCTGTACTGTGGGATGGCGCCGGCGCTGTATTGCGGCGTGCTTGCAGACGGTTGCCGCCGGGTGCTTTCCGGCGGCTGCTTAATAATAGTAGTATCCGGTCATGCCGATCAAAATCCCCACAAGGATCACCAGTCCGTACACAACGGCGATCGCAATGGCCTGTGCGGCCAGAAGGCCACGCGCAAAATTGCGGCGGTTGGGCCGCCACGGGTTGCCGGCCGCCTGAATGATGAGATAGATCAGCCCCACGATCGGGATCATGCTGATGAGAAACATGCCAAGGTAGCCGCCGGTCGAGATCAGCTCCGGCGGTACCGGCATGCCGTAGCCCCAGGATCCGGGCGCATAGGGATAGGGAGGCGGCGTTTGCGCAGGCGGCGCGGAACCGATGTTTTGCACATAAGAAGAATACTGCGGCGCGGGGGGCACGTTCATCGCCTCGGGCGCCGGGGCGCCTGCCGTGCCGGGCAGGGGAGCTGCGCCGGGGGCAGGGGATGGGCCGGGCGCGGGCGCGTCTGCACCCCCGGCAGGCTGCCATGCGGGCGCTCCCGGCGCTTCCGGCACTGCAGGCGGCACAGCGTTCGGCTCCGGCTGCGCGGCCGGTATGGCAGAGGCAGCGGGAGAAGAAACGGCCGGCGCAGCCGCCGTATTCGGCGCGCCGCCTTCGCAGGCGGTGCCGCTCAAGGCGGAATCCCGCCCTGCCTGCGGCTCCAGCCGGCAGCCGCAGGCAGGGCAGAATTCCGCATCCGGCCCCAGCCGCGCGCCGCACATTTTGCAGAAATTTCGGATCATGCGAGGCCCTCCTTGACGTTAAAAATACATATATACCTGACAGGGGATCATGCCGTTGTACAGCTTGCGGCGGCGGCGGGCGGGGCGGCCGAAGTGCCGTTCAAAATCCGCGTCCGCCGTGATGATGTACGCCCCGCGCACGGGGCATTCTGCAAGCCGCTCGCCAAGGATGCCCGCCAGGCGCGCGGCGTTGTCGGCATCGCCCAGCCGCTCGCCGTAGGGTGGATTGGTAAACACCTTTACACCGGGCGCGGGCGCGAATTTCTGCACGTCTGCCGCAAAAAAGCGGCAGTGGCCGTCTACGCCCGCCAGCTTTGCGTTCGCGGCGGCCAGCGCCACGGCTGCGGGGTCGATATCAAAGCCTATGCCCTCAAAGGCGGCGTCGCGCCGCACCTCGTCCAGCGCCCTTTCGCGCTGCCGCTTCCACACCGCGGCGGGCACAAACGCGTAGTGCTCGCCCAAAAATCGGCGGCGCAGGCCGGGCGCAAGGTTCATCGCCTTCATGGCGGCCTCAATCAGCATTGTGCCGCTGCCGCAAAAGGGATCCTGCGCCTGCGTATCCGGATAAATGCGCCCCAGATCGACAATGGCGGCGGCCAGTGTCTCCTTGATGGGCGCTTCCATGCTGTTTTTGCGGTAGCCGCGCTTATGCAGGCCGTCGCCGGAGGTATCCAGCATAATCTCGGCCACATTTTTGCGCAGAGAAAACCGCAGCTTGTACAGCGCGCCGTCCTCGGGCAGCGTCTGCACGCCGTGCCCGCGCCGCAGGCGCTCTACAACGGCCTTTTTTACAATGCTCTGGCATGCGGGCACGCTGGAGAGCGTACTGGAAAGGCTGCTGCCCTTCACCGGAAAGGCGGCGTTTGCGGGCATCAGTTCCTCCCACGCAATGGCAGATACGCCGTCGAACAGCTCGTCGAACGTGTTTGCCGGAAAGGTTTTGAGCAAAACCAGCACCCGCTCGGCACAGCGGCTCCACAAATTGGCTGCAGCGATCACCTCCGGCCCGCCGCGAAACGCGACGCGGCCGTCCGTAACGGCAACGTCCCGTGCGCCGATGCGTTCAAAATCAAAGGCGGCGGCGCGTTCTGTGCCAAAATAACAGGGGGCGATGAGATCGTATTCCAAAATCGTAGTTCCTCTCAAAACAGCGCTTTTGTCGAAGCGCGTGTATTTTTCTGCCTTCAGTATAGCATATCTTTGCGGGAATTGCAAAAAAAACGCCTGCCCCGGTGTGCGGGGCAGGCGAGCGCAAAGCTCATATCAGGAAAGGGAAATGGTGATGACGAATATGGCGATTGACACAATGCTGAGCACCGTCGCCGTCAGCGAGAGAATGAACGGCGCGGTGGCCTTGCCGTTGGTTTGAGAGGGCTTCGGCGCGCACAGCAGGCCAATGCCGCCAAAGATGAGGCCGAGGCCCGTCCAGCAGGTGCAAATGCCCAGAATGCCCAGGATCTTGCCCGATTTGGCGTTCTGTGCGTTGGCCTTTTCCTGCATCAGCTCTTTTAAGTCTTCGTTTTCTTTGGCCACTGTCTCGGCCATGCCGGTGATGAAGGTGTGGAACTGCTGGCATTCCTCCGGCTGATAAATATTCAGGTGATGGAAACGATCCTTGCGGGTGTTCCAGAGATCCACATCAATATGCGTGGGCGATTCTCCCGCCTTGTTGCGCAGAATCACGGTAACGCCCTTCAGCTCGCCCTTCCGCATGGAGGGCGTTACATCCACCATACCGGTGTTGCTGCTGGCCAGATAGGGCTTGCCGGGCAGGATCTCGTCTTTTTTAAAGCCGATGGGAATGATCCACAGCCGGGACGCGTCGAAGGCAACAGCGTATGTATAATAAGTTGTGCGCGTGGTGCGGCCGTAATGCTGCACGTCCTCGTAATGCGCATATGCTACGGTATAGCCTGTTTCGCCCGGCAAAACGCGCGCTACGGCATCCTTCAGGCGCTGCATATCCGCACCGGTCTGCGCGAGCTTTTTGTTTTTCGATTCCTTCAGGTTCGACCAAATAACACAAATGGCAACGATACCTACGATGATGAGCCATAAGTAATTGGAAAGATCCTGTACACCTTGCATGATTTTTCTACCCCTTCTTAAAAATTTGGATCGGGTGCGGTAAGGCGGTACACCCGTAAATATAATAGCATATTTTGCGGGGATTATCAAGAGGCGAAAAAGGAGCTTTTTGTCTTTCTGCAAGGGGCGTTTTTGTCTTTCCGGAAGGGGCGTTTTTGTCTTTCGATAAAAGGCGTTTCTTCCCGCAGAAAGCGCTCCGGCCTTTGCCGAACGGCGGCGCCGGGCCGTTCTTTTGCCGGCGCGTTCGGCGCGCCTTGCGCGCTCCCTTTTACGGCTCGCGCACAGGATGGGAAAGGCTTACATCAATGCCGGCGTCGCGGTCGGCCAGAGCCTTCGGGATGCCGGGGAAAATGCGCGCCACGCATTCCGAGCGCGGGTGGAGCCCATCGTAAAAATCGGTGCTTTCGGCCGGGATGGCGTAGGGGTCGTAGCTGCCGTAAACGGGAATATTATATTTGCGGCCCAGCGCGCGCACCGCCTCTTCCGCGCCGAAAAAGCCGCCGTATTCTTCGGCCTTTGCCAGCGCGTTGTCGTATTCCCCCGGGGGGTAGGGCGCAAGAAAGAAAAACAGGTTGATGCCTTTTTCCTGCATATATCGGATCCATGCCTCGAAGATGGCAAGGCGCTCGGCGTCCGGCTCGGGGTAATTGGCCAGAAACGACATGCCGTTTGTCTGGTACAGAATATCCGCGTCGATCTCCTCCTGCGGGCGGTTGCGATAAGAAAGACTGTAAAGGATACTGCCGTCCGGCCGCCGGATCTCGGCGTCGAGCGTGTAGGGGTCCACGCCGTCCGGCACAGGCTGCACCTCGCCGTCGGTGACGGCTTCCTTCTGCAGGGAATCGAGGTTGCCCTGAAAATAGGAAAGATCAAACAGGTACTGCCAGCTCTGCGCGGGATCCTCGGCCTCGTAGGGGATCGGGATGCCGAGCCGTTCGGATACGAATTCGGCATACAGCGTGGGGTCGGCGCGCTTGCTCTGCGCATCTATATCCAGATTGAAGATCCACGGATCGACCCCGATGATGATGTTCTGCGGAAGCCGGCCGCGCCGGTCGTAGAGATAAAATTCGCACAGCAGCTCGCTGAAATCCGCGCCCGAAAGGCTGCTGTTGTAAAAGCTGGTACCCACCATTTCCTGCGATAGCTGCATTGCCCGGCTGGAGCCAAGCGCAATGGTTTCGGGCACGGTGTCGTCGCTCATATTGGCGACAAGGGTATCCAGCACCTCGCGCTGGCGGCTGAGGATCCGATCGAAGCCGATGATATCCTTGCCGTCAAGGATCAGATCGACAATGCCGCGCAGATCGACATCGCCCAGAAAATAGCCCTGACAGTCTATAGAATAATTGACATAGACGACAAGCGCCAGCAGCGGCGTCAGCAGAAGCGCGCCGGCGGTGAGACGAACAGCCGAGATCAGGCGGTTCAGGCAGATGAGCGGCAGTCTTTTCATCCGATGTCCCCCCTTTTAAAAACGGCCGTAGATCGAGCCGGAATTTGCAAACGAGCCAAACAGCAGCATCGCAAGGCACAGGGCGTAGTAAAGCGGCCAGCGCAGCACGATGGGCGCCTTGCGGATGACGCGGCTGACGGGCGCCGGCGCCGATTCCAGCGTTTCGACAACGGCGATGCCAAAGCACAGAACGATCACTGTCTGCCAGGTAAGCCCGATGGAGGCGAGCACGCGCCCCACCGAGGCGGGCGCGGCAAAAAGGCTGTCCCACCCGGTGAAGAGGTGCGCATATACATACAAGGCGTCCTGCAGGCCGGCGCTGCCCGGAAAAACCTCCGACGCGCGGAAAAACACGATACAGCTCGTAAAAAGCAGATAAACAATTACGCACTGTATTGCACGCTTCGCCGGGCGCAGGCGATACAGCGGATTGCGCCGGGCAAGGCGCAGGCGCGCGCCTTCGGTGGCCTTGCCAATGCACAGGTACGCGCCGTTCAAAAGGCCCCAGACGGCCATGGAAAGCGATGCGCCATGCCACAGCCCGCTTACCAGAAAGACAAACAGCTGGTTCAGATTTCGGCGCAGCGCGCCCTTGCGGTTGCCGCCCAGCGGAATATACAGATAATCGCGGAACCAGCTTGTGAGGCTGATGTGCCAGCGCCGCCACAGGGCCGTAAACGAGGCGGCGCGCAGCGGCTGACGGAAGTTTTCGGTGAGTGTAAAGCCAAACACCGTGCCGGCGCCGATGGCCACATCGCACCCGGCCGAAAAATCGCAGTAGAGCTGATAAGTATACAAAAGGCTGGCCAGAAGCAGCACGGGCCCGGTATAGCCGCGATATTGCAGGTTGCCGTACACGGCGTCCACCACGCCGCCGAGGGTATTGGCGATTACGAACTTTTTGAAAAAGCCCCACAAAATGCGAAACAGCCCTCCCGCCACGCGGTGATATTCAAAGGGCGGCGGCGATTTTAGCTGCGAAAGCAGGCCGGGCGCGCGCTCGATGGGGCCTGTGACGATGCACGGAAAAAAGCCGACGAACAGCGCGTAATACAGCGGATTTCTTTCTGCGCGGTATTTGCCGCGATAAACATCGATCACATAGCCCGCGGCCGCGAAGGTAAAATAACTGATGCCCACCGGGGCCAGCAGCGACGGCGCGGCGGCAAAGCCGCGCAGGCCCGCCGCGCGCAGCAGCCCCGAGAGGGCCTCGCCGAAGAAGCCGAAATATTTATAGTAAAAAAGGCATCCAAAGCACAAAAACAGCGTGACGGCAAGGCAAATGCGGCGCGCAGAACGGCTTTGCAGGCGTTCCAGCACCAGCGCCGCCGCCCACGTAACGATGGACGCCCCGGCCAAAAGCACGATGAAGCCGGCGTTTTGCGGATCGTACAGATAGAACAGCCAGCTGCACGCCAAAAGCCAGAACGGCCGCACGGCCCGGGGCAGAACAAAATAGACAAGGCATACACCGGCAAAAAAAACGGGGAACGCCACGGAGAAGAAACTGCTCATAGACAACAACCTTTCGGCACACCGCCACAGGATGAACGGGCATTTTATAAGCTCGGGCGGCGTTTGGCACACAGAGTGCCTGCGCCCGGCACGCCCCGCGGGATGCGGCGGGAGCCGCATTTGCCGAAGCACCCGCCAAACGCGGCCCTGCATACGGGACGCGCAGGATCAAGGGGAATCCCTTTACGGCAGAAAAGGAAGGCAGGCCCGCTTTGGCTCGACGCTCCTTTATTAAATTTATTGTATCATATTTTGGCCGCCGCCGTAAAGCCCCGGCGCAGAGAACGCGTTCGTTTTGCCGAAAATCGTGCGCAAAAAACAGCCGCAAAAAATCATCGGCCGAATGCCCTGCGGCGCTCGCGGTGCTGGCCGGGGCGGTGGCGCTGCGGCCGTATGGCGGGGCCTTTCTGCGCCGGGGCCGCAAACGCAAAAACGCCGCCGGGAGCCCGCGAAGGGCACCGGCGGCGTTTTGCGCTATCCGATCAAACAAACAGGCAAAAGGAATGCGCTTTACAGCTTTTTGCAATGTCCGCGCCCGCAGGTGCGTACCGGCCGCTTACGCGTTTGCGCCGGTGAGGTAATCGTAGGCCACCTGGCAGTGCAGCGCAACGCCCGTGCGGAAGCTGTCTTCGTCGAACACCACATGATCGCTGTGGTTGGGGAACTGTCCGCCCGCGCCCACCGTGGCGAACGCTGCCTTGGTAAGGGCTGTATATTCGGAAAAATCCTCGGCGCCCATCATCGGCTTCATTTCAACGATCAGCTTTTCGTTGTCGGCTACCTTTCTGGCGGCGCCCTTCACGATCTCCAGCATGTCGGCATCGTTCATCAGAACCTCTGTCACCATGTTGTATTCCACCTCGGCCTCGCAGCGGAAGGCCGCGGCCGTCTCTTTGGCGATGCGTGTCATTACCTCGGGCATTTTGTGATGGACGTCCACATCGTAGCTGCGGCCCGTGCCCTCCATAACGGCCTCGCCCGAAACGATGTTAAAGCGCGATCCGCTGACAAGCTTGCCAACCGTTATCACCACCGGCTGCGTGGGCGGGAACTCGCGGCTCACCATGGTCTGCAGGTTCATGACGATGGCGGCAGCGGCAATGGTGGCGTCCACGGCGGTATCCGGCATGGCACCGTGCCCTGCTTTGCCCTTCACGGTGATCTTGAACATATCGGCGGCGCTGGCCGAGGCGCCCGGGCAATAGGCGATGCAGCCCACGGGAGCCTGCCCCGCAATATGAATGCCGAAAATGAAATCGATGCCGTCCAGCGCGCCCTGCTTGATGACGGTTTTTGCGCCGCAGGCCAGCTCTTCGGCGGGCTGGAACAGCAGGCGCACGGTTCCGGGAAGCTCGTCCTTGATGCTGTTCAGAACTTTGGCCGCACCCAGCAGCATGGCGGCATGCGTATCGTGGCCGCACGCGTGCATAAAGCCCTCGTTCTGCGATTGGAACGGAAGATCGGTTTTTTCGGTGATGCTCAGCGCGTCAATGTCGGCACGCAGCGCGATCGTCTTGCCCGGCTTGCCGCCCTCGATGGTGCCGATCAGGCCGGTGGGCTCGAAGCGGCGGTAGGGGATGCCCAGCTTATCCAGCTCCTCGGCAATGCGGTCGGTGGTGCGGAATTCCTGCATGCTGGCTTCGGGGTGCATATGCAGATCATGCCGGAAGGCGATGACCTCGTCGTTTACCTGCTTGGCAAGCTCTCTGAAATCCATCATAAAGATCCTTTCTGTAACAGTGTTTGTTTTAAAAAAGCAAGCCGCCCTGCCGGGCCTGTCGGGCAAACCGGCAAAACCCGGCCAAGGCGGCTGCCTGAAAAACCTTTTAAGGCCTTTCCCGCCCTGCGGGAAGAAGAAAAGATTTCTTACCGGATATAGTTCACCAGCACGCCCGCAATAATGACGGAAACAATGGTAACGCACACAAAGCTGCCCACCAGCATCGGCGGCATCAGCTCGGAAGAAACGGCTGCACGCTCTTCGGGATCGCCGGTGTTGATGTCGAGCGCCTCGTTGACGAGGATCACATTAATGGGGAAGCCCAAAAATGCGTTCAGGATGATCGCATAGCTTATCCAGAAGCTTCTTTTAAAGATCTTGGACGCGGCAAAGGCCATTGCCGCCATGCCGGCGGCGGACATTACCACAAGCGCGCCCGATACGCCGAACGCCGAAAGGATGGTGTTCATATCGTTGCCCGCGAGGCCGCCGAACAGATAGAGCATGATGATGGTGATGCAAAGCCCGTAGGCGTTTGCCTTGGTGAGGCAATCGGTTTCGAGGAAGCCCAGCTCATGCGCCAGGAAGCCCAGCAGCATGGCCCACACGTACATCGAAATGCTGAAGCCGATCGCGGCAGTGGCAAGCTGCAGCAGATAGGCGACAACGGCAATGAGGCCGAGCTTGAGCAAAATCAGGTTGGTGCTGCTGGCCTTCTGTGCCTTGCCGGCGTTTGCGTCCTGCGCGGCAGGCGCCTTGAGCGTGCCGTTTTTATACGCGGCGCAAAGCGCCTGCGCCTCTTTACGCAGGCACAGCGCGGTGAGCGGGTAGCCGATGATGCCCTGCAGCGCCATGCACACAATGGCGATGACAAGCGCCTGCTGGTTGCCGGCGGCCTCTGCCGCGGTGCGCACCATGGCGGTGGCGATGGCGGCGCCGGTAAGCGGCGGCGCGGCGGCTACGGCGTTGTTCCAGCCGAAGACGGCAGCGCCGATGGTGAGGCAGATGGCGATGATGGCCACGATGCCCATCAGAGCGATTAAAACGGTGCGCCACTGGGCGGCCATTTCTTTCCGGTTGATCAGCGTGCCCAGATTCGCCACAAGAAGCGCGGACACCAGCGCAAAGAGCACTGCCGTGATGCCCACCGCCTCTACGATGTTCGGCGGAAATACGCCCGTCCAGAACAATGCAACGAGCAGAAGCGTTACCAAAAGCGCCATCGGGACAAAGCCCTTTGTCAGCTTGGCCACTGCCTCGCCTGCCACCAGTACGGCCAGCAGCGCCGACAACGCACCGTAGGGTGTTTGCAGCAGCCCTTGAATGAATTCCATTTTTACATTCCTCCCTCTTACAGAAAGCCCCGAGCCGGCCGTCGGCCGATGCAAAGCTCCCCCTTGCTGCGCCCGGATGGACGCCGTGAGCGCTTTATCACCAAAAAGCGATAAAGTATTGTTTTATTATAGCACTCTTTTCGCATAAAACAAACCTTTTTGTGACGGAAAATGAATAACTTGGCACAAAAGAGAGAGGCGGTGCAAACTGTGCGAAAATTTTAGCAAAATCGACAATTTTTTCGTGTGCCGCTCTGCGGGGGAGGGGGATTTGAAAAAAAACGCGGAATGTGTTATACTATGGCAAATATCCCTTGGCAGGGATATCGGAAAAGCGGAAAAATTTGGAGGATCGCGCAGGAACGCGCGCAAAATACAAAAAAACAAACCGCGCGGCAAAAAAGGGCGGCGGGATCAGAAAACGAAGGGATCAGAAAACGAAACGTCTTAAAACCTGCCTTGCGGCGCGGTCTCGCTTTCTGATGAAACCGTCTGTAAAAGGGGAGAGGCAAACCATGCAAATGACACGAAAAACCTTCTATGGGCTGGGCGTTGTCTCGTCGGCGCTCAATCTTCTGGGCGGCGTGCTGCTCATTTTCGGTATCCGGCTGTCGCTGCTGTTCAGTTTTGCTACTGTCGGCGCGGGTGCGATGATGCTGCTGGTTGCCACAACGCTGCAGGAGGATGCGGCCGCGCGCCGCCTGTGCCTTGCCGGCGTGCTGCTGACGGCGCTCGGCCTTGCGCCGGGCGCGCTGGGCGCCGTTGCGGGGGCGGCGGCATGGCCGGTGTTCGCGTGGCGGTATTTCAAAGCATCTGCGCAGGAAAGCCTGCTGCACCGGTGCGCGTTTCTGGTGTTCGTCTGCGGGGTGGTGCTGCTTGTCGGCAGCTTTTTGCCCGTGCCGCAAATGTTGGCTGCGTGCATCATCGTTGCTGTAGCCGCCGCGCAGGGGCTTTTTGCCTGGCTGCTGCAGCGCGGCGAGCCCGGGCAGGCCGCGTAGCGGCCGGGCGGCCGGCAGGGCAAAGCGCGTGCCGGCATGTTCTGCCCGGCCCGCGCATAAGCTTGCAAAAGGGCCTGTCCGCGCAGCGGACGGCAGCGCCCCGCCGCAGAAAAAATTTGCGCTTGTTCCGTGCATCCGCGCCGGTTTCGGACGGCCTGGCAAAGGGGAAAGGATGTTTTATGAAAACTGTTTATAAGATGATCGCCGGGGCGCTGTGCCTGTGTCTGCTGGCCGCGTGCACCGGCGGGCAAAGCTCCGGCCTGCCAAATGGCAGCGCCCCGCCGCAGGATTTTACCGGCTTGCCCGAGGGGATGCGGCCGGGCAGTGCGCCGCAGGGCGAGCCGGACGCGATGGGCTCGCCGCTGCCCTACCGCGCCATGTGGATCAGCTATCTGGAATGGCCGCTGCTGGATACCACCGGTGCCGAGGCGTTCACCGCCTCGGTTTGCACAGCGCTTGACAACTGCGTTTCGGCGGGGCTGAACACCGTTATCGTGCAGGTGCGCCCGTTCAGCGACGCCATCTATCCCAGCCGGATCTACCCGTGGAGCCATGTGATTACCGGCACGCAGGGACAATCGCCGGGCTTTGATCCGCTGGCGATCTTCATCGAGCAGGCGCACGCGCGCGGCCTTTTGCTCGAGGCGTGGATCAATCCCTACCGAGTGCGGCTGAACGGCAGCACGCTGGACAACGCGCTGGCGGCGGAAAACCCCGCCGTGCTGCATCCCGATTGGGTGCGCGAGACGGAAAACGGCCTGTTCTACGATCCCTCGCTGCCGGAGGTTCAGGAAATGGTGGCGCAGGGTGTGGTCGAGATCCTGCGCAATTACAAGGTGGACGGCATTCAGTTCGACGATTACTTTTACCCCACCATGGACGAAGACTTTGACGCCGAGCGCTTTGCACAATACGGCGCGGGGCAGACGCTTGCCGAATGGCGGCGCGCCAACGTGAACGCACTGGTGAAAAAGGTGTACGAAACCATCAAGGCGGAGGATCCCGCGGTCGTATTCGGCATCAGCCCGCAGGGGAACAACGACAACAACTATACACAGCAGTATTCCGATGTTGGGCTGTGGCTTTCCATGCCGGGCTATGTGGATTACATCATGCCGCAGGTATACTGGGGCTTCGATTACACCACGCAGAACGGCTCGCAGCGCTATGCGTTCGGCAATATCATTGATGAATGGCTCGCCATGCCGCGCGACGCCTCGGTTTCGCTGGCCTTTGGGCTGGGTGCGTACCGCATTGGCGCGGGCGACGGTTCCGTGGCCGAGAGCGCGGAGTGGCAGAGCGGCCGCAATCTGGCCGATATGGTTCGACTGCTGGCCGCCCGCGGGGCGGACGGCTACGCGCTGTACCGCTACGAGCAGATGTTCTGCTCCCGCGAATATGCAGAGCTTGCCGCGGCCGAATGCGCCGCCCTTGCCGAGGCAAACGGAAAGCCCGGCCTTTCTTCCGGGCAGTAAAACCAAAACGCAAAGCGCCCGCAAAGGCGCGCAAAAAAAACAAACGGCCCCCAACAGGGGCCGTTTGTGCAAAAGCTTCTTTTGAAGCACTTTGGTTTGGCTTAAAGCAGGCTTTTGCGATTGCTTAAAGCGGGCCTTTGCGATTGCTTAAAACAGGCTTCTGTGCCATTCGCGGCAGGGAATGCCCGCCGTCTCCAGTGCGGCGCAGAGCCTTGCGCCGTTGCCTTTGGTATCGCCCATGCTGCCATAGTGGTAGGGCACCACAAGGCCGGGGCATACATCCATTGCGCGCACCTGGGCGGGCACGCGCGTTTCGTATGCGGGCATGTTCCAGATGCCGTCGCACACCACAAACAGAACGTCGCAGCGCACGTTATCGGCCAAAACGTCCGTATCGCCCGAAACGTAATACCGAAAGCCCGCAAATTCCACCACAACGCCAAAGCCAAAGCTGACAGGGTGGTTTTTGTTTTCGGCGGGCACGGGCTTCAGCGCCGCCCCGCACTCAAAGCCGAGGCGCGGCGATTCATAGCTGAGCACACTGATATAATCGTCGTCCACGCCGAAATCCTTTGTCAGCAGACGCGCGACCTCGGCCGTGGTGGCATAGCAGGTATCGTCTTTGCGCACTTTTTGAAGATCCTCAGGGGAATAGTGGTCGGAGTGGCTGTGCGTGATGACGATCAGGTCGGCGCCGGGCGCATCGTCGGGCACGCCGAACGGATCGACGTAAACAACGGTATCCTCGTGCTCGAAGCAAATGCAGCCGTGGTTGATAAATCGGACAGTTCCCAGGGGATCCATACTACAACTCCTCTGTTCGCAGAGGGCCGGCAGCGCTTGCGCAAAGCGCCGGCGCCCTCTGAATGTTTATTTTCGCGGGTTTACCGCATACTATTTGTATTCCCGATTTTCCGAAAGGATCCCCGCCCCGCCGAAAGGCGGCCCGGGCGGCGGATCCGCACGCATGCGGAACGCGCTTTTCTCTATTGTAGCGCGTTTCGGGCAAAATGTCAAAACCGGAGGAATACAAGATGAAAATTTGGAGAAGGACGTTTGCCTGCCTGCTCGCCATGCTTGTGCCGTGCCTGCTGTTTGCGGGCTGCGGGCAGCGCGCGCTTACACCGATTGCCGAAGAAAACGCCGCCCGGCAGCCCGCCCATGCCGCCGCATGCGAGGAGCCGGCGCTGCCGCTTGCGCTCTGTGGCCCGCAGACGGACGGCGCGGTGAACACACTGCTGGAAAACGGCGTGCTGGCGGGCGTGTTTACTACGATAAGCTCCTGCCGCACCCGCGATTTCTGCACATCGGGCAGCATCACCGTGCGCGTTCAGGCGGCGCTGAACGACGACGCGCCCCCGGCGGACGGAAAGCTGGCACTGTGGCTGCTGACAGAAAACGGCGCGCGCTACCTGCAAACCGTTTCGTTCTCCTGCGACGGCAGTGCGCAGGGCTGGACCTTCGACGGCCTGGACACCGCCGCGCAGTACCGTCTGGTGTTCAGCTATACGGAATCCGCCTCGCGGCGTATGTCCGGCGCGTTCACGGTGGACGGCGTAACACAGGAGATCATTGAGGAGCTGCCGGAGGAAGACGCGGTGGCCGTGGATGCGCCGCCCGACGCTCCGCAGCCGGTGGAGGACGAAGCCGAATAGCGCTTTTGCCTTTCTGAGAGCGGCGGCGGGAGGGACCGGAGGCTTACGCAAAAAGGGGATATGCGGTTATGATCGAGGATTTTAAGCAAATGAAATGGCTGCCGCTGACGGCGGGTGCGCTGCTGTGCGCGCTGGGGCTGCTGGCAATGCTTTGGCCGGCCGGCGTGGTAAAAATTCTGCCCGTGTGCATCGGCGCGGCAATTCTGACGCTGGGCGTCTGCGAGCTTGCCGCCGGGATTGCGGCAGGCCGCACGCAGCCGCGTGCCGTATCCGGCATGCAGCGCCTGCGCGGCGGCGTGAACCTTGCGGTGGGCCTTGTGCTTTTGCTAAGGCGCACGCTTTCGCTGGTTTTTATCGCGGTAACGCTGGGCGTGTGGTCGATCCTGTTCGGCCTGCTGCGCCTGCGGGACGCGCTGCGCCGCCGCGCCGCATGCCGGCCATGGGGCGGCTGCGCGGCAGACGCGGTGGCAAAGGTGATTATCGGAGCGGGCATGCTGGCCAGCCCGCTCGCCAGTATGGCGCTGTGGACGGCTTTTCTCGGCGCGTTTTTTCTGTTTGCGGGCGCCTCGGTAATCTATTCCGCCCTGTACTTAGACCGCCTGCCCCACGATTTTGGGGATTTTTGATCCGTTTTGCCTGCGAGGACAGGAACAGCAGGCGGACGGCATCGCCAGAAAACCGCAAAGGCGGGGCGCGCTGCAAAAGGGGATCTTGCAGCGCGCCCTGCCTTTGCGGCTTTCTTTACTATTATACGCAAAAGCAGAAAGGATGTCGGGCCCCGGCCGGGGCAGCAGCATGAAAAAAGCACCCAAGAGGACGCTGTGCCCCTCCCGGCTTTGCGGACAGAAAAAGACGAAAAAAAGCAGCCGTCACGGCTGCTTTTTTTGCAAAAGGCCGTCGAGCGCAGCTTCCAGACGGCGCACGCGCTCTTCCAGCAGCGCGCTCCTTTGCGCGAGACGCGTGATCTTCTGGGCGAACTGCGATACGGCGCTGGAAAGGCTGATGAGCAGCATCAGCATAAACGCGCCCGCGAGCAGAAATACGGTGTTGGAGGCAACGGTCATGCCCAGAAGGTCTGTCAGAACCAGCACCACGTAGGGGAACAGGGAGCAAACGATCAGCACACCGGCCGAAAACAGCCAGATGATGGCGTATTTTACCGTGAGCCGGCGCTTTTTTAAGAGAAAAAGAATAAAGAGAAGATAGCCCGCCGAGCCGAAAAGCAGGATCGCTCGGATCACCGGGCTGAAGCTGCTCCAGTTCATGTGCGCCCCCCCTTTCGCCGGCAGGCCGTGATGCGAAACACCACAAGCGCGATGCACACCTTTACCATATAATAGATCGATTTCATCGGGCTGATGGAGGAGATGCCCGCAATGCGCTCGCGCATTTTTACAGGCACCTCGCCCACGCGGCAGCCGTGCAGCACCGCGGTGACGATTGCCTCCGGCTCGGGATAATCCTGCGCGTAGTGATCGGCAAAATACGCCGTGAGCTCTTTGCCGCAGGCGCGAAAGCCGCTGGTGGTATCCCGCACATGCACGCCGCACAGCACGCGGATCATCACGCTGATAACGCCAATGCCAAGACGGCGCATAAAGCTTGTTTGAAAGCCCTCTTTTTTCACAAAGCGGCTGCCGATGGCCATGTCCAGCCTGCCCTCGGCCACGGGGGCGATGAGCGTTTGCAGATAGGCCGGGTCGTGCTGGCCGTCGCCGTCCATCTGCACGGTGATATCGTAGCCATGCTCGCGCGCATATAAATAGCCGCTCTGCACGCCGCCGCCAATGCCAAGATTGATGGGCAGCGAAAGATAATGGTACCCGTTTTTTTGGCACAGCGCCGCGCTGCCGTCCGTGGAGCAATCGTCTACAATCAGATAGTCTACATCGGGCGCGGCCGCGTGCAAATCGTTTATCACGCGCTCCAGATTTTCTTCCTCATTGTAGCAGGGAATGATGATCAGAGTTTTCAAGGGGTCACCTCTTTAAAAAATTAAAGCCTTTGGACGGCGCCGGTTTCCTTCCCGCTTAGCACAAAATCCTCTAACTTCTGCAGCAAGGGCGCGCGGCGAAAGTGCGCCTGATAATAGGCGAACCCGGCCTTGCCCATGCGCGCGCGCGCCTCGGCGGGCAGGCCGGCCAGCGCCAGCAGGTTCTGGTACAGCTCCTCCGCGTCGCCCGCACTGCTTACAAGCCCCGCGCCCGATTCCAGCACCACGCGCGCGGCCTCGCCGTTTGCCGAGACAAGGCACGGCCGCCCGGCGGCAAAATAGCTGGCGATTTTGGCCGGCACCGTCAGGCCCACGTCCGCGCTGTCATTCAGCGCGGCAAACAGCGCGTTTGCCACGGTGTGGTACATGGGGATCACCTCGGCGGGGCGGCGGCCCTCAAATGTGAACCACGGCGCTACGCCCGCGTCGTCAATTTCCTTTTGCAGGGCGGCCAGGCTCATGCCGCTGCCCACGATGATAAAATGAATGTCCCGGCGCGCGTCCGCCTTCAGCCGGCGCGCGCACTCCACCAGCAGCGGCAGATTTTGCGCGGGGCTGATATTGCCCGCAAACAACACGTTGAAGCGCCCGGCAAAGCGGCGCTCCAGCGCCGCATCGTGTACCTCCTGCGCGTAAAAATCCTCGCAGTACTGGGGGATCACCGTGCATTCGGCCCTGGGCGCGATGGATTTCAGCCTCTCGCCAAGCGCGGGGCTCATGGCGATGAGCCGGTTGCACCGGCGGTACAGCCAGTGCGAAACGCCCGCCGCAACGGCGCGCAGTGCGCGGTTTTGCACGGGGAGCACCGAATACAGGTTTTCCGGCCACAAATCCAGCACATATGCCGTAAGCGGCACGCGGTGCAGCTTTGCGTAAACGATGGCCGGCAGCAGCATCAGCACGGGGCTTGTCTCGTAGCAGAACACCGCGTCGTATTTGCGCCCGTGCAGGCGCGGCAGGTTCAGCAGCGCCGTAACGGGGTACGAGATGTAATTTAAAAAAATGCGCAGGCCGGTATTGCCCCTTCGGCGAATTTCGCCCGCGCGAAAAATTTCGGCGCCGTCGTGCGTTTCGCGCCGGGGGCCCGTGTAGCGGTAGCCCTCGAACCATTCGCCCGCGGGATAATTCGGCAGGCCGCACAGCACGTCCACGGCGCAGCCGTTTGCCACAAAGCCCGCGCAGAGATCGGTAATGCGGAAATTCTCCGGCCAATAGTGCTGGCTCACCACTAAAATTCGCTTTTGCGCCAAACGGAACACCGCCTCCTTTTTGCTCGCAGGGGAACAACGAAAAACCGGATACAGCGGGCGCGCGGCGCGGCCTTGCTTTCTGACGGAACCGCCCGCAATGCCTTTGCGTTACTTGCGCCACACCATCTGGTTCACCACGCCCACATAGCTTTGAATGATCTTTACCACCTTGGTGGAAACATCCTCGGTATAGCAGGGCACGGGAATGCCGAGCTCGCCGGCGGCGTTCATGGCGACGGCCGTTTCTACGGCCTGCTCCACGCCGCCGCCCCGAATGCCCGCCAGAATAAAGCAGCCCTTATCCAGCGCCTCGGGGCGCTCGGTGGAGGTGCGCACGCACACCGCCGGGAACGGATGGCCTGCGCTTGTAAAAAAGCTTGCTTCCTCGGGCAGCGTGCCCGAATCGCTCACCACGCAGAACGCGTGCATCTGCAGGCAGTTGTAATCGTGAAAGCCCAGCGGCTCGTGCAGGCGCACGCGCGCGTCCAGCGCAAAGCCGCGCTGCTGCAAAAACTTTCTGCTGCGCGGATGGCAGGAATACAAAACCGGCATGTCGTACCGCTCGGCCAGACGGTTTACCGAGGTGAACAGATCGATAAAATTGCGCTCGGTATCAATGTTTTCCTCGCGGTGCGCCGAAAGCAGAATGTATTGGCCCGCCGAGAGCCCCAGCCGCGCCAGCACGTCGCTGGCCTCGATGCCGGCAAGGTTTTCGCGCAGCACTTCGGCCATGGGGCTTCCGGTTACATAGGTGCGCTCTTTGGGGGTGCCCTCGGCGTTCAGGTAGCGGCGGGCGTGCTCGGAATAGCACAGGTTCACATCTGCGATGTGATCGACGATGCGGCGGTTTGTCTCTTCCGGCAGGCATTCGTCAAAGCAGCGGTTGCCCGCCTCCATATGGAAGATGGGAATGTGCAGCCGCTTTGCCGCGATGGCGCACAGGCAGCTGTTCGTATCGCCCAAGATCAGCAGCGCGTCCGGCTTTTGCTCTGCCATCAGCGCGTAGCTTTTGGCGATGATATTGCCGATGGTCTCGCCCAGATCCTTGCCCACGGCATCCAGATAAAAATTCGGCGCGCGCAGAGAGAGATCCTCGAAAAATACCTGATTGAGCGTATAATCGTAGTTTTGCCCGGTATGCACCAAAATCTGATTGAAATACCGGTCGCATTTTTTGATAACGGCAGACAGGCGAATGATCTCCGGCCGGGTGCCGACCACTGTCATCAGTTTGAGCTTTTCCATATGTTACACCTTTTCATAAATGGTATCGGGACGCTGCGGATCGAACGGCTCGTTTGCCCACATCACGGTGACAAGATCGTCCGTGCCCACGTTTTCGATGCTGTGTACGTAGCCCGTGGGAATATCCACCACCGTCAGCCGCTCGCCCGAGACGCGGTATTCCAGCACCTCGTCTGCGCCCACGCGCCGGAAGCGAATGAGCCCTTCTCCGCGCACAACGAGGAATTTTTCGTTTTTGGTATTATGCCAGTGGTTGCCCTTAACGATGCCGGGCTTTGCAATGTTCACGGATACCTGCCCGCGCTCGGGCGTGCGCAGGAATTCGGTAAAGCTGCCGCGCGTATCGCTATGCATGGCAAGCGGATAGGAAAACCCGTTTGCGGGAAGATAAGAAAGATAGGCCGCATAGAGTTTTTTGGTAAAGGCATCGCCCATATCGGGCACGGCAAGCGAGGCGCGGCTTTCGGAAAAGCTTTGGATCGTTTTTGCCAGATCGCCCAGCGTCGTCTCGTAGGTATCGCACATCAGATGGCAAAAGCCGGGCAGGGAGCAGTCGCGCGGCGCGCGGCCCTCCATGGCGGCCAGAAACTGATCGACCACATCGTCCACATACACCAGCGGCAGGCGATACGCGGGGTCGCGCACCTCGATGGGCAGGCCGTTTGCAATGTTGTGGCAAAATGTGGCGACCACGCTGTTGTACGAGGGGCGGCACCATTTGCCGAATACGCCCGGCAGGCGGTACACAAGGGCCGGCGCCCCGGTTTTTTGCTCGTGCTCGAACACCAGCGCCTCGGCCTCGCGCTTGCTTTTGCCGTAATCGTTGGCCAGCTCGGCCTGAACGGAAGAGGTGACAAGCACCGGCGCTTTACTGCCGGCCGCCTGCAGCAGCGCCAGAAGATGCTCGGTAAAGCCGCGGTTGCCCGCATAGAATTCGGCGGGATCCTTCGGGCGGTTCACGCCCGCCAGATGGAACACAAAATCCGCGCGCGCGGCATATTCGGCCAGCCTTTCGGGCGGCGTATCCAAATCGAACGGCAGCAGCGTATGCGTGCCTTCCGCCCGCAGGCGGGCAATGAGGTTTTTGCCCAAAAACCCGTTCGCGCCGGTAATCAGCAGCGTTTTGCCCGTTTGCTTCGGTTTATTTTCCAAGCGCGGCCAGCTCCTCCTTAATATAATCGAGCGTCAGCAGTTTTTCCGCCACCTCGTCCACCGTCAGGCGGCGGGTGTTGTGGCTGGTGTAATCCTCGTTTGCCTGCGTCTGCACCTTGCCCTCCACAAAGTATTTATCGTAGTTCAGATCGCGCGCGTCGGCGGCCACGCGGTAATAACCGCCCAGATCCTCGCTGCGCATGCGCTCCTCGCGCGTGAGCAGCGTTTCGTACAGCTTTTCGCCATGGCGCGTGCCGATTACGTGTGTGCCCGTATCGCCAAACAGCTTTTGCACGGCCTTGGCAAGATCGCCGATGGTGGAGGCGGGGCTTTTCTGTACGAACAGATCGCCCGGGTTTGCGTGGCCGAAGGCGAAGGCCACCAGCTCCACGGCCTCGTCGAGGCTCATTAAAAAGCGCGTCATGTCGGGGTCTGTAATGGTGATGGGCTTGCCGGCCTTGATCTGCTCGATGAACAGCGGGATCACGCTGCCCCGGCTGGCCATTACGTTGCCGTAGCGCGTGCAGCAGATGGTGGTGCCGCCGGGGTTGACGGTGCGCGCCTTGGCGGCGATGACCTTTTCCATCATGGCCTTGCTGATGCCCATGGCGTTGATGGGATACGCGGCCTTATCGGTGGAAAGGCACACCACGCGCTTTACACCGGCGTGGACGGCGGCCGTAAGCACGTTGTCCGTGCCGAGGATATTGGTGCGCACGGCCTCCATGGGGAAAAACTCGCAGCTGGGCACCTGCTTTAAGGCGGCGGCGTGGAAGATATAATCCACGCCGCGCATAACGCCGCGCAGGCTGTCGGGGCTGCGCACGTCGCCGATGTGGAATTTCAGCTTGCCGCTCAGCTCGGGGTGCTGCTGCTGATAGGCGTGGCGCATATCGTCCTGCTTTTTTTCGTCGCGCGAGAAAATACGGATCTCGCCGATCTCGGTGGAGAGAAAATGGCGCAGCACCGTGTTGCCGAACGAGCCTGTCCCGCCCGTGATCAGCAGTGTTTTGCCTGCGAAAATCGAAGAATCCATCCAAAAACCTCCCTGAAAAGGGGCGCAAGCCCCCGAATTTGTCCGCAAGAAAAGTATAACCGCATATAGTATACCATAATCCGGCCGGGATGCCAATATTTTGACGAATTTCGCTTTTGACGGCGCGGTTTTTTTTTGATATGATAAAATAAATAATTTGCGCCTCCGTAAAACGGAGATGCGCCAAAACAAAAAGGAGTGGTTTATTTTTTTATGGACACAGTCCTGCCCAGTTTGCTCTTACAGGTTGTGCTCATCACGTCGAACGCTTTTTTTGCAATGAGCGAATTTGCCGTGGTATCCGTAAATACGCAAAAAATGAAGCGCCTTGCCGATAACGGCAACAGGGCCGCCGGGCGGCTGCTGGTGATTACCGAGGCCCCGTCGGATTTTCTGGCCACCATTCAGGTGGGCGTCACGCTGTCGGGCTTTCTGGCGTCGGCCGCCGCGGCCGACAGCTTTGCCGATCTGCTGGTGCGCGCGCTTTCCGGCCTGCCCATCCCGGCCGCAACGCTGCGCGGCGTGATGGTGGTAGTAATCACGGTGATCCTATCGTATTTCATGTTGATCTTCGGCGAGCTTGCGCCCAAGCGCATCGCCATGAAAAACCCGGACGGCGTGGCGCTGCGCGTGGTGGGCGTGATCTGGGCGCTGAACCGCATCTGCCGCCCGGTGGTGCGCCTCATCGCCGCCTCCACGAATCTGGTGCTGCGCCCGCTGGGCATCGGCCCCGAGAGCGAGGAGGAGCCCGTAGCCGAGGAGGATATTCTGATGATGGTGGAGGCCGGCGAGGAGACGGGCGCCGTGGACGAGCGCGAGCACGAGATGATCAAAAACATCTTTGAATTCGACGACCGCCGCGTCTCCGAGGTGATGACGCACCGCACCGATCTGGTGCGGGTGCCGATAACCGCCACGCTGCGCGAGATCGCGGCGCTGCAGGCGGAAAACCGGTTCTCCCGCATTCCGGTATACCGCGATAACGTGGACGACATTGTGGGCGCGGTGTTTGTAAAAGACCTGGTTCCGCTGCTGGAGGCCGGCTCTCATGCAGACGATACGCCCGAAGGCTTTATGCGCAGCGTGCTGTATGTGCCCGAGGGCATGACGTGCTCGGATCTTCTGCACGAGTTCCAGCGCGCGCGCGTGCACCTGGCCATCGTGGTGGATGAATACGGCGGCACCGAGGGCATGGTGACGATGGAGGATCTGCTGGAGGCCATCGTGGGCGATCTGGACGACGAGCACGCCGACAGCGGCGCCGTGGTGACGCTGTCGGACGGCGTATACGAGGTGGGCGGCGATGTGCCCGTAAACGAATTAGAGGGCATTTTGGGTGAGGATCTGTTTGAGAACGCCGACAGCGACACCATCGGCGGCTTTGTTACCGAGACGCTGGGCCGCATCCCCGCTGTGGGCGAAACGCTGGAGCTTTCAACAGAGGGCTACCGCTTTACCGTAACGGAGGCCACGCCCCGCGCCGTAACGCGCGTGAAGATCGTGCGCAGAGAAAAGCCGGAGCAGCCTGAGGCGTAAGCGCGGACGGGTTTTTCCAAAAAAAGCCGGAATTTTCTGCTTTTATTTACTTTTATTGAAATTTATCCAAAAACCATAAAAAAGGGGATCGATCTCATGCGCGCCTATGAGCGTTTTTTAAACTATGCGAAGATTTCTACCGCCTCGCAGGAGGGCACGGGCCGGACGCCGACGACGGCGCGGCAGCTGGATCTGGCACTTCTGCTGGCGGAAGAGCTGCGGGCGCTGGGCGTTGCCGACGCGCGCGTGGACGCATACGGCTATGTGTACGGCAGCCTGCCCGCAACGCCGGGCTGCGAGGGCGCGCCCGCCCTCGGCTGGATCGCGCATATGGATACCGTGCCCGATTTTCCGGGTGAGAACGTGCGCCCGATGCTGCATCCGGATTACGACGGCGGCGATGTTGCGCTGCCCCAAAACGGCTGCGTGCTGCGCACGGAGGATTTTCCGTTTTTAAAAACGCTGCGCGGCCAGACGCTGATTACGGCGGACGGCTCTACGCTGCTGGGCGCGGACGACAAGGCCGGCATTGCCGAGATCGTTACGGCCTGCGAGCGGCTTTTGCACAGCGGCGCCGCGCATGGCGCGGTAAAAATAGCGTTTACGCCGGACGAAGAGGTGGGCCTTGGCACGGCGCATTTTGACGTTGCGGGCTTCGGCGCGCAATATGCCTACACGATGGACGGCGGCGCGGCGGGCAGCATCTCTTACGAAAACTTCAACGCGGCCTCGGCGGTGTTTGAGGTAACCGGTGTTTCGGTGCATCCGGGTATGGCCAAGGACACGATGGTAAACGCGCTGAAGCTTTGCTGCGAGATCGACGGCATGCTGCCCGCTGCCGAAACGCCCGAGCACACCGAGGGGCGGGAGGGATTTTTCCACATGCACAGCCTTTCGGGCGGCGTGGCCGCCGCGCGCATGGAATATATCGTGCGCGACCACGACCGCGCAAGCTTTGAGCGGCGCAAAGAGACGCTGGAAAACGTGCGGCGCGCCGTGGCCGAAAAATATCCCGCCGCGCGCGTGGCGCTTACCGTGCGCGACAGCTATTACAATATGCTGGAAAAGATCAAGCCCTGCATGCATCTGATTGACAACGCAAAGCTTGCCTGCGAGCAGGCGGGCGTGCCGTGGGAGCTGGAGGCGACGCGCGGCGGCACGGACGGCGCGCAGCTCTCTTACAAGGGGCTGCCCTGCCCGAACCTTGGCACAGGCGGCTATAACTGCCACGGCCCGTATGAATGCATCACCGCCGAGGGTATGGACAAGGCCGTGGAGATCATTTTGAACATCGTCGCGCTGTACGCAAACGCGCGGGAAGATACGGAACAGTAACCTGCGCAGGGCGCAGCCGCAAAACATAAAAAAACAAAAGATCGGCGCCCCTTTTGGCCGGATATTGCCAAAAGGGGCGCCGATCTTTTGCCCCGCCCTTTTGGGGATGTGCTTTCCTGAAGGGCTGTTTTGCAGAAGATCTGCCCTTTGCGCCCGCCCTTGACCCGTTTTATTTGGCCGCTTCCGGCAGGGCCGTCTGCGCTTTGGCGCTGTGCAGCACCGGGGTGCAGGCGCGGTGGATGAGATACTGCAGGTAGCCGGTATCCTTAAAAAGCTCTGCAAAAAGCTCGGCGTTCGGTACGTTTACCTTCATGGTTTCGCGCACGGAATCCATCGCCGCCCGCAGGGTGGGGGATTCGTCTAACTTTATCGTCAGCGCGCCGTTTGGCAAAAATACAAGCTTGATCCGCCGCACGCTGGAGCTTTCCAAAAAGCATACGGTCAGCTTCAAAACCGGGTTGTCGTCTTCGTCCTGGGTAAAGCGCCCGACGGCGGAGACGGAAAAATGATTGCCGCCGAACTCTAAAATGCATTCGGGCGCGCATTCGGCCGCGGCGGGATCCTGCGCACCGTCAAAGCGGACGGGGATGCGGTGCACCGCGCCGCTCTCGTGCCACAGCAGCGTCAGGCTGTCGCCGCACAGCTCGAACGCCACGCGCTCCACGCCGCCCGAGTACCAATCCTCCATGCAGGCGACGATCGTAGGCGCCAGGCTCGCGCGGTTCGCTTCAAGCGGATAAACCTTTGCCAGGGCGGGGCGCGCCGCGTCCGGAATGGGCGAGGGGCAGGGCTTCGGCTGCAGCGCGAACAGCGCGCGTCGCAGCCGCCGCACCCAGGAGAGGCGCTCGGGCGCGGGGCAGGGCGGCACCGGCTCGGCAAAGCGCAGATGCGAAAGCGTAAAGCCGAGCCGCGCGTCGGTATCGCCGTCCTCCGGCAGGGCGGCAGGGTTTTCGTCCCCCGGGGCACGCGCCGCGCCGTCCACTGCGCGCACAAAGCGCGTGATGGCGGCAAAGGCCTCGCTCAGCACAAACAGATTTTCCGCGCCGGCGTTGACGGCAACAATCAGCTGCTGCTTTGGCGCGACCACCACATACTGCCCGAACATGCCGTTGAACAGAAAAACGCCCTCGGGGGTGTACGGCCACAGCTGAAAGCCGTATTCCTCGCCCTTTTCCGTAACGGAATACGGCGTGGTTGCGGCATCAACCCACTGCTCGCTCAGCAGGCGGCGCTCGGCGCCGTCCGCGCTCCGCCACACACCCTTTTGCAGGTACAGCTGGCCCAGCTTTGCCAGATCCTCCAGATAAACATACAGCCCCCAGCCGCCCTTGGCAATGCCCTGCGGGCAGGTTTCCCACGCGACATCGCCAAATCCCAGCGGCTCGAACAGGCGCGGGCGCAGATATTCTGTCAGCCCGAGGCCGGTTCTTTTCTGTACGATGGCCGAGAGCATGTAGCTGTTCAGGCTGTTGTAATCAAGGGCGTCGCCCGGCTCGAACAGCACGTCCGCATCGAGAAAGGCCTTCACCCAATCGCTCTCCAGCACCGTGCCCGCCTCGCGAAAGCTCACGCCGCTGCGCATGCTCAGCAAATGGCGCACCGTAACGGCGCGCATGCGGCGGCCGGTGAGCAGGCTGCATTTTTCGGGAAAGATCTCGCAGATATGCTCGTCCAAAGAGAGCAGCCCTTCGTCGATAAGCATGCCGATGGCCGTGCCCGCAACGCTTTTGCACATGCTGTGTGTAACATGCCAGCGGCGCAGGGAGTACGGCGCGTATTCGGCCTCGCAGATCACCCTGCCGCGGCGCAGTACAAGGCATGTGTGCGTGCCGCAGCGCGCGCCCGAAAGCGCGCGCAGCAGCGTATCGAGCGCCTCGGCGGGAACGCCCGCCTCGCGCGGGGTGCAGCGCGGCAGCGGCGCCGGCGCTTTGCCCGGCGCATCGGGCTTTTGCGGCCGCACGGCATAGGGCAGGATGCCCTCGGTATCGTTCAGCAAAAATTTGCGCATATAGTTCAGCAATTTGATGTTGCTGCGCAGTTCCATAAAGGCCTCTCCCTTTTTCCCGATTTGCGGATGCCGCGCAAAAGCGGCTTGTACAATATGAGTATAGCATTCCCATATGAATTTTCCATAAACGATTTGTAAAGGAAGTACCGTGCGGGCAAGCAGCCCCGCCACGCTCCAAAGCCCCGCCCGCTGCCCCGCAGAATGCGCCATATGCCCTCTCCCCCCGCATTGGGATGCGATCCCCTCAGAGCATGGGCCGGCGTGCAGCGCGGTAAACAGAAAAATCTTTTGGATGCGCAAGCATCAAAATGACACAAACAGCAAAAATATGGAAAACACAGGCGAAATTTTCGTGTATTTTTATAGATAGCAAAGGAGCGGCGGTGCCGGCAGGGCTGCCGCCCGCGCCGGACGGCGGGAAGGGGCATTTTGCGTCTGGCGGCAGAAAGAGAAGGGAGACGCGTATGGAGCAAATACGTTTTTTGAACGAAGACGGTGTTTTTTCTTTGGAAAACGCGGAAAATACCAGTGGGCTCTATCTGCCCATCGCGGGAAATGCCGGCCTGAAAAGCGCGGTGACGCCGAGCTTCGGCGGGGACAGCAAGCTCGATCAGGAGGCCTTTCTGCTGGAGCCGGCAACCGTCGAGAGCCTGCACAACGCCCGCGCTACGCGCAACTTCTGGTGCCGTGTGGAGGGCGCGGGCTGCTGGTCGGCCACGGGCGTTTCCGCCGAGGCCGAGAGCCAAAAATTCACCCCGGCGCAGGACGCCTGCACGCTGACGGCCGGCTTTATGTGGCAAACCGTGCAAAGAGTCTCCCGCACGTACCGGCTGGAGGCGGAGGTCACCGCGTTTGTCCCGGCGGACGATGCCGTGGAGGTTCTGCGCGTGCGCATTCGCAATACGGCCGATGCGGCCCAAACGCTTACGCCAGTGGCCGCCGTTCCCATCTACGGCCGCAGCGCGGACAATGTCCGCGATCACCGGAATGTCACCTCCCTGCTGCACCGTATCCGCACCACAAAAAACGGCGTGCTGGTAAAGCCCACCATGTCGTTCGACGAAAAGGGCCACCGAAAAAACCGCCGCATCTACTATGTGCAGGGCTGCACGGGCGAGGGCGGCTGTCCGGCCGCGTTTTATCCCACGGTGGAGGGCTTTATCGGGGAGGGCGGCAGCCTTCTGCGCCCCCGCGCCGTGTACGAGGCGGCAGAGGGCGTGGCCGCCGGCGCCTGCATCGACGGGCGCGAGGCCATGGGCGGCCTTGTGTTCCCCGCAATCACCCTGCAGCCGGGGCAAAGCGCCGAATATCTTGTGCTGCTGGGCGTCTGCGAAGAGGCACAGGCCGCGGAGCGCGCGCTTTCCGTCTACGGCTCGGCCCAAAAGGCGCAGGCGGCGCTTGCGGCGGTAAGGGCATACTGGCAGGAAAAGGTGAATGTCCGCTGCCGCACCGGCAACGGCGATTTTGACCGCCTGATGCGCTGGGTGAGCTTTCAGCCGATGCTGCGCCGCATTTACGGCTGCTCGTTTTTGCCGCACCACGATTATGGCCGCGGCGGCCGCGGCTGGCGCGATCTGTGGCAGGACTGCCTGTCGCTTTTGCTGATGGATCCGGACGGCGTGGGCGAAATGATCCGGGCCAACTTCGGCGGCGTGCGCATCGACGGGACGAACGCCACCATCATCGGGGAAGGAGACGGCAATTTTATTGCCGACCGCAACGGCATTGCCCGCGTGTGGATGGATCACGCGCTGTGGCCGCTGATGACGACGCGGCTGTATATCGACCAGACGGGCGATCTGGAAATTTTGAACGCCACAGCGCCCTATTTTAAGGATGCGCAGGCCGTGCGCGGAACGCAGACCGACCCCTTGTGGCAAAGCGGGCAGGGCAGCCGGCAGCAAACGCGCGGGGGCGCGGTGTACCGGGGCACGATTCTGGAGCATCTGCTCATTCAAAACCTGGCGGCGTTTTACGAGGTGGGTGCGCACAACGTGTGCCGCCTGCGGGGCGCGGATTGGAATGACGCGCTGGATATGGCGGCGGAAAACGGCGAGAGCGTTGCCTTTACCTGCGCCTATGCCGGGAACCTGCGTGAGCTGGCCGCGCTGCTGCGGCGGCTGGAGAGTGCCGCCGGGCAAACCGCCGCCCCGCTGCTGGAAGAGGCGCTCGCGCTTTTGGCCGGGGGCGGCCGCAGCCTGTATGCAGACGCACAGCGGAAAAACGCGCTTTTGCAGGACTATGCGCGGCAGTGCGCGCACAGCGTGAGCGGGCGCACCGTGCCGGTGCCCCTGCAAGGGCTCGCGCAGGATCTGGAGGAAAAGGCCACGTGGCTGACAGAGCATCTGCGCCGCCGGGAATGGATTGACGGCGGCGCGGGCGAGGGCTGGTTCAACAGCTATTACGACAACCACGGCCGCCCCGTGGAGGGCTTTGCACAAACCGGCGTGCGCATGATGCTTACGGGGCAGGTGTTTGCCATTATGAGCGGCACGGCCGAAGACGCGCAGGTGCGCGGCATTGTCCGCAGCGCGGACCGCTACCTGTATCGGGAGGAGCTGGGAGGCTACCGGCTGAACACCGATTTTAAAGAGCTGAAGTTCGATTTGGGGCGCATGTTCGGCTTTGCCTACGGCGAAAAGGAAAACGGCGCGGTGTTCTGCCACATGGCCGTCATGTATGCCAGCGCCCTTTATCGCCGGGGCTTTGCGCGCGAGGGATACAAGGCGCTGCGCGCGCTGGCAAATGCCGCGCTGTGCTTTTCGCGCAGCAGGATGTACCCCGGCATCCCGGAGTATTTCAGCCGCGACGGACGCGGGGCATACTGCTATCTTACCGGGGCGGCAAGCTGGTACCTGCTTACGCTCATTACCGAGGTCTTCGGCGTGCGCGGCATGTGGGGCGACCTTGCCGTTTGCCCAAAGCTGGTGCGCGAGCAGTTCGATGCGCAGGGCGAAGCCTCGCTCTCGCTGCATTTTGCGGGAAAGGAGCTCTGCATTGCCGTAAAAAACCCGGGCGGAGCCGATTACGGCGCGTACCGTGTGGCAAGGGCCCTTCTGCTTTTGCCCGCGGCCGCGCGGCCGGCAGAGCTGCCCGTTCGGGACGGCACGGCCCTTGTGCGCCGCGCCGAGCTTTTGCGCCTGCCCGCGCGCGGCAGCCGTATTGAAATAGAGCTTGCACCGCTTTGAGCGCTTGTGCGCATTATCGGAAAGGAAGGATATCATATGCAGTACGGATATTTTGACGAACAGGCCCGCGAATATGTAATCACGCGGCCGGATACGCCGCAGCCCTGGGCCAATTATTTAGGCTCGCCCGAGTACGGCGCGCTCATCTCCAACAACGCCGGGGGCTACAGCTTTGTAAGATCGGGTGCGAACGGGCGCATCCTGCGGTATGTTTTCAACGCGTTCGACCGCCCCGGCCGGTATATTTACCTGCGCGACAACGAATCGGGCGATTACTGGTCGGCCTCGTGGCAGCCGGTGGGCAAAGATCTGGCAAACTACCGCAGCGAATGCCGCCACGGCATGGGCTATACAAAAATCGGCGCGGATTATGCCGGCATCCACAGCGAGGCGCTGTACTATGTGCCGCTGGGCAAAACCCACGAGGTGTGGGAGCTGACGGTGCGCAACGATTCGGGCAGGGCCCGCACGCTGACGCTGACGGGCTACGCCGAGTTTACGAACAACAGCAATTACGAGCTCGATCAGGTAGATCTGCAGTATTCGCTGTTCATCACGCGCACACTGTTCGATCAAAACCGCATCCGCCAGCTCATCCACGGCAATCTGGACGGCGTGGAGGTGGACAACAAGCGCGTTACCGAGCGCTTTTTCGGCCTGGCGGGTGCTCCGGTATCCTCGTACTGCGGCGAGCGCAGCGCATTCCTTGGCGCGTACCGCGATTACGGCAGCCCCGCGGGCGTGGCCGGCGGCGATCTGGGCAATACGCTGAACTACAACGGCAACGGCTGCGGCGCGCTCGCCTGCGCGGTAACGCTGCAGCCCGGCGAGACAAAAACCATTGCGTTCCTGCTGGGCGAAAAGCCCGCCAAGGAGAGCGCGGCCCTGCTGCGCGCCTACGAAACGCCCGAGACGGTATGCCGCGCGCAGTGGGAGGCGCTGCGCAGCAGCTGGCACGCAAAATTTTCGCGCTTCAGGGTAAAAACGCCGTGCCCGGAATTCGACGTGATGGTGAACACCTGGAACGCCTACAACAGCTTTATGACATTCACCTGGTCGCGTGCGGCCTCGTTTATTTACTGCGGCCTGCGCAACGGCTTTGGCTACCGCGATACCGTGCAGGACATTCAGGGCGTGATCCATCTGGCGCCCGAACAGGCGGCGGAAAAGCTGCGTTTTATGCTCAGCGCACAGGCCGCGAACGGCGGCGGCCTGCCGCTTGTAAAATTTACGCACTGCCCCGGCCATGAGGATACGCCGGACGACGCCTCGTATGTAAAGGAGACCGGCCACCCCGCCTACCGCGCGGACGATGCGCTGTGGCTGTTCCCCACCGTATACAAGTACATTGCCGAGACAGGCGACACCGCGTTTCTGGATGAGGTAATCCCCTTTGCCGACCGGGACGAGGGCACCGTGTATGAGCATCTGAAGCGCGCGCTCGGCTTTTCCCGCGATCATCTTGGCCCGCACCGCATGCCCGCCGGCCTGCACGCCGACTGGAACGACTGCCTGCGCCTTGGGGCGAACGGTGAATCCACGTTTGTGGCGTTCCAGTTCTATTACGCCTATACGGTGCTGCGCCTGTTTGCACAGGAAAAGGCAGACGCCGGCGCGCAGGAGAGCCTTGCACGCGAGCAGGAGCGGCTGCGCGCGCGGCTGAACGAGCTGTGCTGGGACGAAGACCGCTTTGTGCGCGGCTTTACCGAGGACGGAGAGGTGATCGGCGCGCGCAGCGCGCCGGAGGCGGATTTGTGGCTGAACCCGCAGAGCTGGGCCGTCATCAGCGGACTTGCGGACGCAAGGCAGGCAGCGCTGGCGATGGAAAACGTGTACAGCCGCCTGAACACACCCTACGGGGCCGTCCTGATGGATCCGCCGTATCACGCACACGCGTTCGACGGGGCCTTTGCGGTGATCTACAACGCCGGCACGAAGGAGAACGGCGCTGTGTTCTCGCAGTCGCAGGGCTGGCTCATTTTGGCGGAGGCGCTTTTGGGCCATGGGGATCGCGCCTTTGCCTACTTTAAAGAGAACGCCCCCTCCATGCAGAACGACCGCGCCGAGATCCGCGGCATCGAGCCGTACTGCTACGGCCAGTTTACAGAGGGGAAGCACAGCCCCCACGCCGGGCGCTCGCACGTGCACTGGCTGACGGGCACGGCCTCTACCGTGATGGTGGGGTGCGTAGAGGGCATCCTCGGCATGCGCCCCGACCTGCACGGCATAAAAATAGCGCCCTCCATTCCCAAAGAATGGAAGACGCTGGAAATTGAGAAGGATTTTCGGGGCAGGCATCTGCATGTTGTTGTAAAAAACCCCGGCGGCGCGCAATCCGGCTGCAAAAGGCTCACCGTGAACAAAATCGCCGTGGACGGAGACTACATTCCAGACTCCCTGCTGACAGAGCACTCGGAGATCGAGCTGCTGATGTCCTGACCGGCGCGGTCGGATGCGTGCGAATTGCGGTATTTTTTGGGCGTCATGCCCGTAAATTCCTGAAAAACCTGTGTAAAATGGCTCTGCGAGGAAAACGAGAGCTCGGTGGCGATCTTGATCAGGCTGAAATCGCTGAACCGCAGCAGCTCCTGGGCCCTTTCCACTTTTTTTTCGCGGATGTAATCGCTGATCGAAACGCCAACCTCTTTTTTGAACAGCCGCGATAAATGGCTGGGCGAAAGCCCCGTAAAGGCGGCAAGCGCATCCACCGTGATGCGCTTTTTTAAATTGATGAAAATGTATTCGATGCAGTCCGCCACGGGCTTCGAGGTTTGCGGCTGCTGGGAGAGCAGCTGCATCTTGCCGGTAAAATCCAGCACCATCTGATCGTGGATGCGCTCCACCGCCTGAAGGGTGTGGGCATTGTCCAGCTTTAAAATGTAAAAATCGCTCAGACGGAACGCCTGTTCCATCGCCATGCCGGATTCCACACACACGCGCGTGATCATGGCCGTGGAGATCACGAGGTGGTATTTCAGGTTCACCACAGGGTTGCGCGACAGGACCCCGACACCATACCTCCCCCCCGTGGAGGGCGTAAAATTCTGGAATTCCTTCTTTTGACAGTTGCGCAGCACATAATCGATGTCTCCGATGCTGACGGCGTGCCAGAACGCATTTTCCTCGCTCATGGGGCGGTGGAGAATCTCGCCCTCCGCCTGCTGCGCTTCCTGTAAAAGCCATTCCTTCTGCAGCTCGTGAGTATCCAAAATAAACGTCTCCCTGCTGCGCCCACCACCCAGACCGCACGCCGGTTTTGGCGGCGAAAACGCCTGATTTTGTTGAATTTGCAAAAAAATCATACCACATTTTCTACACAAAAACAAGGGAAACAGAGCATAAATCTGACATTTTTGCCAGAAATTTTGTAGATCGAAAAAAATAATATGGCTATAATATGAATATAAAAGCACTTGAAGGACAGCGTGAAAGCGCTGTGGCCCCGGCTGCATGCCAAAGGGCAGAGCGAGGTACAGAAAACCCGAAGAACCCTGCTGCCTGCGGCATATTTGCTTTGGGCGCCCTGCCGTGCGGCCCGGCCCGTATGGCTTGTTCGTTTTATCTGCATTGAATGGAAAGGAAGACCGCCCTTATGACAAAGAAAGCACGGGTTTTTCGCATGCAGCAGTATGGGCACAAGCCGCCGTTTGCGAGCTTTCTGCCCGGCATCGCCGGAATAAAGGGCATCCCGCTCTGGTGCTATTATGTCAACCGCGGCCAGGGCGTTGTCAGCTTCGGCGTGGATAACAAAGACCACGCGATCATGGAATTTTTGCCCGCGCACCGGGCTTATGCCTCGGCGGAGCAGACGGGCTTCCGCACATTCGTGCGCCGGGACGGGCGTTTTTCGGAGCGCTTTTGGCGCGCGGAGCAGTGCGATATGTCTATTGGCATGAACACGCTGGAGCTGGAGGAAAACGACGCGCAAAACGGGCTGCGCGCCGAGGTGTGCTATTTTGTGCTGCCCGAGGAACGTTTGGGCGCTCTGGTGCGCCGCGTAAAGCTCACCAATACCGGCGGGGAGGCCTGCCGGCTGGAGGTTCTGGACGGGATGCCGGAGCTGGTGCCCTACGGCGTGGGGGACGGAGCACTCAAAAACATACTGCAAACGGCGAAGGCCTCTATGCAGGTGGAGGATACCCCCGCGCGCAGGCCCTATTACCGCGTGCGCGCGAGCCAGAACGATACCGCGCAGGTAAGCGAGATCGCGGGCGGCAATTTTGCGCTCGGCTTCGACGAAAACGGCGCGCTGCTGCCGGTGGTATCCGATATGGGCGCCGTGTTTGCGTATGATACGGCGCTGAAAAAGCCCCTGGTTTTTGCGGAGGGGGGCTGCGCAAAGGTGCTCGCGCAGGAGCAGAACGCCTCGAACCTTTTGCCCGGCGCGTTTTTTGCGCTGGAACGCACGCTGCGGCCCGGCGAGAGCCTGCTGTTCACCGAGGTGATCGGCCAGGTGGAAAACAAGGCGCTTTTGGATGTGTTTTTGCAAACGCGGCGGGACGGCGCGTATTTTGAGGCGAAGCTGGCGCGTGCGCGCGCCCTGACGCAGGAGCTTACCGACTGCATCGAAACCTCCACGGGCGATGCCCTGTTCGACGCCTACAGCCGGTATACTTATATGGATAACGTGCTGCGGGGCGGCCAGCCCATCCGGCTGGGGGAGAACAAGGTGTTCTATGTCTATTCCCGCAGGCACGGTGATCTGGAGCGCGATTACAACTATTTTTCGATGCTGCCCGAGTTTTATACGCAGGGCAACGGGAACTTCCGCGATGTAAACCAGAACCGCCGCAGCGATACGTTTTTTTCCCCGTTCGTGGGGCGCGAGAATATCCGCGCCTTTTACAGCCTCATCCAGCTGGACGGCGCAAACCCGCTGAGCGTGGAGATGAAGACGTATTCCCTGCCAAAACAGACGGCCGCCGGCCTTCTGCGGCCGCTGGGCGAAAAGGAGCGCGCGGCGCTGTCGGAGCTGCTGCGCGCACCGTTTACGCCGGGCCGGCTGTATGCGGCGCTGCTGGACAGCGGTGCGGACAGCGATTCGGTGCCCGCGCTGTTCGCGCGCATTTTGGACGCCGCCGACGCGCAGCTGAACGCGAGTTTTGGCGACGGGTACTGGACGGACCACTGGACGTACAACCTTGATCTGATCGAAGAATATCTGGCTGTATTCCCCGAGCAGGAGCGCGCGCTGCTGTACGAGCCGGCTTATACCTGGTTTGTCTCGCAGGTGTGTGTTGCGCCGCGCGCCAAACGCTATGCCGAAACCGAAAACGGCGTGCGGCAGTACCATGCGCTGGACGAGGGCAGCCGCCGCACGCCCGAAGCGCTGTATCTGCACGACGCGCAGGGTGCGCTTGTGCGCGATACCCTTATCGGCAAGCTGGTGTTTTTGTGCGCCGTTAAGTTTGCCGCGCTGGATCCATACGGGATGGGCATAGAGATGGAGGGCGGCAAGCCCGGCTGGTACGACGCGCTGAACGGCCTGCCCGGCCTGCTGGGCTCCTCGATGTGTGAAACCTACGAGCTGGCGCGCATGCTGGATTACACCGTGGCCGCATTGCGCCGTTATCCCGGCGAGACCCTGCTGCTGCGGGAGCAGGCCGCGTTTTTGGAGGCGCTGTGCGGCGCGAACGCGGCGCATCAAGAAGAGATCGAAACGCAGGATGAGCTTTCGGCGTTCTGGAACGAGATCAACGATCTCAAGGAGGCCTACCGCGCCCAAACCTACGCGGGCGTGAGCGGCGAGCGCACGGCGTATACCGCAGAGGCGCTGGCGCAGCGGCTTTTGGGCCTTGCCGGAACCGTGCGCCGCGGCATTGAAAAGGCGCAGCGCGCGGGCGTTGCCGGAGCCGCGCCCGAGGCGCAGGTGTGCCCCGCCTATTTTGCCTATGATGTTACCGATTATACTAAGGACGAGGCGGGCCTCCACCCGCGGCATTTCTCTTTGGTGCGCATCCCCGCGTTCCTGGAAGGGCCCGTGCGCTGGCTGAAGCTGAACGCGCCGCTTGAGGAAAAGCGCGCGCAGTACGCGCGGGTGCGCGCAAACGAGCTGTACGACAAAGAGCTTTCGATGTACCGCGTGAACGCGTCTATCCAGAACTGCTCGTTCGAGCTGGGCCGCGCGCGCGCCTTTACGCCCGGCTGGCTGGAGAATGCCTCCATCTGGCTGCATATGGAATACAAATACCTTCTGGAGCTGCTGCAAAGCGGCCTGTACCGCGAATTTTTCAACGATCTGCACACCGCGTGCATCCCCTTCCTCAGCCCCGCGGTGTACAAGCGCAGCACGCTGGAGAACTCCTCGTTCCTTGCCAGCAGCGCAAACCCGGACAAAAGCATCCACGGCAGGGGCTTTGTGGCGCGCCTGAGCGGCTCTACGGCCGAATTTCTCAGCATCTGGCGGCGTATGTTCTTTGGCGTCCGGCCGTTTGCCATGGAGGGCGATACGCTCGTGTGCCGCCTGCAGCCGGCGATCCCGGCGTACCTCATCGGCGAGGAACGCATCGTGCGCGCCCGTTTTTTGGGCAGCATGCCTGTTGCCTACCACATGGCGGACGGCGCGGATCATATTCCCGGCGAGTACCGGGTGGAACGCATCACGCTTACCCGCGCCGACGGCAGCACGGCCGCCGCGCAGGGCGAGGTGCGCGGCGCGCTTGCGCAGGAGCTGCGCCGCGGCGGCTTTGCCGCGGCGGACGTGGTGCTGGCCCGTCCGTAAATCGGCGCTTTCCCATCGGGCACAAATCCCCCTTGGGGGATCGAAGCGTGCGGCGTTTTCCTGTGTCGTGCTTGGCGCCGTACAGAAATATAAGGAGGAAATCACAATGAAACACGCAACCAAGGTTCTCGCGCTGATGCTTGCGATCATTCTGGGCCTGTCCCTTGTCGCATGCGGCAGCGGCAGCTCTGCACCCGCAGCCGGCGGCGGCGGCGACGGCGTCGGCGACGGCGACGGCGGCAAGCTCGTTGTATGGGCGCTGGCCGACGACATGAAGCAGTTCGGCGAGAGATATCACGAGCTCACCGGCGTTGAGGTAGAGGTCGTTGTCATTGCTCCGGCCGACTATCCTACCAAGCTGCAAACCGCCATCCGCGGCAACGACAGCACCGTAGACATCATCATGGGCGAGCCCCAGATGCTGGACGAGATGTACGATTACGGCGCGTTTGCCGATCTGGACGCGCTGGGCGCGGGCGATTATGCCGACAAGATCACCGATTACGTCTGGGAGCTGGGCAAGGATGACAGCGGCGTACAGCGTGCCATTTCGTATCAGGTAACGCCCGCGGGCCTTTATTATCGCCGCGACATCGCCGAAACCGTGTTCGGCACGAGCGATCCGGTCGAGATCGGCAAGCTGTTCTCCGATTACGACACCATCCTCGAAACCGCTCAGACGCTGAAGGACGCGGGCTACCGGTGCTTTGCCTCTGATGCCGAGATGGACTACTTCTCGCGCGACGAGGCGTGGGTGATCGACGGCGCGCTGAACGTGAGCCAGGGCCGCAAGGACTATATGGACATGGTTGTGAAGCTCTATCAGGGCGACCTCACCGCATACTGCTCCTCCTGGTCCACCCCGTGGTATCAGGCCATGGGCGGCCCGGTGCCCATCCTTTCTTCCGATGACAACGTCTGGTCGGAGGATTTTGAGAAAGAGCATGCAGACGACGAAAAGGTAGAGGTATTCTCCTTTGCGCTGCCCACCTGGGGTACGCTCACCCTGCGTGACCACGTGGGCGAGCTCTCCGGCAAATGGGGCGTCTGCGCCGGCCCGCACGCCGGCTTTGGCGGCGGCTCGTTCCTGGGCATTTCCGAGCTTTCCAAGCAGAAGGATCTGGCTTGGGATTTCATCAAATTCTGCACGCTGAACGAAGAAACCGCCGACTGGTGGATTGAAGCCTCCGAGGGCGATGTTGTCTCGCTCATCTCCGCGCAGGAAAAGCATAAGGACGACGAGAACCCCGTTTACGGCAACCAGAAGCTGTACGCGTTCTGGTCCGAGCAGGCGCAGTATATCGATTCCTCCACGGTTACCCGCTACGATACGGCCATCGGCGAAGCTTGGGGCAACGCCATCACCAAGATCAAGCAGGGCGAGGCCACCCGTGAGGAGGCCATCAACGAATTCCTCGATAAGGTGCAGTCTACCTATCCCGATCTCACAATCGACCGCGAAGCGGTTCTGAGCTGAAATTTGAGCTGAAAATGAAAAGGATGCGGCCCGGTGCGCCGGGCCGCATCCCATCCTGAAGATGGGAGAGGTGAACCGATGAAGTCCAAGAGCAGCAAGCTGACGTCTTATAACCGCTGGGGCTACTTTTTTGTGGCGCCGTTTGTGATCGTGTTCGCGATCTTCAGCATTTATCCGGTTCTTCGCACCCTGTACCTGAGCTTTACCGATCTGAAGGTGATGGGCACGGCGAACTGGTTAGGCTTCGACAACTATGTGCGCGTATTTACCGATAAGTTTTTCTGGAGAGCGCTGTGGAACACGGTGCGCATCTGGGTGGTGAACATCATTCTGCAGCTGGGCCTTGCGTTCCTGCTGGTAATCGTGTTCAGCAATCTGAACTGGAAGATCAAGGGCCTGCAGCAGTTCCGCATTATCTACTACCTGCCCAACCTGATCGCCGCCACCTCCATTGCCTTCCTGTTCCAGACGCTGCTGGACGAGCGTTTCGGCACGTTCAATATTCTCATCAGCAGCATCTATAAGCTCTTTGGCGCGAGCTATACGCCCGTCAACTGGCTGGGCAGCCCGAACGCCGCGCCGTATACCATTGCGGTGATACAGAGCTGGATCTGGTTCGGCAACTCGTTTTTGATGCTGATGGCGTCCGTTCAGGGCATCAGCAGGGATTATTTCGAGGCGGCCGCCATCGACGGCGCCAATACATGGACGATCTTCCGCAGGATCACGCTTCCGCTGATCAATCCCATCATGATGTATGTCGCCATCACCTCGCTGATTGGCGGCCTGCAGATGTTCGATCTGCCCTATCTGATGATCACGCCTACAACAGGCTCCTATGACAATGTGCAGACCGTGATGATGTATCTGTACAAATTCGGCTTTACCACCGGCAGCATCCAGACGGGCTATGCCTCCGCCGTTGCCTACGCGTTGTTCCTCATCATTCTGGGCGTTACGATCGTTCAGCTGAAATTCTTTAACAAGGATAAAAACTAAAAGGAGGGAGAACCGATATGGCGCAACGCATTACAAAATTCCTGATCTATCTGTTCCTGGTCGTGCTGGCCTTGCTGTGTATCGCCCCCTTCCTGTTAATGATTGTAAATGCCACGCGCTCCGGTACAGAGATTACCAGCGGCTTTACACTGATCCCGGGCAGCAGCACGGGCGAAAACATGAAGGTTGTGTTCGATTACTTCAACCCGTTCCTCGGCATGCTGAACAGCCTGCTCGTGGCCGTCCCCGCAACGCTGTTTTCGGCCTATTTCTCCGCGATGACAGCCTACGGCATGGCGTTTTATGAATTCAAGGGCAACAAGATCCTGTTTGGGGTGATCCTTGTGTTCATGATGATCCCGGGGCAGCTTTCGCTGATTGGCTTCTTCGAGCTATGCACCAAGCTGAGGCTCGTGAACAGCTATATCCCGCTGATCGTTCCGGCCATCGCCTCGGCGGGCACCGTCTTTTTTCTGAAGCAGTACGCCGAATCCACCGTGCCCCGCGCGCTGCTGGAATCGGCCCGCATCATGGGCGCGAACGAATTTCGCATTTTTAACAGCATCGTGCTGCCCATCATGGGCCCGGCCGTATCCACCATGGGCATTATGGGCTTTATCGGCAACTGGAACAACTACCTGCTGCCGATGATCCTCATCAGCACGCCGGACAAAATGACGCTGCCCGTGATGATGGCCACGCTGCGCGCCTCTACGGATATCAACAAGAACCAGGGCGCGATTTACCTGGCTGTCGCAATTTCCGTTGTGCCGATTCTGCTGGTGTTTGCCTTCTTCTCGAAGTATATCATCAGCAGCGTTACCGCAGGCGCCGTAAAGGAATAACCGTATACCCCGGCACTGCCCGTTTTTGGGGACGGGCGGTGCCTTTTGGTTTGCGCAGGGGCGAGGAAGAATAAAATACCTGCGGGCCTTGGCCCGGCCCGTTTTGGGGAAGGCGGGCAGGGCCTTTGATACAAAAAGCGAAAAGGAGTATTTGGGCTATGACGCAAAAATGGAGACGCGCACTGTTCCAGCCAAATCTGCCGCTTACGCCGAACGGCTTTGTCACGGCTTCGCCCGCGCACATCGCGCTTTCCCGGCAGGCCGCCGAGGAGGGCATGGTGCTTTTAAAAAACGAGCGCGGCGTGCTGCCGCTGGCCCCCGGCTGCCGCGTGGCGCTGTTCGGCAAGGGCAGCTTTGATTATGTGAAGGGCGGCGGCGGCAGCGGCGACGTGACGGTGGCGTACACCCGCAATGTCTACGAGGGGCTGAAAAACGAGCAGGTGCCGCTTTACGAGCCGCTTTCAGATTTTTACCGCCGCTATGTGGCCGAGCGCTACGCCGCCGGCGACGCCCCAGGCCTGATGGCCGAGGCGGAGCTGCCCGCAGAGCTTGTGCGGCAGGCGCGCGCGGCGGCGGATATCGCGGTTGTTGTGCTCAGCCGTTTTTCCGGCGAGGGGTGGGACCGCAGCGACAACGAATACATCAACGAGAACGAGCCGAACCCCTGGGAGCACGAGCTGACAATGCCGAAGATTGCCGCGCGCGTTTTTGGCAAAAGCGATTTTTACCGCACCGAGGCCGAGCGCGCGCTCATCGAGCAGGTGTGTGCCGCGTTCGAGCAGGTGGTGCTGGTGCTCAACGTGGGCGGCGTGGTGGATGTTTCGTGGTTTTGCGCGGATGTGCGCATCCCGGCGGTGCTGCTGGCATATCAGGCGGGCATGGAGGGCGGCAGCGCCGTTGCCGCGCTGCTCACCGGCAGAACAAACCCCTGCGGCAAGCTGCCGGATACCTTTGCGCGCGATCTGGGCGATTACCCCTCCACGGAGGGGTTCTTCGATTCGCCGTACGACGTGGCATATACCGAGGATATCTATGTGGGCTACCGCTACTTTGAAACGCTGCCCGGCGCGGATAAAAAGGTGGTGTACCCGTTCGGGTACGGCCTTTCCTACACCGAATTCGAGACAGTGCCGCTGATGGCCGGCGAAAGGGACGGACAGATCTGCGTGTGTGTGCGCGTGACGAACACCGGCAGCCGCGCCGGCAAAGAGGTGGTGCAGCTGTACTACGGCGCGCCGCAGGGGCTGCTGCAAAAGCCCGCCCGAAGCCTTGCCGCCTTCCAAAAAACAAAGCTGCTGGCCCCCGGCGAAAGCGAAGTGCTGGCGCTGTGCTTTGAGGCGGCGCAGATGGCGAGTTTCGACGATACGGGCAAGCTCTGCCGCAGCGCGTTTGTGCTGGAGCAGGGGCGGTACGCGCTTTACCTCGGCACATCTGTACGCAATGCAAAAGAGCTCTGCTATGCCTACGAGCAGGCCGAAACAGCCGTTGTGCGCACGGTGAGTGACAGCTTGGCGCCCTCGCGGCTTGAAAAGCGCCTGCTGGCAGACGGCAGCTACGAGGCGCTGCGCACGCGGGAGCCTGTGGATCCCAACGAAAACGCGCTGGAGCGGCTGCCTGCGGGCACCGAGGAGGCAGTAATCCCCGCCGTGCGCGGCCGGGAGCGCTTTTCGATGGTGCACCCCTATGCGGAGGAAGGCACCGTGCCTTTTACGAGCGTGGCCGAGGGCAAGCTCACCGTGCGGGAATTCCTGGCGCAGCTGAGCGATGCCAACCTGATCCATCTGCTGGGCGGGCAGCCGAACACCTCTGTTTCCAACACGTTTGGCATGGGCAACCTGCCGGAGTACGGCGTGCCCAACATTACAACGGCCGACGGCCCCGCGGGCCTGCGCCTTGCGCCGGCCTGCGGCGTGTGCACAACGGCATGGCCGTGCGCTACGCTGCTGGCGGCAACGTGGGATGCGGAGCTTACCGCCAGGGTGGGCGCCGCAGCGGCCGCCGAGGTGAAGGAGAACAATATTGCCGTATGGCTCGCGCCCGCCGTAAACCTGCACCGCAGCCCGCTGTGTGGGCGCAACTTCGAGTATTGGTCGGAGGATCCGCTGCTCACGGGCAAGCTGGCGGCGGCGATGGTGCGGGGCATTCAATCGCAGCATATTGCCGCAACGGTAAAGCACTTTGCCTGCAACAACAAGGAGACAAACCGCAAGCACAGCGATTCGCGCGTCTCGCAGCGCGCTCTGCGCGAAATCTACCTGCGCGCGTTCGAGATTATTGTGCGCGAGGCGCAGCCATGGGCCATTATGAGCGCGTACAACATCATCAACGGCCGCCGCGCCTCCGAAAGCAAAGAGCTGCTCACCGATATCCTGCGCGGCGATTGGGGCTACACCGGCATGGTAATGACCGATTGGTGGAACCGCGCCGAGCACTACAAGGAGATTCTGGCCGGCAACGATCTGAAGATGGCCAACGGATACCCCGAGCGTGTGCAGGCCGCGCTGGAGCAGGGGCTGATTACCCGCGCCGATCTGGAGGCCTGCGCCGAGCGCGTGCTGGAGCTGATCCTGAAGATCGACTGAAAGGCCGGCCGAGCGCCGGGACAGGGATGCAGATCATAAAGATGCCCGCGCGGGCCGGAAAGCAGGTCTCCGGCCCGCGCATCGCGTTGAAAAACAAAAAAAGAAAGCCCTCGGGGAGCAGCTGCTCCTCGAGGGCCGTTTTTTGGTTTGATTTTCCCGCGGGCGGGGCGCCGTGCCTTTGGCTTTATGCTTGGGCAGGGGCCGGGCCGCCGGGGGTCTGGTTGTTATCGGGTGTTTCCTTTTCCTTCTTTGCGAAGAAGCAGACGATGAGCTGTACCAGCGCGATCAGCACCATCAGCAGCGTCCAGCGGTCGGTAAAGACCATCGGCAGGCGCATATCCTCGGTGAGCACGAACGCGATAAGCGCAGCGACAGCGGGGATCAGGCTGAACAGCCGCCAGCCGCCATGGCGCTTTTTAATCCACTTATAAACGGGGCTGCCCTCCGCATCCAGAACGCGGCGGCCGTTATCGTCCACAAGCTCTTTTTTCTTCTTGCCCAGATAGCCAACGAGCAGCAGAACGCTTGCCAGAGCGGTACAGAGCATCAGAATCAGGTTGAGCAGCGCCCACGCGGGACGGCCGAGGCCGGCGAGCGGGGTATCTTCCTCTTCCAGTGTCTCCTGTGCTGCCGCAGCGGCGGGCGCTGCCTCGGGGGCGGCAAGCGGAGCTTCTGCCTCGGGCAGCTGCTCGGCCGGGGCCGTCTGGGCTGTCGGAGCCGCTGCAGGAGCGGGCGCGGGGCCGGCCGGAATCACCGGAGCCGTCGGCGTCACCGCAGGAGCGGGTGTGGGATCCACCGGTGTGGGATCGACCGGGGTGGGATCGACCGGGGTGGGATCGACCGGATCAGTGCCCGGGTTCTCGGGATCGGTGCCGGGATTCTCGGGATCGGTGCCGGGATTCTCGGGATCAGTGCCCGGGACCTCGGGGTCGGTGCCGGGATTCTCCGGGTCGGTGCCGGGGTTCTCCGGGTCGGTGCCGGGGTTCTCCGGGTCGGTGCCGGGGTTCTCGGGATCGGTGCCCGGGTTCTCCGGGTCGGTGCCCGGGTTCTCGGGATCGGTGCCCGGGTTCTCCGGGTCGGTGCCGGGGTTCTCGGGATCGGTGCCCGGGTTCTCGGGATCGGTGCCCGGGTTCTCCGGCTTTTTGGGCGTGGCGGTGTAGGTGGCGCGATAGGTCACATTGCCGTCGGCGTCCTCGGAGCGTTCCCATTTGTCGAATTCGTACGTGAAGTCCTCGTCTTCGGCCTTGGTGGGCTGCACATCTGTGGTAGGCTCGGCCTCGCCCTTCAAGAAGGACTTCGGGCCGTCCAGTATGGTGCTGCCGTCCTCATCCACCCAAGTGACTGTAACGGGTTTATAAAAATACAGTATCAGACTGGTGCCGCTGGGCGCAAGGGTGGCTTCGGTTACGTTGCCTGGATTGCCCGCATCAAAGACATAGCCGGGGACGGTTTTGTCCTCATCGGTAACCGCAACCGAATTCCCAACCGTGCCGGTGCGAATGTCAGCAGACCGGATGAGATCGCCGTCGGTCGTGTACCACAGGACGGTATACTCGGCCTCGGCTGTCTGCGGGCCACTTTTTTTCCATACGGCGTACAGCGTGGCGTCCATGTAGAGAGTGAAGGTGTCACCAGGCATAATATCGGCCTCAGTGGCATTTCGAATGGCGCTCCAGCCCAGGAAATCGTAGCCGGAGCGCGTCATGCTCCCTTTGTTTCTGATAATAAATTCGCTTTCCTTATCCTGAGTTACCGCCGCAGGGGGATTGATGCCGCCGTTGGCATCGTAGGTGAGGGTGACCTTCTCGTTTGCCTTCTTCTGCCACACCGCGTACAGCGTGGTGGTACCGGTAACGTCAATAGAGCTGCCGGCCCAATAGCCGGCAGAGGCGGCGTTGGAGCTGGTGCTCCAGCCCAGAAAATCGTAGCCGGCGCGGGTGGGTTTGGTGGACGAAACAGTAAAGCGATGGCTGTCGGCGCTGTCGGTGGCAGTCTCCTGGGCCGGCGCGCCGCTGCCGCCGTTGGCGTTGTACTTTAGAGTAAAGGTTTTGCTGACTGTGAAGAACAGGAACAGCGTTTCGTTAGCCTTATAGGGAGCGCTTCCGGTGAGGTTATAATGTACAGGCGTGTAATTGTGGTTGGGGCAAAGGCCCGTCGTGTAAGAAGATGGAACAGTGGTATACGCGCTCCAGTTGTAGCCAGTATAGCCGGTAAAACCGGATTGGTTTGCCAAGGCGCGCAGGTTGGTGCTGTGGTTATAGCCGCTGTGGCCGGTCATCTGCAGGCACGTTACCGTTAGCGATTTAGTCTCAACGCTAATGCCGTTGACGACCTTTACCACATTAACCGTAAATTTTTCGCCGCTGGTCAGCGCCATCGTTTCGATGCCCGCGTCGGGGACGCCGGCGTTCACCTGATCTCTGTAGGAGCTGACAGATGCCCACTCGTCCGCCACAGCCGCTTTGCCCTCCTCGGAGAGGCGGTTGTAAACGGCCTCGATGCCGGCCAGTGCAGCTTTGACAGAATCCTCGTCGCCGGCGTTGCCCATGGCGGCGCAGGCGATTAAAAAGTCTTCCACAGTGGCGAAAACCGCCGGGGATTCCGGAGCCTCTTCAACCGGCGTTTCCCCGGCGGCAATTTCCTCCCCGGGGGCTGCGGATGCTGCGGCCGCAGGGGCTTCGCTGGCCGCAGGGGCTTCGCTGTCTGCCGGCGCCTCGCCGTCCGCCGCAGAAGCGGGAAGGACAGGCGTTTCCCCGGCGGCAATTTCCTCCCCGGGGGCTGCGGATGCCGCAGCCGCAGGGGCTTCGCTGGCCGCAGGGGCTTCGCTGCCTGCCGGCGCCTCGCCGTCCGCCGCATAAGCGGGAAGGACGGGCGTTTCCCCGGCGGCAATTTCCTCCCCGGGGGCTGCGGATGCTGCGGCCGCAGGGGCTTCGCTGGCCGCAGGGGCTTCGCTGTCTGCCGGCGCCTCGCCGTCCGCCGCAGAAGCGGGAAGGACAGGCGTTTCCCCGGCGGCAATTTCCTCCCCGGGGGCTGCGGATGCCGCAGCCGCAGGGGCTTCGCTGGCCGCAGGGGCTTCGCTGCCTGCCGGCGCCTCGCCGTCCGCCGCATAAGCGGGAAGGACGAAGGTGCTTGCCAGCATCACCACAGCAAGCAGCATGGACAGCAGCTTTTTTGTGTGTTGCTTCTTCATAATAAACCTCTTCCTTTCTTTGCACGGGGTACTGTCTGCGCAGCGGCCTTTTGCCCTGACGCCGAAGCGCCGAAACAAAAGCCTGCCCAAACAAAAACCTTGGGATCTCGGATGCAAAGAGATCCGGCGGCCGGGCTGGCATGGCCCTTGGCAAACGGAGCGTGGCGCTCCATGCCTTCGGCTTTAGCCCCCATAGCTTTGCGCCGCCGGGTTTCCCCGGCTTTGCCTCGCAGTCCGGCGAACATAGCGGGCCCGGCCGTACGGCTGGCCTGCCTTAGTCCCGTAACTTTGCGTCGCCGGATTTCCCCGGGTTTGCCAAAACGCGCCCTTGCTGCCGCATCCCGCCGCCGCGGACGCAGACGGCGGCGGGAGATGTACCGGGCGGCTCCGCCATTGCCAGCACCTCCTCGTTTTCTTCCGGCTTATTTCGGCCCTGCCGCGGCGCCGGGATGCTCCGCGTAGTACCATTCCAAAAACGCATCGTGCATTTCCTCGCCGCGCCTGCGGGCCGCCACCGCCTCCTGCTTATCGGGATAAGCGCCAAGACGGTAGCTTTTGCCCTTAAAGCCGATTTGAGCGAGCCACTTTCCGCGCCTGCCGTCCCAATATACCCCGGTGTAGCCGCTGGTATTGTCCGAGAGGGGCCGGCGCTTTACGGCCTCTAAAACCGTTACCGAGGTGCCGTCAACAAGCTTCAGGTTGTCTTTGTAGATCTCGGATTGAAGGCAGCCGCAGCTTTTGGTTTTGCCCGTTTGCAGAAGGGTTTGGCCCACCACGGCCTCGCCGCCGCAATCGCAGCGGCAGCGCCAGCGGTGCATGCCGTTTTGCTTGCCGGCATATTCCGTTACGGTAAGCCGCCCAAAGCGTTTGCCGATATAATCCTTTTGCGGCGGATGGGACAAACAGCCGCAGCTTTTTCGGTAACCGGCGCGCAGCTGATGGAGCGGCGCAAGCACCTCGCCGCCGCAGTCGCAGCGGCAGCGCCAAACGGCGGAGCCGTGCAAAACCTCTCCGGCGGGCTCTATGGCTGTCAGCTTGCCAAACCGCTGCCCGGCAATGTTCTTTTGGCCCGGCTTCACCGGCGTAAGGCAGCCGCAATCGCAAACGGTACCGCGCTGCAGGCAGCGGGTATCCAGCAGGATCTCGCCGCCGCAATCGCAGCGGCAGCGCCAGACGATATAGCCGTTTTTGCGCTGCGGGGTCGGCGCCGCTACCGTGAGCCTGCCGGCCCGAAACCCCACGCACACACGGGGCTTTGCCGCTTTGCTTTGTCCGTTCGGGCTCGTTCCAATGCCTTCCACCGCGTTCGTCCTCCTTTTGGGCAACAGGCCTTTTGCCGTGCCGATACGCGCAGGCGCAGCATTCTGCGGAAAAGCCTACTTTTCCGCAAGGCGTTTTTTCGGCGTTTTTTCGCGAAAAATGCTTTCGGAGGGATTGAAACCGGGCGCTTTCTGTGCTATGATTATTTTGCGGCAGGAGATCCTGTACCATTTGCGGAAAAGTAGGCTTTTCCGCAATTTTTTTTTGCAAAGATCACAATCCTTCGTACGCCAACGCTCTGTCGCGGAAGGTGGAAAGCGGCATGCCGCATTCCTTTGCGGCCGCCGTGCCGGTGATTGCTCCGGCCTTCCACCGCTGATAGGCGCTGCGGTAGTTTTGGGGCAGGGGGCGGGGCGGCCTGCCGAGCCGGACGCCCCGTGCCTTTGCGGCCGCAATGCCCTCGGCCTGCCGCTGCCGGATGTTGGCGCGCTCGTTTTCGGCCACAAAGCTCAGCACCTGCAGCACAATGTCGCTGAGAAAGGTTCCCATCAGGTCTTTGCCGCGGCGCGTATCCAGCAGCGGCATATCCAGCACCACAAGATCCACGCCCTTTTCCTTGGTGAGGTAACGCCACTGCTGCAGGATCTCTTCATAGTTGCGGCCCAGCCTGTCGATGCTTTTAACATACAGCAGATCGTGCTTTTTCAGCCTGCGCAGCAGCCGCCGGTACTGCGGACGGTTGAAATCCTTGCCGGATTGCTTATCAATGTACGTGTTCTGCGCCGGTACGCCTGCCTCCCGCAGCGCGATTGTTTGCCGGTCCTCGTTTTGCTCGCGTGTAGATACCCGGATGTATCCGTAAGCGTTTGTTTCCATAGAAATCGGTTCGCCTCCCTGTGTGATAAAGTGTAATCATTATCCTATCAAAAACGGGCGCGCCGTGAACAGGGCGGCGAGGATAAAAAGCCGGGATGCCCGAAGGATCCGCCCGGCGGGGCCGTGCCGCCCGGCAGCGTTTTGCGCTGTCCCCGCGGCGCCCTTTGGGATGGCCCGCCGGCAAACCGCGCAAAAAAAGCCGAACCGGGCGCCCCGCAGGGGACGGCAAGGTTCGGCGTATCGGCGTATGAGAGCTTTCTTACAAAAACAGGATGCAGAAATCGCCGCCCCCTCCGGCGGCTTTTGGCCGAAAGGGGCAGCGGCAGTACACAGATGAAAAACGGCAGATTTTGCAGGAAAGCGTGCCGCTGCGAAAAAACGCAACGGTAACGGACAGGGCGGCGGAATTTTTACCGCCGCCCTGCCCTAATTTTTGGGCATTCTTCTTTTTTCTGCCGCGCCGCGCCGCGGCCCAATGGCTTCTCTTATACCAAAAAGCCCGACGGGCGCTTAGTGCAGCTTCATCAGGCGGGGGCGCAGGCGGCCGCAGTAAAGGGCCACCAGCCGCGCCACGGCGGCGTCGTAAATGGCAAACGTAAAATTGCCCAGCAAAAGCAGCACGCCGGCAAACCCCAGGCTCATGCCGGCAAATTCGCCGGCGACGGCCGGAATGGGGAAAACCAGCACAATAAGCGCATAGGCGCCGGCAATGCACAGATTAAAAACGGCAAATTTTGCAAGAAAGCGCGCCGCGCGGGAATGCAGCCGTTCAAGATTTGTTTTTAGCAGCGGATAAAAACCGAAGAAGAACAAAAAAATCAGGCTCATTTCCCGGTCGGATACCAGCAGCAGCGAAAGCAGGCCGATGGCGGCATACAGCAGCCAGCCTGTTTTGCGGCCGAACTCAACGGCGACAGGCATAATGAGGATGCCCGCGATGGCCGGCGCCGCAAAGGTGGCCAGCGGCAAAACGCCGCCCACCAGCATAAACGTGAGGGACAGCGCGCCGAATACGCCCGCCAGCGCGATGCGGCGGCTTTCGCCGTGACGCGTGCCCATGCGTCAGCAGCCTCCCCGGCCGCAGCTGCAGCAAAGATCCATGCACATCATCGCGGTGCACATATCGCAGCAGCTGCACCCGATGACCTGCGCGCCGTTCGGGCTGCCGCCGTAGGGGCTGCCCGGCATCGCGCCGCCGGCGCTGCTTTGAAGGTTGCGCAGCGCGGCCTCGTATTCCCGGTTGCCGGGCGCGAGGCGGCACGCTGTTTGAAAATAGCGCATCGCATCGGCCACCCAGCCCTTGTAATAATAGGCGCTGCCCACCAGAAAATTCCACTCTGCATCGTTTGCGCCGCCGTGGATGGCATTCAGTTCTGCCAGCGCCTCGTCCACCGCGCCGCGGCCGATCATCTGGCGAACGGCGCGGTAGCGCCCGTTGGCCGATGCGCCGGGATCCGGCTCCGGCTCCGAACGCCGCACGGGCTCGCCCGTGCGGATGGCGCCCATTAGCGCGTCAAACGCCTCGTTCAGCTCGGTCATCTTCGCCTCGGCCTCCTCGCGCAGCGGCCCGGCCTCGTAGCGGTTCGGATCGTATTTCTGCGCAAGGGCGCGATAGGCGGCCTTGATCTCCTCCTCGCCTGAACCCTCGGCGAGCCCCAGTACCCGATAAGCGTCCATGAAACTATCCTTTCCTTTGCTCGGGCGCGGCGGCAAAGTAATGCCGGCCCCTGCCCGAAGATGTGAGCCGCGGCCGTTATACCGTGCCGCGGCGCGGCCCCGCGCGCTTTTCTCCCGCCAGCGCAATGCTCTGCGGCAGGCCGAGGAACACGATGTTGTCCAAAATAGAGCGGCACGGCCCCGTGTCCAGCAGGTTGTAGGCCAGCGCCGTTTCGCCCGCGCACATACGGCACAGGCGCTGCGCCTCGGCAACGGCCTCGGCGCGCGAAAGCCCCTGTAAAGCGAATACGTTGTACGCCCCGCGCCGCGTATCGGCCGCAAAATCTTCGGCGGCGTCCAGATAATAGACGATCTTTCCGATAAAAAGGCCCATGCGCGCGGCCGCGCGGCTGTTTGGCACGGCCTCGGCAAAGATGGCCTGCGTCATGCGCGCGGTGGGGTCGGCGGCTTCGTCCGCGCTTTGGCTTTTGCGCTGCTCCAGCGTCTGCTGCGCCGCCGTCTGCTCGCGCATGGCCGCATCCAGCGCGGGCCTGCGCGCCGCGGCCTTGGCGGCCTTTCTGTGCAGCAAAAGCCGCAGTGCCCCGGCGGCCCGGCGCTTTAAAAACCGCTCGTCCGCACAGTCGTCGCAAAGCTTGTAATAGGCCGTGAGCACCAGCGCGTCCGCCGCCAGCGCAAGCCCGTCCGAGCGCCCGCACACGGGGCGGCGCTCGATGGGGCTTGCAATGCACCGTTCAGGCGCCGTCGGGGCCGCGGTGTGCGCCGTGCCGTCCGCCAGCAGCGCGGGCAGCACCAGATCGTAATTCAGCAGCATGCGGGGCAAAAAGCCGTACTCGCGCTGCAGCTCCTTGCAAAGCCCGCAGTAATAGGCGCGGTAGGCGTGCCATTCGCGCACGCGCAGCTCTGCCGTGTGCGGCAGGACATATCCAAACACACGCACCGCCTCCTTATTTTCTGCGATGCGTTTAGTATACAACAGCCCGCGCCTTTTTACAATTCCTTCGCCGTTATTTTTGCCGGCGGTTTTTACAAAATTTGCAATTTCTTCACATTCCGGCGCAAAACGGGCCGAAAACGGGCCCACGGGGCAAAAAAAGACCGCCGGCCATGCGGGCGGGGCGGCGGGATCCTAAGACAAAAGCACCTTTCAGCCTGCGGGCCGCGCGGCCGCGCAAAAGGAATCGGCGGCTGTGCAAAAAAGGCCGCCGGCCCGGGCGAAGGGTGCGGACCGATTGCTTTTGTCGCCTCCCCGTGATATAGTGAACGATAGCGTTCGGGAAAGAATTCCGAACCCCCAATCCGAACGGCGGGGCAGATCGGCAGGCGTTTTTTGGATGGCGGCAGCCCCAAAAACCGCGGAGCTCTCCGGCGGATTTTAAGATCCTTGGGCAAAACAGGAGCAAGGCCGACAAAAGAAAGGCCGGCAGGAGAAAGGAAAGGAGCGGCGGAGCCCATATGATAAAAACAGACGAGCTGAGGGTTCAGAGGCTGCGCACCCACGAGGTGCGGGATGTATACAGAAAATACCTGAGGAACGATTTTCCCAGAGACGAAAGGCGGCCGCTGGGGCACATCATGCGCATGCGCCGCCTGCGGCAGTACGAATGCTGCGGCGTTTTTTATGAAGGCAGGCTGGTGTGCTACGCTTTTTTGATTCTTTCGGTTCAGGGAGAAAAGCGATACTATATGCTGGATTATTTTGCGGTGCTTGCGGAGCTGCGGGGCAGCCGGATCGGATCGTGGTTTCTTCCGCAGTTGGAACAATATGTGCGGCATCCGGATCTGATTCTGGTAGAGGTGGAGGATCCGAACCGGGAAAAGGATCCGGCAAAAAGGGCCGTTCAGGAGCGGCGGCTGGCGTTTTATTTAAAAAACGGTTTGCGCGATACCTCGGTTCGGGTAAAAACCTTCGGCGTGCCGTACCGCATTTTAGAGATCCCGCTTTCGGGAGAAAAACCGGAGGCGTCCCGGGAAGAGATCTGTCGCGCATACGAGGCCTTTTACCGCCTCCCGCTAAAAAAGGGCGTGCTTGGCCGGTGTATCCGCTTTGCGTAAAGGCGGTTCCCTTTCCCGCTGAAAAAAGGCGTGCTTGGCCGGTGTATCCGCTTTGCGTAAAGGCGGTTCCCTTTCCCGCTGAAAAAAGGCGTGTTTGGCCGGTGTATCCGCTTTGTGTAAGGGCGGTTCCCTTTGGGTGCGGCGGATACCTCTGCCGGCCGCCGCGCGGAATTGCGGCTGCCGCCCTTGTGTGCGTTCAACGCCGGCTCACCTCTGCACAAACCGCCCCCCGCACTGCGCGGCTGCCGCTTTGCGGCGGCAGCGGGCCGGGCTACGGCTCGCTGCTCAGGTGATCTACCGTATCAAACCGATAGCCCGCGTTTTTAAACCAGCGGATCACGTCCGGCAGGGCGGCAGCGGTGTTTTTGGTGGTGTTGGTGTCGTGCATCAGCACAATGCAGACGTTTTTGTCGCCCACTCCGCGGACGATATTGTTGTAAATGGAATCTGCGGACGGATGCCCGCCCACGGCGTCCTCGGCGCTGATGTTCCAATCAATGTACGTAAGGCCGCGCTCCCCGGCCTCGGCGATGAGCTGCTTCATAATGCCGCTGCCGCCGTACCGGTGGCTGACGGTGTTGGAGCTGCCGCCGGGAAAGCGGATCCATCGGATCTCCTGCTCGGCCGGCACATACGGCAGCAGCTTTTCGCGCAGCCGTGCAAGGTCGTTCCAATACGCCTCGGCGCTTTGGTAAATATCCTTGTATTCGTGCGAGCAGGTGTGCAGGGCGATTAGGTGCCCTTCGGCGACGGTGCGCTCCAGAATGGGCAGATATTTTTCGTTGTTTTCCGCCGCCATCACAAAAAATGTGGCGGGCACGCCCTCGGCCTGCAGCGTATCGAGCACGCTCTGTGTTGTTTTGGAGGGGCCGTCGTCAAAGGTTAGGTAAACGACCTTGTCGTCTGCCTGCGCATCGTTCTGCGACGGTGTGTCGCGTTCTGCCTGTGCGCTGTCCTTTGTCTGCGCGTCACCCGCTGCCGGCGCGCCGGGCCACTGCTCGCGCAGCAAAACAAGCGCCCGCGTATCGGAAAGGTCGTCTCCGGTGCAGCCCACCGCCGCGCCGCGCCGCAGCAGCACCGTGCTCACAAGCGCCGCCGCGCACAGGCACAGGCCCATCGCCGCCGCGCGCCGCGCGCGCCGGGAAGTAAAAAGCTGTTTCATCCGTTCCAGCAAATGTATCGCCGCCTTTTTGCCCGGGCTGCCGCCGGGCGTTTTCTAAGAAGGGCTCCGGCACGGGCGCGGGGCCGCGTTTGCCGCAGGGCCGCCCGCCGATGCAAAGCTTTCCCTGCAAGCAGATCTGTGCTATACTGTAATATATGAACAGGCCGGCGCGCGCAGTACCGCGCGCCGGGAAAAATAAGAGCCCGGCTCCGCAGCCGAAAATACCGGCCGGCCAGAATTTTTTGGCCGGCCCGGCCCGAGACGCGGAGACAGGCACCAAGGGACGCGAAGGAGACAGGATCCATGATCGAATATCTTACGCTGGGCATGGCGGGCGCGGCGGCCGTGCTGGCGCTTGCCGCGCTGCTGACACGCCCGAAGCAGGGCGCCGCGCAGCAGGAATTCGGGCGCCTTTCGCAGGAGCTGCAGGAGGAGCTGCGCGCCATGCGCACCGAGCTGAGCGGCGCCATTCATGCAACCGTAAAAACAACGGCCGAACTGCAGGCGGATACCCAGCGTCAGGTGGCCGACGCGCAGAACACCCGCCTGCGCGAGCTGAACGAGCAGCTTTCCGCCCGGCTGGCCATGCTGCAGCAAACAGTGACGGATCAGCTGCAGATGATTGAGCGGCGCATGAAGACGAGCGCGCTGGAGAGCGAGCAGAAGTTAGAGAACATCCGCGCCACGATGGAGGCGCGCATCACGGCCATGCAGACCGATAACGGCAAACGCCTCGACGAGATGCGGCGCACCGTGGACGAAAAGCTGCAAAAAACGCTGGAAGAAAAGCTGCAGCAATCGTTCAGCCGTGTGAGCGAGCAGTTGGAGAGCGTTTATAAGGGTCTGGGCGAGATGCAGGCGCTGGCCACGGGCGTGGGCGATTTGAAAAAGGTGCTCAGCAATGTAAAAACGCGCGGCATTTTAGGAGAAATTCAGCTTGGCGCAATTTTGGAGCAGCTGCTCTCGCCGGAGCAGTACGCCGAAAACGTACCCACCGTAAAGGACAGCGCGAACCGCGTGGAATACGCCGTAAAGCTGCCGGGCGACGGCACGCAGCCCGTATACTTACCCATCGACGCAAAATTCCCCGTCGATGCTTACCATGCGCTGCTGGACGCCTACGATACGGCCGACACGGCTCAGGTGGAGGCGGCGGCAAAGCAGCTGGAGCAGCGCGTGCGCCAGTTTGCGAAGGATATTCACACAAAATACATCCATGTGCCCGAGACAACGGATTTTGGCATTATGTTCCTGCCCGTGGAGGGCCTGTACGCCGAGGTGGTGCGGCGCGGCATGGTGGATCGGCTGCAGACGGAATTTAAGGTAATTGTGGCCGGGCCCACCACGATGGCCGCGCTTTTGAACAGCCTGCAGATGGGCTTTCGCACGCTGGCCATTCAAAAGCGCTCCGGCGAGGTGTGGAACGTGCTGAGCGCCGTAAAGCAGGAGTTCGAGACGTTCGGCACGGCGCTGGTGCAAACGCAAAAGCGCCTGAACCAGGCGAGCGACGATCTGGAAAAGTTAGTGGGCGTGCGCACGCGGCAGATTCAGCGCAGGCTGCGCAGCGTGACGGCGCTGCCTGAAGAGCAGGCAGACGCGCTTTTGGAGGAGGAGTAAGCCCGCCCCTTTGGCGGCGGCCTGCCCCCTCGGCGGGCCGCTCGCTTGACAAACCCTGCCGCAATGCGGTATAGTCAGGATAGAACAAGAAACAGAAAGCGGGGGAGAGCGGATGCGTGTAATCGCAGGAGCGGCGCGCGGCACGCGGCTGACGACACTGCCCGGAGAAGAAATCACGCGCCCCACGCAAGACCGCGTGAAGGAGGCCATGTTCAGTGCCGTGCAGTTCATGGTGGAGGGCGCACGTGTGCTGGATTTGTTTGCCGGCTCGGGCCAGCTGGGCATTGAGGCGCTGAGCCGCGGCGCGGCGCGGTGTGTGTTTATCGACGAAAACCGCGACGCCTGCGCCGTGGTGCGGCAAAACCTGAAGGCGGCCGGCCTGTTTGAAAGGGCAAGCGTTGCCGGCCAGAGCGCGGCGCAGTATCTTTCTGCCTGCAAAGAACGGTTCGATCTTATTCTGCTCGATCCGCCCTATCGCCGCGGTTTGGCGGCGGCCATTTTGCCGGCCGCGGCGGCCGTGGCGGCGCCGGGCGGCGTGGTGCTGGCCGAGACGGAGGCCGGCGCGCCCCTGCCGGAGCGGTGCGGCTGCCTTGTGCTGAAAAAGCAGTACCGATACGGAAAATCGGCCTTTGCCCGGTACGAGGCCGACGCGCCCGTTTTGCCGGCAGTTTTACAGTAGGAGGAAAAGCCCATGCGCACTGCGATCTGCCCCGGCAGCTTCGACCCCGTAACGCGGGGCCATTTGAACATCATCGAGCGCGGCGCACAGCGGTTCGACCGCGTGATCGTGCTGGTGATGGTAAATCCGGCAAAAATACCCTGCTTTTCCGCCGAAGAGCGCGCGGATTTTCTGTGCCGCGTTACGGCGCATATTCCCAATGTGCAGGTGGATGTATCCACCGGGCTTTTGGCGGAATACGCGCGCCGGGTGGGAGCGGGCACCATCATTAAGGGCCTGCGCGCCGTAACGGATTTCGAGTTTGAATTCCAGCAGGCGCTCACCAATAAAAAGCTGAACCCCGAGCTGGAGACCATGTTTGTGATTACCGATCCGGAATACATGTACCTTTCGTCCAGTATGGTGCGTCAGGTGGCCGGTTTCGGCGGCGATGTTACGGATTTTTTGCCGGAGGAGATCTGCGAGGATGTTGTAAAACGTCTTGCCGAAAAGGCAGAGCAAAGGAGTGGCGTTCAATGAATATTGAAGAACTGTTGGACATGATGGACGAGACGCTGGAAGAGGCCGTGAACCTGCCGTTCAGCGGCGGCAAGCGCGTGGTAGATGTGGAAAAGGTGCGCGATATCATTGATGATATCCGCCTGAACATGCCCACCGAGATTCGGCAGGCCAAGGCCATTGTGCAGGATCGGGCCGAGATCGTGGATGACGCAAAAAAAGAGGCCGAAGCCATTGTAAAGCGCGCGGAGGACCGCGCCCGCGCAATGGTGGCGCAGGAGGCCATTGTAAAGGCCGCGCAGCAGCGCGCAACGGAAATTTTATCGAGCGCGCAAAGTCAGAGCCGCGAGATGCGCGGCGCCGTATCGAACCTGTGCGAAAGCATGCTGCGCCGCACCGAGGAACAGCTGAACAAGAGCCTTTCGGAGGTAAAGACGGTGCGCACCACGCTGCGCCAAAACGGCAAAAAGGCCACTGTGCGCTCCGCCGCGCCCGCGAACAAGAGCGGCTCAGAGGCGTAGGGCCCGCTGCCTGCCGCAGCTTATGGCGCCCTGTGCGTGCACGCGGGCAGGCGCGGCCGTGTAAATACGCCTGCGGGTTGGCCCTTACAGGGCGGCAGGACGCTCTGTAAGCCGCAAAAGGGTACTGCGGGCATCCGCAAAAGAGGCGTCCCCCGGGCGCAGTCCAATCTGCGCCGGTGCTTTTCCCAAACGGAAGCTCCAATCTGCCCTAAACAATACAAAAGCCAGACATTTTTGGATGTCTGGCTTTTCTGTTATCGCAAAACCTGCGGCGCGCGAAATTTTACAGGCACAGCTTACAGGCCGCAAAACGGCCTGTCAACAGCCTCTTGCCCTCTTGTGCCCCTTTGGGGCGCGACACCTGTCTGCGGGCCTGCTGCCATGCGCTTCATGCAAAACGGGGAGCATTTGTGATCCCCGCCGAAAAGCGGCAAAATTGCCTCGGCGGTTTCTTATAATTTCAGGCCGGCGCTGCAACGCGTCTGCCGGGACAAAAAGCTGCAGGGCGGGGCAATGTCCGGATTGTGCTATTTTCAGTCGGGAAAATAGTGGAGCGGCCGCCGAAAAATTGCTATACTGAACTCATCGAAGCGCATCGAGAACACGCTTATATACTCCGGGATCCGAGAGATCCGATCGGAGAGATGCAAAAGGAGGAACATACAAATGAAAAAGAAATTGGCTGCTCTTTTTTTGGCTGCCGTGATGATGCTCGGCTTGGCCGCATGCGGGAACGGAGCCTCGTCCCAATCGGCACAGACGCCTGCCGGCCCCTCCGCGGCGTCGGACGCGCAGTCTGCCCGGGCGGACAACACTGCCGGCGGCAAGGTTGTCATGTACTACCCGCTGGGCGCGATCCCCAGCGATCAGGATAAGGTCTCGCAGGCCATGCACGACTATGTGGAAGAAAAGTTAGGGCTGGATCTGGAGGTGCAGGTGGTGCCAAACAGTTCCTATGAAGATCAGCTCAATCTGATTATGGCGGGCAGCGAGCAGATCGATCTGTGCCTTGTTTTTGGAAGAAATGTATCCAGCTATGTGGCGCGCGGCGGCCTTGTCGATCTGAACGAGCTGCTGGATACCTACGGCCCCGACATTCAGGCGTGTCTGGGAGATTACCTGAACGCCGGCTCGGTGGGAGGCGTGCGCTATCAGGTTCCCGTCAACCGCTCGCTGTTCTATCAGTATGGCATCGTTATGCGTAAGGATCTTTTGGATAAATACGAGATCGATCCGGCCGACATTCAAAGCGAAGAGGATCTTGACGCCGTTTTTGCCGCCATCAAGGCCGGTGAGCCCGATATGGCGATGGTACAGCCGGAAAGCACCACCATGTTTACCTATGTGGACTACGATTCCCTGAGCGACGATTTTGGCGTATTGATGAACTACGGCCAGAATTTGGACGTTGTCAATCTGTACGAGACGGACGAGTTCCGCGAACAGTGCGAGCAGCACCGTGAATGGTTCGAGAAGGGCTACATTGCCAGCGATGTTCTGACGAATACGGAATCCTCGGCGGATCTGGTAAAGGCCGGAAAGCTGTTCTCATTCACCTGCACGGTGGGCCCCGGCACCAATCAGGACAAGAGCAACCAGTGCGGCCGCGATATGGTCTATGTCGCGCTGCGCAAGCCGTTCTCGTACACCGGAAAGGTGAGCACGTACGGCTGGGGCATCCTGAACAACAGCAAAAACCCCGAGGGCGCCATGCAGGTGCTCTATCTGATGTATTCCGACCCCGCTTTCCTCAATCTAATCGACTGGGGCATCGAGGGCGTGCACTATCAGCTGAAAGAGGGCTCCAGCCGCATCATCACCTTCGCGGACGGTGTAGACGACACGAGCAGCGGATACTTCCACAACTGGAGCTTTGCCTTCGGCGACCAGCTGAACGCCTATTTCTGGGACGGCACCGAGGAGGACTTCCCCGAGCAGGTGCGCGCCATGAACGAGAGTGCCATTCAAAGCAAGGCCATGGGCTTTGCCTATGATATGAGCGAGGTGAAAAACGAGGTTACCGCTGTGAGCAATGTGGTGGATCAGTATGCGAAGGCCTTGACACTGGGCTGTGTGGATCCGGAAAAGACTCTGCCGGAATTCCAGCAGGCGCTGCGGGACGCCGGCATTGAAAATATCATTGCCGCAAAGCAGCAGCAGCTGAACACATGGGCCGAGGCCAGCGGCGTTTCCTGAGCGCTGCCGTCCGGTGCGCATTTTAGAAAGCAAGTAACGGCAAAGGCCCTCTGTCCTTTTACGGGCAAAGGGCCTTTGCCCAAAAGAGCGAGGTTTTATTATGAAACAGCCCCAAAAAGCAAGCAGACACCGGGCACATTTCCGGCAGTTTCTTCCGCTGTACCTCATGGCCCTGCCCGGGCTGTGCTATCTTTTTTTCAACAATTATATGCCGATGGCGGGCCTTTCCATCGCGTTTCTCGACGTGAATTACCAGAAGGGCATCTGGAACAGCGATTGGTGCGGCCTGAAAAACTTTGAATTTCTGTTTGCCACAAAGGACGCATGGATCATCACGCGCAATACAATCGGCTACAACCTGCTGTTCATCGTACTGGGCACCGTTCTGGCTGTCGCCACCGCGGTTTTGCTCAACGAGATCGGGCACAAATTCTGGAACCGCTTTTTCCAGACATCAATCCTAATCCCATATCTGTTCTCTTACGTGATCATCAGCTATCTGGTATACGGGTTTTTAAGCCCGAACACCGGAATGTTCAACCATGTGCTGCAGCTTCTTGGGCAAGAACCCGTCTCATGGTATATGGAATCGAAATACTGGCCGTTCATTCTCACCTTTGTCGAGATGTGGAAAAAAACGGGCTATAACGCCGTTGTCTATTACGCCACGCTCGTGGGCATCGACGAGACGCTCTACGAGGCCGCGCAGCTGGACGGCGCGGGAAAATACAAGCAGATATTCCGCATCACCATCCCGATGCTCAGCCCCACCATCATCATGATGATGCTTTTGAGCGTTGGCAGGATCTTCCATTCGGATTTCGGCCTGTTTTACCAAATCCCGATGCAGACGGGCGTATTGAAAAACGTAACCTCCACCATCGACACCTATGTGTACAACGGCCTGATGACATTGGGCGATGTCGGCATGTCTTCGGCGGCCGGCTTTTATCAATCCATCGTCGGGTTTCTTCTGGTGCTTACGTCCAACTGGCTTGTAAAACACAAAAAACTGGAAGGGAGCCTGTTCTGAAATGGGAATGAAAAAGAAAAAGGGCCTGGAACCGGCTTCCGTAATCGGCTATGCGGTGCTGGCCGTGATGTCGGTACTCGCGATCGTTCCGTTCGCGCTGATGTTTGTCGCGTCTGTTTCCAGCGAGCAATCCATTACCCAAAACGGCTATTCGCTGTTTCCCTCCGAATTCAGCCTGGATGCCTACCGGTATCTGGGGGCAAACGCGTCCATTATAAGCCGCGCCTATCTGACAACGGCGCTTGTGGCGCTTGTCGGTACGTTTCTGGGCCTGATGATGACCTTGCTGCTCGCCTATGCGCTGTCGCGCCAAAACCTGCCCGGACGCTCAATTTTGAATTTTTACGTTATTTTTACCATGCTGTTCCACGGCGGGCTCGTCGCCACCTACCTTGTCTATACCGAGCAGTTCCACATCAAAAATACATATTTTGCGCTGCTCGTTCCCTCCCTGCTGATGAACGCCTTCAACGTGATGCTGGCGCGCAACTACTTTACCAGCAGCATCCCCGCCTCGCTGATCGAGGCCGCAAAGATTGACGGCGCGTCGGAGTTCAAGGTGTTCTGGCGGATCGTGTTCCCCATTTCGATGCCGATCATCGCCACCATCGGCATGTTTATTTTTATCGCCTATTGGAATGACTGGAACAATGGCCTATACTACTTAACAGACCCAAGGTTTTATAACATTCAGAATGTTTTGAACGATATGCTCAAAAATATTCAGTTCCTAAAAAATCACAGCGAGCTCGGCGGCGAAATAATGGCCGCGATGGCAAACCTGCCCAGCTCCAGTGTCCGCATGGCGATTGCGGCCGTAGTGGCGATTCCGGTGCTGCTGGTATTCCCGTTTTTTGAAGGGTTTTTTGTCAAGGGCATTGTGCTGGGCGGCGTAAAGGAATAGAAGCGGAAAAGAGAGGAAACCGGTATGGCAGGAAAAAACACCATCAACGGAAGGCTGGTACGCATCTACTGCTGCTTTGCTATACCGCTTGCGATCATCCGAAAGAAGCATCGGCCGTTCCTTTTCCATGG
>Ga0137306_100069_pt1 | contig 154699 bp, 119 predicted proteins | sample Inofroosms_March_FD_97187 | JGI IMG/M metagenome (GOLD analysis project Ga0137306, IMG submission 97187) | Mouse cecal microbial communities from Vienna, Austria - N-Acetylneuraminic and N-Acetylglucosamine D2O microcosms_March | ecosystem: Host-associated > Mammals > Digestive system > Large... | reverse complement strand
AGCCAAACTCCATCGGCATGACGCATGGGAGTTATATTATGTTGTTCATGGACGGGGCAACCGAATGGCAGGTGACACCTTACAGCCTTTTGCGGCGGGCGATGTGGCGTTGATTCCTCCGTCGATGCTTCATCGCTGGGAATACGCAGCCGATAGTGTGGACGAGGACGGTTGTGTTCGTTACCTGATGGTGGCTTTCAGTCATTCGTTGGTGGAGCGGTGCATGGACGTATTTCCCGAATTGCGGAACAGACTGGCGGGCGTGATGTTTCCGACTGATGCGTTGAAGTTCGGGCCGGCGAGCTCACGGACAATACGCAAGGTATTATCCGAAATAAACGGAATGGACGAACTGGGACGTTTAAGTGCGATGTTCCGGCTGCTACCTGTCATTTTTATCTCGTCCGACCATATATTTGCAGGGAAGCCGATGCGCATCGAGAAAGACGTGCGACGTATGCAGCAGATTTGCGCATACGTGATGAAGCACTATGTTCATTCCATTGCACTGGATGATATTGCAGCGGAAGTGGGCATGAATCGTTCGGCGTTCTGTTCTTATTTCAAGCGGTGCAAGGGGATGACATTTTCGCAGTTCGTCACACAATACCGTCTGAACACGGCTTGCGATTTGCTGAAGCATTCGCAAAAAAGAGTGTCGGAAATTTGCTATACGGTCGGATTCAACGACCTGCCGCATTTCGTAAGAGTGTTTACGAAAAATACAGGAGTACCGCCATCACAATATCGGAAAATGTTTCAACAGAATCGGAACTGACTGAGCCCGTTCGCCCCATCTTATCGCGACGTTGCCACGACATGCTATTTTTAATACAAGCAAACTAATCGCCAAATCCGTCCGAAAATCTCACAGCCATTTCTTGTACCGGAAGTACCAAATCGTCAGACCGGAACAGAAAATCATCAGACCGATAGCGAACAAGTATCCGACAGGTATCGTCCATCCGTTGGGCAAGGTCCACGACCAGTCCAATTCGGGCATCGCCTTGAAGTTCATACCATAAATAGAGGCGATGAGCGTCGCGGGCAGGAAAATGACGGCCGCCACGGAAAAAATCTTGACGATTTCGTTCTGCTCGATGTTGATGAGACCCAAAGCGGCATCCTGAATGTAATCCAAACGCTGGAAACTGAAATCGGCGTGATTGATAAGCGAATTGACGTCCTTGATCATCAACTGCAACCGCGGATAAATATCGTTGGGAAAGCGCTCCGAACGCAGAATGCCCGACAAAACGCGCTGCCGGTCGAAAATATTCTCACGCAACAACATCGTACTCTCCTGCAAGGCGCTGATGCGGTGCAGGACGTTCTTGTCGATGGTATCCTCGGAATTGATCGCCTTCGAAAGCGCAGCGACCTGCTTGGAGACGAACTCCACGAGGTCGGCGTCGAAGTCGATACGGACCTCCAACAACGAAATGAAGAGGTGGTAGCCGGTCGAATAACTGCGGTAATTCATCTGCAACCGTTTCTCCGTCTCGCGGAATGTGCGGAACTCGGCGTTGCGCACGGAGACCAGCACGCCCTCGTTCGAAATGATGAACGACACAGGCTCGACGATGAACGAATCGCCCGTCGGAATGAAAAAATTAGCATTGGAGATGATCGTGTTTTCCGTCTCGGAGTATTTCGACGTCGACTCGATCTCCTCGACCTGCTGTTTGGTCTGGAGACTGATCTCCATGAAATTCTCCACGGCTTTCTGCTCCTTGACGGTCGGCTCCAACATGTCGATCCACAGAATATCGTCGTAGCCCAAATCGTCGAAGAGCTTCGTGTCGGCATTCCGGATGATTTTGTTGTATTGCTTGAGATAAATGGTAATCATGAAAGTTGGCTCGCTATTAAGTACCCGAATCCGTTGACTGTGCGAGATGGGCGGCTGCGCCGATGCAACCGCTGTCAACCTCTTCAGCCGGGATTGGCCCGCAAGGCCGCTTTCAACCCTGCATCCCAGTACTTCTCGGATGCCTTGTCTTTCTGATTGCCGTAAAGAAAATCGATGTGCGCACGCATCCGCACGAAATGCGTGCCGAAGTCCGATTTACAAACGTCGCGGACGACGGGTGCCGCACCGCTCACGGGTGCAACAGCTATACGCGGAACTATGACCATCATCCATACGTTTGAAAAAATTGGTTCAATAGTGCAAAGGTAAGCAAAAAACGGAAATTTTTCCACAAATCATGGAAAAAACGTGCCGAACTCTTGACAAAGGGGGTTCGGCGATTATATATTTGCATCACGACAATCGCACATCCCGTTTCACCGCCACGTCCGGCAAGCACTGCGGGAAATCCACACACCTATCTTTCGAGCGTTCGATTTATCAACAATCGCACGATGCGTTCATCCAAGCGGTTGTGAAAAGTTATCATCGGTTATCAACAACTGTCGACAGATTTTTCAACCGAACCAAACCATCGTTTCCATAAACATGCAGTTTACCCAAATCCCCAATCCGTACGCACCGCTCGGCGGACCTCTGACCTATGCGGTCGAAGCCGACGCAACCACCGATTTCGATGTCCGCATCATCGACAACACGCTGACCGAACTCTACGGAGCCAAACGTTTTTCGAACGTCACATCCGCCGAATTCGACATCGCGCCCTATCTCCGACGTGCTCTCCGGTTCACACCGGTCGCAGGCCACACGGGCATCTACGGCGGTGCCCGCCGTGTCGCACCGGCCGTTGTACAAGTCACTTCGTCCGTCACGAAGCAGACCGTCACAGCGCCGCTCCGCTATTTCCTGCCCTCGGACGAAAAATGCACTGCACCGGCACTACTCACCTCCATGCCCCTCGTACGACTGATTTCCGAAGGCGCCTGCGAGGAGCTCTCGCTGCTTACCGACGGTCAACAGGAAATTACGGTCGGCATCGAATACGGCCCGCATGTCACGACCGAGACCCATGTCATTCCGTCGGGAGGTTTGCATATTTTCCGGCTCAACACCGCCGATTTTCCGCATGCAAACCGAATCTCGGTCGATGCGGGCCCGTGCGGCAAAGTGAGCTACGCCATCATGAAACCCGTACAAGGGGCTGTCCGGTTAGCATGGCGCAGCCGATGCGGCTCCCTCGAGCACTACTCGTTCCCGATCGAACTGACAGCGGGCATCGAAGCAACGAGACACGAAGCCTACGGCCCGAACGGCTACACAGCCCGAACGTCCTGCGAACAACGCCGCAAACTGCGCTCGGCACTCGAAACCCGCGAAGTGCTCGAAGCGCTGTCGGAACTGGTCTACACGCCGGAAGTATGGATCGTCGAGGGTGAACGCTACACACCGGTGGAGGTTGTCAGCGACCGTGCCGTCTTCCATCACTATGACACAATGAGCTACATCGAAATCATCATCCGTCCGAAAACCCAATCCCGTCTGCCATGGAACTGACCATCGACCACCACCGTTGCGACCTCGGCGACCGACTGCCGGAGCTCCCGAAGTACGATGCCACCACGCTGGCCGATGTGGATACCTGCCGCGTGGGCCGGTCGCTGAAAGTGACGCTTCCCATAACCGACGCAAACGATGCCGTTGTCTGCTTCGCCCGCGACCCGTACACTGCAGCACGATTCAACGAGACGATCCACACGGCCGAAATCACAGCCGACGGAGCCCTGCTCTTCGCAGGTACGGCACGGCTGCTCTCGACATCGGAGACGGAATACGTCTTCGAACTGCGCGACGGCGGAGCCTATTGGGCGCAACAAGCCGCACTCGCCCAATTCAACACGCTCGCAGTCGACTACCAAGCATCGCTGACCCCCACGACCATCCTCGACAGTTGGACGGACGACACGCCCGTACGTTTCTTTCCGGTGCACCGCGACGAATATCCACGCGCAAGCAATCCCACGGATCTGCTGCCGGTCGAACGGATGCTTTCGGTCGACGATTACCGACCTTTCCTGCACATCGGAACGCTTCTTTCGGCCATTTTCGAAAAAGCGGGATACCGCATCGAAAGCCGGTTCCTGCAATCGGATTTCTTCCGATCGCTCTACATGAGCGGCGCTTACGCATCGCACGACACGACGGCAGCTGCGGCCCGCATGGGATTCTATGCCCGCCGCTTGGCCCCCGTGACGGCACAGGCCAGCCCGACCGGCCGCGTCTATGCCGACCCGACGGCAATCTACAACACAGTAGGCAACATCGTCGAGACGGCCACTCCTCAGACGCTCGATGCCGACGGCCAACCGATTCCGGAACTGGCCAACAACGGCGGATGCTTCCGGATGGAAAACGGCAAAATCGCTTTCGTGCCACCGACAAGTGTCAATGTCGGATTCGAATACTACCTGCGCTACACCACCGACCACCGCATCGAAAGTCGCACACGGCTGAAAGGATTCGACTCGGTCTACCTCGGCCCGGGGTCTGAGATGCGTTTCGCGCTGGCAAACCGCTACGTCGACCGCCGCAACCAGCTGAATCCGAACTATACCTATCGCGTCATCGTCTTCGACCACACAGCGGGCAACCGTTACCGACTGACCTACCACGAGGGCGCATCGGAGGTCACATGGCTCGATTTCGCAACCCGTTCGACCCAAACAACCACCCCGACGACAGGCACGCCCGCCAATCCGGTGCTCTATATCGCCGATGGAGCAAGCTGGGTGCCCTACACAGGCGACTGGGCCCTCTACGACGGCCACATCGGCGAAACAGGGCAGACAACGGTCGAAATCCGTGTCGCAACAGCCTCGGAAACCGTAACACCGACCTCACCGAAATATTTCCAGACGATTTATTTCTTCGGCGCCGAAGCAGGCATGTCGCTGACGCTGCACAAGGAATGTTCGCTACAACCGCTCTTCCGCACAGGGCCCGGATTCGGTTCGAACCTCGATTTCAGCGACGTGGCCCAACTGCGCATCCGTCAGGCGGAACTGCTGCGAGCCGTGGCACACCTGTTCAACCTGCGATTCTACACCGAGGAGGCAACCCGAACCGTCTACATCGAACCGGCCGACGACTTCTACGGAGCCGGGCCCGAGGTCGATTGGACCAACCGCACCGACTTTCTGCAACCCATCGTCCGCAAGGACATCGCGCCCGAAATCCACGAACGACGCACGTGGTGTTACCGCGAGGGCGACGGCCCCGTGAAACGGTTCGAAAGCGCCATGAACGAAGAGTTCGGAGCATGGAGCCACGACGCCGCATCGAAAGCGACGCTCGCAGGCGAGCAAACGCTACGCAATCCGCTGTTCGCCCCGACGCTCAGTTCCTCGGGCCACTATCTGAGCGCCCCCTCGGCGCTGCTGCTCCAACTGGGCGACCGCGACGACCCCACCCAAGACGAGGCGGCCCTCGCACCCCGCATCGTGAGCTATGCGGGCGTCCATCCGCTGCCGGAGGGCGAACGTTGGGGCTATCCGTCGAACGGCACAGGTTATCCGCTGGCAGCGTTCCACTTCGCAGGCGACGACACGACGGCGGGCTTCACGCTCTGCTTCGAAGACCGCGACGGAATCGAAGGACTGAACCGCTTCTATCGCCAACAAGCCGCCCGCGAGGGCTCGTTGGAACGCATCACGCTGACGCTACGCGTCGCCCCCGACGAATATGAAGCCCTTTTCGCACCGAATACGGGCGCAGCGGAAATCCGTTCGGTATTCCGCATTGACACAGGGCAAGGCATCGTCCGCACCACCCTTGCCCGCATCGAATCCTATGACCCCGACGCCCACGCAATGCGCTGTACGTTCGACCGCTTGTGAAAACGGCGCATAGGCTCCCCACGACCGTAAATATTATGCGCAGGTTTTAATAAAAAATGAAAAAACAGATCGAAAACCGATTCGCCGAGGTGTTGCTCGACACCATCGGCAACCTGCCGCCCCGCGAGGCAATCGAAAAACTGATGACGGCGGGTCTCGTCGACATCCGGGCCTGCGAACGTCAGGCCATCTACAACGAAGTCCGCCGTGCGGAGCGGGCCGGAATCCACCGCTGCGAAGCACTCGAACAAACCGCCGAGCAATTCTGCTGCTCCTACGAAAAGGCGCGTAACGCCTTCTACAAACAGCTTCGGGCCCTCTGATTCCGCCCGCACCGCCGTGTGCGGCTTCCTCGGGGCACCGGCCCCGATTCCCCAATTTTCCTAAAACCAATCATCATGATGAAATCCGAAATCCAAATCGTCGATTCGGCCGAAGCGTGCCATATCGACGTCGAAGGAACCATCGGTGTGCCCGAAGAGTGGCAGTTCGAGGTTCCCGAGGAGCGGGTCGCCACCTACGAAAAATTCCGCGAGGCCCTGCGTCGTATCGCGGAGATCAAGGCACCGGAGGTGATAGTTAACATCCGTTCCACCGGAGGCGACGTCAACGACGCCCTGCTGATCCACGATGCGCTCCGCACGCTCGATGCCCGCATCACGACCCGCTGCTACGGCTACACGGCCTCGGCTGCCACGATTATCGCCCAAGCGGCGACGGAGGGTTGCCGCGAACTGTCGGCCAATGCGCTCTACCTGATTCACAACGCCGTATGCGCCACCGAGGGCAACGCCGCCGACCTCGAAAGCCGCATCGAATTGCTCCGTCAGACCGACGCCCGCATCGCCGACATCTACGCCAACCGTTCGGGCCGTCCCGTCGAGGAGTTCGAGGCGCTTATGGCCGAGAACCACGGCAACGGACGCTGGCTCTCGCCCGATGAAACCATCGCGGCCGGTTTGGCCGACCGCATCGTCGACGCGACGGAACAATCGGTCGAAAACTGCACGGAACACCCCCGCATCCGTGGCTGGAAACGGCTGCTCGCAAACATGGGCCTCGGTCGGAAAGAGACGTTCGACCCGCAGGAGATGCCCGCAGACCGCAACGTACTCCACTTCGACGAAGAGACTCGCGAGGAGTTGCAGCGCCGCTCGCAACTTGCCGCCGCCGAAGCCCGAGCGCAATTCGGTCCGACGACGACCCTGCAACGCGAAGACCCGTCCCACGGCGAAACACTCCGCACGGCCAACGAACGTGCCTACGCCGAAGACGTGAAATGTTTCCAGAACTGAACGTGATCGGCACCGTCCGCCGACCGTGCGGAACGAAACACCCCGAAAAACACCGGCCGAATTCCGGCCATCCTCAACAAATAATCCATTCTTAAAAAACAAAAAACATGAGTTACTTGGAAAATGCCAAACAGTACACCGGCACCGATCTCGAGCAGATCTTCTTCCGTCCCATGCTGACCGGTCCGTCGGCGATCGACTTGGGCGTGCGCGTCCTCTACAACATGCCGACACCCACGACCGTGCAACTGTGGAACGGACAGAACAACATCCTGCACAAATACGACTCGACCGGCTGGAGCGGCGGAAAACATTCGTTGAAAACGCAGAAAATCATCGACATGAAGCGCGTGAAAGCCGAGCTGGGCTTCGCGGCATCCGACTACTTCTCGATGGTTTACGAGAAGATCGTCTCCAGCCCCGAAGTCAACATGGACGACCTCTCGGGCACACAGCTCGAAGCGGCCGAAACCGCCCTCTTCAAACAGACGCTGGCCGAAAACATCCGTGCCACGATGTGGGTCGGCGACAGCGACGCCACGACGGGATTCAACACCTTCGACGGCTTCCTGAAAAGCATCCAGAACGGCCTCGACGACGAAAGCATCTTCAACGCCACCTACACCGAATCCGAACTCGAAAATCCGGCCTCATCGATCAAGATTTTCGACAACCTGTGGCTGCACGCCTCCGGCCAATTGCAGGACGCGAAACCCGAAGGTCAACTCGCCTTCTTCGTCACGTCGGACATCTACCGGCTCTACGAAAAATATCTCGATCAGAAAGGAGTCGAAGCAGCCTACTCGGGCGAAGTCAACGGCCATTCGGGACTGGCTTACCACGGCATTCCGATCATCGACGTCCACTTGGGCGGTTACCTCAACGCCACGTCGTTCGACAAGTCGTTCTGTTTCCTGACCGACCGTCGCAACCTCGTACTGGCGGTCAACACGGCCGACTTCCCGGGCAACGAGGTCCGCATGTGGTACAACCCCGACGAGATGGAGAACCGTCAGCGAGCCGTCTTCATGGCCGGCTGCACGATCCTCGACAACCGGCTCGTCCTCTACGCGACCAAGCAGTCCTAAAATCCCGCACTTGTTGCACCCGCAGCAGCACCCGTCTGCTGCTGCTTTTTTATTAACAGCTGCTTTCCTCTAATAAAAACTCCCATGAACAAACCAAAAACAAGTGCGATCGCCATCACCGACCGAAGCGAATCCTACATGACTCTCGGCACGCAACGGGTCGAAAACGACCGGTTCTGGCGCTGGGGCGATGACAACCTCTTTCCCGAGGCCTTGGCGCAGATGGCCCGCCGCTCGACGACCCACCGCCGCATCATCAACGACAAAGCCGACTACATCTCGGGCAAGGGATTCACCTGCAACGAAGTACAGCAGCCCCGTCTGGCGACCTTCATCCGCGAGGTCAACGGCCAGAACGAAAGCCTGCGTCAGGTGCTCAACAAACTGGCACTCGACAAAGCGCTTTTCGGCAACGCCTTTCTGGAGCTCGTCACCGACACCGGGCACACTTTCTTGTCGCTTTACCATCAGGATGCGTCGCGCTGCCGTGTCGCACGCGATTCGGAGCACGTCCTGCTCCATCACAACTGGGCCGCGTTCCGTCCGTCGGAAGCGCGTTCGCTGCCGCTTTATCCGCATTTCGAAGAACAGCCCGACGGCTCGCTGCGCTCCATCATCCACTACAAGGACTACGAACCTACCTACACCCACTACGGCGTTCCGCCCTACATCGCCGGATTCGGCGTCTCGGCCATCGCCTACAAGACCGACCGTTGGAATATCTCGCGGCTCGACAATTCGTTCCAGCTTTCGGGCGTGATGCTGCTCGATTCGAGCGTCGACAACGAGGCCGAAGCCGAACGCATCGTACGGATGGCCGAGCGCAAATTCGCGGGCAATCCCGGGCAGGTGATGTTCGTCATCCGCGACGGCGGCGATGAGAACGACCATTCGCGTTTCATCCCCATCGCTTCGCAGAACGAGGGCGACTGGCAGGCGCTACACGAACAGGCCACGGGCGACATCGTGGTGGCCCATTCATGGTTCCGCACGCTGAGTGGACTGGACTACGCCTCAGGCTTCAACGCCGAACGCATCCTCCACGAATACGAAATCGCCCTCAACACGGTGATTCTGGCCGAACAGGCCGACCTGCTCGAACCGATCCGTTCGGTGTTGGGCACCGTCATGGGCATCGACGCGGCGTCGTTGCAGGTAGTGAACCGTCCGCCGACCCGCTCGAAACCCATCTACATGCGCGTTTGGGAGGCCCGCAAGGCCGACGGGCTCGACTACGACCCCGACGACGAACGCCAACAGGCTTTCCTGTCGGAAATCACGAAGTACAACATCAAAAGCATCGATTGATTCATGAACACGCTCATTTCACCTACGCAGGTCGTCCAGCTGGCCTTTCCGCCGGACGCCTGCCTGCCGCCCGAGGCCGTGACCGAAGCCGACATCGCGGCCGCCGCGCAACGTTATCTGATACCGGTCATCGGAGCCTCGTTCTACGAGCGGCTGATGACCAAAAACGACCGTTCGTTCATCGACCACTATCTGGCGGCTCCGTTGGCGCTCTTCACCCGTCTGATGATCCAGCCGCGGCTCGACATCCGCACCGGACGGAGCGGCACGACGGCCCCCAAACTCGATGGCACGACCCCTGCGACCGAGGAGGCCCGCCGCGAACAATACCGCTCGTTGCGCACCGAAGCCCGGATGCTGTTGCAACGGGCCGTCGACCGGCTGGAGCTCTATCCGAAGGATTTTCCGGAATACGACCCGAAACAAAACGTACTCAAACGCTGTTCGTTGGATGGAAAGCTGGTACAGATTCCTTAGCGGAACGGCGGTCGGCATCGCCGCCTTTTTCGCGCCTGTTGCACCGTTGATCGGATGTACGATCCTCTTTATCGGCATCGATTTCGTGACGGGTGTCGCCGCCGACCGCGCCATGACCCTGCGTGCGGGCCATCCGTGGTACTTCGAAAGCCACAAGGCTTGGCAGACGGTGGTCAAACTGACGTTGACGCTCACGGCCATCGTCATGGCATGGTTCATCGACCGGTATGTGCTCGACTTCCTGCAACTGAACGCCGCACGGCTTTTCACAGGATTCACCTGCGGCGTGGAATTCTGGTCGTTTCTTGAAAACGCGGCACAGATTTCCGAAGGGCCGTTGTTCCGATGGATGCGCCGTTACGTCCGGCGGCGCATCGTCGGACAGGTCGAAAAATAATCGAATGAGAGAGGGCCCTGAGGAACATTCCTCAGGGCCCCTTTTTATCAGAACGCCCCTGTCAGCATCACCGAGACGACGTTTTTGTCGCCGATAGTCGGGGTCGCATAATTTTCATAGGTATAGTTGAATTGGCAGCGCAGTTGTTCGAACGGTTGCCATACCAGTCCTACCGTATAGTTTGTCTGGCGCGTATCCGAACGGACGTCGCTGTCCGCATAGAAACTCTCGTAGCGGGCCACGGGCACCAAAGTCCGTGTCGCCCGCCAGCCGACCATCGCATACCAGCCGTCGCTGTGCAGATCGTTCCGCGGGGTCGTTTCCGTAGCTGCGATGCCCGTCGTTCCGCCGACCCATTCGCTGCGCACGACTATCGGTCCTCGGTCATAGCAGGCTCCTACGGCATAGCGTTGCCGTTTGAGATAGGCTTTGCCGTATTCGCCCCAGTAGTACGACCCCGAAAGGGTCAGTCCCGCCACCGGTCTGACAGACAGACGGGCTGCAATGTCTTTCGTGCGATTCTCGTCACCCTTGTTGATGCCCGAACCGTTGAATACGCCGAAATCGTAATGCACGAGGTCGTAGCCGTCGCGTTCGCCGAATCCGCCATAGAGAGTCACACCCATGTCGCGGCCCGTCGCAGCGAGCGTTTCGCCTCCGACGACCTCATTGAATCCCATCAGCTTGCGCAAAGCCATCGGATAGTCGATGAACTCGAACTTCAAAGGTGCGTAATCAGTATTTTCAATGGTGAAGGGAATCTTGTATTGTCCGACTTTCACGTTCAGCTGCCGGAAAGGCTTATACTGCACATAGGCATCGACAATCTGCACTTTCGAGGCGAACTCCACCTGCAACCGGTAGTCAATTTTTTTCGCGATGTCGCCATGCAGTGCCAAACGGGCTCGACGCACCGTGAACGACGAGTGATCCGCATCATTCCACTGATAGCGGAGCTGGATATAGCCCGAAACATGCGGCAGACGGGCGACGATCTTGTCCCACGTCGTCTGTCGACGTTCGAGAAGTTCGACTTTGGCCGCGAGTTCCGCCATCGTCGCGGTATCGGCCGGTTGCGGAACGGGGAGCGACGGGGCATCGGTTCGGGTTCGGGCTTGGCCGGAAAGCACCGCCGACAAGCACAGCAGAGTAACGAGCGATTTCATTCTTTTTTATTCTAAGTCGGATTTGTTTCCGGTCATCGGGATTTAGCAAAGTTCGGAAGAAAAACGACCGTTGCAATAGGTAAAAATACTTATAATTCAGGGTATCGGCAGTGAAATCGTCCGGGCATCCTGATAACCGGCCGGATAGCCGCCCCAGTTTTCGGCCTGCCCGTTCGAAAGAATGACATAGCGGCCGATACGCAGCGTATTGTTATTGAGAACCATTGTATTTACCGGCAGATGTTCCCGTTGCACGACGATCACCGAAGTCATCGGAACCGCCGGACGGACGGTCATATCCTCGGAAGCAGCTTCTTCCGGCCCCATCCACTCCGGTCGTTCGGGCCACTCCGACCATCGCGCAGCCAGCGAATCGGGCAGTCGGAAATCCGTACCGAACCCGGATTCCGGCCGGTCCGGTTGCGTCAGCGTAACATCCTGCGGTCGCCGTTCCTGCGTCCGGACGGCCCACGCTCCCAACAGACAGAGAGCCACCACAGCGGTTACCGATAGTATCGTTTTGCGTTTCATGGTCATCGTTACTCAATCAAATGCAGCCCCTACACCGCATGGAGAACCGCTTTTATTAATTAAAAGGCGGTCAACTCGCCACCCACGGTCGTAAGCATTATGCGCAGTCTTTGCTAAAAAACTTCGCGGAGGATACGAACCGATTGGACGGAAGCAACCGCATCGAGATGATAGCCGAAATAGACCAGCATCGCGTTCAGAAACTCGACCCGTTGCATGCGGTTCAGCCCCATCGAGCCGAGTTCACGTACATCGCGGCCCACCATTTCGCCCAGTATGCGGGTGCATTCCTGCGTCATGCAGCCAGTGTGCGTCGGTCGTATAGGAGTATAGAGGCCTTCGTGTATGTCGAACCACGCCCCAGCCTCGTAGTCGTTGCCCGGACAGAATCCCAAGTAGCGGCTCAGATTGGCCAAGAACCACAGATGGAAATCGGCCACTCCATCGGTCATCGCATCGAGCGCCCCGACGCTGTTCCATACGAATCCGAAGAGTGCTTCGTTCGGTTCGCTCTCCCGCACCAAACGATACAAAACCTCTGCCATAAAAAGCGCGATGGTCGATTTTCGGACATCGAACGGCACATTCCGCAGCGGAAATCCGGCCCGCACCTCCTTGAAACGGTGCATCTCCATACGGGTGGACTCCAGTCCTTCGAATTCGACCGGAAAGGCAGGTTGGAACAGCGCCAGCTTCGATCCGCGACCCGTGCGACTGCGGACGCCCTGCACCATGTAGCTGCGCCGTCCGCCGACATCGGTCAACAGATAGACGATCATCGACGAATCGCCGTATTTGAGCGTGTGGAGCACCACTCCCCGCCCCTTATATACTTTCATTTTTTCATCCGAATCATCCGCCACTCCTCGCGCGAACGCACCGCCACGAGACGCAGCCCTCGGTCTTCGGCCGCACGCACCAGCACCGGCACATCCTCCTCCAAAAATCCGCTCATCAGCAGTTCGCCGCCTCGTACGAGCGATTCAGCCACAACGGGCAGCGCCGCCAGCAGGATATTGCGGTTGATATTCGCCACGACGAAATCATAGCTCCGGCCCGCCACTCGTCCGACATCGCCCAGAATCGGTTCGACACACTCCGCCACACCGTTCAGCGCAGCATTTTCGCGGCAGCTCGCCTCGGCCCAATCGTCGATGTCGACCGCATCGACATGCGCCGCACCGCATTTCGCCGCCACAATGGCCAGCACACCCGTTCCGCTGCCCAAATCCAGCCCGCAGCGTCCCGTCACCGGCAGGTCGAGCAGTTCGCGCGCCATCATCCATGTCGTCGCATGGTGGCCCGTACCGAACGAATTGTGCGGCGTAAGCACCACCTCCGGCACGCCTGCCGGAGCCTGCGCATGGAACGGCGCCCGAATCACGAGCCGCCCCTCTACCTCGACCGGCGGAAAATCGCTCTCCCACACGGCATTCCAGTTCCGTGTCGCAATAGCTTCATAGCGTCCCGCCACGCCATAGCGGTGCAGCATCGCATCGACCTCCGCACGGCAGCCGGCCAGCGGATCCGCCTGAATGTAAGCGACCAGCTCCCCGCCGTCCATCTCGAAACTCTCGAACGGCCAGTCGGCCAATTCGGCCGTCAGAATTTCGGTACGCGCCTCGTCCGGACACGCGACATGCAACGCAACATAGTCCATTTTCCGCTCCTTTCTTCGATAATTTTTTCGTATCTTCGCAAAGTTAACGATAACTCCCGACATCGGCAAACCGACATGGCGGAAACGACCAAAAAATGGGCGGACACGGGCCGCACCTACCGCACCCACATCAAATTGGAAAAGCGGCTTGCGGCCAATACGGTCGAGGCCTACATGCGCGACCTGCGCGACTTCGCACACTACATCCTGCGGATGTGGGACGTCGAGCCGCGCAAGGTCGAGCCGGAGATGATCGAGCGTTACTTGGCGTGGCTTTTCGAGCAGGGGCGCGAAAAGACCTCGCAGGCACGGGCCTTGTGCGGCATCCGCAGTTTCTACAATTTCCTGTTGATTACCGATCGTATCGCGGCCTCGCCCGTCGAGTTCATCGTCTCGCCCAAATTCGGCCGCCAGTTGCCCGACGTGCTCTCCACCGACGAAATCGACCGCATCATCGCCGCCGTCGACACCTCGACGACCAAGGGGTTGCGCGACAGCGCCATGTTGGAAACGCTCTATTCGTGCGGTTTGCGCGTTTCGGAACTGACCGCGCTCCGGATGTCCGACCTCTTTTTCGGCGAGGGTTACATCCGCGTCATCGGCAAAGGCGACAAACAGCGGTTGGTGCCCGTCAGCACGATGGCCCGCGACCGCATCCAACTTTACTTGGAGCACCGGCACCCCTATCGGGCCAACGAGGATACCGTCTTTCTGAACAACCGTGGCCGGCGGTTAACGCGCGTCATGGTTTTCACCGTCATCAAGCAGGCTGCCGCCCGTGCCGGCATCGACAAGCGCATCAGTCCCCACTCGTTCCGCCACTCTTTCGCCACGCATCTGCTCGAAGGAGGGGCCAGCATCCGGCAGGTGCAGGAACTGCTGGGCCACGAGAGCATCCTCACGACCGAAATCTATACCCACCTCGACAACGAACACCTGCGGCAGACGGTCGAAAATCACCTGAATATCTGACCGATGGCGGGGCTTTACTTCCACATTCCCTTTTGCAAACGCGTTTGCGCCTATTGCGACTTTTACAAGGAGGTCGGCACCGAGCGTCTGCCCGCACTCGTCGAAGCGATGTACCGCGAGCTCGATGCAAGACACGATTACCTCGGCGGCGAGCCCGTCCGCACCCGTTACTTCGGCGGCGGTACGCCCTCGCTCTGCTCTCCCGAAACGATTCGCGGACTGCTCGACCGTGCAGCGCAGATTTTCGATTGCTCCGCGGTTGAGGAGACCACCCTCGAAGCCAATCCCGACGACCTCGACGCACCTTATCTCGCCGCTCTGCGCGAAGCGGGTATCGACCGTCTTTCAATCGGCGTGCAGTCGTTCGACGACGACTGCCTGCGGCTGATGAACCGCCGCCACAACGCCGCACAAGCCGCCGAGGCCATCCGCACAGCCCGCAACGTCGGATTCGACAACATCACAGCCGACGTAATTTTCGGCGTGCCCGGATTCGGCGGCGATTCGTTGCGGCGCACCCTCGACCGGCTCATTGAATCGGACGTGCAGCATATTTCGGCATACCATTTGACCGTAGAGCCCGACACCGCGTTCGGTCGTCGTGCCGCACGCGGCACGTTCGTACCCGTCGACGATGCGACCAGCGAGGAGGAGTTCCGCCTCGTGCACGAAACGCTTTGCAGTGCAGGATTCGAGCATTACGAGATTTCGAACTTCGCCCGCACAGGGTTCCGTGCCCGCCACAACGCCGCTTATTGGCAAGGGGTCCGTTATCTGGGCATCGGCCCTGCCGCCCACTCCTACGACGGCGACAGCGAGCGACATTGGAACGTCGCTTCGGTGGCCCGTTACATCGAGGGCGCACTGCCGGAGAGCGAACGGCTGACCGAGACCGACCGTTTCAACGAATACCTGCTGACCCGTCTGCGGACGGTCGAGGGTATCGACCTTACGGACGCGGGGCAACGGTTCGGACACGAACGCATCGCACGGTTGCGCCGCTCGGCGCAACCCTCGTTGCAGGCCGGTACGTTGCATATCGAAGACGGACGCATAGCCGTGCCTGCCGCATGTTTTTTAGTTTCGGACACGGTGATCGGGGCGCTTTTCGAAACGGACGACGAAAAATGAGACGGACGCAATGTTAATTTATTCTTAAATATTTTTAAGAACCATCCTTTCGGGTTGCTTTATAGAAATATAAACACTACTTTTGCGGGCGCAAATCCCCGTTTTTTTTGCAAATTGGAAATACAAAATCCCAAAAAATATGAGTAATGCCAAAATGACACCCGACGTGCTTTTCGAAGTGAGTTGGGAAGTTTGCAACAAGATCGGCGGTATCCACACCGTCATCGCAACCAAAGCGGAAACCGCTACCCGAAAATTCGGAGACCATTACCTGCTGATCGGACCCGACCTGCAACACGAAGGAGTCAATCCCGAGTTCGAAGAGGATGTCAACCTGCTGAAAAACTGGCGCCAAGCCGTTTACGAAAAGGGTATCCGCATCCGTATCGGCCGTTGGAAAATCAAGAGCGCGCCGATCGCCATCCTCGTCGACTTCACGTCGCTTTTCTCGCAGAAAGACGAAATCCTGAAAAATCTGTGGGAGGATTACCACGTCGATTCGATTTCGGGTCAGTGGGATTACATCGAGCCCGTGTTGTTCGGTTACGCCGCCGGCACGGTCATCGCCTCTTACGTCGAGCACTTCTGCACGTCGACCGAAAAGGTCGCCGCGCACTTCCACGAATGGATGACCGCCGCAGGCGGCCTCTATTTGCGCAAAGCATCGCCTTACGTAGCCACGCTCTTCACGACCCACGCTACGGTCATGGGACGTTGCATCGCCGGTAATCACCTGCCGCTCTACAACGACCTGACCCGCTTCAACGCCGACGAACTGGCCCGCCAGTTCAACGTCATGGCCAAGCACTCTATCGAAAAGAGCGCCGCAGCCTACCACGACGGCTTCCTGACCGTCAGTGACATCACGGCCAACGAATGCAAGTACCTGCTCAACCGCGAACCCGACAGCGTGACGCCCAACGGCTTCGAGAACGACTTCGTCTGGACGGGCGAGGAGTACGACACGAAGCGTCGGGAGGCCCGTCACGCGATGATCGAAGTAGCCGAAGCGTGCTTGGGTCACAAGTTCACGGCCGATCCGCTCATCATCGGCACGAGCGGCCGTTACGAGTTCCGCAACAAGGGGCTCGACGTCTTCCTCGACGGGCTGAAGCAGCTGGCATCTTCGGACAAGCTCCAGCGCGAAGTACTGGCCTATATCACCGTTCCCACGGGCAACCGCGGGCCGCGCATCGATCTGCAAAACCATCTGGCCGACCCGAAGAATCCTATCGACGAAAGCCAGTACAAGTTCTCAACCCATTATCTGGAAAATCCGACATGGGACCCGATCGTCAATTCGATGAACGGCAGCGTGTTGACCAAAGCCGATTCGAAAGTACATGTCATCTTCGTGCCGACCTACCTCAACAAGGCCGACGGCATTTTCAACAAGGACTATTATGAATTGCTCGTCGGAATGGACATCACCGTGTTCCCCTCCTACTACGAGCCGTGGGGTTACACGCCGCTCGAATCCATCGCGTTCTCGGTTCCGACCATCACCACATCGCTTTCGGGCTTCGGCCGTTGGATCGAGAAGCAGCGCGAGCACACGGGCGTGGAGGTCATCCGTCGCGACGACTACAACGACAAGGAGGTCGTCGGCGCCATCGCCGAAGCGCTGCTCGGATTCAGCCAGTTGAGCGACGAACACGTGGCCGCCGCACGCCGGTCGGCCTACGAAATCTCGAAGAGCCTGCTGTGGGAACACCTCTACGCAGCCTATGAGAACGCCTATTCCGAAGCGATCGAAAGTTCGATTCTGCGCACCAACCGCGCCGTATTGGACGACGGCGGTGCCATGAACGAACAAATCAACTTCGTCCGGCAACAGTTGTTCGTCGAGCGGCCGAACTGGACGCGCATGATGGTCGACAAGACCTTGCCGAAACGGCTGCATGCCCTTGAAGAGCTGTCGCGTAACCTATGGTGGTGCTGGAATGCCAACGCCCGCGACCTGTTCGAGAACATCGACCCCGATTTGTGGAATGTCTGCGAACGCAATCCCATCGCCTTCCTCGACAAACTGAGCGTCGACCGCATCAAGCATCTGGAACGCGACGAAACGTTCCTCAGTCAGTTGGATGCCGTCTACAAGCAGTTCTGCGACTACATGAACGAGAAACCCGACCCGAAATCGACCTCGATTTCCTATTTCTCGATGGAGTACGGTCTGCACTCGTCGTTGAAAATCTATTCGGGCGGTTTGGGCATCTTGGCCGGCGACTACCTCAAAGAGGCTTCGGACAAGAACGTCCCGATGACGGCCGTCGGTCTGTTGTACCGTTACGGTTACTTCACGCAGCGTCTTTCGGCGCAGGGTGCGCAGGAGGCGACCTACGAAGCGCAGAACTTCTACAAGTTGCCGATTTCACCCGTCCGTGACGAAGCAGGCAATTGGGTGACGGTAACGATTGCTTTCCCGGGCCGCACGCTTTCGGCCCGCGTATGGAAATGTCAAGTCGGCCGCACGGACCTCTACCTGTTGGATTCCGACTACGAGGACAACCTCGAAGAGGATCGTCAGATTACCCACTACCTCTACGGCGGCGACTGGGAGAACCGCTTGAAACAGGAGATTCTGTTGGGCATCGGCGGTATCCGCGCGTTGCGCAAACTGGGCATCAAGAACGACGTGTTCCACTGCAACGAGGGCCACGCAGCCTTCATCGGCATCGAACGCATCCGCGACTTGGTGAACCACAAGAAACTCACTTTCTCCGAGGCGTTGGAGGTCATCCGTTCGTCGTCGCTCTTCACGACCCACACCCCCGTGCCGGCCGGTCACGACGCATTCCCCGAATCGATGATCCGCCAGTACATGTCGCACTATCCCGACGTGCTGGGCATCACGTGGGAGCAGTACATCAACCTCGGCAAGACCAACCCCAACGACCCGAACGAAAAATTCTCGATGTCGGTGCTGGCCTGCAACCTCTCGCAGGAGGTCAACGGCGTTTCGTGGCTGCATGGCGAAGTGTCGAAAGATATTTTGGGAAACATGTGGCCGGGATACTTCAAGAACGAGCTGCACATCGGCTACGTGACCAACGGCGTGCACTTCCCGACGTGGGTTGCAACGGGTTTGCGGCGCCTCTACGCCCGCTACTTCGCCGACGGGTTCGAGGGCCATTCCTACGACATTCCGGCTTGGCAGAAGGTGCACAATATTCCGGACGCCGAGCTTTGGAATGAGCGCATGAAGCTGAAAACCAAGCTAATCAAGCATATCCGACACCGCTACAGCGACCCGAAACAGGTGCGGTTGGATTCTCCGCGTCAGATGTTGCAGATCATCGAAGGTATCAAGCCCGAGGTGCTGACCATCGGTTTCGCGCGTCGTTTCGCGACTTATAAGCGCGCCTACCTGCTGTTCACGAACCTCGACCGGCTGGCTGCCATCGTCAACAACAAAGAGCGCCCCGTGCAGTTCATCTTCGCGGGCAAGGCCCACCCGAACGACAAGCCCGGACAGGACCTCATCAAACGCATCGTCGAGGTTTCGGCCATGCCGCAGTTCGTCGGAAAAATCATCTTCCTGCAAAACTACGACATGGAGCTGGCCCGCCGCATGGTGCAGGGCGTCGATGTTTGGCTGAACACGCCGACCCGTCCGTTGGAGGCTTCGGGCACATCGGGCGAAAAGTGCGTCATGAACGGCGTATTGCAGTTCTCGGTGCTCGACGGCTGGTGGGTCGAGGGCTACAAGAAAGGCGCCGGCTGGGCCCTCCCGATGGAGCGCACGTTCGCCGACCAGCATTATCAAGACGAACTGGACGCCGAGATGATCTACAACACCATCGAGGAGGAGATCGTACCGAAATACTACACCCGCAACAGCGACGGCATCCCCTACGAGTGGGTGAAGTCGGTCAAGGAGTGCGTCGCCGACATCGCGTCGAACTTCACGACCAACCGGATGCTTACCGACTACGAGGAGCGGTTCTACAACAAGCTGGCGGCCCGCAAGCACACGATGCTCGACGGCGGCTATCGCATGGCACGCGAAATCGCAGCATGGAAGCGCAAGGTTTCGGCCGCATGGGACAACGTGCGCGTCGTTGATGTGGAGCGTGTCATGATGGGCAAAGAGGCGGTCTGCGTCGGTGAAAGCTACCACTTCAAGGTGACGGTCGACGTAGCGACGCTGCGGCCCGAGGACATCGGTGTCGAGATGGTCATCGCACGCCAGATCGTCGGCGGCGAAGGCATCAACGTGGCCAAGACGGTGCAGTTGGAGCGCATCGGCAAGGAGGGATCGCAAGTCACCTATGCCATCGACTACACGCCCGAAGCGGCCGGTACGTTCGACATCGCGCTGCGCGTCTACGCTTCGAACCCCAACCTGCCGCACCGCATGGATTTCGCGCTGGTGAAATGGGCATGATGCTTTTGAATGAAAAAAGCGACCGAAACGACATTTTTCAAGAAAAAGTGCGACGGGTCCCGAAATTATTCTTAACTTTATAGGACGAACAGAAAATAAAGTTTATGTCAGCGCTTACATTCGACAAAAACGAGTTGGGCAATCTGGAGTATTCGCTTCAGCGCGAAATGCTCTCCACCGACCGAATGGGCGGGTATATGAGTACGACCATCGTCTGCTGCAATACGCGCAAATACCACGGGCTGATGGTCGCTCCGATCGACGACAGCGACCGGACGTATGTCCTGCTCTCGTCGCTCGACGAAACCGTCGTGCAGCACGACCAGTCGTTCAACTTGGCCCTGCACCGGTTCAAGGGGACTTACGAACCGCGCGGTCACAAGTATATCACCGACTTCGCGTATACGCCGACCCCCACCATCACCTACCGCGTGGGCGGCGTCATCCTCCGCAAGGAGATGCTGTGGATCCACAAACGCACGCAATTGATGATCCGCTACACGTTGGTGGATGCGCATTCGGAGACCAAACTGCGCCTGCGCCCGTTCCTCGCGTTCCGCGACAAACACGCGCTGACTCATGCAAACATGGAAGCGGACGGCCATTCCTACCCCAGCATCAATGGGGTGAAATGTCGTTTGTATGCCGATTTCCCGTGGCTTTATCTCCAGACCGACAAACCCGGCACGGAGTTCGTCCCCGCACCCGACTGGTACTACAATTTCGAGTACCAGCAGGATTTGGCCCGCGGTTACGAAGGTTACGAGGATCTGTTGACGACGGGGTATTTCGAGACCGAGCTCAAAAAGGGCGAAAGCATCGTCTTTTCGGCTTCGCTCGACGAGATGGCTTCGCCCGAGGCTATCTGCGAGATATTCTGCAAGTCCATCGAGCGGCGCACGCACAAGGTCGATTTCCACAGTTGCATGGAGCATGCCGCTCGGCAGTTCGTCATCCGGCGCCCGGGCGACCGCACCGAGGTGATCGCCGGTTATCCGTGGCACGGCGTAAAAGGACGCGAGACGTTCGTCGCGCTGCCGGGCATCACTCTCCATCAGCATCATAAGGAGGATTGCATCGACGCTCTCGACACGCAGGTGCGCGCCATGCAGAACGGTATGTTCACCGGCTCGTTCTCGGCGGTCGATGCGGCCGAAGCTCCGTTGTGGTTCTTCTGGACGCTCCAGCAGCTTGAGAAGCACGTGGGCGGCGCCGAAATCTGGAACCGTTACGGCTCCGTGATGAAAGGACTGCTCGAAGCCTATCGGAACGGCATCGCCGGACGCATCACGCTGCACGACAACGGGTTGATTTGGGCCTATTGCGACCAGCACCCGATGACGTGGATGGATTCGGTCATCGACGGCAAGCCCGTCACGCCGCGCAACGGTTATCAGGTCGAGGTCTGCGCCCTGTGGTACAACGCCGTATGCTATACGCTCGCTTTGGCCGCACAGAACGGCGACCGCGCGTTCGTCGAGGCATGGGAGGCATTGCCCGCCAAGACCGCCAAGACGTTCAACGAACTGTTCATCCTGCCCGAGGGTTATCTGGCCGATTACGTCGGGCCCGAGGGCCCGAACGCCGACATCCGGCCCAATATGGTCATCGCCTGCGGACTGCCTTTCAAGATGGTCGACGAGACGATTCAGGTCAACGTCATCCGCACCGTGCGCCAGCATCTGCTGACGCCGCGCGGTCTGCGCACGTTGTCGCCCCGCCACCCGCTCTACCGCGGTTCGCAGGAGGGCTCCCCCACGGAGCGCGATTTCGCTGGCAAGAACGGTTCGGTATGGCCGTGGCAACTGTCGTTCTACGTCCGCGCCTGCTTCGACATCGACGGCACACGGTTCCTGCCTACCGCCGAACAGATGATCGAGGATTTCAGCGAAGACATCCAGACCTACGGCATCGGCTCCATTTGCGAATTGTTCGACGCCGACCCGCCGTTCGCATCGCGCGGCGCCATTTCGCAGGCATGGAGCGTGGCGGCCATCCTCGACATCGAAGCAATGATCGCCGAATACAAATAAAAACACGACCGGCCGCACGAGCCGGACACCCAAACAAAAAAGACAACAGCAAGAGTAAACAAGCCGCGTGAGTGATTATTGACAGGTAGCAGAGAGACACCGGAGGAGAGACGAGACAAGAAGCGAGAGAAAAAAGCGCATTGAGCAAACAACCGGACGCAAGGAGTGAGGAGACGATGACCGCTGACACAGCGAGACAAGCAACAAAGCAAGCAACAAGGAATTAATTATGAGAGTTTTAATGTTCGGTTGGGAATTCCCGCCCCATATCGCGGGCGGATTGGGAACGGCCTGCTACGGGATGACCCGCGGTTTGGCCCGCAATGGCGTCGATGTTTCGTTCGTCGTGCCTCACGCCTACGGAGACGAAGATCAGCGTTTCATCCATATCGTCAATGCCAGCGACGTCGACGCACTCTACGGAGCGACGGGCAGCGATGCCGACGACATTCTGGCGAAAATGTCGTTCATCCACATCGACTCGAACATGGTTCCTTACATCTCGCCCGAGGAGTACGAGGAATACCACAAACAATACGTCGAATCGGGCCGGACGGAATGGTCGACGACCGACGCATGGAAACAGCGTTATACGTTCTCGGGCAAGTACGGCGCGAATCTGATGGAGGAGGTCGCCCGTTACGCTGTGGTGGCCGCGCAAGTGGCCAAAGAACTGGAGGGTCAGTTTGACGTCATCCACGCCCACGACTGGCTCACCTACTACGCAGGAATAGCCGCTAAACGTGTCTCTGGAAAACCGTTGGTCGTGCACATGCACGCCACGGAATACGACCGCAGCGGCGAGAACATCAACACGCAGACCTACGCCATCGAGCGGGCGGGTATGATGGCCGCCGATCGAGTGATGGCCGTGTCGAATCTGACGCGCAACATCGTCATCAACCGCTACGGCATTCCGGCCGAAAAAGTCGTGACGGTGCATAACGCCGTGCGCTTCGCCGAGAACAGTTCGGAAGCGCCCGAACGCGGCGTAAAAGACAAGATCGTCACCTTCTTAGGCCGCATCACCTATCAGAAAGGCCCCGACTACTTCGTCGAGGCGGCCGCCAAAGTGCTCAAACGGCTGCCCAACGTACGATTTGTCATGGCAGGTTCTGGCGACATGATGAACCACATCATCCGCCGCGTGGCACGGTTGGGCATTGCCGACCGGTTCCACTTCACGGGCTTCCTGCGCGGCGAGGACGTGCACAAGATGTTCCAACTGTCGGACGTCTACGTGATGCCGTCGGTTTCTGAGCCGTTCGGCATCTCTCCGCTCGAAGCGATGCGGTCGAACGTGCCGGTCATCATCTCGAAGCAGAGCGGCGTCGCCGAGGTGCTCGACTACGCCGTCAAGGTCGACTATTGGGATGTCGACGCGTTGGCCGATGCCATCTACGGACTGGTCAAATATCCGGCGCTGTCGAACATGTTCGCCTCGAAAGGGCTCGAAGAGGTGACGAACCTCAAGTGGAACGATGCGGCGGCCAAAATCAAGGCTGTCTACGAAGAGGTTATCGAAGAGAATAAAAAACAATAAAACATACGAATCCTATGAAAACCGTCTGCCTCTATTTTCAGGTACATCAGCCGTGGCGACTGAAAAAATACCGTTTTTTCAACATGGGCAAGGACCACTACTATCTGGACGATCTGTTGAACCGTTCGGTCATGCAGAAGGTCGCCCGTCAGTGTTATCTGCCGATGAACGCGCTGTTGTTGAAGCTCATCAAGGAGAACAAGGGCAAATTCCGTTGTTCGTTCTCCATCACGGGCATCGCCGTCGAGCAGTTCAAGGCTTATGCGCCCGAGGTGTTGGATTCATTCCGCGAACTGGCCGCCACGGGCTGTGTGGAGTTCTTGGCCGAAACCTATTCTCACTCGTTGGCCGCATTGGCTTCGCCGGAGGATTTCGCCGAACAGGTGAAACTGCACACGAAGATGCTGAAAGAGGAATTCGGCGTGAAACCCACCGCATTCCGCAACACGGAGTTGATCTACTCGGACGAAATCGGCAAGGCCGTCGCCGACATGGGATTCAAGACGATGCTGGCCGAGGGTGCCCGTCACGTGCTGGGTTGGAAATCGCCCAACTTCGTCTATGCCAATGCCATCAATCAGAAATTGCGGTTGTTGCTGCGCAACTACAAATTGTCGGACGACATCGCATTCCGGTTCTCGAACAAGGGTTGGGATCAATGGCCGTTGACGGCGGACAAATATGCATCGTGGCTCACTTCGGACGAAACCCCGGGCGACGTCATCAACCTGTTCATGGACTACGAGACTTTCGGTGAGCACCAGAACGCCGACACGGGTATTTTCGACTTCATGAAGCAGCTGCCGGCGGCATTTCTGGCAAAAAAACATCAACTGGAATTCGCGACCGTCACCGAAACGGCAAGCAAATACCAACCGGTAGCCGTGTTGCATTGTCCGCACGTGATGTCGTGGGCCGACGAGGAGCGCGACGTGACGGCATGGCTGGGCAACGAACTGCAAAACGAAGCTTTTTCGAAGCTTTATGCTCAGAAAGACAAGGTATTCGCGCTCGACAATCCCGATTTCTACAACGTATGGAGTTTCCTCCAGACCTCCGACCATTTCTACTACATGGCGACGAAGTGGTTATCGGACGGCGACGTGCACTCCTACTTCAATCCCTACGATTCGGCCTACGATGCGTTCGTCAACTACATGAACGTCCTGTCGGACTTCATCATCGAGTTGGACGCGGCATTGGCGGCTCAGAAAAAGAAAGTGGCGGTACATTAGCCGTTTGGAACACGCGTTATCGGACGACATGGAAGCGATTCGGTTGGACAAGTATCTATGGGCAGTGCGAGTTTTCAAGACACGCAGCGATGCCGCCGAAGCCATCCGGACCAACAAGGTCTCGGTCAACGGAGCTTGGGCCAAGCCATCGCGCGAAGTGAAAACCGGCGATGAAATCGCCGTGCGCAAGCAGCAGATCACCTATACCTACAAGGTGCTCGACCTTGTATCGAGCCGCCAGCCGGCGAAAAACGTACCGGCCTACTGTCTCGACATCACGCCGCAAGAGGAACGAGACAAGTTGAACGTTCCGCGCGAGACGATTTTCGTCTTTCGGGAGCGCGGTACGGGCCGTCCGACGAAAAAGGAACGACGTGATCTGGACGACTTGATGGAGGGCATCTGCTACGACGACGACAACTGAACAGAAAAAGATAAACCGATGAAACCTACCTTATTCGTATTGGCTGCCGGCATGGGTTCTCGCTACGGCGGTTTGAAACAGTTGGACGGCCTCGGCCCCAACGGCGAAACCATCATGGACTATTCGATCTTCGACGCTATCCGCGCCGGATTCGGCAAAGTCGTGTTCGTGATCCGCAAGGATTTCGAGCAGGATTTCCGTGAGAAAGTGCTCTCGAAATACGAAAACCATATTCCGGTCGAAGTGGTCTTCCAGTCAACCGCCGACCTGCCCGCAGGGTTCACCTGTCCCCCTGACCGCACCAAACCGTGGGGCACGAACCACGCCGTATTGATGGGCAAAGAGGTCATCCGTGAACCGTTCGCCGTCATCAACGCCGACGACTTCTACGGTCGCGATGGATTCCGTGTGTTGGGCGAATGGTTGTCGAAAGCCGACGGAACCGGCAAATACTGCATGGTCGGTTATCGGGTGGGCAATACGTTGTCGGAAAGCGGCACCGTGGCCCGCGGCATCTGTCAGACCGATGCGAACGGGTATCTGACGGGTGTCGTCGAACGTACGGACATCGCCCGCGTCGACGGCCGAATCACTTTCACGGGCGACGACGGACAACCGGCCCATACGGCCGACACGACTCCCGTATCGATGAACATGTGGGGATTCACGCCCGACTATTTCACCTACTCGGAGGAGCATTTCAAACAATTCCTGAAAGAAAACATCGACAAGCCGAAAGCGGAATTCTTCATTCCGTTAGTCGTCAACGATTTGATCGTCAGCGGCAAGGCGACGGTCGAGGTGCTCGACACGACAGCCAAATGGTTCGGCGTGACCTATGCAGCCGACCGACAGGGCGTAGTCGACAAAATCAAAGCATTGATTGCCGCCGGCGAATATCCCGAGAAGCTCTGGTAACTAACCGGCGTCCTTTGGACAGCAAGAGGGCCGCACAATGCGGCCCTCTCTTTTTCGGCCGCCCGCATTCCCGCACGCGGCCTCATATGTCTCAACAACGGAGGCTATTCCTTGCCCACAACGGCTTCGAGTTCCTCGACCGTAATTGGTATCTTCCGGTCACCGATGATGCGGCAGCCGTTCTCCGTCACAAGCAAATCATCTTCGATACGAATGCCGCCGAAATCGCGATAGGCATCCAACGCATTGTAATCGACGATGCCCTTGTAGAGCCCCTCGGCGCGGCATTTGTCGATGAGCGCCGGTATGAAATAGATGCCCGGCTCGTCCGACATCACCGTACCCGGTTCGATGCGCCATGCTGCCCGATAGACGCAGGTCGCCGATTTCGCAGCCCGTTCGGCAATCGACGCGAAATCGAACGAGCGTTCGCCCATCGCTTCACAATCATGCACGTCCAGTCCGATACCGTGGCCCAGTCCGTGGGGCATAAAAAGGGTCATCGCCCCCGCCGCAACGGCATCCTGCGCCGATCCTTTCAGCAGTCCGAGCCCGATGAGCCCCTCGGCCAGTACCATGTAGGCCGCATTATGCACTTCAGTGTACATCATGTGCGGGTGAACGATAGCGGCCACACGGTCATGGGCCGCCAACACGATGTTGTACACATCCTTTTGTTTCTCCGTAAACCGCCCGCTCACTGGATAGGTACGCGTATGGTCCGACACGTAATTGCTCAGCGCCTCGCCGCCCGCATCGCACAGGAGCAGCCGGCCCGATTCCAACACTCCGTCGGCATTCAGATTGTGAAGCGTCTCACCGTGCTGCGATACGATCGACGGGAACGACACGCCCAGCCCACGTGATTTGGCAACGCCCTCGATGACACCGGCGATTTCCCGTTCAACGACACCCGGGCAGCACATCCGCATGGCCGTTGTGTGCATCTCGTAACCGATTCGGAACGCCCGTTCGAGTTCCTCGACTTCCTCGGCGCTCTTCCGTTCGCGCATCTCGGCCACAGCGAACATCAGGTCAACCGACTTGTATTCATGCAGGGCCGCCGGATGGATACCCAGCAATTCCGAAAGTTGCAGTTTGGTTTCGCCGCGGTAAGGGGGCAGATAGTGGATGCGGCGGCCTTGCGCAATGGCCTTGCGCAGCCGGGCTTCGAGCGCCGCCATCGGGAACGTCGCCGTGATGCCGACCTCGGCACCCAAATCATGAAGCGTGGGTTGCGACCCCGTCCAGATGATATCCTCGACGGTGAAATCGTCTCCGTACAACACTTCCTCACCCGAATCGATATCGACGATGCCGACCAGCGACGGCACATTCAACCCGAAATAGTAAAGGAACGTCGAATCCTGCCGGAAATAGTAGGCGTTGTTCAGATAGTTGTTGGGGGCCGGCAGGTTGCCCGGCAGCAGGACGATGCCCGAATCGATTTTCGTGCACAGCACCTTGCGGCGTGCGGCATAGGTTTCAGCAGCGAACATAAGCGAAATGTATTTTAAGACCACAGGGGTCTACAAACGTTTGCGGAACCGAAACGATTCGGATTTCCGCCGGAGCACACCCCTTGCAGAAGCAAAGATAGCTATTTTCAACGAATTTCCTCATGAAAAAGAGGAGCACCGCAACGAGTACCCCTCCGTTTCATAAAACCGACGTTTCCTGCGAACGCGTCACTTCTTGTTGAACAGGTTCATCGTCCGCGCAAGGCCGATGGTCGCGAACGAAAGCACGGCATCGCCGAAAACTTTCAGCCGTTCGGGCAGCGCCTCCCGCTCCTCGGCCGTCCACTCGCCCAAGACATAATCAATCTGATGGCCGCGCGAAAAGTCGCCCCCGACACCGAACCGCATCCGTGCGAACTCCTCGGTACCGAGCAACTCGGCGATATTCTTCAAACCGTTGTGCCCTCCGGCGCTTCCTTTGGCCCGCATCCGCAACGTCCCGAACGGCAATGCGATGTCATCCGAAATGACGAGCAGATTCTCGGGCGCGATACGCTCGGCCTCCATCCAATACCGCACAGCCTTGCCCGAAAGGTTCATATAGGTCGACGGTTTTATTAATATAAGGGTGTGTCCCTTATGGCGCAAAGTAGCAACAGCCCCGTAACGCCCCGTCGTAAAAAAAGTATCGGACGCTCCGGCGAGAGCATCCAACACTTTGAAACCGATGTTGTGACGGGTTTCGGCGTATTCGGCACCGATGTTGCCCAATCCAACAATGAGATATTTCATTCGTTCTCAGGCTTTATTTGGCCTCGGCAGCAGCGTTGCCGCGCGAAGCACGGGTCACACGCACAGCGCACACGGCCGTCGTTGCCGGAGTGACGAACTTCAGGTTATCGAACTTCAGGTCACCGACGAAAATGGTCTTGCCGACACCGAGCGGCGTCACGTCTACGACGATCTCATCGGGCAGGTTCTCGACCAAAGCGCTGACGATCAATTTACGGGCCGACAGTACAAGTTTACCGCCGACTTTCACGCCCTCGGCGTTACCGCTCAAACGCACCGGAATGGCAATAGCCACGGGTTTACCGGCAGCGATGCGATAGAAATCGATATGCAGAATCTGTTCGCGTACGGGGTGATACTGCACCTCACGCAATACGGCGAGTTCTTTTTTGCCATCGAAATCGATCTCCACGATGTAGGAACTCGGGGTGTAGATCAACGGTTTTACCTCACGGGGGTCGATCGAGAAGCTGACCGACTCACCGTTGCCGCACAACACACAAGGTACAAAACCTTCGCGACGTACGCTCTTGGCTGCCTTCTTGCCGAAATCTTCGCGCTTCAGGGCTTTTACAGAAACGGTTTTCATAAATTTAATTTTTAATTAAAAATCCACCGGCGGTTCTCAGCACAAGATCGTTTCTCGGGTCTTGCGCCCCACTTCCGCCTGTTTTCGGGCCCAAAGATAGACAAAAAAGCGGCAATATGCAAACGGGGTTGCTTCTGCACTCGACTTTTCGTATCTTTGACTTCGCGAAGATACGCTCGCTCGACAAAACGCAAACAAGTTTGCGTTTTGTCCTCGCTTATTCGTATCTTTGTATTTCAGTATCCTATACAGAACTCGGAGCTATGAATCTTCAACCTACGCAAATCGATGCCCTGCACGAGCTGCTCGCCCGTCCGCAGCAACGCATCGTCATCGTATCGCACACCAATCCCGACGGCGATGCCATCGGTTCGTCGCTCACTTGGGCCGCCATGTTGCGGACGCTGGGCCACACCGTCACCTGCATCGTCCCGAACAAATACCCCTACTTCCTCGACTGGATGCGGGGTATCGACGAGGTTGTCATCTTCCGCACCGACGAGACGGGCCGTGCCGCCCATGCCATCGCTGAAGCCGATCAGATTCATTGCCTCGACTTCAACACGCTGTCGCGATTGGAGAATCTGAGCGAAACGATCGCCTCCAATACCACAGCCCGACGAGTGCTCATCGACCATCACCTCGCTCCGGGACCGGAATTCGACCTGCAACTTTCATTTCCAGACAGTTGCAGCACCTGTTTCGTCGTTTATTCGCTTATAGAGGCGCTGTGGGGGACACAGGCCATCACCGAAGAGATGGCCGAATTGCTCTATGTGGGCATCATGACCGATACGGGCAACTTCGCCTATTCATTTCTCACGCCCGAGCTGTTCCGCGCCGTGGCCGTGCTGATCGAACGCGGCATCCGCATCCCCGAGATCCACAACAGCGTCTACAACTCCTACACCGAGGGCCGCGCCCGTTTGTTCGGATACGTCATCAATCGCAAGATGGAGACTATCGAGGGAGGCAAGGCGGCCTATATGTCGTTGATGGAGCACGAGATGCGGCGCTTCCATTTCCAGCAGGGCGACAGCGAGGGATTCGTCAACTACCCGCTGACCATCAAAAAGATGAAGATGTCGGCCATGTTCTCGGCACATCACAAATTCATTCGCGTATCGTTGCGGTCGCGGGCCGACGTCGATGTCAATCTCTTCGCCCGCAAGTACTTCAACGGCGGCGGTCACAAGAATGCGGCCGGCGGCAAATCGTTCGTATCGATGGAGGAGACCATCCAACACTACATCCGTTCCGTCCGCGAGTTCGCCGCCGACGGTTTTTTATAAAAGGCTGCGCATAGTGCTTATGACCGTGGGTAACATGTGAACCGCTTTTATCTGTGGGTTTGGAGCGTCGCCGACTGTCAGCAGCACCGAAATGCGCTACCGCATAGGGAAGTCCGTTCAAAAAGGCTGCAGGTTTTAATAAAAATTGATTATATTTGTATAGTAAACCGCCGCAAACGAAAACAAATTATAATTACAACAACCCCTATCAAAACCATCCGTAACGAACCAACCTAATATTCATAAAACTTCACAAATTATGCAAGTCGAAAAATTGATGGCCGACTTGGAACGTCGGCACCCGGGCGAGAGCGAATACCTCCAAGCCGTGCGCGAGGTCTTGATGACTGTCGAGGAGGCCTACAACCGCCACCCCGAATTCGAAGCCAACCGCATCGCGGAACGCATCGTTGAACCCGACCGCAGTTTCACATTCAAGGTCGTTTGGGTCGACGACCGCGGCGAAGTGCAGGTGAATACCGGCTACCGCGTCCAGTTCAACAACGCCATCGGCCCTTATAAAGGCGGTCTGCGTTTCCACCCCTCGGTGAATCCCTCGATTCTGAAATTCCTCGGCTTCGAGCAGATTTTCAAGAATGCGCTTACGACGCTTCCGATGGGCGGTGCGAAAGGCGGTTCGGACTTCAACCCCAAAGGCAAATCCGACCGCGAGGTGATGCGCTTCTGCCAAGCCTTCATGACCGAACTGTGGCGCCACATCGGCCCCGAGACCGACGTTCCGGCGGGCGACATCGGTGTCGGCGGTCGCGAAATCGGCTACCTCTACGGCATGTACCGCAAACTGGCCCGCGAGAATACGGGCGTGCTGACCGGCAAGGGCATGACCTACGGAGGTTCGTTGATTCGTCCCGAGGCCACGGGCTTCGGCGCCGTTTACTTCCTGCGTCAGATGCTCGAAACGGCCGGCATGGACATCAAAGGCAAGACCATCGCTATCTCAGGCTTTGGCAACGTCGCTTGGGGTGCCGCGACCAAAGCGACCGAGTTAGGTGCCAAAGTCGTGACCATTTCGGGCCCCGACGGCTACATCTACGATGCCGAAGGTCTCAACGCCGAGAAAATCGCCTATATGTTGGAACTCCGCGCTTCGAACAACGACGTCGTGGCGCCTTACGCCGACAAGTTCCCGGGTTCGAAGTTCATCGCAGGCAAGAAACCGTGGGAGGTCAAGGTCGACATCGCCATGCCGTGCGCCACGCAGAACGAGTTGAGCGGCGAGGACGCCAAACAGCTCTTGGCCAACGGCGTACAGCTCGTCGCCGAGGTCTCGAACATGGGCTGCCGTCCGGAAGCCATTGACGCGTTCATCGCTGCAAAGATTCCCTACGGCCCGGGCAAGGCGGTCAACGCCGGCGGTGTGGCTACGTCGGGTCTTGAAATGACGCAGAACGCCCAGAAACTCAACTGGACGGCCGAGGAAGTCGACGCAAAACTGCACCAAATCATGTCGTCGATTCACAGCGCATGTCTGGAATACGGCACCGAACCGGGTGGCTACATCAACTACATGAAGGGCGCCAACATCGCCGGATTCATGAAAGTGGCCAAATCGATGGTCGAGCAGGGCATCCTGTAATCTTTCGACCGGAATGCCAAGCGGGCCCGACCTCAAAGTCGGGCCCGCTTCTTTCACACGTCGCAGCATCGGCAACAAAACGCGTGCGAACCATGCAACGGCCCTGCGGCTCGCCGACCTGACCAGCTCGTATGCCGGCACGTTCGACTCGATGAACGAACTGAAATTCACTGTAGCGAAAAAATAACGATCCGCCATCCGTCACTGCAAGGGAAGTGCCCTGTGCGGAGCACTTCCCTTGCATTTCGCCGCATTACTTTCCGCCGAGAGGGCCGGACGAACCGACTGTCCCGACGAGGCATTCCGAATCTTCGTGCAGCGCACGCGAAAGATCGCGGAAAAAATCATGATCGAGAATCCGGCAGAGGCGTTTCAGCGTCTCGGTGTCGATGCTCTCGCGCTGGAACAGCCGATAGACATTCGACCGATCGCACGCCAGTCGCCGCGAAAGCCAACCGATACTGTGTCCCTGCCGGTCGAATTCCTCCTTAATCAAAAGACCGATTTTTTTCTCCATAGTCGTTTCTGTCATACATATACCCTTTCGAGGGCTGAGCAACAAAAGGCGCAGACAATTCACCGAATCCACTGAAGAGGTCTTGGCGTACCCGTGAGAAAGATTGTGCGAATGTGCCCACGCCGAAACGACGATGGGCATCAACCTTGCCACTTTTCTCTACATTCCAAAAACCGCCAAGTTTCTCCAGTAAGAAAGTAAAGCCGATGCGCTTTTATACTCGTATGTTCGCGACCCTTTCGGAGCCGCTCTGTATCAAATCGCCCGCATTCCAGCCAACGGGCACCAGCGTCTATTTTTTCATTAGTTCATCGAAGATGTGTTCTTCGTCATAGCCGCACAAGGCTTGCAGTTGGGCCGGTGTGCCATGCGAAACCCACGTATCGCCGATTCCCAACGACCGAACTTCCACAGCATGCCCCTTTCGGGAAAACCATGCCGTCACGGCTTCACCCACGCCGCCGCGCAGACAGCCGTCCTCGACCGTCACCACGCGCCGGAACCGGCGGCCCACATCGTCCAACAGTTTCTCGTCGAGCGGTTTGACATAGCGCAAATCATAATGTGCCACATCGACACCCGCCGCCGCGGCCCGTTCCGCCGCCCGTGCACCCGCAGCAGCCGTCGTGCCGATCGTCAGCAGAGCCACGTCCTCCCCTTCGCGCAAGCACCGCCCGCGTCCGACAGGCAGCAATGCGAACGGTTCGTCGCGCCACGGAGCACCGACCCCGCACCCACGCGGATAACGCAGCATGAACGGATGCCCTGTTTGCAGGGCTGTATACATCAGATTACGCAATTCCCGTTCGTCCATCGGTGCCGCGATGACGAGTCCGGGAACGGCCCCGAAAGCCGCCATGTCGAATACGCCGTGGTGCGTCGCTCCATCCTCGCCGACCAGCCCGCCGCGGTCAAGACACAGCACGACCGGCAGATCCTGTATCGCAACATCGTGAATCACATTGTCGTAGGCCCGCTGCATGAACGACGAATAGATATTGCAGAATGGCCGCATGCCCGAGGCCGCCAATCCGGCCGAAAAAGTGACGGCATGTTCTTCGGCAATGCCGACATCGAAACAGCGTTCGGGCATTTCGCGCATCAGAATGTTCATCGAACATCCCGACGGCATGGCAGGAGTGATGCCGACGACCCGTTCGTCCATGCGCGCAAGATCGAGCAGCGTCTGGCCGAAGACATCCTGATAACGGGCTATATCACCTGTCGAGGCAATTCGTTCGCCCGTATCGGGATTGAAGCGACCCGGAGCATGCCATACCGACTGGTCGGTTTCGGCCGGACGGTAGCCCTTGCCCTTGACCGTCATGACATGCAGCAATTTGGGGCCCTCGATATCGCACATCGCCCGCAGCGTCCGCACAAGATCGGGCAGATTGTGACCGTCGACGGGGCCGAAATAACGGAAATTGAGACTTTCGAAAAGATTGGAATTGTTGAGCAACCCTAATTTGATACCGTTCCACATCCGGCGGCATAGGTGCAGCAGCCGCGGCGTATGCGACAACAAACCCCACACGCGCCGTTTGAAACGGTTGTAGTGCACCGACGTGGATATTTTGAGCAAGTAATTCTTCAGGGCGCCCGTCGCTTGGTCGATGGCCATGTTGTTGTCGTTGAGAATCACCAGCAGGTCGGTGTTTTTCGAGGCTCCGGCGTTGTTCAGGCCCTCGAATGCCAGTCCGCCCGTCATCGAACCATCGCCGATGACCGCCACGACCTTGTGTTTCTCGCCGCGCAGTTCAGCCGCCTTCGCCATACCGAACGCTGCCGAAATCGATACCGAAGCATGTCCGCCGCCGAACGCATCGTAAGGACTCTCGTCCATGCGCGGAAATCCGCTGATACCGCCCAGTTGGCGTTTCGTCCGAAAGGCTTCGCGGCGGCCCGTGATGATTTTGTGGGCATAGGTCTGATGACCTACGTCCCAGACAATGCGGTCATCGGGCGCATCGAAGACATAGTGCAACGCCGCAGCCAGTTCGACTGCGCCGAGGCTCGACGCCAGATGCCCCGGATGGACCGAACACTCCTCGATGATGTAGCGGCGCAGTTCGTCGCAATAGAGTGGGAGTTCGTCCAACGCGAGCTGTTTGAGGTCGCGGGGCGAATCGATGCGATCGAGATATTTGTAGCCGGAAGTCTCCATTGCAAAAGACAAAGATACGAATAAGCAAGGACAAAACGCAAACTTGGTCATGTTTTGTCGAGCGGGCGTATCTTCGACGAAGCCAAAGATAACGAATTTTTATTAACGCGACAGCATGTTTTGCAGTTCGGGAACACATCTGCGCTCCCGTCATCTGCTTGGATTTCTGCCGAAAAATACCTATCTTCGCACTATCCTAACCATCGACCGACGTATGAAATACCGACGCATTCTGTTGAAGTTGAGCGGCGAATCGCTGCAAGGAGCTCAGAAATACGGACTTTCGCCCGATGTCCTCCAGTCCTATGCCGAACAGATCCGCGATGCGGTGGCCGAGGGCGTGCAGATCGGCATCGTCATCGGCGGCGGCAACATTTTCCGCGGGATGACGGGAGCCAAAAAGGGCTTCGACCGCGTGAAAGGCGACCAGATGGGGATGCTCGCCACCATCATCAACTCGCTGGCGCTGCAGTCGGCGCTGGAAGACAACGGCGTACGAGCCAAAGTACTGACTTCCATCCGCATGGAGCCTATCGGCGAATACTATTCGAAAGCCCTGGCTTTGGAGTATCTGGAACAAGGATATGTGGTCATCATCGGCGGCGGAACGTCGAATCCCTACTTCACGACCGATTCGGCATCGGCGTTGCGGGGCATCGAAATCGAGGCCGACGTGCTGCTGAAAGGCACGCGTGTCGACGGCATCTACACGGCCGACCCCGAAAAAGACCCGACCGCCACGAAATTCGACGAAATTTCGTTCGAGGAAGTCCTCGAACGCCGCCTGAAAGTGATGGATCTGACGGCATTCACGCTCTGCCGCGAAAACCGGCTTCCGATCGTCGTCTTCGACATGGACACGCGCGGCAATCTGGCCAAGGTCTTGTCCGATGAAGCGCCGCACACAGGCACGTTAGTAAAAATGTAAAAACCGATACAAATATGGACACCACGACGATTCTCAACGATGCTTCCGCACGCATGCAGAAGGCCATCGACCACCTCGAAGAGGAACTGCTGAACATCCGCGCCGGCAAGGCGTCGACCAACGTGCTCAACGGCGTGATGGTCGATTACTTCGGTTCACAGGTTCCCGTATCGGGCGCTGCGAGCGTCACGGTACCCGACGCGCGCACGATTCTGATCCAGCCGTGGGATGCGAAGATGCTGCGCGTCATCGAAAAAGCCATCATCGATTCGAACATCGGTCTCACGCCGTCGAACAACGGCGAGAACATCCGGCTGACCATTCCGCCGCTGACCGAGGAGCGCCGCAAGGAGTTGGTCAAGCAGGTGCGCGCCGAGGCCGAAACGGCCCGCATCAGTCTGCGCAATGCCCGCCGCGATGCAGTCGAAGCGTTCAAGAAGGCACAGAAGGAGGGTATGCCCGAAGATGAATCGAAAGAGGGCGAAAACCGCACCCAAAAGCTGTTGGACAAATCCACCAAAGCGCTGGACGACGCGGTAGCCCGCAAGGAAAAGGAGATCATGACCGTCTAAATGCAACCGTCCGCAAACACCCTGCGTGAGCGTATCGAGACGCTCAAACGCGAAAAACGGGCTGTCATTCTGGCCCACTACTACACGTTGCCCGAGGTGCAGGAGATCGCCGACTTTCTGGGCGATTCGTTGGCATTGGCCGTCAAGGCGCAGTCCGTCAACGCCGACATCGTCCTCTTCGCCGGCGTGCATTTCATGGCCGAGACGGCCAAAGTGCTCTGCCCCGACAAAAAGGTATTGATACCCTGTCCTGAGGCGGGTTGTTCGCTCGCCGATTCGTGCGATGCCGCGGCGTTCGCCGCATTCAAGGCGCAATATCCCGATCACAAGGTCGTGTCGTACGTCAACACGACGGTGGGTGTCAAGGCGTTGACCGATATCTGCTGCACTTCGGCCAATGCACTCAAAGTCGTACAATCGATTCCAGCCGACCAGCCGTTGATTTTCGCGCCCGACCGCAACCTCGGCTCCTATATCCAGCGGCAGACCGGCCGGCAGAACATGGTGCTGTGGGACGGAGCCTGCCACGTTCACGAGGAGTTCTCGTTGGAAAAGTTGCTCGCGCTGAAACGCGAACATCCGCAGGCCAAAGTGCTCGTTCATCCCGAATGCCGCGCCTACATCGTCGAAGTGGCCGATTTCGTCGGTTCCACGGGGGCGATGCTCGCCTACTGCGGCACATGCGATGCACCGGAATTTATCGTCGTGACCGAATCGGGCATACTGGCCGAACTGCGCAGACGCTATCCGGACAAGACTTTCATTCCGGCTCCGCCCGACGATGAAACGTGCGGCTGCAACGACTGCAAATACATGAAAATGGTAACGCTCGAAAACATCTGCGCAGCACTCGAAAACGAAGCTCCCGCCGTCGAACTCGATGAGGAGGTGCGCCGCAAAGCCGAACGTTCGATCCGCAACATGATCGACATCCGCTGATACGGTGCAGTGCCGACAGTCCGAGCGATTCGACCGGACACCGCCCAATGATATACCGATTATGACCGTAATTCGCTTAACCAAAGAATTTTCGTTCGAGGCAGCCCATGCACTCGACGGTTACGACGGCCCGTGCCGTGAGATACACGGCCATTCCTACCGGCTGTTCGTCACGGTGAAAGGGACGCCGCTCACGACCGACAGCGACCCCAAAGCGGGCATGGTGATGGATTTCGGCGCGTTAAAACGCATCATTCACGAAGAAATCATCGCCCGTTACGACCACGCCTTGGTGCTCCAGCGTTCTGCCGGCACCGACGACCTGCGCGCCATGCTCGCACAGCAGTTCGACAACCTCGTCGAGGTCGATTACCGGCCTACGTGCGAGAACATGCTCGCCGACTTCGCCGACCGCATCCGCACCCGTCTGCCGCAAGGGATCTCGCTGCACGCCCTGCGGCTACACGAAACCGCCACCTCCTATGCCGAATGGTATGCGGAGGATAATTTTTGTTAGCGCGACAGAGTGCCGTCGAGCTTCGGACGGCCATCTGCGTTTCTTGTCGAGTTAAACTGATTTCTTATGAAAAAACTATTTCTGGTCGACGCCTATGCGTTGATTTTCAAATATTATTATGCTTTCATGGGGCGCCCCATGCGCAACCGTACGGGCATGAACACGTCGGTCGTCTTCGGGTTCGTCAAGTTCTTGCGCGACATCCTCAAACGCGAACGACCCGACTTGTTGGGTGTGGCGTTCGACCCCAAAGGAGGCAGTTTCCGGCGCACGATTTTTCCGGAGTACAAGGCCAACCGTGCGGAAACGCCCGAAGACATTCTGATTTCGGTGCCCTACGTCAAACGGGTGCTCGAAGCGATGTGCATCCCGATTCTGGAGGTCGAGGGTTACGAAGCCGACGACGTTATCGGCACCCTTTCGCAGAAAGGTGCGGCGGCAGGTTACGACGTATACATGGTCACGCCCGACAAGGACTACGGCCAACTGGTACGTGAACATTGCAAAATCTACAAGCAGCAGGGGCACGACGGCCGCATCGAAATCGTCGACTGCGACGCCATCCGCGAAAAATACGGTATCGACGACCCTGTACTGGTGCGCGATATCCTCGCCTTATGGGGCGATACGTCGGACAACATCCCGGGCGTGCCGGGCATCGGCGAGAAAAGCGCCTGCAAGTTGGTGCAGGAGTGGGGCACGGTGGAGAATATCCTCGCTAACGTCGGCAAAATCAAAGGCAAGCAGGGCGAGAAAATCGCCGAATGGGGCGACAAACTGCGATTGGCCAAGACCCTAACCACCATTTGTCTGGACGTCCCCATCGAATTCCGCGCCGAGGAACTCACCGTTTGCGAGCCGCACATCGACGCGTTGCGGGCCTTATTCGCCGAGTTGGATTTCAAGGCGTTCATGAACGACATCGCCAATCTGGCGCCGCCCGAGCCGGAATCCGACATTCCGCAGCAGGAGGCACAACGGCAGCTCGCCGAGATGGCCCGTGCGAAATCGGCCGCAGCCAAACGGGCGGCGCTCGCCGGACAAGGCAATCTGTTCGAGGCGTTCGGGTTCGGGGAATCCGCCGCAACACAACCCATCCCAGGTTCATCCGCCACAGGTCAGCCCACAGCCGACACATCCGGCCAACCGACCGCTGACATCGTATCCGAAGCATCGGCCGCCGAATCGTTCGACCTGCCGGAGATACCCGAATTCGACACGGCGCTCACCACGCCGCACACCTATACGCTGGTCGAAAATGTCGACCAGTTGCGCGCAGTCATCGCCGAAGTCGCCGTCTGCCCCGAATTCTGTTTCGACACCGAGACCACCGGACTGGACGTCTTCAACGACCGCATCGTCGGGTTATCGCTCGCCGTCCGGCCCCACGAAGCATGGTACGTGCCGTTCAGCGAAGCGAACACGGCTGCATACGCCGATATCATCCGTCCGTTGTTCGAGAACGAGGCGATCGCCAAAATCGGCCAAAATGTGAAGTTCGACCTCATGGTGCTGCGCCGCATCGGCGTCGAGGTGCGCGGTCTGAAATACGACACGATGATTCTCCACTACCTGCTCGATCCCGAGTCGCGCCACAATATGAATGCGCTGGCGGAGCGGTATCTGAACTACCGGCCCATCGAAATCGAGACGCTTATCGGCAAGGGGGCGAAACAACTGACGATGGATTTGGTCAACATCGAACGGGTCACGGAATACGCCGCCGAGGATGCCGACATCACGTTGCAACTCAAACACGCGCTGTGGCCGCAAGTGGAACAGATCGGCCTGCAGAAACTCTACTGCAAAATCGAAGAACCGATGATCGAGGTGTTGGCCGACATCGAAATGGCCGGCGTGCGCATCGACACTGCAGCGCTGGCCGAATACGCCGTCGAGCTCAACCGCAAACTGGCCGAATTGGAAGCCGAGGTGCGTGCCGAGGCAGGCGAACCGACGCTCAACATCAACTCTACGCGGCAGTTGGGCGAGGTGCTGTTCAGCAAGATGCGCATTGCCGAGAAGCCCAAGATGACCCGCACGAAGCAGTTCTGCACGGACGAGGAATACCTCCAGAGTTTCGCGCACAAGTACCGCATCGTCGACCGGATTTTGGAGTACCGCGGCGTGAAGAAATTGCTTTCGACCTACGTCGAAGCGCTGCCGCAGCTGGTCAATCGCACCACGGGCCGCATCCACACGTCGTTCAATCAAGCGGTAACGGCCACGGGACGTCTTTCGTCAACCAACCCCAACCTGCAAAACATCCCCGTCCGCGACGACCTCGGACGCCGCATCCGCGAAGCATTCATCCCGTCGGACGACGACCATCTGCTGCTTTCGGCCGATTACAGCCAAGTGGAGTTGCGGCTGATGGCACATCTGTCGGAGGACGAGTCGCTTATCGCCGCATTCGAACACGGCGAAGACATTCATGCGGCCACCGCAGCGCGGCTCTTCGGCAAATCACTCGATGAAGTGACGCACGAAGAACGCCGCCGCGCGAAAACGGCCAATTTCGGTATCATCTACGGGATTTCGGCATTCGGACTGAGCCAGCGACTGGAGATTCCGCGCAAGGAAGCCCGCGAAATCATCGACGGCTATTTCTCCTCCTACCCCAATGTCCACGCCTACATGGAGCGTGTCGCGGAACAGGCTCGTACGGACGGTTATGTAGCAACGATCTTCGGCCGCCGCCGCTATCTGAACGACATCAAGTCGCAGAACGCCGTAGCGCGCGGACTGGCCGAACGCAATGCCGTGAACGCCCCGATACAGGGCTCGGCCGCCGACATCATGAAAATTGCGATGATTGCCGTGCACCGACGGTTCGCCGCCGAGGGAATCCGCTCGCGGGTCATCCTGCAAGTGCACGACGAATTAGTCGTCGACATGCTCCGCAGCGAGCAGGAACAGGTCATCCGCATCGTCACCGAATCAATGGAACAGGCCGCTTCGCTACGTGTCCGGCTACTGGTCGACTACGGCATCGGAAAAAACTGGCTCGAAGCGCATTGATCGACACAACCAGCCCTATTTCAATCGGATAATCCGCGCACGGTCATCGGATTCGGGCAACGCTGCAGGCCGGAAGTCGGAATACCCCAGCGCAATGGCGCACAAAGGTTCACAGTTTTCGGGAATCGGCAGGAACGTACGCAGATAATCGGCCACCAGTTCACCGGACAGTTCGGCCTTGATACGCGGACGATATGCAATCTGCACCCAGCACGAAGCCAGTCCCTCGTCGACAGCCGTGAGTTGCAGTATCGTCGCGGCAATAGCGGCGTTGACCTCCCACAAATCGGTTTTCGTGGCATCGCCCAAGACGACGATAGCCAACGGCGCATGGGAGAGAAACGCCGCACCGCTGTCGCGCATCGCCGCCATACGGGCGATGACCTCGGGATCGTCGACCACCAAGAAATAGGACGAACGGCTGTTATGCGACGACGGCGCCGCGAGTGCTGCATCAAGCAGGCGTCCGACGACCTCCTCAGGCACGGGTCGATCGGAAAATTTACGGATACTGCGGCGCTGAGCCAAAAGTTTTTCAAATTCCATCTTCTTATTCGTACGATAAACGTTTTTCTATCAACAGTCGCCTCATCTCCCTGCCTTCAAGAGCAGACATCTGTACAACAGACCATTACGGTGCTGAAAAAACACATCTTCGCTCCCGTATGTTTCGACATCGGTGCAAAGTTACGACGAATCGGCGCAATATCCGCACCACGAATCCGACTTTTGTGCAAGTCGATGGAAACTCGGATGCTCAGATGAACTGCCGAATCGCAAAACATACTGTCCGTACTAATAAAAAATTCGTATCTTTGACTCTGCCTTAACTGCTTCGCCTCGGCGAAAAGTCAAGCGGACGGCAGGTGACAGATGAACTGCCGACGGCATAAAACATACTATCAAGCAAATAAAAACATTATGGAGCATACCGATGGCCGATTCACAATCGCATTGATCTATGACTTCGACGGGACGCTGGCCCCCGGCAACATGCAGGAATACGACTTCATCCCTGCCGTAGGCAAAAGCAACAAGGAGTTCTGGAGCGAAGCCAACACGCTCGCCGAACAACAGGACGCCGACATGGTGCTGACCTACATGGCGCTGATGATTCAGGCGGCCAAGTCGAAAAACCTCTCGCTGCGCCGCGAGGCGTTTCAGGAATCGGGCCGTCGCGTCGCTTTGTTCGCCGGTGTCCGCGAGTGGTTCGAGCGCATCAACCGTTACGGTGCCGAGCGCGGCATCCGGATTCTGCACTACATCAACTCGTCGGGACTGAAAGAGATCATCGAGGGCACCGAAATCGCCCACGAATTCCGCAAAATTTACGCCTGTTCGTTCCTTTACGACGTCGACGGCATCGCCTACTGGCCTGCCGTGGCGGTCAACTACACCAACAAGACCCAATTCATCTTCAAAATCAACAAGGGCGTCGAATCGGTCGCCGATGCCAAGTTGGTGAACCGCTACATTCCCGAAGACGAGCGTCCCGTACCGTTCCGCCACATGATTTACATCGGCGACGGTACGACCGACATTCCGTGCATGCGATTGGTCAAGAACTACGGCGGCCACTCCATCGCCGTCTACAACCCCGACCAAAAAGGCGGACATAAGGAATTGGCACCACTGATTCACGACAACCGCGTGAATCACGTATGCCCGGCCGATTACACCGCCAACGCGGAGTTGGACCGGCTCGTGAAAACCATCATCGACAAGATGGATGTCGACGACCAGCTGGAAAAAATGAAAGTAGTGAAATAACACGCAGACGATGACCGCTCACGTAAGAAAATTGCTCTTTGCGACGAACAATGCCCACAAACTTGCCGAGGTACAGGCTGTTTTGGGGCCGGATTTCGAACTGACGACCCCGCGCGACTGCGGCGTCACGGAGGAGATCCCCGAAACCTGCGACACGCTCGAAGGCAATGCCGCGCAAAAGGCACACTATCTGCACGATCGCATCGGAATGGATTGTTTCGCGGACGACACGGGATTGGAGGTCGCGGCACTGGGCGGCGCACCCGGGGTGCATTCGGCCCGATACGCTACGGAGGGCCACGATTTTGCCGCCAACAATCGCTTGCTGCTCCGTAACTTGGAAGGGGTAGCCGACCGCCGTGCCCGATTCCGCACGGTCATCGCATTGCTGCTCAACGGGCAGGAATATCGATTCGAAGGCATCGTCGAGGGGCACATCATCGACCACGAAATCGGTCATGAAGGATTCGGCTACGACCCGCTGTTCATCCCCGACGGATTCGATAAGACCTTTGCGCAGATGACGGCCGCCGAAAAAAATGCCGTTTCCCATCGCGGCCGCGCAGTCCGAAAACTCGCCGATTTTTTATTAAAGACTGCGTCCCTTTTATAAGGGCTTTCCTATGCGATTGAAAACTTAAATGCTTTCGACGGGTGTGATCGCTCCACAGTTTTTATGAAAAGACGCGCTACCCACGGTCAGCAGCACTATACACAACTTTGAATAAAAAAGCGGCTCGCCGAGCCGCACGGGCCGCAGCCTGCGGCAACGGAGTCCCGCCCCTTAATGCTCGGGGTTGCCGCACGGCTGGGGGGGGGTACGCCCCCAAAGAGCGTAACCTTTTCAGAGGTAACGACTAATAGCTCCGAGCAAAAAGCACGCGACGGTGCGAGGGCTTGCCCGAGAAGATACACGTACCCTCCTCGTCCGGCGCATCGACCGGAATACAGCGGATCGTAGCTTTCGTTGCATCCTTGATAGCCACCTCGGTCTCGACCGTACCGTCCCAATGGGCCGAAATGAATCCGCCCTTCTCATCCAGCACGCGCTGGAACTCCTCCCACGTATCGACCTTCGTAATCATCGAATCGCGGAACGAAAGCGCCTTGCGATAGATATTCTCTTGGATTTCGGTCATCAGTTGCTCCACGTAGTCGACCAGTCCCTCCTGCGAACGGGTCTCCTTTTCGAGCGTATCGCGGCGTACGAGTTCGATGGTGCCGTTCTCCAAGTCGCGCGGCCCCATCGCCAGACGCACCGGAACTCCTTTGAGCTCGTATTCCGAGAACTTGAATCCCGAACGCACATTGTCGCGGTCGTCGATTTTCACGCTGATGCCTTTCGCACGCAGCGCCTCGGCGATGGTCTCGAAACGCGCACGGATTTCGTCGAGCTGCTCCAGCCCCTTGTAAATCGGCACCATGACCACTTGAATCGGAGCCAGTTTCGGCGGTAGCACCAAACCGTTGTTATCCGAATGGGCCATAATGAGGGCACCCATCAATCGGGTTGAAACACCCCACGACGTCGCCCACACATATTCGAGTTTGCCCTCTTTATTGGCATACTGCACGTCGAACGCTTTGGCGAAGTTCTGCCCCAAGAAGTGCGACGTACCGCTTTGCAGCGCCTTGCCATCTTGCATCAGCGCTTCGATGGTCAGCGTATCCTCCGCACCGGCAAACCGTTCGTTAGGCGACTTGTGGCCCACGACAACTGGCAACGACATCCACTCCTCGGCGAAACGCTGATAGACATGCACCATCTTCGTAGCCTCCTCAATAGCCTCCTCACGCGTTGCATGGGCCGTATGGCCCTCCTGCCACAGGAACTCGGCCGTACGCAAAAAGAGCCGCGTACGCATCTCCCACCGCACGACGTTGGCCCACTGGTTGCACAAGATAGGCAGGTCGCGATAGGAATGAATCCAGTTCTTGTAGGTGCTCCAAATGATGGTCTCCGACGTCGGACGCACGATCAGTTCCTCTTCGAGTTTCGCATCGGGGTCGACGACGACACCGTTTCCATCGGGATCGTTTTTCAGACGGTAGTGGGTCACCACAGCGCACTCCTTGGCGAAACCCTCGACGTGGTCGGCCTCGCGCGAAAAGAAAGATTTCGGGATGAAGAGCGGGAAATAAGCATTCTGGTGCCCCGTCTCCTTGAACATTTTGTCCAGCGCATCGTGCATCTTTTCCCAAATGGCGTAGCCGTAGGGCTTGATGACCATACAACCGCGCACAGCCGAATTTTCGGCCAGTCCCGCCTTCACGACCAAATCGTTGTACCATTGCGAGTAGTTCTCGTCGGATTTGGTCAGATCTTTCAGTTCCTTTGCCATAATAGCGTATCTGTTTCTTGATTCGTTTCGCGTCGGCAAAGATACGAATAAGCGAGCGCAATGCCAAATCTATTTGCGCATGGCCGAGCGGGAGAATCTTCGGCGAAGCCAAAGATACAAAAAACAGTTCCGGCACCTTTCGGGCACCGGAATTGTTGGTTAGGTTAGTTAGGTTTGAGAGAGAGTGCGGGTAATCCCACGTTCTTTCTATAACAAAAGTAATCATTTTTTACGAAATTGCAAATATTCCGTACGATTTTCTTCTGTTTTTTCACAAAACCGGACTGACCTGTCGTCGATTTTTAATTATTTGCGGCCGGCTCACAGCGCCTCACGCAACAAATCCGCCTCGTTTTCTTCCTCGGGTTGCCGTTGCATCCGCGATCCGAGATGGGTGTTGCGATAGGCTGCCGGCGTCATGCGGAACTCCTTTTTGAAAAGTTTGATGAAATGCGACGTATTGGGGAAGGTGCATTCGTTGCCGATTTCGGAGATCGACTTCGAGGTCGAAATCAACAGCAGCCGCGAGTGCATCAACCGTTGTTTGATGTACCACCGGTGCGGCGGCATCTGGAAGTGCCGCTGGAACTCCTTCTTGAACGAGGTCAGCGAACGGTTGGTCTGCTTGGCCAAGTCTTCGACGCACACGTCGTCGAAAATATGGTCGTAGACGATCTGTTCGAAATTCTCTTTCGCCGCATCGGCATTGTTCAGCACCTTGCTCTTGAGGCAGCAATCCTCGTGCGACACGATCAGATAGATCAACTCGGTCATCTTGATATTTTCGGCCGTTTCGTCGTGGCGGAAATCTTCGTCGCGCAGGTAGTTGTTCGTATTGGCGAAAAAGTTGCGCAGGGCATTCCATCCGGGCATCGCGACATGCGCATGGCCGTTGCAGCGTTCGCACAGATGTTCGTTCGAGATATTCAGCCCGTAAGTGATATTCAGATGGAGCAGGATGCGTTGCAGGTCGGCCGGTGTGTAGTAGAACAGAATCTGCTCGAAAGGCTGGCCGCCGTCGGGAATATCCTCGACATAATGCCGCCCGACGCCGATATAGAATACATCGCCACGATTGAGAATCTGACGTTTATCGCCATTGTAGATGCACTTCGTACCGCGCAGAACATATCCGATGGCATAACGAGCAAGCGTTTGCGACTGGATTCCGTTGTGCGTCGTCTCGACATACTTCACGATCATCGGCTGTTGGGCAGCCGCCGAAGGTTTGATTGAACTTTTCATATTGTATCTCTATAATGAATTGATTTGAATCCTATTCGGATGCGATGCTTTCCTTTTTCGGCATCAAAAATACAATATATTATTTAATCTTACAATATAATATTGTATTTTAAGGTGCAAAAAAAAAGGAAAATGCCCGAATGGAGCATCTTCCAGACGTTTTTACTCAATGCCGGTCGGAGTTCTTACGATCTCAGAGCACCGGCAGATAAAGCACGACCATCGCGGCGGCCAGCACGGCCAGATAGAGCAACGTTGCGAAAGTCGAAAACATCCGCACAAAAAAGAACGGAAGCAGTATGGCCGACGGTACGGCCAGCAAAGCGGCATCGCCCGTCGTGGCGGCAGGGCCGCACAGCGTGGCTGCACAGAGCAGAAACACCCCTATTATATATATGTGTATATAGCGGGCCCGGGCGCCCACCGAATAGAAATGCCCGCTGATCGACCCGATACCGCAAAGATTCAGCCACAGGAAACCCACCACAACCCACAGCCACGGGGTCATACCCGACCGGAAAAGGGAGCAGACGATGCCTCCGAGAAATTCGTTCCAAACGGCGATGAGCGGTGCGACGAACATTCCGCCGAGACACCAGTTGACATAGCAAAGAACGAAAGGTGCCAGTAACAGTCCGGCCAGCGCAACCACGGTTTCGCGTTGGGTTCGGCGGAAGAGCAACACGCCGAACGGCAGCAACAGCAGTAACGGCAAAGCCACAGGGCGAATCAGCACTAACAGTCCGAGACAGAACGACGCCCGAAAAAGGATATCGAAACTGTAACCGTTGCGGAATGCCGCGCAAAACTGCTTCACACTGAAAGCAAGTAGAAAAGTAGCGAAAAAGAGCGTCAGCGAAAGGCCCCGACCGACCAGACAGCAGGCCAGCATACCGAACAGCGGTATGGAAAGACAACTGTTGACCCCATAGAGATTGGTCCGCACGGAGACACGACCGACGAAAATGCCAGTAAGGAGTGCTGCGAGCAGCGCCAGCCATCGGGCACAGCCGGGCCACGCATATCGGAACTGAAGCAGCAATTCCCCCGGCATGGAGAGCGCCACCCCCGAACCGACCATGTCCGAAACGTGCACGACCGTCTTTTCCGTCGAATTCTCGGCGGAAGGGACACCCCACAAGGCGATGACACAGACAAGCAGCAACGTCAGGAATGCCGGAACGAACGGTTGTCGGGCGACACGAAGTTTCATCGTTGGACAAAAATAGCGAAAAAAGCCGAATCGAAACCAAAAAAGCGTTAACTTTGTTCGTCATGTTGGAACTCCAGTATCAATACGACCTCCGCGAGGCAGGCTGCGACGAGGCCGGACGGGGTTGTCTGGCCGGGCCGGTCTTCGCTGCGGCGGTCATTCTTCCGCCCGACTTCCACGACGACCGGCTCAACGACTCGAAACAAATGACCGCCCGCAACCGCGATTCGTTGCGCGCATTGATCGAGCAGGAGGCCATTGCTTGGGCCGTCGAGGCGGTTCCGGCAGCCCGCATCGACGAAATCAACATCCTCAACGCTTCATTCGAAGGAATGTCCCTCGCCGCCGGACGATTGCATCCCAATCCGGAGTTTCTGGCCATCGACGGCAACCGTTTCCGGACACACCTCGATCTGCCCTATCGGTGTATCGTCAAGGGCGACGCGACCTATGCCGACATCGCCGCTGCCTCGGTGCTTGCCAAGACCCACCGCGACGAATACATGGAGCGTCTCGCCGAGGAATATCCGCAATACGGCTGGCAAACGAACAAGGGCTATCCGACCCGCGAGCACCGGCTGGCCATTCGCGAACACGGCATCACGCCCCACCACCGCCTGACATTCAACCACACCATTGGCCAGCTCGAACTGGAATTCTGACGGCATCGGAAAGTTTCACGGTCCGAATCAGCCGAAGAACCGATTATTTTTGCTATTTTTGCCGGAAAAGAAGATCCTGCGACCCGAATCGGCGACGAATTTATACGAAAAATCCGAATCGCCCGTTTGTTTTATGCCGCAAGCTAAGATAAAAATATAAAACATGCCTATTTCATTCGCTAAATACGAAGGAGCCGGCAACGACTTCGTGCTCATCGACAATCGGACGGGCAGCTTCGAGCCCACCCCGCAGGCGGTTGCCCGTCTGTGCGACCGTCATTTCGGCATCGGCGCCGACGGACTGATGACCCTCACCTGCAACGAGGCCGGAACCTGCATCATGCACTACTACAATGCCGACGGATCCGCCGGTGAGATGTGCGGCAACGGAGCCCGTTGTTTCGCCTTGTTCGTCCGTCATTTGGGATTGTGCGAAGAGACCTGCCGGTTCGAGGCGACCGACGGGCCCCATGAAGCCCAGCTCCGGAACGTGAAGGGTCCGACCGGCGAAATCGAGGTCGAGATGATTCCCGTCTCCGAAATCCGGCAGATCGGCGAAGGCTGGTACCTCAACACGGGTGTACCCCATTACGTGGAGTTCGTGGAGTATGTCAACGCCGTCGACGTATGCGGCCGCGGGCGGAAGATCCGGTACGATGCGGAACATTTTCCGCAGGGCACGAACGTCGATTTCGTCGAGATACGCGGCGACGGAAAGTTGAAAATCCGCACTTACGAACGTGGCGTAGAGAACGAAACGCTCGCCTGCGGCACAGGTGCCACGGCCGCGGCGCTCATCGCCAACTTCGCACGGCAGCAGGACATCCACAAATTCGACATCGACGTACACGGCGGCCGACTGAATGTCCGGTTCCACCGCGACGGCGCACAACAATACAACGGAATCTATCTGACGGGCCCGTCCCGACGCATTTTCAGCGGCACGATCGAATAACGCCCCACTGCCCATGACCGACAAATTCATCATGGCCGGAGAAACGGCCCTGCATATTTGCGACTCTCAGGTCGGCGAACGCTGCATCGTCCTGTTGCACGGCTACCTCGAATCGCTCTTGGTCTGGGACGACTTTATTAAAACCCTGTTTAGCAAGGCGGAAAAGTTGGAAAGAGGCACGGACACAGAGCCGGATGTACTTTCGGAGACCTCTCCGACCGACCGAACGCCGCATCCGCTCCGTATCATCACCCTCGACCTGCCCGGCCACGGCATCTCGGTCGTGAACGGCGAGATGCACACGATGGAATTTCTTGCCGACACCGTGGCCGACGGCTTGAGGGCACTCGGCGTCGAACATTGCACGGTCGTGGGGCATTCGATGGGCGGGTACGTTGCATTGGCCTTGTGCGAGCGCCATCCCGGATTGCTCGACGGACTGGTGCTGCTCAGTTCAACGCCCAACGCCGATACCCCCGAGAAGCAGGAAAACCGACGGCGCGAAATCGAACTGATCCGGTCGGGCCGCAAGGAATTGCTGGCACGGGTGGCCCCGGGGGCGGGATTCGCCGAGGAGAACCGCCGACGGATGCAGGATGCGATCGAAGACCTCACCGAGCAGGTCTACGTCACCGAGGACGAAGGCATCATTGCGCTGCTCAACGGAATGATCGCCCGCAAAGACCGCAACGAACTGCTCCGGAAGACATCGGTGCCTGTGCTTTTCATTTTGGGGCGCAAGGACGCTTACATTCCCGCGGAGGCCGCCGAACGAATGGTCGCCGAGCACCCCGAAGCGCAGGTCGTATGGCTGGAACATTCGGGACACATGGGATTTCTGGAAGAACCCGATGCCACAGCCGAAGCCCTGCTGTATTTCATGGAGGCCGCGGATACGCATCAAGCCGCCAAAACGGAATCGCCTACAGAATAAGAAAAACAACAAATTCGAGCACATCGGATATCCGGTTTGGCCCGAAATTTGCAAAAAGTCGATAAGAAACAGAAATTCAATCGAGAAAAGTTCGGAAACCGAAAGCGACAGAATAAGTTTCTTCATGCAATACCCCATCCGTTCAGGAACCGTTTCGTGAAGTCCCCGTTAGAGAATCTGACAATTTTCAAAGGCAAAGGGATAGCTCGCAAACAATCCTGTCAATAGAGCGACGCAAACGATATCGTATGGCGCGTGCCGCGTCTATTCGGTGATGGGGTATTGTTTTTTTCGGATTTTTTTGCTGAAAATTTTGCAGAAAAGGAATTTTGCCTTATATTTGCACTCCGAAACGACAACGATGTCGACTTCGAAGCCTGAATAGCTCAGTTGGTTAGAGCACATGACTGTTAATCATGGGGTCCTAGGTTCAAGTCCTTGTTCAGGCGCAGATGTGCGAGGGTTGCAGTTCGAGAAAGAGGAAGTTCTAATTTGGAATGCACACTCACTCGAAAAAGGGTTCTTACGATAACGGTGTTATCCGGACTTCGGGCCATAGAGAAAGGATAACAAAATAAAAAATCCGTAAAAAGATTTGGCGTTTATCGAAAAAGAGTTACCTTTGCAGTCCCGAGCCATTTTTAAAAGATCGGGAGCTTAGCTCAGCTGGTTCAGAGCGTCTGCCTTACAAGCAGAGGGTCGGGGGTTCGAATCCCTCAGCTCCCACGAAAAGCCACTCATTCGAGTGGCTTTTTCATTGGATACGGCACAATCTCTCCGTTCAAAATGCCGGAAAGGCACGGAACCGGCCCGCAAAAAGCGACCGTATATTTCATGAATTTGTCCGCAAATCATTTTTTATCTACCTTTGCGGCCATCAATCGGCTTTCGAAAAATACCACTGACACATTAATTATTTATTGTCAAACATTTATATTTTTTGCGCCATGAGATATTTCTATCCAAGTCTGATTTTTTCACTTCTTTTCGTGGCTTCCTGTTCCAAATCCAAACAACAGGTGACACCACAATATCCGGCCATCCGAATCGCACCCGAAATCGTTACCCGTACGACCGACACCAATTTCGAACAGAACGATGCCATCGGCGTGACGATACGCAAACAGAACGGATCCAAATATTTGGAAAACAAGTACTTTTCTTACGACGGTATCTCTTTTTCATCGATCGGCACCCAATGGTATCCCGAAGCGGAAGATGAATCGGACATCCTCGCCTACTATCCCTACACGGAGACGGGATGGCCCGCTACGTTCACGGTCAAGTCGGACCAACGTGGAACCGGGTATTCTTTCTCGGACTTTTTGGGCGCCAAGCGCAGCGGCGTCAAACCCGCCCTTTCGCCCGTGGACCTGACCTTCTATCACCTTCTTGCGAAAATCGACATTCATCCGGATGTTTCCGCAGGTTCGACGATCGAGCGAATCACCATCGGAGGCTTTATCCCGACGGCTGTGGTCAGCCTCGAAACTCAGAGTGCATCGGCCATGACCGGAGCAGCTGCGGCAGAAATCATCGCCCATGAAGTCACGGTCAACAAAGCCTACGACATCATCCTGCCGCCGCAAAAAGCCGTCATGCAAATTACGGTGGACACGAAAAACGGGCAGACAACCAAGCAGATTCCGGATGTGACGCTCCTTCAAGGCAAGCGTTACGAACTTCAGATGACGATAACAGACACCGGCGACATCACGCAGCTCGAACTTTCGGGACAGATTCGGGATTGGGGCAGCGGAGGCATCATCGAAATCGGCCCAATCGACAATGGAGTCATCGTCGAAGACCCCACGAATCCGGATACGGGCAACGAAGGCGGCGGTCTGGAATACGGAGGCGTGCGCTATGCAACACGCATCATCGGCGGCAAGGAATGGATGGCCGAAAATCTGCGTTACAAACCGGCCGGAACCATCGGCTACACCGATTTCTGGTACCCGCAGCACCGCGAAGACAAAGTGCCGGAACTCGGACTGCTTTACAGTTACGCCACGGCGATGGCCGGAGAGCCGGCGGTACTGAACGACGCCTCGACCATACGCGGTATTTGTCCGGAGGGTTGGCGACTGCCCATGATCGGCGAACTGATCGATCTGGCCAGTCTCGCGGGCAAGGATTTCTTCGACAAATCGGGATTCTTCTATACGGACTACGACGGCGACGGATACAACGATGTCCGCAACTACCTGCTGAGTTCGACCCATCCGAACGAAGAGCACGTGCAGTATCTTCGGATTCCGAACGTCGGAGATACCGAATCGCAGAACCTTCAGACCATGACGCTCCCGACCACGAACATCGCCTCTTCGGTTCGGTGCGTCAAAGAGTAATCCAGCCCATATCATAACGAAAAAGCCCCTCTGAAGAGGGGCTTTTTCGTTTCCAGACGGTCCCGTCGGCCTCACAGCCGAATCTGCAAATACTTGATTCGCTGTCTTCGCCACGTGTACACAACATGCAGCGTACCGTCACCCCCTTCGATAACGGAAGGATAGGAGTATTGGCTGACGGGACTATCTTCCAGCGTCATCGCATGCCGCCACGTCTTGCCATCATCGTCCGACACCGCCAAACTCAACGGCGTCCGCGGGCCTTTTCGCGTTCCCGCGAGGGTCTCAAAATCGTTGTACACCAACACGTGACGGCCATCGTGCAACGTTACGGCATCGATGCCCGACTGATTGTTCTCGACATCCGACAGCGTGAGCTTGCTCCACGTTTCGCCACGGTCATCGCTTACAGCCACTCCGAGTTTGGCGTTGCGCGTGCGGGAGAGCATCATCAGCCGTCCGTCGGAAAGCCGCAGAACGCTCGGTTGAATCGCATGGATCGCCTCGACCTTGCCCGCATCGGGCGCGTCGGATGCACGGTTCTGCGTCTGAACGCTCAGATCGCTCATCAGCGACGGAGTCTTGTGCCATGTCATCCCCCGATCGTCCGTCCATTCGAAATAGACGTTCCAGTGTCCGCCCTCGGTGCTGCACGGCAAAAGGATTCGACCATCGACCCAGACCGGTTTGTTCTTCGCCGGACCCAAAAAGCCGTCGGGCATCTCCTCGGGAGCGCTCCACGTCCGGCCTCCGTCGTGCGAACGGATCAGATAGCCTTTCCATCCGGCGACGTTGGGCCCCACTTTATAGAAAAGCCACAGTTCGCCGTCGGATTCGGGCACCGCGAACAACACAGGATTCCAACACGCATAACGCAGCGTATCGTTGACTATACCGTCCGCCACCCGTACCGGCTCTGTCCAACTGTCAGCGCCTTTCGGCTTGCGGCAAACCCAGATGCAGACATCCGGATTGCGTTCTTTGGTTCCACCGAAAAAGGCCGTCACCAAATCTCCGTCGGAGGTTTCGGCAATCGTTGCCGAATGACACTCCGGAAACGAAGTCTTTTCGTAAAGGAACTCCTCGCACAACAGCCCGTTCCGGTTTTTGCGAACAGCCGGATCGAGGGCAACCGTAAAACGGTAATTACCCGACGGCACCCGCCAAATCGTTGCGTTCGCCTCGCGACCGACCAACGTGACACCCCGTTCGCGTACGGCCCGTTCATCCGTCGTCGGCAGCACGACCAGCGCCGTTGTGTTGCAAGGGACGGTCACTTTCCAGTCAAGGTGCATCGGTGTTTTTTGCCAGCAACTGACAACCTCTCCGTAGGGCGTGACATGGCTTGCACGGACACCGCTCAACTGTTCGATCGAGAAATCGGGCCGCAACAGAATCTCCTTGTACCCGGGGCGGGCCGAATTGATGCCGCCCAAATCGCGGAAACACCACGCCAACAGGTCACCGAGCATCATGACATGGTTCGCACTGTTCATCGTTCGGGCGGCCGTATCGCCGTTCCACAGTTCCCAGATCGTCGTAGCACCTTTGTCGACCATGTAACCCCAGCTCGGATAGGTGCGGTTCGTCGCCAGCAGGCAAGCCACATCGCCTCGTCCCATATGCGAGAGGTGGCGCATCAGCCAATTGACTCCAATCACGCCGCATCCTATATGGCCGTTGTCGACTGTAATGATGCGGGCTATAAGATTCTTTTCGACCTCCTCGCGACAATCGTCGGGCACCATGCCGAACGCCAGCGGCAGCAGATTCGACGTCACGGTGTTGTTGCCGTAGAAAACACTGTCGGGATGGAGTATGTGCGGTTTCTTCACGGGCGACGTGCCGCGACGGACAGTCAGAAAACGGGCATTGAACCGTTCGCGTATCTGTTCGGCTTCGCGACCGAAAGTTTCGGCCTCGTCATCGAGCCCTTGCAGCCGCGCGAACTCGGCCAGCATCCGAGAAACCTTGTAATAGTAAGCCGTCGCAATGAGCGTTCCGTCCGTCCGGCGTTCGGGCTGCCGACTATGGATCAATTCGGGCGATTCGGGCGGCACGCACCAATCGCCGTATTTGTCGGCACTGATGACCCCGTCAGGCGTCGTGAAATTGTCACGGATGTGGTTCATCCAGCGTTTGATAGCCTCATAGTTGCGGCGCACGGGTTCCGTATCGCCGTACTGCCGCCACAGCATGTCGCACACTACGGGCAGCGTCGACGACCAGGTCATCTCACTCGTGTAGTAGTTGTAGAAAGCCGGACAAATATCGGGAATACATCCGTCTTCGCGCTGTGCCTCGCGCATGTCGTCCGCCCACTTGGCATAAAGGTTCGCATTGTCGAAGAGGAAACTTTCGCCCCACGCATTCATTGCATGATCACCCAGCCACGGCTGGCGTTCGTCGCGTTGCGGACAGTCGAGCGGTACACCCTTGTAGTTGCTGGCATAGCCCCACCAAGCATTGCGGCAGATAGCATTCAATGTTTCATCGGAACATTCGAAGCTACCGTTTCCCGCCATTTCGTCGTAAACGAATTCGGCTGTCAAGTCATCGGCTGTCAGATCTTCGTAGCCCGTGATTTCGACATAGCGGAATCCATGATACGAGAATCGTGCGGCCCACGAGGCACCGTTTTCGCGACCATTGCAGATATAGTAGTCCGTGCTGCGGCTGTGGCGCAGATTTTCCACATCCAGTTCGCGACCGCCGTCTTTCAGTAGTTCGGCATAGCGGATGCGGATCGTGTCGCCTTCGCGGTCGTGGCGCAGTCGGATACGGACCCAACCGGCCATATTCTGACCGAAATCGACGATGTGACGTCTGCCGAACCGTTCGACCCGAACCGCCGACAACCGTTTCATCACCCGCATGTTCGGGGCCCGATTGCCGCGCAGCGTGCCGTAGGGAATCGCCACCCGCTGAGGTTCGAGCCACGACGAATCGTCGTAACCGACACAAGTCCAATCGCCCAACTCCTTGCGTGCATCATAGATCTCGCCATCGTATTCGTTGTTGCTGCGAATCGGACCGTCGGCCGTCAGGCGCCAGCCCTTCTCCGTGGTGACGACCCGTTGCGTGCGTCCGTCGGCGTACTCAATGATGAGGTTCAGTCGCAGTTTCGGATAGCCGAACGTCGGTATCTTGTAGGGTTTGTAGTGTTGGCGCATCGTGTAGTAGCGGCCGTTGCCGAGCATCACGCCGAGGGCATGGGCACCGCCCGTCAAGCAGTCGGTCACATCGAACGAATTGTAGACAACCGTCCGACGATAGTCGCTCGGTGCCGGTGCAAGCACCTGTTCGCCGATACGGCGGCCATCCATATAGACTTCGTACAGGCCGAGGCCGCAGATGTGGAGCGTCGCCCGCCGCACCGGCACGTCGTCCGTCCGAAATTCAGTGCGCAGACAGCGTGCGCTGAGGCGGCTGTGCGAGTCTTCTACATCCCAAGGGAACGGGGCATCCCAGCCGATCCAGCGACCACCCCAGTGCGATTCGCCGAGCAGGCCCATACCCCATTCGGCTGCATCGCTCCATGCGCTTTCGCCGCGCGTCGTCCAAACTTTGACTTTCCAATAGCAGCGTGCGTTGCTACGGAGCCGCACGCCGTCATAGGACACCCAGACCGATTCGTCCGATTCGACCCGTCCCGAATCCCACAAATCACCCTCACCTGCAGCCAACGCTTCGGGCGACGAGGCAACCAATATACGATAGGCCCGTTGCATCACGGCTCGTTCATCCGATTCGATAACCCAACTCAACCGCGGATGCTGCGATTCGATATTGAGGGGACGTTCCATCCGTTCAGTACGCAGTCCGCCGACCCGCACCGCCGCCTGCACGCTTCCGGCCAGCAGCAAAAGCGCCGGCAAAATCCGAAATAATTTCATGACTTACGCCTCTTTTTTCAGAAAATCGGCCCGCATCGGGCTGAACATGTCGATCAGCATCCCTTCCTCCAAACAAATGCAGCCGTGGGGCGTGTCGGGGGTCTTGAAAAGGCAATCTCCCGCCGACACGACACGGGTTTCGTCACCGATCGTAAATTCGAATTTGCCTCGGGCCACGTAGGTGCATTGACTGTGATAGTGGTGGTGCGGAGCGCCGACGGCCCCCTTGTCGAACACCACCTTGACCGCCATCAGCTGGCCGTCGTAACCGAGTATCTGACGTCTGACACCGCCGCCGAGTTCTTCCCACGGCGTTTCTGATTCGAAAATAAATGCTTTGCTTCCAGTCCTTTCCATCACGTACAATCTGTTTTAAGGTTTATCACACAAATGTAACGATTTCATCGCAAATCTTTAATTTCCCATTCCGAAAAATGTTGCTTTCCGGTCGTTTTTTGCACAAAAAAAAACGTATATTTGTAACAAGTTCAATCCGCATCGACCGCACTCGTATGAAAAGAAAAATTTCTGCCTTTTGTACGGCCATTCTTCTGGTACTGACATTTCCGGTGACGTCTCAGACCTACCGCAATCCGATTTTCGGAGGCGACTACCCCGATCCGACCATCGTGCGCGACGGAGCAGACTACTACATGACCCATTCGGCTTTCGACTACCAGCCCGGGTTGACCGTTTTCCATTCACGCGATTTGGTGCACTGGGAACCGATCAGCTGCGCGCTCAACACCTACCTCGGTTCGATCTGGGCACCGGACATCTCCAAGCACGACGGCAAATACTACATCTATTTCACGGTCGCTCTGCCGAAAGGCCGCAAGAACTACGTCACATGGGCCGAATCTCCTTATGGCCCGTGGAGCGACCCGGTCGACTTGCACATCGCCAACATCGATCCATGCCACGCAGTCGGCGAGGACGGCACGCGCTGGCTGTTCCTCAGTAACGGCAAGCGGGCCCAGCTGACCGCCGACGGGCTGTCCATCGTCCCGGGTACCGAGAAGACGGTCTATGCCGGCTGGGAGTATCCCTCCGACTGGATTACGGAAGGTTTCTGCCTCGAAGGGCCCAAGCTGCGGCGAATCGGCGAATACTACTATTACCTCAACGCCGAGGGCGGCACAGCCGGACCTCCGACCAGCCACATGATTACCGTAGCCCGTTCGCGGTCGATCGACGGGCCGTGGGAAAACTCTCCCTACAATCCGCTGGTGCATACCTATTGCAATAGCGACCGCTGGTGGTCGAAAGGCCACGGCTCGCTCATCGACACGCCCGACGGACGTTGGGTGATCGTCTACCACTCCTACGAAAACGGATTCTACAACCTCGGACGGCAGACGCTGATGGAGCCGGTCGAAATGACCTCCGACGGTTGGTTCAAGACCTGCGACGACACCGACATCGCAGGTGAAATCGCGGCCCCTCTGCCGACCGACACGATGGCGGCCGACCGCTATGCCCACCTCGACGAGTTCCGGGTCGGACTGGAATGGAAATTCTACAAGAACTACGACCCGTCACGCGTCACGGTCGACAACCGCACGCTGACACTCCGCTCCACGGGCACCGATATGGTCACGTCGCCTCCGATGCTCTTCGTCGCGGGGCAGCACGCCTACGAAGTCGAAGCGCGCATCACGCTCGACGGCAATGTCACGGCAGGCATCGCGCTTTACTACAACGGCGGATTCTTCATGAGCACCGGATTCAACGCCGCACGCCGCATCCGGCACCGCATGGGGCAGGAACGCGGCACCGGTCACCACACACAACCGACCCAAACGATGTGGCTCCGCATCCGCAACGACCGTCACATCGTCACTGGCGAATACAGCTACGACGGCATCGAATGGAAGCGCGAAACGTGGGGCATGGACATCTCGGGTTATCACCACAACACGCTCTACGATTTTCAGAGCGTGCTGCCCGGGCTGTTCGTCTACGGCGACGGTGCGGCCTGCTTCGACTCGTTCCGATTCACCATCCTTTCCGAATAACCGACCGACATGATGAAACGTATCCTGATTTGCGGACTGTGGCTGACGCTGGCAGCAGCAGCCGGCCAGACGGCATCCGCCAGCCAGCCCGAGTCCGAACGACGCATCCTCGACGCCATGAAACGGGCCACACATTACATGATGGACGTGGCGAGTTACCGCGGCGGCTTCGTCTGGAGCTATCTGCCCGACCTTTCGCGTTCGTGGGGCGAACTGGAAGCCAAGCGCACGATGGCATGGATCCAACCGCCCGGAACCCCTTCGGTCGGACATCTGATGCTCGACGCCTATCACGCCACGGGCGACGAATACTATTACGAAGCTGCCGAGCGAATCGCCGCGGCTTTGATTTGGGGACAGCTGCCCTGCGGCGGCTGGAACTATCTGTTCGATTTCGCGGGCGAAAACTCGCTGAAAGAGTGGTATGCGACCGTCGGCCAAAGCGCATGGCGGTTGGAGGAGTTCCGACACTACTACGGCAATGCGACTTTCGACGACAGCGGCACGATGGAAGCGGCCAAATTCCTGCTGCGCATCTACGTCGAGAAGTACGACCCCACGTTCCGACCCGCGCTGGAAAAGGCCATCGGACTGGTCTTGGAGAGCCAGTACCCCGTAGGCGGATGGCCGCAACGCTATCCGCTGCGCTACGACCACCCGTTCGAGGGCAAACCCGACTACTCGTCGTTCATCACCCTCAACGACGATGTGATTCCCGAAAACATCGAGTTTCTGATTCAATGCTACCAAGCGCTCGGGATGCAGAACCTCAAAGAACCCATCCTGCGGGCGATGAATTGTGTCATCGTCCTGCAACAAGGGGCACCCTTTGCCGGCTGGAGCGACCAATACACGATCGAAGACCTGCAACCTGCCCATGCCCGTTCCTACGAACCGCGAGCCATCAATACATCCACCACTGTCCGCATCGTGCGTGCGCTGATGGATTATTACCGGTTGACCGGCGACACGAAATATCTTTCGGGGATTCCGGCGGCGCTCGATTTTCTCGAATCGATGCAGTTGCCCGACTCCGAGGTACAGCGGTGGGGTCGTCCGTCGCGCGACCCCGAGGCGATCTTAGTTCCGCGCTTCGTCGACCCCGACGACGGGCGTCCCCTCTACGTCCACCGCAAGGGTTCCAACGTGGTCAATGGCACCTATTACATCGATCAGGACATCACGCAGACCATCGGTCACTACAATTCGACAGCCTACATCAATGTCAAGGCCCTGCGCAGGGTTTACGACCAGATACGGGCTCTGCCGCGCGAGAAAGCTACGGCCAATTCACCGCTGGTCTCTACTACCGAGGTGCGGCTCGATCCCTACTACCACAAGCCGCGGCCGACCAACTCCGGCAACGCAAACCGGCAATCGACAATCGACGGACTGATCGGTTCGCTGACCGCCGAAGGGTACTGGTTATCGCCGATTCGTCAGATTTCGCATCGCTATCGGCCGATTCCGGCGATGGCGTCCAGCGAGGCGACCGAATATATGCAGACGATGGTGGGCGATGAATACGACACATCGCCCTACACGCCCGACGAACCGGTCATGGGCATCTCGACCCGTACGTTCATCGACAACATGACCTGTCTGATCGATGCGCTCCCGAAACGATAACAGTCCCATGCCACGGACAGCCCACAGCCGACCGTCGTTCCGAAACAGCGCGACAAAATTCATCCGGATTCTCGCCGGGGCATGGTTCATGGGCATGGCCTGCGCCTGCACAAGCCACAACGAAACGCTCCGCTCCGGGTTCATACCCGTCAGCGGCGGCGGTTCGCTCTACTACGAAGAGATGGGAAACGGCGAACCGCTGATTCTGTTGCACGGCCACTCACTCGACCGGCGGATGTGGGATGCCCAGTTCGCGTCGTTTGCCCGACACTACCGAACCGTGCGATTCGATTTCCGCGGCTACGGACGCTCATCGAAACAGTCCGAAACATTCCCGTTCACGCACCTCGGCGACCTGTTGACCCTGATGGATTCATTGCGCATCGAGCAGGCACACATCGTAGGTCTGTCGATGGGAGCGTTCGTCGCGGGCGACATGTTGGCCATGAACCCCGAACGGATGTTGTCGTGCGTCATGGCGAGCGGCGGCATCCGTTCCGTCAAAGGGCCGCACGAACCGATGGATTCGCTCGAATCGGCACAGCGCGACCGTGAAATCGCCCTACTGAAACGCAAAGGCGTCGAAAACATGAAGCGGGAATGGCTCGAAACGCTGGTTTCCGGCGGCGGAACACGTCGGGAAGAGATTCGCGAACCATTGCGACGCATGATCGACGCATGGGATGCGTGGCAGCCGCTGCACAAAGAGGTACGGTCGTTCTGGGCCCGCGAAGCATGGCAAAGATTGACAGAGCAGCGTCCGACTGTGCCGACGCTGCTCATCAAAGGCGAAACCGACTTGCGGGGCAAACCCTACAGTCCACGCGAGCAGAACTATCTGCCGCGTGCGCGAGCCGTCGTGCTTCCGGATTGCGGCCACATGGCCAACATGGAACAGCCCGAGGCATTCAATCGGCTGGTACTCGAATTTCTTGCCAATCCATAAACCGCGAACGGCCGCATCAGAGCGACTGTCGGTCAGGTGCGATGTAATCGGTCCGGCTGTCGGTCGCTATCAGCACCCGATCGTGACCGGGCCCCATTTCCCCATCGCCGCCGAAAACATGTACGCCGGTTGCGAACTCGCCGACATATTGCAACGAACCGTCCGTAGGCGAATACCACCAAACATTTTTCTTGTCTCCCGAAATCCGGCCGAGGTCGATGCGCATCGGACGATTCGTATGGGTATAGACCAGCAGATAATCATTGCCGCGCGTAGCGATGGCGCGATCGTAGCGAAACCCGTTTTCGCCGGCAATTACAGACTGGTCACCTACCCGTTCGAAATAGGGGAAAGTCAATACGAGGCGTTTCAGATACTGCATCTGTTTAAATCCGTCGTCCTGCAAGCCTTCCAACCACGATTTGCGTACACCGTAGGCACCGACCTTCCCGCCCGGGTGCATCTGCATGATCGAGCCGTGGCCGTAAGTATGGCCACAGGCTCCCGCAAAGACCGACCAATAGGCATAACGCCGCACATCGGAGGCCTTCCACCACGGTTCTTCAGGGTCGTGCAGCCCTTGCGGAATCCCTTCGTAGCTCGGTTCACCGTCCAGAATAGGTTTCGCGGGACGCATGCACAAGCCAGCCTCCACATAGCGCCAGTTATCCTCCGTCATCGAAGCTTCCGCACGATCATCGCCGTCACCGCGGATCTGGTCATACCGCCGGTGTCCGCTTTGGAACATGTTGAAATCGAGCCAATCGGCCTGATGGAACCATTCGACCGACGAGGTGCGTCCGTACGGATGGAACGTCATCAGGTGATGAGGGTCGATGCCGCGAATCGTGCGGGCAAGAGCCTCCCAAACCTCCGTTTTGATGTCGCCGCGAATATCGCCGCCGATCATCCAGACGATATTGGGTGCGTCCTTGTAGCGGTTCGCGAGGAACGTACCATAGGCTACCGCCTGCTTTTCGTTCATCTGTCCATGCTTCACCAGTCCTCCCCAAATGCAGTCCATGCCGATGTAGATACCCTCCTGCTCTGCTTTGCGAACGATGTAGTCCATGTGTTGCCAATAGCCGTCCGGCCCCTCGGCATCGATACGCGAAAAATCGAATCCGTCGGGCATCGAAAGTTTTCCATAGGCGTTTTGGGCCGGCACTCCGTTCACGGTCTGCACCTGCACGACGTTGTATCCGGTTTCGCGGCAGCGTTCAAGGAAGAAATCGGCCTCTTCGCGGGTCAGGCGTTCGGGCAGAAGCCAACCGGTATTGGCTAACCAGAAGAAAGGTTCACCGTTTTCGTGTCGGAGATAGCGGCCATCGGGCGAAACGGTCAGGCGGCCGTTATCCCACGGTTGCATCGCATCGGCTGATGCCGTTTGCCGCGAGTTGCAGGCTGCCAATAGCAGCAGCAACACAGCGAAAAATACGAAACGTTTCATATCGGAATTTTTCTTGCAAGATACAAAAAATCAGCGAAACTTCCGCCGTTTCGGGTAAAACCGGTGCACCGTTTTTTTCGGATTCCCGAACAACATAAGAGCGGGCCGATCCATATATGGATCGGCCCGCTTTCTTCGGAATAAAACCGTTATCGGTCTATTGGTTAGGCAGACCGTAACCGTTGGTCACTTTGCCGTTCGACTGCGAAATCGTTTCGAGCGGAATCGGCCAGTAAGGACGCGGCACATCCGTCGCGCTCTTCACACCGCTGACAACCATTTTGAGAACCTCAGCGATATCGGCAGCGAAATCAGCGCCCCATGCCACCTTGGTATAACCATCAGCCTCGAGTTGGGCAGCCGTTGCATCATCGAGTTTCTTGAACAGACCGCGAATAGCCGTATTGTGGGCATCGGTCTTGGGCTTGAGGCCTTTCTGCGTAAAGTCGTAGACACCGCGCCATGCGGGCCAGTGGGTCTCACTCATCGGATCGCCCGACTTAACAAGCATATCGGCCGCAGGAATTTCCACCTGCTTGGTGTAGATGTAAGCGGGGAACTCGAGACCGTTATCGAAGGTGTACGAACCGTTGGCTTCGATTGCATCGGCAATCTCCTGCAACTCGGCACGAGCTGCGACGATATCTTCCGAGAAGAAACCGCTGCGAATCATGAACCAGCGCACCTCAGCCTCGCCGAACAACTCGAAACGAGCCTCCTGTACGACAGCTTTTTTCAGCGCATCGCCCGAAAGACCGCTCAGATTATGGGCCGCATCGCCGAATGCACGCTCACGCAGCTGGTTGATTAGATCCAGTGCGTCGGCTTTGCCCAAGCCGGCTTTCGCCTCAGCCAGCATCAAGACAACCGTACCCATACGCATAACGGGCGAGTTGACACCGCTCTGACGTTGTTTCAGGGTAAACGGATCGGCCATCTGGCAATAATCCCATTTATTGAGTGTAATACCGCCGCCGTTGGCCGTATTCGCACCTAACTTGATCGGAATCAGTTTTTCATTGCCTTGTCCGTCGAGACCCGTCACGCAACCGCTGACATCGCGACGTTTGTCGGCCGGATCGAAACCGCCATAGTAGAAAACAGGCGTCATACGAACAGCTGCGAATACCTTCGTAGGATAACCGTTCGAACTACCGCCCGACGAAGCGCGGCCGAATCCATAGAGAATTTCGCTGTTGACAGCCTTGCCGTCAGAGGCCTGTCCCTGCAAATGGGCGATTTCGAAAATCGTCTCGGGGCTGACTTCCAAATCCATACCATACTGGAAGTGACGCTGGAACGGATTGTCCACACCGGCGCGGTCATCGGTCGTAATCAGATAGGCCGAACCTTTGCGTTCGTTCATCGTACGCGAGAGGTAATCCTCGGCGATGGCGAGATACTTCGCATAGTCGGTGCGGCGGGCATAGGCAATGCCATCGCTCGTGGCTTTGGTCTCGAACTGCACATCACCGTAAAGACCGGCGACATCGGTACGAATCGGCTGCCAACTGCCTGCATAGAGCGCGATTTTACCGATCAACGCATTGGCATAAGTGCGCGAAACACGCTCACCGGTGATGCCGCCCTGACCAAGGTCATACATAAGACCCTCGACTTTCTGCAAACGGGCAATCAGTTCATCGTAGATTTTGAAACGCGAAGTGAGTTCGTATTCCGTCACGGCGCGGTTTTCATAGCCGTAGGGAACATCGCCGAAGTGCTGCGTCAGTTCGAAGTAGGCATGAGCGATCAACGTAACGGCTTCACCGTAAAGCTGCGTCCAATCGGTGGTTGCCCCCGATGCGAGATCGGCTTGATATTCCGATTTGGAAGCGATGACATCGGCGAATTTCGAAGCATAGCTGACCGTCTTGTAGAGCGCATTGAAGCCGCCCGACTGCGAATTGACACCCAACATCGTCACCTCCTGCCGGCTGTTGTAGGCATTGGCCGAACCGGAGCCTTCGCAATAGATTTCCACATCCGAACCGAACGGATCGTTATAGCGATAGGTGCCGTACCAAGCACTCTGACGATAGTCGGCATAAGTCTTGGAGAGGATTTTGAATGCCTCCGACGGACTGGACGTTACGAAACCGTCATCGGTATTCGCCGGAGTCGAGGTCTCCAGATAGTCGCTGCACTGCACGAACAACAGGTTGCAGAGCGCGGCGAAAACGATTATAATTAGCTTTTTCATCTTGAATATCCTGTTATAGAGATTAGAAAGAAACGTTCAGTCCGACGACATAAGACCGCGGACGCGGATAGGCACCCCAGTCGAGACCCAGCGTAGGATAGACCTGCTTGTTCTGCGACGTGTTGGTGCTCACTTCGGGATCGAGACCCGAATAGCCCGTGATGGTGCATACGTTGTAGATACTTGCATAGACGCGCAGGTTGCTTACACCGAATTTCTTGGTAATCGTCTTCGGCAGCGTATAACCCAGCGTCAACGTATTCAGACGCAGGAACGAACCGCTCTCGATACCGAGCGACGAAACGATCGGCTCTTCGTTGTAAGCGTAAGGCAGCGACGCTGCAGTATTGGCCGCACGCAACGCATCGGGCGTAGTCAACTGCGTAATCTGATCGTTCGAAACGTCGAAAATCCGGAACTGGGTCTTCGTAATCGCCAGTTTGTTTTCGAATACAGCACCATCCTTGTTGTTGTAGAGCGAAGCCAGTTTATGGGCATTGTAGATTTTGTTGCCGTAACTCCAGTTGAAGTACGCACCGAAATCGATCCCCTTGAATGTCGCATTGAGGTTGAAACCGCCGGTGTGCTTCGGCGTCATGTCGCCGATGACGGTCAAATCGGCTTCGCCAGCCTTGCCGTCGCCGTCGATGTCCTTGAAGCGGGCCATACCCGGATAAGCCGTCTGACCTTTCGGACGGGCACCGCTGGGAATACCGTGCAACGTCTTCATAATCTGTCCCTCGGCGATATCGACAACACCGGGTTTCAACGTGTAGACACCGTTTTCGTAGGTAAAGTCATCCACCGTATAGAAGCCGTCGTAAACCCAACCGCGAACCAGACCGACCGGACTGTCCACTCGCAGGAGGTAGTCCTGCTGCGGATTGGTCATCGACGATCCCCATTGCGTACCGTAAAGACCCGAAACACTGTCGGAAAGTTTGTCTACATTGTTCTTGTTGAAGTTGATGTTGAAACCGGCGGAGATATTCCAGTTCCGGTTTTCGAAAATCACGCCCTGCAAAGCGATTTCGACACCCTTGTTCGAGGTCTGACCGACATTGGCATAGGTCTGCGTGAAACCGGTGATGCCCGGAATAGCCGTCACCATGAGCAGGTCTTTGGTGGTATTCCAATAAACGTCGACACTACCGGTCAGGCGGTTCTTCCAGAAACCGAAGTCGATACCGAGGTTGCGCGTGACGGTGGTCTCCCATTTCAGATCGGCATTGGGCATCGCACTCGACGAGAATTCATAACCCGGCTGGGTCGTTTCGTTCATGTGATACTGGTAACGCGAATCGGTAACGGCTTTCCAATTCTGTGCCCACAGATTCGAGTCGATACCGTCGTTACCCACCTGACCATAAGACAGACGGAGTTTCAGGTTATCAAGCCAATCGGTGTTTTTCAGGAAATTCTCCTCCGACAGACGCCATGCGAACGCCGCTGCGGGGAAATAACCCCAACGATTGCTCGGAGCGAACTTCGACGAACCGTCGGCACGGAACGTAAACGTAAAGAGGTAACGGTCGAGCAGCGTATAGTTGGCCCGTGCGAAGAGCGAAACGATGCGTTCGGGCATCGTCTTGCCCGACGAGAATGAACCCGAACCACCGTCGGCCGCATATTGGTTCAACATGGCGAAAGCATTCTCTTTGGTGAAGTTGGCCGGATATTTCGAGCCTGTCACCGAAAGCGACGTGCCGCCCGAATTGGAAACCTCGTGACCTACCAGCACATTCAGACGATGTGCATCGCCGAACGTCACGTCATAATTAAGCGTATTGGTCCAGCGCATGCCCCAGCTGTCGTTTTTAGCAATCGTAGCATCGCCGGCATAGGTCTTTTCGCCGTTTTTGAGATATTCTTTGGCGATGGCTCCCTCCCACGTATAGTTCTGGTTCCACGTGCGGAAAAGGGTGAAGTCCGTGTGATAGGTCAAACCCTTGACAATTTTCCAGTTCACCGTAGCCGTACCGAGCAGGTGCTGGCGGTTCGTCTCCGGTTCGTAGTCCAGAATACGTGCATAGGGGCTGTATTCGTCCACCTGCGAGAATTTGCCGTAGGTATCGATGTTCGTTCCGTTCATGGCTGTCCGATCGCCGCGGATATCGCTCGTGGCGATCGGACGGAAACGGTACGCATACGAAAGCAGCGAGCCGCTGCCGTTGGTCGTACCCTCATTGCCCATCGCCTGACGTTGCACGTAACGGGTATCGAGTGCGAAATCGAGATTTTTCGTGATTTTCTGATTGAGTTTCAATGAAACGTTGGCACGCCGCAGATAGGAATTGAGTTTCATACCCTGCTCGTCCATGTAGCCGAACGAGAACAGGACTTTCGTACGATCAGTGCCACCCGAAACGCTGACGTCGTGGTTGTGCGAAATCGAACTCTTGTAGACCTCTTTCTGCATGTTGTAGGCCTTCACATTCTTGTAGGCCTCGATACCGCCGTTCTCGTTCGTCGCGAAACGACCGATACCGTACAACCGTTCGATCGGCTCGGCAGAGGCATTGCCCACGATCGACTGAGCGCGCGTCCACGAACTTACCAAATAATCATACGGATCGAGTGCATCGTAGTAGTCGCTCGCCGTATTGACTTTCACATAGCCGTTATAGCTGACGTTCACACGGCCCTCTTTGGCCCCTTTGGTCGTAATGAGGATAACGCCGTTCGCACCGCGCGCACCGTAGATGGCGGTCGACGAGGCATCTTTCAGTACGTCGATCGAAGCCACCTGATCCGACGGAACGTCGCTGATCGTGCCCGGAATACCGTCGATGAGGACGAGCGGTTCGTTCGACTGCGAAATCGAGCCGCCGCCGCGCACGCGAATCGAAACCGTTGCATCGGGACGACCGTCCTGCGTGGTGACATTCACACCCGGCAATTTGCCTTGCAGGGCCTGCGCCACGTTGGACACCGGCATCGCCGAAACGTCCTTGCCGGTCACCGAAGCGACGGAACCGGTCAGATCCTTACGTTTGACTGTCTGATAACCGATTACCACGACATCGTCCAAAGTCTGCGCATCTTCTGCCAGTACGATGTCGAGTTGCGAACGGCCGTTGACCGGCACACTCTGCGTGGCGTATCCGATAAACGATACGGTCAGCACAGCATTCTTGGCATCCGGAACATTCAACTGGAAATTTCCGCCGACATCCGAAGTCGTACCGAGGGTGGTACCGTCGACGGTTACGGATGCGCCTATAACTGGCTGACCCTGAGCGTCTTTAATCCCCCCCCCTACAATCTGGGCCAGAGCGGTGTGCGCCAGCCCCATGCCCAGCACCAACAGCAGGGCAAACTTAGTAAAGTGTTTCATAAAGGTTAGTTTGGTATTGAACATACTTGACTCCGCAAAGGAAACCCGATGCGAAATACATACACAAAATTAAGAAAAAAATCCAATCCGCCACTTTTTTACCGTTTTTTTATGTTTTCGAATTCCGATTCCGAAAAAAACGATTCGTCGGCATGAGATCCCGACGGACTGCCGCCGCACGAAAATTTCGACCGTTCTGCATACTAACCGCCCGACGGAATGCGTTAATCCATCGAACAAACGAATCGAAGCCATTCGCCTATGCACAAAATTTGCCTCTGAACTAATAAAGAAGCCGGATTCCGGGACCGCACGCGCGGTCCGAACGGTTCCGCAACACGCATGAAACGAACAACAACATTTTTATTATGAAAAAGGCATTTTTATTTTTAGGAGTGATCGCCGTAGCTGCCGCAGCCGGCGGCACGACGGCTTGGGCCCTCGCCGAACGAACCGAAGGACAAGCGCTAACCTATGTCGACCGCGAGGTCGCACACGAACCGGTTGCGGGAACTCATTTCACCTCGTATCAAGCCGAGCAGTATCCCGACCTGACCTACGCCGCCGAGAATGCAGTGCAGGCCGTGGTCAACATCGAAGTCGTGCAGCGCGTCGAAATGCCCCGGTCGGGTTACGGTTACGATCCTTTCCTCGATCCCTTCCGCGAGTTTTTCGGACTTCCCCAGCAGCGCGGAGGTTCGGGCAATGACGAACCGCGTTATCAAGAGCGGCGCGGCGGCGGTTCGGGCGTCATCCTGTCGCCCGACGGCTACATCGTCACCAACAACCACGTGGCCGATGGAGCGACCACCCTGCGCGTAAAACTCTACGACGGTCGTAAATTCGATGCGAAACTCATCGGCAAGGATGCCGCGACCGACCTCGCGCTGCTGAAAATCGACGCGACCGACCTGCCGACCCTGCCGCTCGGTTCTTCGGATGCGCTTCGTCTCGGCGAATGGGTATTGGCCATCGGGTCGCCGTTCGACCTGCAATCGACCATCACGGCCGGCATCGTCAGCGCCAAAGCCCGCCAGCTGGGGGCCATTCCGAACGATTTCAGCATCGAATCGTTCATCCAGACCGATGCGGCCGTCAACCCGGGCAACTCGGGCGGCGCACTGGTCAACACGCGCGGCGAACTGGTAGGCATCAACACGCTCATCAAATCGCAGACGGGCAGCTACGTCGGATATTCGTTCGCCATCCCCGAATCGATCGTCCGCAAAGTGGTGGTCGACCTCAAAGAGTTCGGCGTCGTGCAACGGGCGCTGTTGGGCATCCAGTTCCGACCGGTCGATCAGGATTTCCTCGATAGCGACGAGGGCAAGGATGCCGGCATCAAGAAGATCGGCGGCGCCTATGTAGCCAGCGTATCGGAGGGCGGCGCAGCCTCGGAAGCGGGCATCCGCAAGGGCGATGTCATCATGGAGGTCGACGGTGTGAAAATCACCGAAGCCTCGACCCTTCAAGAGCAGATCGCCAAACACCGCCCGAACGATAAAATCGTTTTATCGGTAAAAAGAGCGGGAAAAATGAAACAATTCGAAGTTACTTTGCGTAATAAAGCCGGTAAAGCCGAATTGGTTACCCGCGAAGATGTGGACGTGGTCGAGGTTCTCGGCGGCAAATTCGCCGACGCAGGCGAGAAACTGTGCCGTCAGTTGGACATTCGCGGCGGCGTGCAGGTGGTCGGCATCAAGGCCGACGGACTGATGGCCCGCGCCCGAATCAAAGAGGGATTCGTCATCACCCACATCAATGACAAACCGGTGCGTTCGCTCGGCGACATGCAGCGCATGACCGACAAAATCCGCTCGATCGACGGAGTTTATCCGACGCGCAACGGAGCAGGTCGGGCTGCCAGCTACACTTTCGTAGAGTAGCACGGCCGGAGGGCGAGCCATTCGGAAACAGGATTTTTCAAGGTATTCGGAACAGATATGCGACAACTAAAAATCACGAAATCCATCACCAACCGCGAGAGCGCCTCGTTGGACAAGTACTTGCAGGAAATCGGCAAGGAGGAGCTCATCACGGTCGAGGAAGAGGTGGAACTTGCCCAACGAATCAAGAAAGGCGACCAAGAAGCGCTCGAAAAGCTCACGAAAGCCAACCTGCGCTTCGTGGTCTCCGTAGCCAAGCAGTATCAGAATCAGGGTCTGAGCCTGCCCGACCTCATCAACGAGGGCAACCTCGGTCTCATCAAGGCGGCAGAGAAGTTCGACGAGACGCGCGGCTTCAAGTTCATCTCCTATGCCGTGTGGTGGATCCGGCAGTCGATTCTCCAAGCATTGGCCGAGCAGTCGCGCATCGTGCGCCTGCCACTCAACCAAGTGGGGTCGCTGAACAAAATCAACAAGGCATTCGCCCGTTTCGAGCAGGAGCACGAGCGCACGCCGTCGCCCGACGAACTGGCTACGGAATTATCGCTTCCGCGCGACAAGGTGACGGATACGCTGCGCGTCGCAGGACGTCACGTCTCGGTCGACGCTCCGTTCGCCGACGGCGAGGACAACTCGCTGCTCGACGTGCTGGTGAACCCTGATTCTCCCAACGCCGACCGCGGGCTTATCAACGAATCGCTCTCGACGGAGGTCGACCGCGCTTTGGAGACGCTCACGGAGCGCGAACGCGACATCATCAAGTATTTCTTCGGCATCGGCTGCTCGGAAATGACGTTGGAGGAGATCGGCGAGAAATTCGATCTGACACGCGAGCGTGTCCGCCAAATCAAGGAGAAAGCTATCCGCCGGCTGCGCCATTCGTCGCGGTCGAAGCTGCTGAAATCCTACTTGGGGTAGTTTTTTATTAAAGGCTGCGCATAATACTCTTCGACCGAAAGTACCATATGCATTGTCTTACTTATTCCGAGCGGCGTATAGTTCTACTGATGCAAGTAACATTATGCGCCGCTTTTTTCGTATCTTGTACATAAAGAAACCTTTTTTCGGACCAACCATGAAACGACTTTTACTGACCCTTTGTCTATCGGTTTTCGGCGTCGCATCGCTCCTCGCAGGAAACTATCCACAGCGAAGCGACGTCCTGTGGGTCACCGTACCCGACCATGCCGACTGGATTTACCGAACCGGTGAAAAAGCATCCGTCGAGGTGCAGTTCTATCGTTACGGTATTCCGCAGGACGGCATAACGGTGCATTACGAACTCGGCGGCGACCTGATGCCAGCCGACGCATCCGGCTCCGTAGTACTGAAACACGGACGTGCCACCATCCCTGTCGGCACGATGAAACAACCCGGATTCCGCGATTGCCGGCTGTCGGCCACGGTCGACGGTACAACCCACCGCCACCACATCAAGGTAGGCTTCTCTCCCGAACGAATCGAACCTTACACCCAGTTGCCCAGCGACTTCAAGGCATTTTGGGACACCAACAAGGCCGAAGCCGCCCGATTCTCGCTGACCTACACCAAAACACTGGCACCCGAATACTGCACAGACCGAATCGACTGTTATTTGGTCAAATTGCTCCTCAACAAACAGGGACAGGCCATCTACGGGTATCTGTTCTATCCGAAAAACGCCGAACCGGGCAGTTGTCCCGTCGTGTTGTGCCCTCCCGGAGCCGGCATCAAGACCATCAAGGAGCCGTTGCGCCACAAGTACTACGCCGAATCGGGCATGATTCGCTTCGAAATCGAAATCCACGGACTGAATCCCACCCTTCCGGCCGAGACGTTCAAGGAGATCAGCAACGCTTTCAACGGACGTGAGAACGGTTATCTGACCAACGGGTTGGAGAACCGCGACAATTACTACATGAAACGGGTTTATCTGGCTTGCGTACGGGCCATCGACCTGTTGACCTCGTTGCCCGAGTGGGACGGACGCAATGTCATCGTGCAGGGCGGAAGTCAAGGCGGTGCCCTGTCGATCATCACCGCCGGATTGGACAGCCGCGTCACGGCTTGTGTCGCCAATCATCCGGCCTTGAGCGACATGGCCGGTTACAAGGCTGGACGCGCCGGCGGATATCCGCATTTCTTCCGCACCGCAGGGATGGATACGCCCGAAAAACTCCGCACGATGGCTTATTACGACGTCGTGAATTTCGCACGCTTCGTCACAGCCGACACCTATCTGACGTGGGGATTCAACGACGACACCTGCCCGCCGACCACGAGTTACGCCGTTTACAACACGCTCGCATGCCCGAAAGAGGCATTAATCACCCCCATCAACGAGCACTGGACATCGGAAGCTACCGAATTCGGCCACTTGGAGTGGATCCAGCGGCATCTGAAATAGAGGGAGGGGGTTATTCGGTCAGCGGCGCTTCGGCCACGACGTAGGTGCTGCCGCCAATGAAAATCATATCGTCGGGTTGCGCCAGTTCCTGTGCCCGATGGATAGCCGCATCGACCGACTCCGCCGTTTCGCCCTGCAGCCCGTAGATGGCCGCTTTGGCCGCCAAATCCGCAGCGGAAAGAGCCCGCGACGTCTGCGCCTGCGTGAAGATGTAGTGCGCATCGTGCGGCAACAAGGGCAGGATGTGCGCCAAATCCTTGTCCTTCACGAACCCGATGACGCAATAGAGTTTTTTGTAGACGGTCTTTTTCAGTTGTTCGGCCACACGCGCGATGCCGTGGGCATTGTGACCCGTGTCGCACACCGTCAACGGCACATCGGTCAGCTTCTGCCAGCGCCCGAGCAGCGACGTATTGGCCGCCGCCTCGCGCACACCTGCGATGAACGCCCGCCGCGAAATGGTCAGCGGCGTCTCCTCGTGCAGGAAGTCGATAGCCGCCGTCGCCGTTACGATATTCTGACGCTGGTAGTCGCCCGCAAGGTCAAGTTCCAGTTCGAACATCCGCCCGTCGCGCACCCGCTGCAACCGGAATCGCTGCCGGCATCCGTCGGCATCGTGCGTCTGCTCCTCGCACCGCACCTCACGCTGCGCATAGACCACTTTCGACTTGTTGTTCGCCGCAATCTGTTCGAAGACCGGATTGTAGCGTTCGTCCTCCTCGCCGATGACCACCGGTATGCTCTTCTTGATGATGCCCCCCTTTTCGGCTGCAATTTTCTGCAACGTATCGCCCAGCAGGTCGGTATGTTCCAGTCCGACGTTGGTAATGACACTCAGTACCGGCACAATCACATTCGTCGCATCCAGCCGGCCGCCCAGCCCCGTCTCGATGACAGCCACCTCGACATCGCTCTGTGCGAAATAGTCGAACGCCATCGCCGTCGTCATCTCGAAGAACGACAGCCCCAGTTCGACCATTTTGTCGTGGTATTTGTCAACGAAGTTCACCACCTTCTGCTTGGGAATCATCTCGCCGTCAACGCGGATGCGTTCGCGAAAATCCTGCAAGTGGGGCGACGTGTAGAGACCCGTGCGATAGCCTGCCTGCTGCAAGACCGCCGCCAGCAGATGAGACACGGAACCCTTACCGTTGGTTCCCGCCACGTGCACGGTGAAAAAGTTGCGCTGCGGATTCCCCATCGCCTTGCAGAATGCGGCGATCCGTTCCAGCCCGGGCTTGTAGGCCGTGGCGCCTTTGGTTTCGAATGCGGGCAGCGACGTAAAGAGAAATTCGAGCGTTTGGGAGTAATTCATGTATCGACGAACGTTAAGTTTAGGGTACGAGATGATTTTTGCGTTTCACCCGATAGACGACGGCGTAAAGTACACACAGCGCCAGCAGAAAAACAGCGATGCGCGCAATGTAGTCTCCGTAGCGGGTGTAGATAGTCGTGCGCGATTCGAGCGGAACACGGGAAGTGATAACGCCGCGCTGTTCCCAGCCGAGAGTTTCGCCCACATCACCGCGTGGCGAGATGAATCCCGAACGGCCCGTGTTGGCCGCACGGGCAATGGCCCGCCGGTGTTCGATGGCCCGCAGGCGCGAAATAGTGAACAAGTGACGATACCCGGGCGTGTCGCCCCACCAGCCGTCGTTCGAAACGATGGCCATGAACTGCGCGCCGCAGCGCACGAATTCACCGAAGAAATCGCCGTACAGCCCCTCGTAACAAATGGCCGGGCCCATCGTCACGCCGTCGTGGTCGAACGCCGTCGCATGTTCGCCCTTGCCGATCTGGCCGAGCGTGCCGCCGAGGTCGATGACCAAGAACCGCAAAACATCGAATACCCACGTCGGCGTATTTTCGACACCGATGACCAGCCGTCCCTTGTGGTGCAGCTGCACGCGGCCCGCGCTGTCCAAGCCGACCGCCGTGTTGAAATGGTCATAGTAGGTTCCGGCCCGCATCCGCGCCGTGGGGGTCATCTTCTCCTTGCCATAAAAACGCATCGTATTGGCTCCCGTGACGAGCAGCGCATCGGGATGCGCGCTCCGCAGACTATCAGCCAGCCGCAACCACACCTCGGAAGTTCCACCGTCAGGGAAGAACGCATCGGCGAAATCGGGTTCGCGATAATAGCCCGGGACGGAAGTTTCGGGCAACAGGATAAACCGTGCATCGGCAGGCACCGCAGCCAACAAATCATGGATATTCTCCACCTGCCATTCGTCATCGCCGTGGAATTTCTCGTAGCAGTCGACATTCGGCTGGATGATGCTCACCTCGACCGTGCCGTCGGCCGTTCGCCGCCCTTCGCGCTGCCAAATCCACAGCGAGCAGACGACCGGCAGCAATAACACGCAACCGGCTACGATCCACCGTACCGCGCGGCGCCGTGCGCGCCAAGCCTCGAAGAACGCAATGTTGCACAACAACACCCACAACGACCCGCCAAAGACGCCGGTCGCTTCGTACCACTGCACGGCCCACACCTCATGCGAGAATCCGTTACCGAGGACGAGCCACGGCCACGAAAAATCGCTGACCGTATAGGCATATTCCGTAGCGATCCATGCGGCGACGAGCGTCGCGTAGCCGACAGCGCGGCCGGTCGACTTCGAAACCGTATGGAATAACATAAAAGCAAAGAGATTGAGGGTCGTCGATGCCAGCGTCGCAGCGATGGGGCCCACGGGCGTGGCGTACCAGATCCACCAGACGGTGGCGACGTTCCAAAGCACGAATGCAAGCGCCGCCCAGCCGAACATGCCCCACCACGACCGGCGCGAACCGTCATAGGAACTGCTCACCCACAGCAACGGGACGAAAGCCACGGGCAGCGTCCACCCGCTCAACGACAGCCACCCGGGCGAGAGCAGGAGGGCCGACAGGAGAACGGCAACGAGACGGCAGAGAGAGAGGCGCTTTTTCACAACCGCAAAAATAACCAAATTTTTATTTTTTATTAAAAGCCGCTCATAATACTTACGACCGTAAGTAGCATGTAAACGGTTTTATCACGACCCGTGGGAACGTCGCCGACCGTCAGCAGCACAACAACGGTCAATCGCATAAGGAACGTCTTTCAAAAGGCGTGCTTTCAAAAGCGGTGCTCAGCAGGCCGCAGGCAGCTTGGATATCTTCGCCGCGCGAGGCACGTATCGTCGTTTGGATGCCCAGCGCCGTCAGCGCATCGCGGAAGCGGATCATCGCGGCTTCATCGGGCGAAAAATAGGGGGAATCGGGAATCTTGTGGAACCGGATCAGATTGATGCGGCACTTGATGCCGTTCAACAGCCGGCACAACTCCCGAACATGCCGCGGCGTATCGTTCAGACCGCTCATCACGATGTATTCGAACGATACGCGGCGTTGGTGCGTAAAGTCGTATTCACGCAAGATTTCGGCCACCTGCGCAATGGGCCACGCACGCTCCACGGGCATGATTTCAGCCCGCTCCTCCGAGAACGGATTATGCAGACTGACAGCCAGATGCACACGCGTCGCATTGAGGAACCGGCGCAACTGCGGCACCACGCCTGCCGTCGAGACCGTGATGCGTGTCGGCGACCAGCCGAAACCCCAGTCGGAGGTCAGAATGTCGAGCGCCCGCACTACATTTTCGAGATTGTCGAGCGGTTCACCCATTCCCATGAAAACCACGTTCGTCAGCGTATCGCGTTCGGGCAGCGACACGATTTGATTGAGGATTTCGGCCGTCGGCAGCGATTGTTGCAGCCCCTGCCGGCCCGTCGCGCAGAACCGGCACCCCATGCGGCACCCCGCCTGCGACGAAACGCACAACGTCGCACGCTCGCCGTCGGGGATATAGGCCGATTCGATGAAATGGCCCTCCGACGTGCGAAAAAGATACTTTTTCGTACCATCGGCCGACCGGCTCTCACGCACCGATGCAGAAAACGCTCGGCCGAACGATTCGGCGAGCCGCTCCCGTCGGACCGCCGCAAGATCGGTCATCTGCGCAGGGTCTTCGACGTGGCGTTTGTAAAGCCAGCGGGCCAACTGCCCAGCCATAAAACGGGGCCAGTCCTCGGCGGTGCAAAGATCGGCGAGCTGGCTGTAATCCAGCCCGTACAAGGTATTCCGATGTATCGTGTCCATGAATCGAATCCGGCTTTCGGGAGACAAAATTACGGAATTTTCGAAGATTTTTTCGCGGAACGGTGCGATTTTGGATTTTTATCTCTATATTTGCGTACCATACGTGCATGCCACACGGCATACGGCACACAGGAACCGAAAACTTGAACGATTAAAACTTTAAGTATAGATGGAAATCAAAAAATCGCCGAAAGCCGACCTGCAGAACAAGCGGGGACTGCTGCTCGAAATCGGTCTGTGCATTGCGCTCGGACTGGTTATCTTGGCGTTCGCCTACACGCCGAAAGAGCATCGTATTCAGCAAATCGACACGAGCTACGGTCCGGTCGAGGAACAGATCACCGAGATTACCCGTCAGGATCAGAAGCCGCCCGAACCGCCCAAGAAAATCGAGGTGAAAGTGATCGCCGACATCTTGGAAGTGGTGACCAACGACACGAAGATCAACACCGACGTGGACTTCACCGAGTTCGACGAGAATGCCGAAATCGAACAGATCGTGGCTGTCGAAGAGGAGGAGGTCGAAGACGACCAGCCGTTCCTGCGTGCCGAAACGATGCCTTCGTTCCAAGGCGGTGACCTCAACACTTTCCGCAAGTGGGTGCAGGACAACGTGCGTTTCCCGCAGATTGCTTTGGAGAACGGTATTCAAGGTCGTGTAACGCTGTCGTTCGTCATCGAGAAGGACGGTCGTCTGACCAATATCCAAGTGCTCCAGACACCCGACCGTTCGCTTTCCGAAGAGGCCATCCGCGTGTTGAACAAATCGCCGAAATGGTCGCCGGGCAAGCAGCGCAATCAGACCGTGCGTGTGAAATATACGTTGCCCGTCGATTTCCGCGTAGCCAACTGATAACGCATTCATGGGATCATAAAAAGGGTATTTGCTTTCGGGTAAATACCCTTTTCCGTGCCCCGTTCGAACAACAGGGCTGCCACCCACGGTATTAGCACTATGCCATGGTGATGAGAAGCAAAAGGAGTGCACATGATTCAGCGATCGTAAGAATTATGCGCAGTTTTATTAAAAAACCGTCCCCACGTTACTCACGGTCGTAAGTACTATGCGCTGGTTTGAATAAAAAATGGAAGAGAAAAAGAACGATACGATAACTGATTCGATGGAACGGGCCGTGTTGATTGCCGTCACGCCGGACGCCGCCGACAATCGCCGCACAGAGGAGTACCTCGACGAATTGGAGTTTCTGGCCGAAACGGCCGGCATCCGTTCCGTCCGGCGCTTCACGCAGCGGTTGCCCCAACCGTCATCGCGCATCTACGTCGGGCCCGGCAAATTGGAGGAAATCGCCGCATGGTGCAAGGAGCACGAAATCGACGTCGCCATCTTCGACGACGAGCTTTCGCCCGCACAGACTCGCAATATCGAAGGGGCCATGCCATGCCGGATCCTCGACCGTACGCGATTGATTCTCGACATCTTCCTTTCGCGCGCCCGCACGGCCTACGCCAAAACACAAGTGCAGCTGGCCCATCACGAGTATATGTTACCCCGACTGTCAGGCCTGTGGACGCACCTCGAACGGCAGCGCGGCGGCACGGGCACGCGCGGCGGTGCCGGCGAACGCGAAATCGAGACCGACCGCCGCATCATCCGCAACCGCATCGCCAAACTGAAAGAGGATTTGCAGAAAATCGACCGTCAGATGGCCGTACAACGGTCGAATCGCGGACAGTTGGTGCGCGTCGCATTGGTAGGCTACACCAACGTCGGGAAATCGACCTTGATGAACCTCATCGCCAAAAGCGACGTCTTCGCCGAAAACAAACTTTTCGCGACGCTCGACACGACGGTGCGCAAAGTGGTTTTCGACAACCTGCCGTTTCTGTTGTCCGACACCGTGGGCTTCATCCGCAAACTGCCCACGCAGCTGATCGAATCGTTCAAATCGACGCTCGACGAAGTGCGCGAAGCCGACCTGCTCATCCACGTGGTCGACATCTCGCACCCGCAGTTCGAGGAACAGTTGGACATCGTGAAACAGACGTTGCAGGAGATCGGCGCCGGCGACAAACCGGTCTACTTGGTCTTCAACAAGGTCGACGCCTACACCTATGTCGCCAAAGACCCGGACGACCTGACGCCCCCGACACGCGAAAACCGCACGCTCGAAGAGTTACAACGCACATGGTTCGCCAATGCCGGCACGCCGTGCATCTTCCTCTCGGCGCGCGAACGCACGAATATCGACAAATTCCGCTCGGACCTCTACGGCATGGTGCGCGAAATCCACGCCGGACGCTACCCGTTCAACAATTTTCTGTATTAATCGGAAACACGCCCCCGCATATCCACCGCTCCCGCAAACAAGCAACCCCAATATCATCCGCCTATGACCATTCATACCCTCAACCACGAGAACACGGTTCTCAACAAATTCATCGCGCAGATTCGGGACAAACGGATCCAGCAGGATTCGATGCGCTTCCGCCGCAATATGGAGCGCATCGGCGAAATCACGGCTTACGAAATTTCGAAAACTTTGAATTATCGGGCACACGTGGTCGAGACGCCGTTGGGCGAAGCGAACGTCGAGGAGATCGACGACCGGTTGGTCGTCGCCACCATCTTGCGGGCGGGACTTCCCTACCATCAAGGTTTTCTGAACTACTTCGACGACGCCGAAAACGCATTCGTTTCGGCCTACCGCAAGAGCACGAAAGACGGCAAGTTCACCGTCAAAGTCGAATACATCTCATGCGGCTCGTTGGATGGCAAGACATTGTTGCTGGTCGACCCGATGTTGGCGACCGGTTCTTCTTTAGTGTTGGCTTACAACGCCTTGTGCGAGCGGGGCGGCATGCCGAACCACACCCATGTCGCAGCAGTCATCGCCAGCGAACAAGGCATCGACTACGTGCAGCAGCATATGCCCCATCAGACCACGACGGTCTGGGCAGCGGCGGTCGACGAGGAACTGACTTCGCGTTCGTACATCGTGCCGGGCATCGGCGACGCCGGCGACCTGGCCTACGGCGAAAAGCTTTGATCGGGAGCAACCGTCACCAATAATAGAATCATTCACCCGTCCAAAAGCGGCACTCGATCGATATGGCATCCATGAAAAACATCGGCAGGCAGGCAGACGCCCGAAAACGGACCGAAGCCCGAAAGCCGCTAATGAAACTCCGTTTCCTCGCCGTCGTTTTCGCCATCTCCGTCTGTTGGATGGCGATTCAGAAGCCGTTGTTCCTGCTCCGATACTCCGACCTCGCGGCCGGTTGTTCGTGGGGCGAACTGTTCGGCGTCGTGTGGCACGGGCTGAAACTCGACCTCACCGTCGCGGGATACATCACCGCGCTGCCCATCCTCCTCACGCTGGCATCGGTATGGATGCAGCTGCCCGAACGAGCCACTCGACTGTTTCTGAACGGCTATTTCGGCATCGTGGCGGTCGCGACGGCTGTCATTTTCGCCGTCGACCTCGAACTCTACGAACATTGGGGCTTCCGCATCGACAGCAGCCTGCTGATTTACCTCGCCGACCCATCGGAGGCGATGGCCAGCGTCGATTGGTGGACGGGTATCCGGCAAACGCTCCTCTGCATCGCATGGGCCGCCAGCATGTATTTCAGTTACAGCCGCATCGCCCGTCTTTTCGACAGCGAACCGCTCGTCCGACGGTGGGCGGCACCTGCAAGCCTGTTGCTCCTGCTCTGCGCCGGACTGGATTTTCTGGCCATCCGCGGTGGCGTAGGCGCCTCGGTCGCCAACGTCTCGAAAGTCTATTTCAGCACGAATCCGTTTCTGAACCATGCGGCAACCAATCCGGTCTTTTCATTCCTCTCGTCGCTCGGCAAACGCGAGGATTTCGCCTCGGAATACCTTTTTTTCGACGAATCGGAGCGGGCCGAACGATTCGAAGCGATTCGCGGAAACGGGCCGCAGCAACAGGGCCCCGCAGAACAGGTCGTATGCAAACCGCGACCCAACGTTGTGGTAGTCATTATGGAGAGTTTCGCCCGTACGCTCATGGAGGCCGACGTAGCGGGCGAACCCGTCATGCCCCACCTCAACCGGTTGAAACGCGAGGGTGTGTGGTTCGAGAATTTTTTCGCCAATTCATTCCGCACCGACCGCGGCGAAGTAGCAATTCTGAGCGGTTTTCCGGCCCAGACGAAGGTGTCCATCATGAAGATGCCCGGCAAGAGCCGCAACCTGCCCTCCATCGCTCGTTCACTCGGGCAGGCGGGTTACGAGACGTGTTTTTATTACGGCGGCGACCTCAACTTCACCGACCAGTCCTCCTACATGTACGCCACGGGGTGGCAGCGGCTCGTCTGGCAGAAAGACTTGTCGTTCGACCGACCGACCGCCAAATGGGGTTACGACGACGAGGTGATGTGCCGCTACTTCGCCGATGAAGTCATCGCGCTTTCGGTCACAGGAAAGCCCTTTCTCGCCGGTCTGCTGACTTTGAGCAGCCACCCGCCCTACGATGTGCCTTACCGTAAGTTCGAGCATCCGATGTTGAACGCCACCGCCTTCACCGACGAGCAGATCGGCCGGATGATCGACCGGTTGAAAGCCTCGCCCGCATGGGACAATCTGGTCATCGTATTGGTCGCCGACCACGGGTATCCTTATCCGTCGACATTGCTCTATAACGAGCCGTTGCGGCATCGTATTCCGATGCTTTGGTTGGGAGGGGGTCTGTGCGGGCCGCGCGAGGTCACGGCCTATGCATCGCAAATCGACCTCGCAGCGACGTTGTTGGCTCAATTGGGTATAGCACACGACGATTTCGATTACAGCAAGGATATTTTCGCACCCGCACCGCCGCGCAAGTTCGCCTACTATGCGTTCGACGACGGGTTCGGCGTGGTGGATGAATCGGGGGCCGTGGTCTTCGATTGCGTAACGGGGCAGGAATCGCCAAACGCACCGTCCGAACTGACCGACATCGGCCGCACGATGCTCCAAACGACGTATCGAGATTTATCCCGCCGCTTTTAGAAGCGGTACACATGCTACCCACAGCCAAGTAGTACCATGCGCAGCCTATAATAAGAAAATGGGAAAGAAAGAATTGAATTACAGCGAGGCATCGGCCGAAATCGAACGGATTCTGGCCCGCCTGCGCAGCGAGGAGATGGACGTCGACGATTTGGCCGCCCAAGTCGCCCGCGCCACCGAGCTCATCGCGCAATGCAAGAAAAAACTGCTTAAAACCGAAGCGGAAGTTAATCGGATTCTCGAAAAATGAAACGTTTCATCCGGTTTTGCATCAATCATATCCCACGGCCGTTATTGCAGCGCGTCGCCGGATGGGCCGTGCCGGTCATCGGCCTTTTCTACAAGGGTTTTCGCAAAGGACGGGGTGTCGTATGTTCCGTCTGCGGTTCGCATTACCGACGGTTCATGCCCTACGGATATGTCCGTTCACGGGCCAACGCATTGTGTCCGCATTGCCTTTCGTTGGAGCGACACCGGCTGTTGTGGCTCTATCTGACGCGGGAGACCGACCTCCTCCGAGCATTCCCGCATACGCTCCACATCGCGCCCGAAGTCTGCCTGATGCGTCATCTGAAGCGCCATTTCGCCGATCGTCCGGAACAGTACGTCACTGCCGATCTGGAGAGTCCGTTGGCCGACCTGCATTTCGACGTGCAGGCCATTCCGTTGGAGAATGATTCGTTCGATGTTTTGATTTGCAATCACTTGCTGGAACACGTCGCCGACGATAGGCTGGCCATGCGCGAATTTTTCCGGATTCTGCGGCCGGGCGGTTGGGGAGTGTTGCTCTCGCCCGTCGAACTCGATCGCCCGCAAACCTACGAGAATGACGCCATCACCGACCCCGAAGAACGCACACGGATTTTCGGTCAGTACGACCACCGGCGTGTCTATGGCACCGACTATGCCGACCGGCTGCGGGAAGCGGGATTCGCCGTGGAGGTCATCGATTACGCGACCGAACTCGGCGAAGCGGCCCGCACACACCACGCGCTGCCGGACGATCGCATCTATCTCGTGCGCAAACCTCGCTGAGCAGCGGCATCATCGGGCCGCCGAAAAGAGCAGGGTTGCCGGGCCGGCAGGCGTCAGAAAACATTCGTCACCATCAATAGGTATCGGGAAGCGGTTCGGGCTCGATTTCGTCCTCTTCGCGGTCGGAATCGGCTACCCATCCGTTGGAATCCGCCGTCTCGCCGGCACCCGCTTCGGGAACGAACTCCGCATCGGGCACCAAATCGTCCGGCGAATCGAATACAGGCCCATCCGTCGCATCGGCCGCAGGTTCGGACTTACCGCCGCTGAACACGTTGAGCAACGTCGTCTGCTCGTCGAAAAGCATCGACCGATAGTTGGCACGGTGCAGAATCGCAAAGACCAACACCGCGATGATGCCTGCCGCAGCAAGCAATCCGATCAGTTTCTTAATCATTGGCAGTCACTTTTTTCTTCGTTCCGAGCACCTCGATCGCCCGCAGAATCACGTCGTCGATCGGATAGATATTGGCATAGAATCCGTTGTCTTCCAGCACGGTGTTCCGGCCGATGTAGGCTCGCAGCTGGGCTTCGATCAGGCGGCGCGACCGTGCGATGTCGGCACGGCGCGGCGCAACGCCCTGACGGGCGGCATAACGCACGAAATCGTCGACCAGCGTCCGATCGCTGTCCAACAGCTGTTTCAGTTCCGGCAGCGTCCGTACTTTGTTGAGTGCTTCGCGGTGCCGGTCGGCATACTCGATCGTGTAGCGATAAAGGATATTGCGCCCGACGACCTCCAAGAAATAGCGCGTCACGTCGGTCGTATCGGCCGGCACGAAAATGTCGGGCATGATGCCACCACCGCCATAGACCACTTTGCCGCCCGGGGTCACGCGCCGAAGCGAATCGGCAAACCGGATGCTGTCGACCGAGAAAAATTCGTTGTTCTCGTAGCGATGGACCATATCGGCGGCATAGCTCTCCTCGTCGCCGATGGTATAAGGCTTCTGAATCGAACGGCCCGTAGGCGTGTAGTAGCGGGCTATGGTCAGCCGCAAAGCCGAGCCGTCGCTGTAAGGAATCTGCCGCTGCACGAGCCCCTTGCCGAACGACCGCCGGCCGATGATAGTGCCGCGGTCATTGTCCTGCAAGGCACCGGCCAGAATCTCGCTCGACGAAGCGCTTCCCTCGTCGATCAGCACGACCACCTCCATGTCCTGTGCGGAACCCGAACCGTTGGCATATTCGCGCAATTGCTCGTGGGCACGGTCTTCGGTGTAGACGATCAACTGGCCTTCGTGCAGGAATTCGTTGGCAATGGCGATAGCCTGATCGAGGTATCCTCCTGCATTGCCGCGCAGGTCGAAAATCAACTTCGTGACCCCCTCGGCCCGCAGCTCGGCAATCGCCCGATGCAACTCGACGATCGACGTGCGGGCGAATTGGCCGAGTTTCACGTAACCGATGCTGTCGGCGATGCGGAACGATGCCTCAATGCTCTTGATGGGAATGACATCGCGCACAACCTCGACGTCGACCAGCCCGTCGATATGCTGCCGTTGAAGACCCAGTTTCACCTTCGTGCCGCGGGGCCCGCGCAAGCGCTTGACGATGCGGTTCTGCGGAATCTTCTGTCCGGCAACCAACGAATCGTCGATTTCGATGATGCGGTCACCGGCCACGACACCGGACTTATCACTGGGGCCATGCGGGATGACATTCAACACGATGACCGTATCGGTCGCCATGTTGAAGACCACGCCGATGCCGTCGAACTCACCTTCCAACGGTTCGTTGAGCTCAGCCATCTCATCGGCAGGGATATAGACCGAATGCGGATCGAGCTCCTTGACCACCAACGGGATGACGTGTTCGGACAACGAATCCATCGATACCGAATCGACATAAAGATTCTCGATGAACGACAAGGTTTGCGTCAGTTTGTTCTCGGGCATGCGCATCCGCTGCAGCATGCCTTGTAGTTGCGCCGCGGAGGAATTTCGACCCATATAGAGCCCGAACGCCGCACCCGCCACGATACCCGCTGCCAAAATCAACGGGAAAAGAACTGTTCGTTTCGAATTCTTATACATTTTTATTAAAAGCTGCGCATAGTGCTAATACCGTGGGTAGCATGTACACTGTTTTTCCTCTTCCGGTTAGCGCATAGTGCTTACAACCGCGAGTAGCATGTGAATCGTTTTTACAACCCGAAAGAGCGTCGCCGACTGTCGAAAGCACGGCAACGGTCTACCGCATCGGAACCCCAGTTCAAACGGGGTTATTTGTTTTTGAACGTATAGGTCAAACCGACGCTCAACAGCGTCTTGGTCATCGTCTCGACATTCTGCGAACGATTGTAATACAACTCGAAGTTGAGTTGCGTCGACAGGTATTTCGTCGCCTTGATGTCGATGGTGTTCGTCCAGCGCACGATCGGGTGAATCGGCAGATTGGGTTTGTCCGAGAGTTCGTGCCCGACCGACGTATCCGACTTGTCCTCCCATGCGGCAAGCGCCTGCATGTAATCGGAGTATTTCGAAATCTTGTTGCGTTGTCCGAGGTCCGTGATCCAACCGTAGAACGCATAAATCATCGTGCGATAACGCAGATACTCCGTCTTGCCGAACTTACGGTCGAAATCGATCTGCACAGACGAACCGCCCTCGTACTTCGATGTAGCATCGGGCCCCGACAGACCGTAAATCTGCCACCCGGGTTTCTTGTCCCAGACGTTCTCACGAATCTGCGAACTCTGCACGAAGACCGCATTCATGGCTATCGGCGAGAGGTTGACCACGAACGGCCATTTGGGCTTCGGACAGTTGTAGGTCAAACCGAGCGATACATCCAAATAGCCCGGGGTCATGAAACTGCTCTTTCGATTCTCGACCTTCTGCTCCGTACGCGACTTATAGCCGTTTACGAACTGACTGCGGAACTTGATGATCGAACCGTATGACCAGTTTTTCGACATCTTGAACTTCGGCGCCGTCGATATTTCGAATTCGTCCTGATTCTTGAACCATACGCCTTCGCTGTCCATCACCTTGTCGCCGTTCTCGTCGACCATCGGTTTGCCGTCGGCGCCGATCCGTTGCGTTTCGACCTTCATGCGGTTGTAGCCGAACTTGGCAATCGCCCGCGTCTCGACAGAGAATTTGTTCTTCTTGAAGGTATGCTTCAAATCGAATACGGCCGTCAGTGCAATGGCATTGTCACCGCCCGACGTTTCGATCCACGGATCGTTGTAGGAGGAAAGCGCACCCTGCACACCGGCGCTTATTTCCAAAAAATTGCGTTCCTTGCGGATAGCGGCACGCTCGGCCCGATAGCGGGCGAGACTGAAATAATCGGCATCCACGGACGAAACCGATTTCAACGTATCGCGGAACGAAACATCGTCGGTAGTCAGCTCCATTTTGTCGACTGTGAATTGTGCCGCAGCGGGCAACGCCGTGCCCGACAACGCGAGCAAAAGCATGATTCGGAGTATTTTTCTCATCATATTCGGATTCGAAGCGTCAGAAACGGGAAATCGCTACAAATTTAGAAAATAATTCCCGAAATTCCCCTATCTTTGCTTCCTTATTAAAGGGTACACATGCTACCCACGGTATTAGCACTATGCGCAGGTTTTATTAAAAATCGGTTGGAATGCTTACGACGGTCGTAAGAACTATGCGCAGGTTTTAATTAAAAAAATGGAAAAATATATCGGAGCACATGTCAGCGCGGCCGGCGGGTTGGAAAACGCCCCGCTACGCGCCCGTGAAATCGGAGCCACAGGGTTCGCACTTTTCACGAAAAACCAGCGTCAGTGGTTTTCCAAGAAGTTGACCGAGCAGGAGATCGTCGCGTTCAAAGAGGCCTGCGCTACGGCCGGATATGCACCGTCCTGCATCCTGCCCCATGATTCCTACCTCATCAATCTCGGGCATCCCGATGCCGACGGGCTCGCCAAATCGCGCGAATCGTTCATCGACGAGATGCAGCGTTGCGAGGCCTTGGGGCTCGACCGACTGAATTTCCATCCGGGCAGCCACCTGCAAAAAATCAGCGAGGAAGCATCGCTCGACCGCATCGCCGCCTCCATCAACATGGCACTGGAGCAGACCCACGGTGTGACGGCCGTCATCGAGAACACGGCCGGACAGGGTTCGAACCTCGGCTACCGTTTCGAGCACCTGCGTTACATCATCGACCGTGTGGAGGACAAATCGCGCGTCGGGTTCTGCATCGACACCTGCCACACGTTCGCCGCAGGATACGACCTGCGCACAGCAGCGGCCTGCGACGCCACGTTCGCCGAATTGGACAAGGTAGTCGGACTGCAATACCTGCGAGGGATGCACCTCAACGATGCGATGAAACCGCTGGGCAGCCGCATCGACCGTCACGCGCCATTGAGAGAGGGTGAAATCGGACTGGAATGTTTCCGCTACATCATGCGGGACGCCCGTTTCGACGGCATTCCGCTGATACTCGAAACCCCCGACGAAACCCGCTGGCCCTCCGAAATTCTTTTGTTAAAGGCGGCGCTTGATTCTACCGACTGTGGGTAGCACTATGCACGGGTTTTAATAAAATCGTCGATGGCTTGCGCCGCTTTGCGGCCTGCGCCCATCGCAAGGATGACTGTGGCGGCTCCCGTCACGGCATCACCGCCCGCGAATATACCCGCGCGGGTCGTTGCACCTGCGGCATCGGCCGAGATACATCCGCGGCGGTCGGTTTCCAGTCCGGCGGTCGTCGCCGCCAGCAGCGGATTGGGCGACGTACCCAACGCCATCACCACGACATCGCATTCCAATTCGAACTCCGAGCCTGCTTTCACCACCGGTGAACGGCGCCCCGAAGCATCAGGTTCGCCCAGTTCCATCTCGACGCACCGGATGCCGCACACCCAGCCCTTATCATCGCCCAACACCTCGACCGGATTGGTCAGCATCCGGAACTCGATGCCCTCCGCACGGGCATGGTGTACCTCTTCGGCACGGGCCGGCAGTTCCTTTTCGCTGCGCCGATAGACGATCGTCGCCTCGGCTCCGAGCCGCTTCGCCGTACGCACGGCATCCATCGCCACATTGCCGCCGCCAACCACCACCACGTGCCGACCGACCTGAATCGGCGTATCGTAGGCCGGATCGTAGGCGTGCATCAAATTCGTACGGGTCAGAAATTCATTGGCCGAGACTACACCGTTGAGATTCTCGCCCGGAATGCCCATGAAGCGCGGCAGGCCCGCTCCCGAGCCGATGAAAACGGCCTCGAAGCCCTCGTCGTCCAGCAGCGAATCGACCGTCACCGTGCGACCCACGATGACGTCCGTTTCGAACTCCACGCCGAGCGCCCGCACCGCTTCGATTTCACGCGCCACGATGCGTTCTTTCGGCAGGCGGAACTCCGGAATGCCGTAGACCAGCACGCCGCCCACCTTGTGCAGCGCCTCGAACACCTTCACCTCGTAGCCCATCTTCGCCAAGTCGCTCGCACAGGCCAGCCCTGCCGGGCCGCTGCCGACGACCGCCACCCGATGGCCGTTGCGAGGGACCGTGCGAACGGGTTCGGCTGTGCCATGTTCCAACTGCCAGTCGCCGACATATCGTTCCAGTTTGCCGATAGCGACCGGTTCTCCCTTGATGCCGAGTACGCACGAACCCTCGCATTGCGTCTCCTGCGGACACACGCGCCCGCAGACCGACGGCAGCGAACTGTCTTCGCCAATAATGGCAGCAGCCTGCGCCGTATCGCCCGCAGCAAGCGCCGCGATGAAGTCGGGGATGCGGATATTGACGGGGCACGCCGCAACGCACCGCGGATTCTTGCAATGGAGACAGCGCGACGCTTCAGTCAGCGCTTCTTCGGCATCGTAGCCGTAGCAAACCTCCTCGAAATTGGAGGCCCGCCGCACGGGATCCTGTTCGCGCACGGGAACGCGGGGTAACTTATTATTCGCCATAATCACACCTCTTACTTATCGGACAAACCTATCTTGCATACGTGACCTCCGGCGCGTTCGGCCTCGATAGCGGCCCTGCGCTGCTCCTCAGAACGGTACATCGACTGTCGACGCATCGCCTCGTCAAAATCGACCTCATGGGCATCGAACTCGGGGCCGTCGACGCACGTGAAACGAGTTCGCCCCCCGACCGTAACGCGGCACGCACCGCACATGCCCGTACCGTCGACCATCAAGGCATTGAGCGACACGGTGGTCTTCAACCCGAATTTCGCGGTGGTCGCCGCCACGAATTTCATCATAATCATCGGCCCGATGGCGACCACTTCGTCGTAGTGTTCACCGGCATTCACCAACTGTTCCAGCAGTTGCGTAACCAGTCCGTGGAATCCCTCCGAACCGTCGTCCGTAGCGATATGCAACCGGTCGGCCACAGCACGCATCTCGTCGGTGTAAATCAACATATCGCGCGTCTTGGCACCGATAATCACATCGGCCCGCACACCGCGCTCGTGCAGCCACTTGACCTGCGGATAAACGGGAGCGGTACCCACACCGCCCGCAATGAAAAGATAACGGCGCCCCTCGGCCGCCTCGGGATGCGTGACAAACTCCGAAGGATGCCCCAACGGCCCGGCAAAATCGGTCAGGGCCTCGCCGACCTCCAACGCGCAGATTTTGCGGGTCGAGACGCCGATGGTCTGGATGACGATGGTGACACAACCGCGTTCGGCATCATAATCGGCCACGGTCAGCGGGATGCGTTCGCCCGTCTCGCCGGCCCGCACGATGACGAACTGCCCGGGTCGGGCCGCCCGCGCGACCCGCGGAGCCAAGACCGTCATCGACCAGATGTTTTCGGCCAACATCCGTTTTTCAAGAATGGGATAGTTATTCATATTTTTTATTAAAACCTGCGCATAATGCTTACAGTCGGTGAATCATGAACACTGTATTCTCCTTAAAAAGCTGCGCATAATTCTATCGACCATAGGTAGCATGTGAACCGTCCTCTAATAACTAACCACGACGGCCGTCACCCGCAGCCGTCGCATCGGTCGTGCGGGATCATTGGTGATGATCGCCAGCCGGTCGAGCAGCGGGCCGTAGTCAGCGTCCGACGGCCGTATCGTCACCTCGACCGTCAGACTGTCGTGCGGTGCTATCCGCGTACCCGCCCGTAGCGACGTCCCGATGCGACCGCCGGTCTCCACTGCCCGCACGATGAGCTCACCGTCGCCATCGTTCGCCAAAACGAACGTGCGCCGTTCGACCGTCGTCGCGTGGTCCACCTCGCCGAAGCGAACGATATTCTCGGATGTGCGCAGCACCGGTACCGGTTTCCCACGCCGCAACGCAGGGTCATCTACGACGATTCCATGCGCCACGAGCACCGTTTCGCGGCTCCGGCCCGACACCACCACCTCGAACGCATCTTTCACCGTTCCGTAGTGCGGATTCGACGCAGGTATCACATAGGCCAGATCGATACTCCCCCGTTCACCCGCTTCGATGCGTTCGGGCGCCCCAATCCGGAGACAACCGCTCGTCTCTTTCGGCCGCAGCCGGAATTCGACCGCGTGCTTCGACGTATTGACATACTCCACAGCGGCGTGCACCTCCTTGCCGACATACAGATAGGAGAACGAACTGAGCGTGGTGCTCAGCCGTACACCCCCGCCCGCATCGACCGGATAGAGTTCCTCGATACTCTTGGGGCGGGGAATCACGGTTCCGCCGATGGTCAGCGTGGCGATTTTCCGCTTATCGGAGGCATAGACCGCCAGTTCTTTCGAAAACCGGCCCGGCCGGTTCGCAGGATCGTAGGTCACGACGATACGGGTCGATGCCCCTGGGAGCACCGGTTTGCGCGAATACTCCGGCACGGTGCATCCGCACGACGTAACGACATCGAGCAGCACGACCGGCTTCGTTCCGCGATTCACCCCCGTAAAGGTGCACGTGACGGCACCGTCCGCCTCGCGGATGGAACCGAAATCGTGACGGTCAGGGTCAAAAACGAGCTGTGCCCGCACACCCGAGACCGCCCCCAGCAGCATCCATCCGGCTATCATTCCCTGAAGCATCATCCGATACGTCACTTTCATCCGACAAAGATAGCATAAACCTGCGATTCACGCTTCGTCTGCACAGTAAAAATCGCACACCGGCACCCATCGAAAAAGCGCGACCGCCCGTTCCCTTACGGATACGGACGATCGCGTCTCTTCGGCCTCGTCGCAAAAAGCTACTCCGCGAACAACGACTGCGCGATACCCAGTTCGAGCCCGCGCAATTCCGCCAGTCCCCGCAAGCGTCCGTAGCACGAATACCCGGGATTCGAACGCCGGTTCAGGTCATCGCACATCTGATGGCCGTGGTCGGGACGCATCGGGATGCGCACCTTGCGCCGCTGCTGAATCTCCAAAAACGCATTCATCACCTCGTACATCGGCACGTCACCGGCCAAATGGTCGTCCTCGTAGAAATTGCCGTCGGCATCGCGATGCGTCGACCGCAGGTGAACGAATCCCACACGGTCACCGAACTCGCGCATCATCGCCGGCAGATCGTTGTCAGGCCGCACGCCGAACGAACCCGTGCAGAGACACAGCCCGTTAGATGCGTTGGGCACCGCAGCGACCAGTTTTCGAAAATCTTCGGCGGTCGAGAGGATACGCGGCAACCCGAGAATCGGATAAGGCGGGTCATCGGGATGGATCACCAGTTCGGCGCCCACTTCGTCGGCCACGGGGCAGACCTCCTGCAAAAAGAGGATGAGGTTGCGGCGCAGCGTCTCGGCATCGATGCCGTCATAACGGGCGAGCGCCTCACGGAACTGCTCGACCGTGAAACTCTCCTCGGCACCCGGTAGACCGGCGATCATGTTGCGGGTCAGCTCTTCGCGCTCGGCCTCGGTCATCGCCTCGAACCGGGCCGCTGCAGCGGCCTGTTCCGCTTCGGTGTACTCGGTTCGGGCGGCGGGACGTTTCAGAATGAAGAGGTCGAAAGCCATGAAAGCCGCCCGCTCGAAGCGCAACGCTTTCGACCCGTCGGCGAGCGTAAAGCCCAAATCGGTGCGCGTCCAATCGAGCACCGGCATGAAATTGTAGGTAATCGTCCGAATGCCGCAGGCCGCGAGGTTGCGAATCGTCTGTTTGTAATTGTCGATATAGGTCTCAAAAGCACCCTCGCGCGTCTTGATATGCTCGTGCACGGGGACACTCTCGACCACAGACCACGTGAGGCCGGCATCGGCAATCAGCTGCTGGCGCGCGCGGATCTCCTCGACGGGCCACACTTCGCCATTCGGAATATGGTGCAGGGCGTGCACGATGTCGGTCGCACCGGCCTGCCGGATGTTGGACAGAGGCACCGGATCATTCGGCCCATACCAACGCCAAGACTGTTTGCAAAAGTATGTCATAACGGATATTTCGGAAATCAAAGGTTTGTAGTTCCTAAATCGAAAATGCGTCGAAACCGCCGTCGACCACGCACAAAGCACCCGTGACGAACGACGAAGCGTCGCTGATGAGGTAATGGATCGTGCCCAACAACTCCTCGGGCTCGGCGAAACGGCCGGCCGGCGTATGGGCAATGACGCTGCGAGCACGTTCGGTGTAGGAGCCGTCTTCATTGGTCAGCAGCGTGCGGTTCTGATTGGTCAGCAGGAACCCGGGCACGATGGCGTTCACCCGCATCGAGGGGCTGAACTTCATCGCCAGTTCGGCGGCCATGAAACGCGTGTAGTTGCCGATGGCGGCCTTCGCGGCGCCGTAACCCACGACGCGCGTCAACGGACGCAGGGCCGATTCGGAACAGAAATTGACGATAACGCCCTCCTTGCGGGCCGCCATCGCCTCGCCGAAGACCGTCGTCGGAAGCACCGTTCCGAAAAGATTGAGGTCGACGACCTTCTTGAAGGCATCGATTTCCAAATCGAGGAAGGTCTTGTCGGGCGGAATCGTCGCGCCGCCCATGTTGCCGCCCGCGGCGTTCAGCAGCACGTCGATGCGACCGAACTTGGCGAGAATCTCCTCACGGTTTTTCACGAGCACCTCTCGGTCGAGTACATCGGTCGTGAAGAAAGCGGCATCGCCGCCGTTGGCACGAATCGAAGCGACCAGCTCCTCGCCGGCCTTCGCATCACGGTCGAGCACCGCCACACGGACCCCTTGTGCGGCCAGATAGTCGCAGATCGAACGGCCCAGAATCCCCGCGCCGCCTGTTACGACGACCACGCGGTCCGCAATATCAAACAAATTTTTCATCGGTTGGTTTTTTTAGGAATACTGTTGTTTGTCAAAATGCAGGTCTTTCATCCGTCGGCCGGCCGGATATTCCGCAGGCCCGACGGACTGTGTACGTGCACAAAGATAATAACAAGAACAAATACTGCAAAATTTCCGCCGTTTTTTCGTCTCCCCGTCGCTTCCGTTTGGCCGTATGGGCTGAAATGGTTATTTTTGTTCGGACTAAGCGCGTTGGAGCATGGCACAGAAAATCCGAATCAAGGACATCGCACGGCTTGCGGGCGTATCGGCTGGCACCGTCGACCGCGTGCTGCACAACCGCGGCAACGTCTCCACGGAGGCCCGCCGGGCGATCGAAGCCGTATTCCGCGAGGTGGACTATCGTCCGAACATCCACCTTTCGGGCATCTCACTGCGCCGACGCTACACCATCGTCGCCACCATCCCCGAATTCAAGCAAGGCGAATACTGGGCAAGCGTGCACCGGGGCATCCAGCGCGCGTTGGATGTCTATGAAAGCATCCCGATCGACTGCCGGTTTCTGTGTTACGACCAGTTCGACCTCTACGCATGCCGCCGGACATTCGAGCAGATTGCGGCCCTCGAACCCGACGGCGTTATCATCGGCCCGACGTTCCGCGACGAAACGATCCGCCTTGCCGAGCAGCTCGAAGAGGCCGGCATTCCCTACATCTATATCGATTCGCTCATCGACTGCACCTCGCCGCTGGCCGCGTTCACCGCCGACCTCCGCACGTGCGGCTATCTGGTCGGCAAGCTCATCGACTGCATCACGCCGCCCGATGCCGAATTCGTACTTTTTCAAGCCGTCCGCGTAGGCGACGCCAGCGCCAACACGACCGTCCTGCGCAAACGGGGGCTGATGGAGTATTTCACGGAGCACCAGCTTACGGAAAAATTGCACAGCGTTTCTTTTTCTGTATTGCAACCCGAGCGGAACGACGAACTGATCGGCGATTTCTTCGAACGGCACTCCCGCGTGAAAGGGGCCATCGTCCTCAGTTCGCGCAGCAGCGTCATCGCCTCCTATCTCGACCGTCACCGCATCGATGGGGTGAAGCTCATCGGCATCGACCTGACCGAACAAAACGTTGCCGAGGTCAAACGCGGCACCATCGACTTCGTGCTCGGACAGCGGCCCGAACAGCAGGGCTACATGGCCCTTCGGGCGATGATCCGGTACCTGCTCCACGGCAACCGGCCCAAAGTCGACAACATCCTGCCGATCGATATCGTTACGCGCGAAAACCTCGGTTTGTACAGCGAATTCAACGAATAAAAAAATTCGTACCTTTGGCTTCGTGGAAAATCCGCTCGATAACGACATCAAGTTCGTCCCGGGAGTAGGCGAAATGCGGGCCCGTGCATTGGAGCACGAGTTGGGGATCCGCACACTCGGCGACATGCTGCGGCACTATCCGTTCCGCTATATCGACCGCACGCGCATCTACCCCATCGCCGAAATCACCGATGCCGCCGGACTGGCCTACGTGCAGTTCCGCGCCCGCATCACCGGTGTTTCGTATGCCGGCGAGGGACGCCGGCGACGGTTCTACGCCTATGCACAGGATGCGACGGGCCAAGCCGAACTGGTCTGGTTCCAAGGCATCAAGTGGATCGAAAAACGCATCGAAGTCGGACGCGAGTACCTCGTATTCGGACGTCCGACATTCTACCGCAACCTGTTGCAGATGGCCCACCCCGAGCTGGAGACCATCGAGCAAGCGCTCACCCGCAAGGCCGAAAGCGGTATGCAGGGCATCTACCCGTCGACCGAAAAGCTGGGCAACCTGCTGGGCGCAAAAGGGATGTACCAAATCATCTGCAACACGTGGCGCCTCGTTGCAGGACGCATCCCCGATCCGCTGCCCGATGCGATGCGGGCGCAATACGGATTGATGCCGTTGGGCGATGCGTTTTACAACATCCATTTTCCCCAGTCGGCCGAGGCGCTGCGACAGGCGCAGTACCGGCTGAAATTCGACGAACTGTTGGGCATCCAGCTCAACATCCAGCAGCACCGCACGGCCCGTCTTGCGAAAAGCAACGGTTTTTTATTCACGCGGGTGGGAAATGCGTTCAACACATTTTACAACGAACGGATCCCCTTCCCGCTCACCGGCGCCCAAAAGCGGGTCATCCGCGAAATCCGGAAGGACACCGTGTCGGGATTCCAGATGAACCGGCTGTTGCAGGGCGATGTCGGCAGCGGCAAGACGATGGTGGCCCTGATGTCGATGTTGTTGGCGGTCGACAACGGATTCCAGGCCTGCATGATGGCTCCGACCGAAATCCTCGCACGACAACACTACGCCACATTCAGCAAGCTATTAGAGGGCACCGGCGTAACAGTCGGCATCCTGACGGGCGCGTCCAAAAGCCGCGAACGCAACGCTGCACTGCAAGGCATCGCCTCGGGTGAAACGCACTTGCTGATCGGCACCCATGCGCTCATCGAAGACCGCGTGCAGTTCGCCAACCTCGGATTCGTGGTCATCGACGAACAGCACCGATTCGGGGTCGAGCAGCGCGCTCGCCTGTGGACGAAGAACGCCCAGCCGCCCCACATCCTCGTGATGACGGCGACGCCCATCCCACGCACGCTGGCAATGACCCTCTACGGCGACCTCGACGTTTCGGTCATCGACGAGCTGCCTCCGGGACGGCGGCCTATCCGTACCGTGCACTACACCGATGCAGCCCGACTGCGGTTGTTCGGCTTCATGCGGCAGGAGATCGCCAAAGGACGGCAGGTCTATGTCGTCTATCCGCTCATCAAGGAGTCGGAGACGATGGATTACAAGGACTTGACGGACGGTTACGAGGCCATCTCGCGCGACTTTCCGCTGCCCGAATACGTCACGGCTATCTGCCACGGCAAGATGAAACCAGCCGATAAGGAAGAGTCGATGCGACAGTTCAAATCGGGCGAGGCACAGATTTTGGTTGCTACGTCGGTTATCGAGGTGGGGGTCGACGTACCCAACGCCACGGTGATGGTGATCGAATCAGCCGAGCGGTTCGGTCTGTCGCAGTTGCACCAGTTGCGCGGACGGGTTGGCCGCGGCGGCGAACAGTCGTATTGCATTCTGATGTCGGGCGAGAAACTTTCGCGCGAATCGCGGGCGCGGCTCGATGCCATGTGCGAGACGAACGACGGGTTCCGACTGGCAGAACTCGATCTGAAACTGCGCGGCGCGGGCGACATCAACGGTACATTGCAGAGCGGCATGGGATTCGACCTCAAAATCGCCAACCCGACGCTCGACGTGCAGATTCTGACCGTCACACGCGAAGCTGCAGCCCGAGTGTTAGCCGCCGACCGTGCGCTCTCCCGTCCCGAACATCACGGACTCGACGAACTCCGCCGACAATATGCAGGAAACAATTCCGTCGATTTTTCCCGAATTTCTTAATCACAGCCCGAAGTAACACAACGCAAAAATTCAAGAACGATGATAGCAATCAAGAAAATCCTGTGTTCGCTGCCGGCGCTCGTCGCGGCCATCGGCCCGCTCTCGGCCCAGCTTTACCATCCGGGCGAACGGCTCGAATACCGCGTGAGCTACAAGGCCAAGATGTTCCCCAACACGGAGGTCGGCACCGTAGACGTAACGACCGAGCGTGCGACCGTCGACGGTCGCACCGTCTATAAGGTAGTGGGCACGGGTCGCACACTGCCGACCTACCGGTGGTTTTTCAACATGCTCGACGTCTACACCGTGCTCATCGACACGGCGGCCCTTCGACCCGTCACTTTCGACAGCGACCTGCGCGAGAGCGACTACACCTTCCGGAGCCATTACGACTACGACTGGGCGAACAACCGCGTCTCGACCCGCTGGCGCAGCCGCCAGAATCCCGAAAAGGAGAAACAGATGGACTTGACCCCCGAAAGCATGGATGCCATCTCGTTGTTCTTCACGCTGCGGTCGGCACAGGCCGAGGACTTCAAGGAGGGCGTGCCCGCCCAACTCCGCATGGTGCTGCAAGACACCATCCGCCACATCCACTACCGCTATCTGGGGCGCGAAGTGAAGAAAATCCGCAACATGGGTCGTTTCCGCACGCTGCGGTTCGAATGCGAGCTGGGGTCGTCGGAGGGATTCTCGTTCACCGACGGCACGATCTTCACCATCTGGATTTCGGACGACCGCAATAAGATTCCGCTCTACATCGAATCGCCCGTGCGCATCGGCAGCATCCAAGCCTATATTTCAGGCTACAAAGGGCTTAAATACCCACTGGAAAGCAAAATACGATGACCGAACGGCAGCACCTCCCGAATTTATCCATGACCTTTACCGAACCTTGATTCGACATATGATGAAACCACGAAAAGAGCCCTGCGAATCCGAGACAAAGGAGAGGATCCGCACCTCGCTGATTCTTTCGACCTACAACAACCCGCAAGTGCTCGCACTCTGTCTGGAAAGTATCCGGCAACAGAAACATCTGCCCGATGAAGTAATCGTCGGCGACGACGGTTCGACCGATGAGACCCGCCGGTTGCTCGATTCGCTCCGAACGGATTTCCCCGTGCCGCTCATCCACGTGTGGCAGGAGGACGACGGATTCCGATTGGCAAAAATCCGCAACAAGTGCATCGCCTGCGCCCGATACGAATACATCATCCAGATCGACGGCGACATCATCCTGCATCCGTTGTTCGTCCACGACCATCTGGCATTCGCCGCACCCGGCCACTATCTGAAAGGGACACGGCTCACCCTCGGCAAAGGGCTCACGGCCGAGTTCCGCAACACCGGCCGATATTTCATACCCACGCCTTTCTCGCGCGGAATCGGTCGTCGTCCGAATGCGATACGCTGCATGGCAGCTGCCCGCTATCTGGCCCCGAGACGCAAAAAATCCGTTTCGCTCGGAGCGAATATGTCCTACTGGCGCAGTGATGCCATTGCCATAAACGGCTATGACGAAGCCTTTTCCGGATGGGGAGGGGAAGACGACGATTTCGCGGCACGACTGCTGAACGCAGGATGCAGCAGACTTTCGCTGAAATTCGCCGCACTCTGTTATCACCTCTGGCACCGCGAAGCCGACATGAGCAACGCCAAGAAAAATGCCGAACGTTACCGTCTTCATCGCAACGAACTGACGGTAAGATGCACAAAAGGAATCGAACAATATCTCTGACGCATTCTCGCTCTTCTTGCCGAATATCGCTCGCATTCTCGTTTTTTATCACTATCTTTGCCCGTAAGAACCGTACGACGGCCGTGCGCCGCCGCGAAAATCCGAAAATACTATGGAAGACAATCGCAACGACTTGGACAATCTCTACGATGACGACGATTACGGGCAGCCCGCAGCCGCACCCGAAAAATCGATTCGCGGTTATCGCATCGTCATCGTCATTCTGTCGGTGATACTGGTGGCGTTGTCGGCCCTCTACTACGGTCTCCACCGCCAGCAGATGCTCGACAACGAACTGTTGCAGGCCGACCGCGATTCGATACAAAGCGACCTCGGCCGGCTGATGGTCGATTTCGACAACCTGCAAATCACCAACGACACCCTTTCGACCCACCTCGGCGTCGAGCGCAACCGTGCCGATTCGCTGATGACCCGCCTGAAAAAGGAGCGTTCGTGGAATCTGGCCAAAATCAAACAATACGAAAAGGAGGTCGGCACGTTGCGTTCGTTGATGAAGGGTTACATCCGGCAGATCGACTCGCTCAACACGCTGAACAAACAGCTGATCGACGAAAACGTTTCCTACCGCAAGGAGATTTCGTCGGCCCGCCTGCGCGCCGACATGGCCGAGGAAAAGGCCGCCGAACTGACCAACAAGGTACAAGTCGGCTCGGTGCTCAAGGCCCGCGACATCCGGCTGACGGCGCTCAACGCCCGCAGCAAACCGGTGTCGCGCATCCGCAATGCCGAGCGGCTGCTCGTCGAGTTCACCCTCGCGGCCAACGAACTGGCCGAACCCGGCAACCGCGCCATCTACGTGCGCATCATCTCGCCCGACGGCTATCCGCTGACGACCGAGGCGATGCCGACGTTCGAATACGAAGGCGAACGGATGAGTTATTCGGCAATGCGTGAGGTCGACTACCAGAACCAAGACCTGGCCGTGGGCATCTACTACAACTCGTCGAGCCTCACGGCAGGCGTCTACCGCGTGGAACTTTACAGCGGCGGCCGCCATATCGGCCAAGCGCAGGTCGCCATGCGATAAGATGGAACTGCGACGCATCGTCCTCATCGGCAGCGGCAATTTGGCCGAATCGTTGGCTTGCGCCATCTCGAAAAGCCACGCCGAACTGGTGCAGATTTTCGCGCGTAATCCGCGCCGCGGCCCTGAGGTGGCCCGACTGGCAGGAACAACGTGGACCGACGACCCGCAACGGCTCGCCACAGCGGATATTTATCTGATTGCTGTGAGCGATAGGGCCGTAGGCGAAGTCGCCGCCTCGCTGCCGATTCCCGAAACAGCCATCGTGGCCCACACGGCGGGCAGCGTCCCTCTGGAAGCGTTACCGGAACGATTCGCCCGTCGGGCGGTCTTCTATCCGCTGCAGACCTTCACGGCCGGCCGGCACGTCGATTTCAACGAAATTCCGATTTTCCTCGAAACGTCGACACCCGATTTCCGACCCGAGCTGGAGGCGTTTGCCCGTACGTTATCATGCACGGTACGCTACGCCGATTCGGCACAACGTGCCTATATCCACTTGGCGGGCGTTTTCGCCTGCAATTTCGCCAACGCCATGTACGCGGCAGGTGAACGAATCCTCAGCAAGGCGGGACTTCCTTACCCCTTAATAAAACCGCTCATCGCCGAGACGGCAGCCAAAGCCTGTACCGCCACGACCCCGAGCACCGTGCAGACAGGCCCTGCGGTGCGCAACGACACGGCGACGCAAGCCCGCCACGAAGCGCTGTTAGCGGACGATCCCGCCCTGCAAACGATTTACCGAACGATCAGTCGACGAATATGGGAAACTTCAAAGAAGATATAGCGCACGTCGAAGCCTTCGTGTTCGACGTCGATGGCGTGATGACCGACGGCGGCATCATTCCGACAGCCGACGGCGATTTCATCCGCCGCTACAATGCCAAAGACGGCTATGCGCTGGCCTACGCCGTGAAACGGGGCTACAAAATCTGCGTCATCACGGGCGGCCGCGGCAAACTGCTCGAACGCCGGTTGCAGATGCTCGGCATCAACCGCTACTATACGGACTGTATGGACAAAATCACGACCATGCGCAACTACTTCGCCGAAGAGGGCATCGATCCGGCCCACGTCATCTACATGGGCGACGACATCCCCGATCTTGAGTGTATGCGCGAAGTCGGAATACCGGTTTGTCCTGCCGATGCCGCATCGGAAGTGCTCGAAACGGTGCGTTACGTGTCGGAGTTCTGCGGCGGCGGCGGCGCTGTGCGCGACATCATCGAACAGGTACTGCGTGCCCGCGGCGACTGGGCCCGGGATTCGATGGGCGTGACACCCTCGACCCTCGCACCCTCCTGCTGATCCCTTTTGATAGCGGTTCTCTATGCGTAGTCTTGAACAAAAATATACCGAATTGTGGGGATTGTGCGGACGAAGATTTATGCCGATCTTTGTCGTGTGAAAACAAAGCCATTTTGTTTTGCAACAAAGTATTGTGATGTTTGTGTGCGAGAGGGACAGGATAAATAATTATCCTGTCCCTCTTTTATTAAAACCCGCGCATAGAGCTATCGACCGTGGGGAGCATGTGAACCGCTTCCAAAAGCGGCGCACAAGAAACCGTTTTCAAAAGCGATTAGAACGAGACACCCACCCGAATGCCGAAATTATTCAGATTGTCGATCGAATAGCTCAACACCCGTCCGTTGTTGGTCGCATAGCTGTAATAGAGCGCCACATGGAACCCGAGCCGATAATCGGGCCGCGGAAAAATGCTTACACCCACTTCCGGCGAAAGAAAGAATCCCCACGTATCGGTGTAGTGCTTCACGATGTAGTAGTAGCTCGACAGCTCGGCATACTGGGCACCCAATTTCAAGCCGGCATACGGCTGGAACACGCTATGGCGCAACCAACTGTAACGCCCCGTCACACCGAACGGCAACTGGAAGACGGCATGTTTCTGTTTGGTAGTCAGCGCCGAACCGTTGCTCAGTGTGAGCGTCTGACGCGGAATGTTCTCCAAATTGGTCTGATAGGAGATGAACGCACCTAATGCAATGGCCGGCGAAACGTAATAACCGCCCTCGAAATTCATGCCCCATCCCGAAGCCTTGTCGGCGAACGACTTGCCCAACGGAACGTTCATCTGCCAATCGACGTTGAAATAGCTGTTCGGCAGGAACTGCGCCGAAGCGCGCTGTCCGATGCAGAGCGACGCGATGCACAACGTCGCCAACCCGATGTATTTTTTGATCTTCATACTGCGAATGTTTTTCATTAAAAACGCGATTTTGTCCATACGACGGCCCGATTACCGTGCGGCATTGCGCCCCGTCACCGTGCGACCGAGATATGGCGACTGGATGAACGCCTGTTCGACGGCGGTCACCGCACGGTCGAGATTGACCTGTTCGGACGAGGTGAGCAGACCGCCGATGTAGCTGTCCCAGACGATGGGCAACGGCACGTTTTCGAGCGGTTCGGCCGAAAGGTCGACCATCTCTATCAGCAGCGAACCGGCCGTATAACCGTACTGCACATAGTAGGGATAGTGCCACCCGTCCCACGGACCCCAATACTCCGGCGCCCAATAATAGGGATAATACCACCACCAATAGGGGTAATCGTAGCCAACATAATAAGCCACACGTTCGACATAGCTCAACTGCATACCGAACGTCGCCGTCGCTTTGTCGGTCGTACGCTGGTATCCGGCGGCATCGAGACGGTTCGTCACCGTCGAGATGATGCGTGCCGCCCGATCGTCTTTCCAATACTCGGCCTTGCGGCGATTGCCGATCAACAAGATGCTGTCGGGCACGTAGTAGGTGGTGAAAGCGGCGAAGTCGACTTCCGTATCATGGTCGGTGTAGACCATGTAGTCGCCGTAGAAATCCGACGTCGAAGGCTCGTGCTGGCAGGCCGTGCCCGACGCCGCCAACAACACAACGAGCGAATAAAGCAATGTTCTTCCGTTCATGACGAATCCTTTCATTAAAAGAGGTGTATGATTGTTCCGGTCGGAATCAAAATCCGTTCCCCGATTCTGCACGTACTGTCGAACCGTCCTTTACAACAATCCTTACGCCCTTTTATTCAAGGCTGCGCATAGTGATTGCAACCGTGGATAGCAAGTGAAACATCCTCTACAAAAACCGCACGCCGCGCAGCCGCCGGCCTCCGCCACCGTCCGCTTCGCGTTCGACGATGCCCGTCACGACATCCGCCGCATCGTGCCATCGGTTGGCGCGGAACCGCCGCCGATAGGTCGTCAAGTGAGCATAGAGTTCAGGCCACCGCATCCCCCATCCGCGCGGAAAACGAATCAGATGCACGGCCGTTGCCGAGTTGGAAAGAATACGGGCCTCCTTGTTGGCATGTTGGTGGAACCATTCGACCCGCACGCCGGGCACCCGCGCCTGCACGGCCCGCGCGAATCCGCGTCCGCCGTTGTTGCTCTCGATGGCCGCCTGCCGCGTTTCGGAGCGCACCAGCATTTCGGCCACCATAGGTTCGGTCGTCTCCATCGGCTCGCGCGAATAGACGGCATCGGTGATGTAGATAACGCCGTCAGCATCGACCGCATAGGACAACGAACACAGATAATCGTCGCCCGTATCGGCTGTATCGGTGTAGTTGGCCCGCCGCACGATTTCGTGGGGCAGCGCGTCGTATTCGGCGAAATTCATGCCGTAAAGCAGCCCCTCGCGCGAGGAAGGATGCCCTTGATACATCGCCTCGAACTGAATGGGATCGAGGCGCCGTTTGGCCTCCAAAAGCGCCACGCCGTGCTGCTCCTCCCACAAGGCTGTGCCCGCCGGTCTCGGGTCGATTTCAGTCGGCGGGGAATTCTTGAGCGCCTCGAAATTGAGATGCAGCCATTTGTCCGAGGGCAGACCGTCGAGCTGGCTCCACGCGTGCAGTTCCTCGACCGGCTCACGGTTCATCAGCGTGCCGATGAGATCTTCCTCGTGCCACCGCGTGAAGACGATCAACTCGCGCGACCGGTTGTGCATGCGCGTCCGCACGACCGACGTGTACCATTCCCAACAATTGGCCCGCACGAGAGGTGAATTGGCTTCGAGGGCATCCTTGTAGAGGTCGTCGAGGATGAAGCAATCAACGCGGTTGCCCGTGAGCGACCCCTCGCGCCCGACCGACAACAAACTGCCGCGGCGGTCGATGATTTCGACCTCATCGGCCGTGCGGATGTAGCTCGGCGGCTTGGAACCTTGCTTGATGGTCGTCGCCGGGAAAATCGCCCCGTATTCGCGCGATTCGAGAATCCGCTGCACACGGCGGTTGAACTTCGAAGCCAACTGCCCCGAATAGGAAGCGATGGCGACACGACAGTCGGGATCGAGACCGAGCAAATAGGCAGGCAGCAAAGTCGTAGCACCGACGCTTTTGCCATGCTGGGGCGGCATCGTAATAATCAATCGGCGTATGCGACCGAGCGCGAAAGCCTCCAGCACGCGGTAATAAGCCCGATGAAAGGGCTGCAATTCGAGAAAAGGGTAAACCTCCGAAGCGAAACGTTCGAAGGAGCAGAAAACCCCGGCGGACTCGGAATCCGTCGGGGTCTGCATCGTGGAATGATCCATAGATGACAGTTCGATTTTTGGACCCTCTGCACGGGCGCTGCGGCGGGCGGGTCCGATTATTGTAAGAAAGTATTACGTCCGGAGGGTTGCGCCGAACCCGAGACAGGAAGAAACCGGACATTTTTTATCAAAGAATGCGCATCGTTCTAACGACGGCTGAATCACGTATACCGCTTTGCTTCTTGTATCCATGCGCATGGTGCCCACAACGGTGTGTGTGGCATAAGAACCCCTATTCAATAAGACATTCGGTAGTTTCGCCGACTGTCAAAGGAATAGGGAATCGCTTTTCAAAGCGATGCGCAGTTCGCCGAATGAAAAATCATTGAGCATTTCGCCGGCTTCATCCGATTCGGTGTGGAATTCCCACCAGACGGGCACCAGATCGTCGATGACCTCGAATGTTCCCTCGGGCAGTAGTTCGGTGCGGCGATAGACGATGACCGACGTACGCAACCGACATGCGATGCCTTCGAAAACAAACTCCAAAGAGCCGGAGAAGTAATTTCGATCACCGATCGCGTCTGTCAAACGTGCGAGGATTTCTTGATAAAGTTCAGGTGTCACTGTAAGAAACATAGTGTAAACAAATAAAGATGCACAAATTTTCAGGATAAAAAGTTTGTCAACAAGAATAAACTTCTTAACTTTACGACGACAAAGATATATTCAAATATTGACTATTATACATTATTATTGAACTTTTTCGTATAAAATTTTTCAATCGAATTGCCATGAATGAACGGGTAAAATTGATACGCAAACAGCTCGGAATGACGCAAGAGCAACTGGCACAGCGTCTTGGCATCGGAAAGGCAGCCTTGTCGATGATCGAAACAGGCAAGGCTCGGTTGTCGAACCGCAACCGCAACATCCTCGTACAGGAATTGAACGTCAATCCCGAGTGGTTGGAGGCGGGGAAAGGGGAGATGTTCAATGCGGAACCCGATCTGACTGCCTACATGCACCGCACGGATTGTTCGCTGCCGTTGCAGAGCGTGCCGCTCTACTCCATCGAGGGGACGGCGGGGCTCGTACCGCTGTTCGCCGAACAGGCGGCCATGAAACCGGTGAATTACATCCACATTCCGAATCTTCCGAAATGCGACGGGGCGATCTACATCGCCGGCGATTCGATGTATCCGTTGCTGAAAAGCGGAGACATCGTGCTTTACAAGCAGCTGCACGACCTCGAAGACATCTTCTGGGGCGACATGTATCTGTTGTCAATCGATTTGGACGGCGAGGAGTACGTCACCGTGAAATACATCCAGAAATCCGACCGCAAGGGTTACGTCAAGTTGGTGAGCCAGAACCCGCACCACGCCGACAAAGACGTCGAAATATCGCGGATTCGGGCTCTGGCGTTGGTCAAGGCCAGCATCCGCATGAACTCGCTGCGATAGGGCGCGGTAACCCGTCGGCAGTCTGCGGAGTGCAATAACGTGCCGCACGAACTACTCCGCATAGAAAAAGGGGCGAACGGTACGCAATGACCGTTCGCCCCTTTCGTTCCGATGAGCGCCGACGTTATTTCAGATTCGCCCGAAAAAAGGCTTCGATCCGGTCGAACGGAATTTTGTCGGGACGGTCGTACAAATCCGTGTGGTTCGCATCCGGAATAATCAGCAGTTCCTTATTCTCGCCCCGCAACTTCCGGAACGCATCCTCGCTGAAATAACGCGAATGGGCCTTTTCGCCGTGAACCAACAGCACGGCGCTGCGGATTTCGTCGCTGTACGCCAGCAACGGCATGTTGAGGAACGACAGCACCGACGTCCGGTTCCAACCGTCGTTCGAATTGAGCGAACGCACATGATAGCCGCGCGGCGTCTTGTAGTAGCCGTAGTAGTCCTTCACGAATTGCGGCGCATCTTCCGGCAGCGGATCGACCACACCTCCGGCCCGCACATAGAGGCCGTTCTTCGCATCTTCGGTGCGTTGGGCGTTCAGCTGGCGGCGGAGTTCGTAGCGGCCGTCGGCATCCATCGCATCGAAATAGCCGTTGGCCGTCACGCGACTCATGTCGTACATGGTCGACGCCACGGTCGCCTTGATACGGGTGTCGATGGCCGCCGCATTCAGCCCCATGCCGCCCCAGCCGCAGATACCAATGATGCCGATGCGTTCGGGGTCGACATCATCACGGGTCGTCAGATAATCGACCGCCGCACAGAAATCTTCCGTATTGATGTCGGGCGAGGCCACGTAGCGCGGTTCGCCACCGCTTTCGCCCGTGTACGACGGATCGAATGCAAGGGTCAGGAAGCCGCGCTCGGCCATCGTCTGCGCATAGAGGCCCGAGGCCTGTTCCTTCACCGCACCGAACGGGCCGCTCACGGCAATGGCCGCAAGTTTGCCCTCGGCTTGCACGGGTTTGTAGAGATCGGCCGCCAGCTCGATGCCGTAGCGGTTGCGAAAAATGATTTTGGAGTGTGTCACTTTTTCGCTTTCGGGAAATGTCTTGTCCCACTCGTGTGTCAGATTCAGCGTTTCCATTCGTCGTTCGTTTTTCAGATTCGTGCAGCCTGCAAGCATCACAACGCCCGCTGCAGCTGCCAATACAATCAATCTTTTCATGGTTTTTCTCGTCAAAAACAAAGCCGGTGGCAGCTCTTATTCAATGGCCTTGCCCAGTTCGTAGGCTCGTTGCAACGCGGGATGGCCTTCGATGTCACGCGGATCGTTCACGCCTCCCGCAAAGACGGTTCCGGCCAACCGTGCCCGTTCGAAACAATCAATCCAGCCCCCGAGTCCTGTCACGGTCCGATCCGGCGTGCGGGCTTCGTCGTCGGCCGCACTCGTCAACAGATAAATATCCCGAAAGCGGTAGTCCGACCCATAGAGCGGATTGGCCCGGTCGAGCAGCGTTTTCAGCTGGCCGCTCATCCCGTAGTAGTAGACCGGCGTGGCGAATGCGATCGCATCGGCATCGTGCATCTTCGCCGCAATCGCCTGCGCATCATCCGAGATGACGCACTTCCCCGTCTTCTGACACGCGAGACATCCTTTGCAGAAAGCGATCGACTTGTCTTTGAGCGTGATTTTCTCCGCTTCGTGACCCGCATCCGCCGCGCCGCGCATGAATTCATCGGCCAGCGCTTCGGAGTTGCTTCCCGCACGGAGACTCGAAGTAATAATCAATACTTTTTTCATCGTTTTACGTCTATCTGAAATCAATTATGCTTTTAATTCAGTCCGTTTCGCAACGGCAAAGGTAATGCAAAAGCCCCACAGCGACATTGCTGTGAGGCTCAAATGCGATTATCCAACGGCTCAAATACCGATCAAGACTTTACGCGAAAGCCGCCGTCGGCGACACGCCGTAGCGTTTCTTGAATGCGGTCGAGAAGTGCGACGGGTTCTTGAACCCAACCTCTGCATAGACATCCGCCACCTTACAGCCGCTCTCTTTCATCTTGGCGTATGCCACGTCGAGCCGCTTGCGAATCAACCATTTTTCGGGTGTCAGATCGCTTATCTTCTTGAAATCCCGTTTGAATGTGGCGAGGCTGCGGCCCGTATAGTGCGCCATCTCTTCCATCGTGAACTCATACATATAGTTCTCGTTCATAAACTCCATGATGTCGATTTTCCACGGTTCGTTGAAGTCGAAAAGGGTCGGTGCGAAGCGTTCGTCGACATGCAGCAGCGCCAGCAGTCCCTCCTGCAACTTGAGATTCATCAGATCGTCGTTGGGTTTCACCTCCGGATCGAAATAGGGAGTCATCGAAGCGAACAGGCTCGTCAGTTCGGGCGTGCGGGGCAGTTTGATAACGTCCGAACCGAGTTTCGGTGTCGTCGGCGACACGTTCTTCCGGCCCCATTTAACGTACATTTCGCGCAGGAATTTGCGGGTAAACATCAGGAAGATGCCGCAATAGCGTTCTCCCTCGTACGCCCGTTTATACATGGTGACATGGTGGTCGCGCGGGATGAATACGCATTCGCCTTTGCGGACATGCAGCCGTTGCGTCCCGTTGTCGAGCAGCATTTCGCCCGAACAGACATAATTCAGCGCATATTCGCGCGAGCGATGGATGCAGCTGTCCGCATCGTCATAAAAGAAGCTGAAAAATACGTTGTCGTAGTTGAATATGAGCTTCATCGGATCTTCGCGCTCATCCTTGTCGTTTTTCATCAGCGGAGCGATTTGGTTTCCGGACAAAGATAGCGCATCTCCCGTCCGAAACCAAAAAGAGACCCCGAAAGGTCTCTCGCGTGCGGATAAAGGGACTCGAACCCCCACGCCCGAAGGCATCAGATCCTAAGTCTGACGTGGCTACCAATTACACCATATCCGCAAATACGGGGCAAAGATAGTGATAAAAATACGAAATACGATGAAAATCGCATTTTCGTTTCTTTATGTACGATTCTGCTATTTATCCGGATATTTGTTTCATTCCGAGTGCGGGTCCGAGCGGTATTTTTGTTTACAAATATTCAGGATATGCGACCGAAACCGCTTTTTTCGATTCTTTTCACGCTCATTTGTACCGCATTGCATGCCGAAGTGACATTCCATCCGTCGTTTGGCAGTCACATGGTGCTCCAGCAGAAGACCACCGTTGCCCTGCACGGTTCCGCTACACCCGGACATCGGGTCGTCGTCCGTTGTTCGTGGGAACAGAACGACCGCACAGTCGTAACTGCGAACGACGGTTCGTGGAGCGTTCCGGTCGTCACGCCGGAAGCCTCGTTCGAGCCGCAATGGATCGAAGTGTGCGAAAAGAACCGCATCCGCCTCGATGACATATTGATCGGCGAGGTGTGGCTCTGTTCGGGCCAGTCGAACATGGAGATGCCCATGCGCGGGTTCCCGTCGCAGCCCGTGGATGGCGCCGCGGCAGAAATCGCCACCTCCATGAAGTACAAGGGTTTGCGGCTCTTCACCGTGGGCCGTTCGTGCGCCGAGACGCCCCAAAACGAATGCAAAGGCGAGTGGTCGCGTTCCACACCCGACCAAGTGGCCTTGTTCAGTGCCGTAGCCTATCTGTTCGGGCGCCGGTTGACCGAAACGCTCGATGTTCCGGTCGGACTCATCGTCTCCAGTTACGGCGGTTCGCGCATCGAATCGTGGATGGACGCCGAATCGATGGCGAAATTCGACCCGAAAGACTACATCGCCAAAGCCGATAAGCCCTACCGCGACCCCTGCAAGCTCTACAACGGCATGATCGCTCCGCTGACCGGCATTCCGGTTCGGGGCGTCGTTTGGTTGCAGGGCGAGAGCAACCACCGCAATGCCCACATATACACTTCGATGTTGCGCGAACTGATGGGCCTTTGGCGCCGGAAGTGGTCGCAGCCCGAAATGCCGTTCATCGTCTGCCAGATTGCGCCCACCGTCTTTCATGGCGAAAGCATACTGGGCCGCGTGCGCATTATGGAGGCACAATTGCGCGCCGTGCAGGAGGAAAACCGCGCTTGGATGGTCAGCACCTCGGACATCGGCGACGAGCATGTCGTCCACTACCCCAAGAAAGACAAGGTTGCCGAACGGGTTTTCTATTCGGCACTGGTCAACGTCTACGGCATGGGCGGGCTCCCCGCATCGGGACCCACGGTCGCCCGCGTCGATTACACCGACGGTCGGGCCGTCGTTCATTTCGCCCATGCAGAGCGTGGTCTCAATCCGTTGAAAACGGAAATCGTCGGATTCGAACTCGCCGGAGCCGACGGTGTATATCATCCCGCTGCGGCCCGGATCGGCACCGACCGTGCAACGGTCGAGGTTTCGTCGGATGCGGTACCCGCTCCGTGCGCACTCCGGTATGCCTTCACCGACTGGCACCGGATCAACTTGTACAACCACGCAGGATTGCCCGCATTCCCGTATCGTTCCGATTCGGTGGAGTACGGTCCGAATCTGCAGAAATAACGGAGCGGATTGCATGCCGTCGTTCAATTCCGCGCACCGTTTTCCGTCTCGGCACAGCTCACGCGAATTCGACTTTGCACGCAGCCTATCGGAAACGTTCGATTTTTGCACAAGAACGACACGACGCACACCGTCCCGCAACCGAAAAGAAGCTCTATGAATGCTATGAATCGTTGTCGACAGCTGTTGGCCATCGCCCTGTGCATATTCGCACCTTGGACGGTGCCGGCCGAAACGCGCGACATTCAAATGCGTTTTCTCAGCATCGCCGAGGGGCTTTCGCATCAGACGGTCAACTGTTTCTGTCAGGATGAGTTCGGTTTCGTGTGGATCGGCACGCAGGACGGCCTCAATCGGTTCGACGGCCGCACGGTCGACCGGTTCCAGCTCGACGGCACGCCCGGCAGCATCAGCAGCAACAACATCCGACAGCTTTACAGCGACCGCAACGGACACATCTTCATCCGGTCATTGCAATGCGTCGAGCGTTACGACCTGCGACTCGAGCGCTTCGACCTGCTCTACAACGGCGATGTCAGCGCCATGGCCTGCATCGGCGGCGAAATCTACCTCGTCGACAACGAACGCATCCTGCGCATCGACGGCACGCTTCCCGCCGGCGAGCAGCCGCAGCCCGAAACGCTGTTTTCGTTCGCCGACTTCGGCGAGCATCCGGGGAGCATCAACAACCTCGTCGTTGCGGGCGACCGGTTGATTCTGAGTTCTTCGAAATTGGGACTGCTCTGCATCGCAGACGGACGCATCGTACAGCGGAAACAGGTCGGAACCGTCAATTCGCTGCACGCCGATACCGAGGGGAACCTTTGGATCGCAACGCGGGAGACCGGCCTGTGCCGCATCGACCCGTTGTGGCGCACGACATGGTACCGACATCGCAAAGGAGACGAAAACTCGTTGATACACAACAATGTGCGGGTCGTCGCACAAGCTGAAAACGGATTCTATTACGTCGGCTCCTACGGCGGGCTCCAGATGCTCGACGTCCATTCGGGCAATTTCATCCAGTGCAACTACGACCAAAGCGAAGAAATCAATGTCCGGTCGATCATCTCGATGCTCTGCGACAATGACGGTACGTTGTGGCTCGGCACGTTCCATTGCGGAGTGCAGTACCACAACGTCGCCAACGACAATTACCGATTCTACCGCGTCTCTTCGAACCGCCACGGCGAGCACATTTCGCCGCTCATCAGCGCCATCGTCGAAGACGGCGAACAGCGCATGTGGATCGCCACCGAGGGCAACGGACTGATCCGGTTCGACCCCGAAAACGCCAATTTCGATTCGTTCGCCGGCATCGCGAACGATGCGGTCATCAAATCGCTCCATTACGATGCCGACCGCAACCGGTTGTGGGCCGCGTCGCTTTTCCACGGCGTCGACTGCATCGACCTGCGCACAAATACCGTCATCCACGTACCGCCTTCGGTTTGGGATGCCGAGGGACGGTGTGTCGGACGGGCTCACAACATCACGCAAATCATCGACGACGGCGAACGGGGCCTGTTGCTGGCCACCCGTATCGGGCTCGTACGGCTCGACCGCAAACGGATGCGGCTGGAAGCCGTCGACAACGAGGCGATATTCCGTCGCAGCGTATCGCAAATCTGGGACATCGCGCGAAGCGGCGGGATGCTCTGGATGACGACCTCGTTCGACCTGATGCGGCTCGACGAGACAAACGGTACCGTGCGCCATTACTCGTTCGCCGACATTTCGGGCACACAAGCCAAACAACACATCAACCATCTGCTCTGCGACGCTGAGGGCAATCTGTGGCTCGGTTCGACCGGTTCGGGCATCTTCCGCTACGATCCGACGACCGACAAGTTCGAGCATTACGGCGCCGGTCGGGGCCTCGACAACGGATTCGTCACTGCTTTAGCCGCTTTTCCTTCATCCGCACACCCACGGCGCGACAGCCTCCCGAGTACCATCTACGTGGGACACAGCCACGGCATCAGCTGGCTCGACGAACTCCGCTCGCAGTTCGGCAATTACGGCCTTTCCAACGGATTCCCGTTATCGAACGTCTGCGAAAACGGGCTCTACATCTCGGGCGACCGCAACATCTTCGTCTGCGGACCACAGGGCATCGTCCACATCCGCCCCGGACAGTTCTACGGACGCAGCGCCGACCATCGCATCCACATCAAAGGTTTGTTGGTCGACAACCGGCCTGTCCATCCGGGCGATTCGCTCCGGTTGCTCGACGCTTCGCCGCTCTACTGCCACCGGATGACGCTTCCGCCGCACCATTCGTCGGTCACGTTCCGCATCGCGGGCAACAACTTCGTTCATGCGCCCGACGCCGGATTGGAGTATCGCCTCGAAGGGTTCGATTCGCACTTCATCAAGGCCGAGAACACCACACAGATCACCTACATGAACCTCAAAGCAGGCGACTATCGGTTCGTCGTACGGAGCATGCAGCCCGACCGCAGCGGTCATTCACCCGAGGCGACATTCGACCTGCGGGTAAAGGCTCCGTTCTATGTTCGTACGTGGTTTCTGTTGTCGATCGCCGGGCTCATCGTGCTCGGGCTCGTGAAATTGTGGTCGCTCTGGTCGCACCGACAGAAATTAGAGCAGATTCTGCGCATCGAGCAGCTGGAAAAAGAACACATCGAACAGACCAACGCACAGAAATTCCGCTTCTTCACCAACGTGTCCCACGAATTCCGCACGCCGCTGACGCTCATCATGGGACAGGTCGAGGTATTGCTCATGCGGCAGGACATCGCTCCGTCGATCTACAACCGCATACTCAGCGTCTACCGCAACACACAGCGTCTGAAGAACATGGTCGACGAGATCATCGACATCCGACGGCTCGACCAGTCGCGCCTGCGGCTGCATGTCGCCCGCGAGAATCTGACGACCGTCGCGAAGGGCATCTGGGTCCTGTTCCACGACTACGCCGTGCAACGCGGCGTCGAGTTCCTTTTCACGGGACCCGAAACACCGCTCGAAACGGAGTTCGACCGCCGACAGCTGGAAAAGGTATTGAACAACCTGCTCTCCAATGCTTTCAAATACACCGCTGCAGGCGGACGCATCGCCATGACCGTCACCGCTGCGGACAGCGAAGCCGTCATCTCCATCGCCGACACAGGCATGGGCATCGCTCCCGAAAACCTCGACCGCATTTTCGAGCGGTTCTGGCAGGACGAACAGACCAATGCCGCCGTCGACCAATACGGTTCGGGCATCGGGCTCTCTCAGTCCAAAAGCCTCATCGAGATGCACGGCGGACGCATCACGGTCGAAAGCGAACCCGGCAAAGGTTCCGTGTTCAGCGTGCATCTGCCGTTGGTGCTCCGCCGCGACGACCCGAACATCGTCTTCGTCGACCGCAACGACGAACAGCAGCACATCTTCATCGGGCAGGAACGGATCGAATCGGCCCCGGAACCCGACATCGAAAAAGAGATGAAAATCCTGATCGTCGAAGACCGTGCCGAGATGACGGAAATGCTGTGTCAGATATTCAAACCCATCTACGAGGTGCACACCGCCACCAACGGAGCCGACGGACTCCGGATCGCCCGCATGATTCAGCCCGATTTGGTGTTGAGCGACATCATGATGCCCGTGCTGTCGGGATTCGAGATGTGCAAACAGCTCAAGGCCGGCATCGAGACGAGCCACATTCCCGTAGTGCTGCTCACAGCCTACCACACCGAAGAACATACGCTCGAAGGATTGCTCACCGGCGCCGACGATTACATCGCCAAACCGTTCAACGTCCGTATCCTGCTGGCCCGCTGCAACAACATCATCGTCCAGCGGCGGCGTCTGCAAGCGAAATTCCGCGACACGACCGACAACCGCGAGCTCGTGGCGGCGACCAGCCCGCACGACCGGAAGATTCTCGACGACGCCATGCAGATCGTCGAGCGGCACCTCGCCGACACCGAATTCGACGTCGGTTGTTTCGCTTCCGAACTCGGGCTCAGCCGGACGCTGCTCTTCACCAAACTGAAAGGCATCACCGGACAGACGCCCAACGAATTCATTCTCTCCGTCCGGTTGCGTCATGCCATGACGCGCCTCAAGGCCGACCTCCGCACGAGCGTGGCCGAAGTCGCCTACGACACGGGGTTCTCCTCGCCGAGTTACTTCATCCGCTGCTTCCGCAAGAAGTTCGGCATGACCCCCACCGCCTACCGGAAACACACGGAGCCATAGCACCGAACGTTTCAAACGATTTTACTGTTTTTACGGATGATCGTTTCATTCCGGATGCCGCTTCTTGGCGTCCTTTGTGATGAAACCAAACAACCGTAAAAACAATTACCATGAAAAAACTTTTGCTTCTTGCGCTCTTCTGCTTCGTCGCAACCGTGCAGGCCGAAGAACGTCGGACATGCGACAAAGCCACGGTGCGCAGCGTCGACCGTACGCTCGATTTCGCTATCGAACAGTCGCTCCGCCTCTACGAATCGGTCAAGGATACGCCCGACCGCATGCCCCGCAGCTGGTATGCGGCCAACGATTCGCTCATCACCTGCCCGATCCGTTGGTGGGCCAGCGGCTTCTTCCCGGGTACGATGTGGTACCTCTACGAACACAGCGGCCGCGAAGACCTGCTCCGCATCGCCGAACAGCTCACCGAACGCATGGAGAGCGAAAAGGACCGCACCGACAATCACGACATCGGCTTTGCCATCAACTGCACCTACGGTAACGGCTACCGTCTGACGCACAACGAGGCTTACCGCGATGTGATCGTCACTGCCGCCCGCAATTTCGCCACGCGGTTCGATCCGACGGTGGGTTGCACCCGTTCATGGAACACCAAGAAATGGGGCTATACGGTCATCATCGACAACATGATGAACCTCGAACTGCTGACCGTCGCGTCGCACCTCGCCGGTGACAACGTTTACTGCGACATGGCCAAATCGCACGCCGACGTCACGATGCACAACCACTACCGCCCCGACGCCAGTTCGTACCACGTCGTGGGTTACGACGAAGAGACGGGCAAGGCCATCCACCACGTCACGCGGCAGGGTTATTCCGATTCATCGTCGTGGGCGCGCGGTCAGGCATGGGGCCTCTACGGCTACACGATGATGTACCGCCAGACGGGCGAACGCCGTTATCTCGACCATGCGGTGCGCATCGGCGAGTATCTGATGAACCACCCCAACCTGCCCGCCGACAAGATTCCTTATTGGGATTACGATGCGCCCGACATTCCGAAAGCCGTGCGCGATGCTTCGGCCGGCGCGTTGATGGCTGCAGCCTACATCGAGCTTTCGACTTTCGTCGAGGGCAAGACCGGCGAACGTTTCCTGCGTCTCGCCGAACAGCAGCTCCGTTCGCTCTGCTCGCCCAAATATCGCTCGAAAGCGGGCGGAAACGGCAACTTCATCATCACCCATTCGACCGGCTTCTTCGCCAGTAATTACGAAATCGATGCGCCGATCTCCTATGCCGATTATTATTTCGTCGAGGCCATGATGCGTTACAAACGCCTCGCCGCCGGACTTCCCGTGACCGACAACACGGCACCCGTATCGGCTTGCAACGACCGCGAAACATGGATCGCATCGCTCGACCGCGTGGCCCGGCCCGTTCTGACTGCGCTCGCCGAAAATCAACTGCGCGCCACGATGCCCGTCGAAAGCACCAGTGACATCGCACGGCGCCGCACCTGCACCCACCTCGAAGCATTCGGGCGAGTCATGGTCGGCATCGCTCCGTGGCTCGCGTTGGGCGAGGACACTACGCCCGAAGGCCGTTTGCGCGGCGAGTATCTGCGGCTTTCGGTCGCTGCACTCGCCAATGCCGTCGACCCCGATTCACCCGACTTTCTGAACTTCAACGAGGGCCGCCAGCCGTTGGTCGACGCCGCGTTCCTCGCACAGGGGTTGCTGCGCGCTCCGCAGTTGTGGGAGCGGCTCGACGAAGTTTCGCAGGGGCGACTGCTCGACGCCTTGCGTTCGTCGCGCGTCATCAAGCCCTCCGAGACCAATTGGCTCCTCTTCTCGGCAATGATCGAAGCCGCCCTGCGCGAATTCGGCGGTGAATGGCAATACGACCGCATCGCCTATGCGTTCGAACGCTTCGACACATGGTACAAAGGCGACGGCTACTACGGCGACGGGCCCGATTTCCACCTCGACTATTATAACAGCTTCGTCATCCAGCCGATGATGATGACCCTCTTCGACGTGTTGAAGCGCCACGATGCGCCGGATGCGGCGTTTGCCGCCAAGCAGAACGGCCGTTACACCCGTTACGCCGCCTTGCAGGAGCGGATGATTTCGCCCGAGGGCACCTACCCCGTCACGGGACGTTCGCTGGCCTACCGGTTCGGCGCTTTCCAGGCACTTTCCGATGCCGCACTCCGCCACATGCTGCCTGCCGTGTTGGCTCCCGCCGCCGTGCGCAGCGCCTTGACGGCAGTCATCCGTCGCCAGACCGACGCCCCCGGCACGTTCGACGACCGCGGTTGGCTACGCGTGGGCTTCTGCGGCCACCAGCCCTCCATCGGCGAAAACTACATTTCGACCGGCAGCCTCTACCTCTGCTGCGCCGCCTACGTCGCGCTCGGCCTGCCGGCCGACGATCCTTTCTGGAGCTCGCCCGCCGAACCGTGGACCGGCGTCAAAGCATGGTCGGGCATCGACCTGCCCGTAGACAAGGCGCTCAAAGAATAGCAAAACGCACAACCTAAAACCCAAAACTATGAAATCAACGATTTACCTGAAACTCGTCTCGCTCGTCGCGGCGCTTTTCGTCTGCACGAGCCTTTGGGCACAGCAGGCGACCGTCTCGGGCGTCGTGAAAGACGCCAACGGGCCGTTGCCCGGCGTCAACGTCACCGTAGCCGGCACCACCGTGGGCGTGACGACCGACGCAGACGGTCGTTATCGCATCTCGACCGATGCGCGTGCAACCCTCGAATTCTCCTTCATCGGCTACCGCGACGAGCGTGTGGCCGTCGGTTCCCGCACGACGATCGACGTCATGATGGAAGAAGAAGCCAACACCATCGACGAACTCGTCGTCGTGGGTTACGGCTACCAGCGCAAGAGCGACGTGGCCACTTCGGTCACCTCGGTCAAGGCCGACGAGATGAAGACTTTCCCGTCGAGCAACGTCGCCGACATGTTGCGCGGTCGGGCTGCCGGCGTACAGGTCAACACGTCGTCGGGTCGTCCGGGTGCCATCCCGACCATTACGATCCGCGGCGCCCGTTCGATCGCCGCCGAGAACGCCCCACTCTACATCATCGACGGTTCACCGTCGAACGCCACCGAATTCAGCACGTTGAGTGCCGAGGACGTCGAATCGATCGAGATTCTGAAAGACGCCGCCGCACAGGCCATCTACGGCGCCCGTGCGAGCGACGGTGTGATTCTCGTCACCACGAAACGCGGCAGCGTCGGCAAAACCGAAATCGCCTACAACGGTTACGTCGGCATCCAGCGGTTGTGGCGTAACTTCGACTTCTACTCGGGTCAAGAATATTTCAACCTCCGCCGCGAGGCCAAAGCCAACGATGCCGGACTGCTCAACGCCCGCGAAATGTCGGTCGAGGATGCCCTCGGCGACGAAATCATGGCACGCGTATGGGCCAGCGGCAAGTCGGTCGACTGGGAGAAGCTGATGTTCCGCAACGCGCTTTACCACAACCACGACATCAGCGTCCGCGGCGGCAACGAGAAGCTCAAGGTCGCCGCCAGCGCCGGATTCTTCGACCAGAACGGCATGGCCCGTCTCGGCTCGGGTTACCAGCGCGGCACGTTCCGCATCAACGCCGACCTGAAAGTCAACAAATGGTTCTCTATGGGCGTGAACGCCTCCTATGCGATCACTTCCCAGAAACGCGAGGACGGCAACTTCAGCGAGTTCATCACCCGTCCGCCGTTGTCGGAGGTCTACGACGCCGACGGCAACTACACCGAGCTCATCAACTCCAGCGGCCACATCAACCCGCTCTATCGGGCCGAACACTTCGACCGGCGCATCAACCGCGATTCGTACCGCCTGAACTTTTTCGCCGACATCAAGCCGTTCAAAGGGTTCAACTATCGTTTCAACGCCTCGATTTACCAACGTTTCGACGAGGACAAACAGGCCAAAGACGCCGATTATCCGGGTGGCGGCGCTTCGGCGCGCATCACCAACGACCGCACCAAAAACTGGCTGATCGAAAACATCTTCACCTACCAGCTGCCGATCCGGAACGAGCAACACAAACTTTCGCTCACGGCCGTGCAGTCGATCGACCACAATCTGAAGACCTCGCTGGGTTACACGACTGACAATCTGCCCGTCGACAAAGGGCCTGACTTCATCGCCAACGGCGAGTTCTCGGGCAAACCCGAACGCACCTACAACGAGAACAACCTCGTCTCGTTCATGGCCCGCGCACAATATTCGCTCATGGATCGTTACCTGTTGAACGTCGCTGTCCGCATCGACGGTTCGTCGCGTTTCGGCATCAACAACAAATGGGGTACGTTCCCCTCCGTCGCGCTCGCATGGCGCATGAATCAGGAAGGGTTCCTGCGCGAAGCCGGTTGGATCGACAACCTCAAACTGCGTCTGAGCTACGGTATCGTCGGTAATCAGAACGGCATCGGCAATTACGAGACGCTCGGTCTGGCCGACGGTCACGGCTACGAATTCGGCGACGAATACCTCATGGGTTACCTGCCGGGCACCGACCTGTCGAATCCCAATCTGAAATGGGAACGTTCGGCAACGGTCAATGCGGGTGTCGACTTCGGCTTCTGGAATAACCGGTTCTCGGGTACCGTCGAGTTCTACGACACCCGTACCTCCGACCTCCTCGTCAAACGAGGCATCAACTCGGCATTGGGCTACACGTCGATGCTCGACAACCTCGGCAAGACGCGCAGCTGGGGAATCGATGTCGGTCTGACGGGCGAAGTGTTGCGCAAGCAGGATTTCTCGTGGAGCATCTCCTCCAATTTCAGCCTCTTCCGCAACGAAATCGTCCGCATCGACGACACGCTCGACGAATACGGACGTCCGGCCAGCCAGCCGGCCAACAACTGGTTCGTGGGCAAATCGATCAACGTCTACTACAACTACAAACCCGAGGGCATCTTCCAGTACGACGACTTCGACATCACGAAAGACGCCTACGGCAATATCGTCTATAAACTCAAACCGACGATCGATACCGACGGCGACGGCATCGCCGACAAGGCGATGGAGTACACCAACGCCGTGAAACCGGGCATGGTCAAAATCCGCGACCTAAACGGCGACGGCCGCATCAACGCCGACGACCGTACACCGATTTCGAAAGACCCCGACTTCACGCTATCGCTTTCGACGACGCTGCGTTGGAAGGGTTTCGAGTTCTTCATGGACTGGTACGGCGTGCACGGCGGCCGGTTGATGAACCCCTTCCTCCACGAAGCCAACAGCGGCGGTTCGTTGCAGGGCAAGCTCAACGGCGTGAAAGTCGACTACTGGACGCCGTACAACCCCTCGAACAAATTCCCGCGGCCGTCGTTCAACACCAATGCCACCTATCAGGGAGCCTTGGCCATTCAGGACACTTCCTACATCCGGCTGCGCACGCTGCAAATCGGCTACAACTTCCCGAAACGCTGGATTTCGAAACTGGGCATGGGCAAGCTGCGCGTCTATGCAACGGCGACCAATCTGTTGACATTCACCGAACTGCTTTCGTACAGCCCCGAACTCTCGCCGGGGGCCTATCCCGAACCGCAGACTTTCGTCTTCGGAGCCAATCTCACCTTCTAAAAATTCACGATCATGAAACGAACGATATATGCTCTTCTGACGCTGGCGCTCGTTGCTTCGGCGGCGACCTCCTGCAAGAAGTATCTGGAGTTGGAATCCAAGACCAACATCACCAACAAATGGTTGTATGAGACCCCCGAAGGTCTGTCGCGTGCGGTCGTGGCGCTGTACGACCTCGACCGCAAAATCGCCAAGCCGTCGAACGACAACAACGACTGCTACGTGGTTCAGATGCTCGATTACAGCACCGACCTGATGGTCTACCGCGGAGGCACGGCCGCCGCATTGGCCCGTCTGGACAATCTGATGCCTAACAATGCGGTTATCGAAGCCTTCTGGAACCATCATTACAACATCATCGGCAAGGCCAATGAAATCATCTTCGCGGCCGAAGGAATGGATCTCGAAGACCCCGTGGTCAAACGGGCATGGGCCGAGGCGAAGTTTTTCCGCGGCCGGGCCTATTTCGAACTCTACAAACGGTTCGAACGGCTCTATCTGAACACCGTACCGACAGGGGTCGACAACCTGCAACGGGAATTCAAGCCGGCCTCGCGCGAGGATATTTTCGAACGCATCCGCATCGACCTCGATGCCGCCGCCGAAAATCTGGCATGGGAAACGCCGCAGGGAGCTTCTGCCGCCCAGCACGGACGTGTGACCAAAGCCACGGCCAAGCACGTTCGCGCACAATTCGCCATGTGGGAGAATGATTGGAATACGGCGATCGACGCTTGTGAGGAAATTTTCGCGCATCCCGAACTGTTCGACTTCGAGCGGCATCCCGAAAACGTGTTCCTGTCGGGTATAGAACTGCGGTCGAAAGAGGTGCTTTGGGCCTACCAGTTCTCGACCAACATGGGCGGCGGCGCCACGGGAAGCACGACGCTCACGGGACACCGGCTGGGCCTCACCACGCTGCCTTCCTATCACGCGATGGGCAAATACTTCACCATCGCCTCCGACATGGGGGGTTACGGCTGGGGCCGCGTCTACCCGAATACCTATCTGCTGTCGCTCTTCGACCAAGAGAAGGATTCGCGTTATACGGAGTTGATCTGCACCGAGCTGATTTGCAACAACCGCGCGGATGCGAGCTACGGAAAGCCCTACGATCTGGAACTTTCGAAAGGCAAGGCCGACTACATCACCAACCTGCACTTTTTCACCAAGAAATATTTCGATTGTTGGAGCAATGCCGACCAGCCCGACCTGCGCTCGAGTTTCAAGGATCTGCCCGTCTATCGGTTGGGCGAAACGGCGCTGATGTGTTGCGAGGCTTACTTCCACCGTGACGGCGGCGCCAGCACCGATGCGTTGAAGTACTACAACAAGACGTGGCAACGCGCCGGCAACAACGAAGAACATGGCCCGCTGACGCTCGACATGATTCTCGACGAATATGCCCGCGAATGCAATTTCGAGGGTGTCCGGTGGCCGTTGCTCAAACGACTGGGCATTTTGGCCGAGCGGGTGCAGGCCCATGCCGGCGACTCCAAGACGGAAGACCCCTATCTGCATCAGAACTACACCGACGCACGCCGGAACTTCGTCGCCGGCAAACACGAGGTGTGGCCGATTCCGCAGTCGCAAATCGACATGATGGGCAAAAGTTTCCCGCAGCACGAAGTCTGGAACTGATCCCTTTAACCCGTAAAAGAACACATTCATGAAAAAGATATTAGGATTCGCAGCCGCTCTGATCACGTTGTTGTGCGGCGGTTGCACGAACGACGACGAGGTGCGCGTGATGCCCGAATTCAACTATTCGGACCATACGGTCACTCTCAGCCGGGCCGAAGGTTCCTCTTTCACGGCGCTCATCGCCACAACCGAAAGCGTCGTCCATGCCGAGTTCGATTGCGAGTGGCTCGCAGTCGACGTTAACACGCGCAGGGCCGTCTTCACGGCCACGCAGACCAACGAGGGGTCCGAAACCCGTACGACGCAAGTGACCTTGCGCGCCGGCGAGTTCGTCGAGCAAGTCACCGTGAACCAGTCGGCCGTCGATGAAGAGGGCGGACTGAAAGTGGGCGACCCGACGGACGACGGATTGGGCATGATCTTCTGGGTCGACCCATCGAACAGATCGATCGGCAAGGCCGTTTCACTGGCCCGCCTCGAAGGCAAGCCGTTCGAGTTGACGATGAAGGCCCATGGCGCCGAATCGCGGGTCGACGGTTTGGCCAACACGGCACTCTACACCGAGCACACCGCCGAGGAGGCCGCAGGCTACTGCACCGCTATGGGCGAGGGCTGGTACCTGCCGGCTGTCAACGAACTGAACGAGCTGTTCGATGCTTACAACGGCATAGGGCACGAGGATCCTTCGTTCGTAGCCGCTACGATCGAAACATTGACCGACCCCGAGAAGATGGCCCGTGCGGCATTCGATAAAATGCTGACCGATTTGGGCGGTACGGTCATCGACGCCACGACATCGGGCAACGGACAAAGTTACTGGTCATCGACCGAGTACGACGATCAAAACGTTTACGGCGTCCGTGTCGGCAAATACCTTCAGGACAAATGGAAGAAATCGGGTACGGCCCGCTTCGTACGCTGCGTGCGCCGCGTGGGCAACTACCTGCCGCCCGAGGAGCCCGCCACGCTGACGCTCTCCGCGCAGACCCTCGCATTGGAAGCCGCAGCCGGCAGCACGGCTTCGGTAACGGCAACGACCAACAAAGAGCTCACGACGCTTGCCGTAACACTTGCCGACGCCTCGTGGCTCGCATTCGAGATTGCCGACGCCACGATTACGTTCCGTGCGCTTTCGGACAACGAAACGGGCAACGCACGTTCAACAACGGCCACCGTAACGGCCGGCAGCGGCGACAACACAGCTTCGGTTACGCTGACCGTATCGCAGGCGAAACTAATCACCGTCGACCCGTGGCAAGTGGGCGACATCGTGCCCGATGCGGACGGTCTGAAAGGCGGCATCGTCTTCTGGGTCGACCCTGCTGACGGCACACGTGCCAAAATCGTATCGCTCGACAGAAGCGAGAAAATAGCTTGGGGAGCGGACGATGTCCGGTTCGACCTCTCGGATGCCGACGGTGCCGTCAATTCAGCCAAAATTGCAGAGCACGAACAGGCAGCCACTTGCACTGCATTGGCATGGTGCACCGCCCGCGGTGAGGGGTGGTATCTGCCCTCGAAAAACGAGCTTACAGACTTGTTCGACCTCTACAACGGTTGCCACAGCGGCGACGGCTTTACCAATACAAAACCAACCGAAATCAGCGATGCCGAAAAAGAGCAACGTGATAAAATCGAAAAACTCTTCCTCAACGCAGGAGGTGATCCGCTCAATGGAACGCCCGAAGCCTGCGGTTCTCAAGCCACAACTGGCACAAACGGAAATGGAGACAGCTACTGGGCTTCGAACGAAAAGAGTTTAGGTGCAGACCAAGCATTTTATGTTCTTTTCGGCAAATTCAGTAACGGCTCAACAGGAAAAAAGAGCAGCGCTTCGCGTTACGTCCGCGCCATGCGCGTCATCGAGAAAACGAACTGATAGAGGATTCCACCCGTGCAACCAAACTGCACGGGTGGATGATCCCCTCACCCTACCGTTATGAAACGAATCATCCTCATATTGGCGTTTTTCGCCGCTGCGGGCCTCACGGCCTGCGGCGGGCGGAAAGCAGCTCCTAACAACGGACCCGATGCGTCCGGTTGCGACCTCTTTCTGCTGATCGGCCAGTCGAACATGGCGGGCCGCGGAACGATGCTCGCCACCGACAGCGCATGGCATCCCGATGACGTGCAGCTGCTCGACAGCGCCGGCATCCCCGTGCAGGCCACGCTGCCGCTCAACCGTTATTCGACCATCCGCAAGGAGCTTTCCTTGCAGGGAATCAATCCGGGCGTCGGCTTTGCCGAAGTCATCCGCGAAAAGACCGGCCGGCCGTTGCTGTTGGTGGTCAATGCTCGCGGCGGTTCGGCGCTCCGCGAATGGGTACCGGGGTCGGACTACTACAACGAAGCGGCGCGCCGCACGCGACAGGCCATGCAATACGGAACGCTACGCGCCATCCTCTGGCATCAGGGCGAGAGCGACAGCGGCCAGCCCGAAGATTATCTCGAACTATTGTCCGATATGGTCGCTTCGCTGCGGCGCGATTTGGGATGCGGCGACGTGCCGTTCATCTCGGGCGAAATCGCCCGCTGGCACCGCAATGCCGACCGTTTCAATCCGGTAATCCGCCGCATCGCAGACCGCATCCCCAATAGCGCGTTCGTATCGAGCGAGGATTGCGCTCCGCTGCGCGATTCGCTCGACCCGCACTTCGGCCGCGACGGACAACTGTTGCTCGGACGGCGCTACGCCGAAAAAACGATCGAAATGTGTTATGAATAGACGATACCCTTTCCTTTTGCTCGCTGCGCTGCTGATGCTGTGCGGCCATGCGTTCGCCGAACGTGTCGATTACACGATCAACGACGGTTGGGAGTTCCGCCGCGACGACCTGCGTTCCGCCACGGAGGGATGGAGCACCGTCTCCGTGCCCCATACGTGGAACGCCGACGACTGCGACGACGACACGCCCGGCTACCATCGCGGGCCGGCGTGGTACCGCCGAACCCTGCATATCGACGCTTCGCTCGCGGAGCACCGCATCTGCCTATTGTTCGAAGCGGTCAATTCGCATGCCGAGGTCTACATGAACGGCGTGCAGGCCGGTTCGCATGCCGGCGGTTACACGGCATTCGCGTTCGATGTGACCGAGCTTGTACACACCGGAGACAATCTGCTGGAGGTACGCGCCGACAACACGCACAACCCCGACATTCCGCCCCTCTCGGCCGACTACACCTTCTTCGGAGGCATCTACCGCGACGTGCATCTGATCGCCACCGGCCCGCTGCACATCACGACGACCCACTACGCTTCGTCGGGGGTCTTCGTTTCGACCGCGCGGCTCGACGCTTCGGAGGCCGATATTTCCGTCCGCACGCTGCTCTCGAACGACGGGACCAAAGCCGCCCGTGCGAAGGTCATCCAGCGTGTTTTCGACCCTGCTGGCCATTGCATTGCCGAGACCTCGACACAGGTGAAACTACCTGCCAAAGCCGACGCCGTGCCGGTTCTGCAATCGCTCCGCATACCGGAACCGCAATGCTGGTCGCCCGATTCGCCGCAACTCTATCGCGTCGAGACCTCCGTGGCCGATGCTCGAGGCGTAGTGACCGATGCGGTGGCCAATCCGCTGGGACTGCGCACCTGCTCGTTCGACCCTAATCGGGGCTTCTTCCTCAACGGAGAGCCGCTCAAACTGGTCGGCACGAGCCGTCATCAAGACTATGCCGAACTGGGTTATGCCCTCGGCGACGAGCGTCACATCCGCGACGCGGAGCAACTCAAACGCATGGGCGCCAACTTCCTACGCATCGCCCACTATCCGCAGGACCCCGCCGTACTCGCCGCCTGCGACCGGCTGGGCCTGCTGACGTCGGTCGAAATTCCGATCGTCAATGCCGTGACGCGCAACGAGGCGTTCGCTGACTGTTGTGAACGGATGATGACCGAAATGGTGCTCCAGAACTACAATTCGCCGTCGGTCTGCATCTGGACCTACATGAACGAAGTGATGCTCCGGCCGCCCGTCTTCGCCGACGAGCGCGATAAAGCCGATTACCTGCATTGGGTGCGCGACATCGCACAGCGCTGCGACGCCACGGCCCGCCAGCTCGATCCCGCACGCGCCACGATGCTGCCCTGCCACGGCAATCTGACCCTCTACGACGAGGCCGGTCTGCTGAAAATTCCCGACATCATCGGCGTCAACCTCTATCAGGGGTGGTACGGCGGCCGTTTCACCGATTTCGAGAAGCAGCTCGACCGGATGCACGCCGCCTATCCCGACAAATCACTGTTCGTCACCGAATACGGCGCCGACTGCGACGTCCGCATCCGCTCAGCACGCCCCGAGCGCTTCGACTTCTCGGTCGACTACGCCATGCTCTACCACGAACACTACCTGCCGCAGATGCTCGCACGGCCTTTCATCTGCGGCGCCGCAGCGTGGAACCTCAACGACTTCTACGCCGAGCCGCGCGGCGATGCCGTGCCCCACGTCAACTGCAAGGGACTCTGCACGCTCGACCGCACACCGAAAGACACCTACTTCTACTATCAGGCCATGTTGCGTCACGACCCCATCGTGCACATCTGCGGCGGCGACCGCCGGTTCCGCGCCGGTGTGGAGACCGCCACGGGCATTGCGACAGAGCGCGTGCGCATCTACGCCAATGCGCCGCAGGTCGAAGTCTCATTGGATGGCCGCACGCTCGGCCAGTTCGACGTGACGGATTGCATCGCCGAGGTCGAAATCCCCTTCCATGCAGGTGAAAACCGCCTCGAAGCAACCATCCGCACCGACGACGGCCGCACGGCGCGCCACCTCTGCACAACAGATTACCGACTGGTGCCCCGACACTTCGACAACAGCACGCCATTCACCGAGTTAAACGTATTGCTGGGTTCGACCCGCTCGTTCGACGACCCGCAGCAGGAGACGGCATGGATTCCCGAGCAGCCCTACGAAGCGGGCGGCTGGGGTTACGTCGGCGGCACGCCGTGGCGTCCCAAGACCAACCGCGGCACACAGCCCGCCTCGAACCTGCCCATCGACCGCACGCGGCTCGACCCGATGTTCCAGACCCAGCGGCGCGGCCTCGAAGCATTTCGTGCCGATCTGCCGGACGGTGTTTACGAAGTGACCCTCTATTTTGCCGAACTGTCGGGTGAAACGGTAGCCGCATCGGCCTATCAACTGGGCCTCACGACCGAAAGCGAGGCGGCTTCCGAGCGTGCTTTCGACCTCGCCATCAACGGCCGATGTGTCGCTCACGGTCTCGACGTGGCGGCCGAAACAGGCCGCCGCACACCGATGACCCGTCGCTATCGCGTCATACTGAAAAACGGCGAAGGACTTTGCGTGGGCTTCACGCCCGTGCGCTCCGAAACGATGCTCTCAGCCATCCGCATACTCCGCTTGTACTAACCGAATAAACCTGAAAATACCATGAAAAAGCAATTCATTCTCATCGCCATGCTCGCCGGAATCACAGGCACCGCCTGCACCGACGAATCGGACAAAGACCCGAACTTCACACCGCCCGCCATCCTCACCGAAGACGAGGAGGTCAACTATCCCGACGATCTGCCGACCCCGGGCGAGATGATTCGCTACGAAGAATCGCTCATCGAGCGCCCCTATCGTCCGATCGTCGTCAAATACTCCTCGGGGTATCCGCCCGTTTCGAGCTGGAAAGAGGCCAATACGCGCCTTTTGACCTACATGTACGGGTACGAACGCAAAATATCGACTTATGAGGAATACGGCGCCGTAACCGACGAATACGGGGCTTATACCGCCGGCGGCGCACATGAAGCCACGGGCCGCTTCTACGTGAAGAAAATCGGCGACCGCTGGTGGATCATCGACCCGCACGGCTATCCCTACTACATGCGTGGCGTAGCGTCGTTCCGCAAAGGTTCCTCCGACCGCAACAAGAAAGCTTGGAACGAGCGTTTCGGCAGCGATGACAGCTGGGTATCCGTCAGCCGCAACGAACTTGCGCGCATCGGCGTCCACCAGACGGGCGCCTTCGGCTCGAACGGCGGCTACGGCGTACAACAGAACTACAATGCGGCCAATGCCAACGCTCCGTTCCCGCTGGCGCCGTCCTTCGGATTCCTCTCGCAGTTCCGCACGCAGAAAAAACACGCCTATGCGGACGGTAAATCGACGAACGAGGTCGGCCTGGTACTCTATGACGACTGGGGCGCTTTCTGCGAAGAATACATGCGTTCCGACGCTTTTAAGCCCTACATCGGTGACAAGAACACATTCGGTTTCTTCTCGGACAATGAACTCGACTTCTCGTCGCAGAACAGCAAAATCCTCCAACGCTTCCTCGACATCCAAGACCATTCGGACGTGGCCTACATCGCAGCGCAGAATTTCATGACCGAAAAAGGCGCCTCGAAGGTGACCGATGCCCTCAACAACGAATTCGCCGGCATGCTGGCCGAAAAGTACTACAAGGGTGTCCGCGAGGCGCTTGACAAAGTAGACCCGCAACTGCTCTATCTCGGCTCGCGACTGCACGGCACACCGAAATACCTCGAAGGAGTCATGCGCGCCGCAGGCAAATACTGCGACATCGTCTCGATCAACTACTATTCGCGCTGGTCGCCCGAAGGCAAGACCTATATCCCCCAATGGGCCGAATGGGCCGGAAAGCCCTTTGTCGTCACCGAGTTCTACACCAAAGGGGTCGAGGATTCCGACCTGAACAACGGTTCGGGCGCGGGCTTCTGCGTCCCGACCCAGAAGGAGCGCGCCTATGCCTACCAGCACTTCACGCTGGGGCTGCTCGAAGCCAAGAACTGCGTCGGCTGGTACTGGTTCAAGTATCAGGACGACGACGGCACCGACAACAGCGGCAAACCCGCCAACAAGGGCATCTACGACAACCACTACCAGCTCTTCCCCTATCTGTCGCAGATGATGCGCGAAATCAACTACAACGTCTATAACATCATCGATTACTTCGACGAACAAAAATGATACGACGACTGATTCTTCTGCTTGCGGCATCGGCCGCCCTCTGTCTCGATGCGGAGGCGCAACAAGCGAAAAACCTTTTCCGCGGTGCGCGAGTCGCCGCGATCGACGCACGCCGCAACTACGAGGCCGAAAAAGCCGTCGACGGGCAGCATTTCCGTTCATCGACGTGGATGCCCGCCAACGGTTCGCGCCCGCCCTACCTGTTGGAGGTAAGCCTCGACCGCTATTGCAACATCGACTCGATGGTCATCTACACGGGCATCCCCGAGGGAGAACGCACGCACGCCGAATCGATGCAGTCCGCCGGCTACTGGAACATGAAGAACTTCATCATCCAGTACTGGGACGATGCCAACTGGACCGACATCGGCGAGACGCTCACGACCGAAAACCGGCTCGACAAGATCGTCTTCCGGTTCCGGCCGGCCGTCACGTCGTTCCGGTTCCGCATCCGGTCGACTGACGGCGAACCGATCCGCATCATCGAGTTCGAGGGTTACGGACGGCCCAATCCATCGATGCCGTCGCCTTCGACCGTCGCCGAAACGATCGTTCGCAAAGACTATCCGTCGGAGATCGGCGCTACCATCCGTCCCGAAACGACGGGCCGCACGATGCGTTACGTCGGTTACAATCAGGGGTATTTCATGCTCGGCAGCAATGTTTCGGCATGGCTCGAATACAGCGGCGTGAACGCCGTCCGGTTGTGGATGCCGCTCGACTTCTTGGTGCCCGAAACGGCCGTCGACGCCGCATCGCGCCCCGAGAACCTCGAAGCATTCGACGCGCTGAAAGAGAGCCTGCGCCGCAATCCGCAGGAGAGCGCCATCGACTGGAATACGATCGCCCGCCGTGCCGATTCGGTCTACGTCTCGACCAACACGATGGTCTACAACTACGCTTTGGACGAATTGCGGCGGCTGGGCATCGAATCGCTGATTCAGACTTCGGCCTACAAGGCGACGCCCGACTGGCCGAAACGCTGGCTGCTTTGGCAACGGATGTACGCACTGGCCTATTACTCGGCCCTCCGCGGAGGCGTCGAAATGTTCGCCATGCAGAACGAACCCAACCACCGCCATGCGGGCCCCATTCCGCTCGACGAGTGGATCCGCATGATGCGCATCGCCTCCGATGCCGTGCATTGCGGGGTCGAGGATGCCACGAAAGCAGGTGCAGGCAATCTGCGAGGGAAGTTCGTAGGGCCCATCACGGCCGGCACCAACACCAACTGGTGGGCGGCGATCGCCGCAGCCGAAGGAACGGACTACCGCGGCGAAGCGTGCGAACAGGAGCTGATCGACCTCTTTTCGACCCACTCCTACAACCTGCCCGCCACAGGCTACGAAGGCAAGACGCCCTCCATCGACCGGATTCTGCGCGAAAACCATCCGCAGGGCCGCACCAAACCGATCCTCTATACCGAAATCGGCCGCTGGATGAACGCCTACCTCATCGACAAGGAGGAGACGATGGATTCGCCGACGCTCTTCACCGAATGGGCAGGCATCTACGCCCGCAACATGGTCGAGGGATGCAGCGGCATGTGGGCCTTCAAGTTCGCCAACACGGCCAGTTCGACCTATCCGCAGGGCATCAAGTCGGGCCACCACCACATCTGGAAAGGCCGCCGGTTCGCCGAAGATGCGTTCCGCAATTACGCGACGGATTGCCGCGTCAGCGCCTCTGCGACCGATGCCGGTTCGCAGCCCGAAATGGCGATCGACGGCATCAAGGATGTCGCCCACGGCTGGCACGCTACTGCCGATAACGGCAAATGGCTGATGCTGGAACTACCCGAACCTACTGAACTGGGCGGCATGGCCATCTACACCGGCACCGAGGGCGGTGAATTCACCGCACCCGACCGCATCCGCACGCTCCGCATCGAAGCCGAATGCAACGGCGCATGGCAGACGGTCGCCGATATGCAGTCAATCCGCTATGCGCAGCTTTTTCCGCGTTTCGAGGCTCCCGTAAAGGCGTCGCGCATCCGCATTTCGTCGGAAGACAAAGGGCACTCCGTCATCCGCGAAGTGAAACTTTTCGGCCCCGAGTTCATCGACGGCGGCGAGGAATCGTTCGACATCGGCGGCGCCCAGCGCACGGCCGAGGTGGTACGGCTTTTCGCCAAAGGGTTCGGCGGCGACAAACCGCTGCTACGGCTCGACCGCACGAGCGAAGACCCGAACTTCGATCTCTGCGCGGCGGCCGATTCCGTGGCCGGAGCGGTTTACGTTTGGATGGTGCACCGCTACGACCGACCCTACCGGCTCGATCTCGACCTCTCGGCACTCGGAATCACCGACGCACCGGTGATTTGCGAACGTGTCGACGAACAGCGCTACGGCGATGCAGAACTGCTGCACACCGATGCGGCCGGACACCTTTCGTTGGAGGCTTCGCCGTGGAGCGTGACGCTCCTCTCTGTGCCTTTCAACGCCACGACGCAACACACCCTACGGGCGACAGCATCCGCCACGCTGCGAGGCGACGGCACGACGACCGAAGCCCTTGCAATCACCATGAACTCCGCGACGCCGGCCGAAAATGCGGTTGCACTCGTCGGATTCAAGGCCCCGAAAAACCGTGTAGCCCGGGCCTCGCGCATTCTGCTGCGCCTGCACGGAGCGAGCAACGGCGACCGGCCGTTCCGCTTCCATGTTTACGGCAGCGGCCTGCCGCTCGGAAAACAGACGACGGCAGAACGGCTCGACCTCGATCCGGTCCGTCCGGGTGTTCTGAACGCCGGAAGCAGCTGGTTCGTAACAGGAGAAACCGCCCTGACGCAAGAGCAGGGCGAACGCATGCTTGATGTGACGGAACTCGTAAAACGTCATACCGACGGCTTCATCACCTTCGCGCTGCTGCGCGAACTGCGGGAGCCGGGTGACGATTACGACAAAGGCATCATCGGACATCTCGATGAAGCACCGGAACTGCTATTCATCGAGTAGCAGGTTAGTTTAGAGCGAAGCGGGGAGCCGATACAAATCGACTCCCCGCTTCAGTTTTTGCGGAAATGCGCCGCCGTCAGACCCCGCTGAACATCGAGAAACCGCCGTCGATGGGCAGATTCACGCCCGTGATGAACGAAGCGGCATCCGAACAGAGGAACTGAATGGCTCCGTTCAACTCCGTGATGTCGCCGAACCGCCGCATCGGCGTATTGGCCAGCACCTTGTGGCTACGCTCGGTGAGCGTTCCGTCGGGATTCAGCAGCACGGCGCGGTTCTGGTCGCCGATGAAGAATCCGGGCGCCACGGCGTTGACGCGGATGCCGTCGCCGTATTTCAACGCCATCTCCATTGCCATCCACTGCGTAAAATTGGTCACGGCGGCTTTGGCTGCCGAGTAACCCGGCACGTTGGTCATCGACTGCAACGCAGCCATCGACGAAATATTGACGATGGAACCCTTCTTCTGACGCGCCATCACCTCGCCGATGACGATCGACGGATAAACCGTACCGTTCATGTTGAGATTGGTGACTTTATTCCAGTCCTCTATTTTCATGTCGAAAATCGGCTGGTCGGGGCGCAACGTAGCGCCGGGCATGTTGCCGCCCGCGATGTTGACAAGGATGTCGATACGGCCCCACTGAGCCACCACCTCGTCGGTCACCTTGCGGATGGAATCGATGTCGAGCACGTTGCAGATCAATCCCATGACCTTGCCGCCGCCCACTGCACGCAACTCCTCGACGCGTTTGTCCAACTGCTCCTGCCGGATGTCGAGCGCCACGACATCGGCGCCCTGCTGCACGAAACTTTTGGCGACGTTGCCGCCCAATACGCCGCCGGCACCCGTGATAACGGCTACCTTGCCGGCGATGCTGAATTGTTCATTCATTTTGCTATTTGTTTTGAAAGTCATTTCTTACGACGGTCATCATTCCCTCGACCTGCCCCAAAGCCAGCATGCGGCCGTGGAACGAATAACCGGCATTGTAGCCAATCTTCTCGTCGCCGAGCATCAGCGGTGCATGGTCGACGCGCATCGGCACACCGGCCCGCTCGCGCTCGAACGTGCGGATAACATCGATCAGCCGTTCGTCGAGATGCGACGCCTCCTTGAAATCGCCGTTAGGCAGCACGTTGCAAATACGCAAGTGCACGAAATGGGTGCGCGAAGCATACTTCCGGGCCAATGCCGGAACATCGTTATGCGCTCCCGCGGAGAGCGACCCGGCACAGAAGGTCAACCCGTTGTGCGGATTGGGCACCGCATCGAGGAACGCCTCGATGTCGGCATCGCAGGTCACGATACGCGGCAACCCGAGAATCGGCATCGGGGGATCGTCCGGATGGACGCACATGTCGATGCCGTACTCGTCGCACACAGGCATGATGGCCCGCAGGAAATAAGCCATGTTCCGGCGCAGGCCATCGGCATCGATTCCCTTGTAAAGTTGGAGCAGGCTGCGGAACTTCGCGACCGGATCGAGGTCGTTTTCCGAGATGTTGCCGTTGACGAAGCCCTGCGTCTTGACGATGATATTCTCCACGAGCCGGCGTTCGGACTCGGCATCCATGCGCGGAACCACCTCCTCGGCCATGCGCCGCAGCGTAGCGGCATCGTAATCGGCCTCCGCACCCGCACGTTGGAGGATACGGATGTCGAAATAGGCGAATTCGGCCTTGTTGAAATAGAGATTCGACGTACCGTCGGAATTCGGGTATTCAAGCTCCGTACGGGCCCAATCGAGCACCGGCATGAAGTTATAGCAAACCGTCTTCACGCCGCATTTGCCCAAATTCGCAAGGCTGATTTTGTACTTTTCGATCAGTTCGTCGCGGTCTGCACCACCGTACTTGATCGATTCGCTCACCGGCAGGCTCTCGACCACCGACCACCGCAGACCGAACGATTCGATGTATCGTTGCAGGTCGCGTATCGCCTCTTCGGTCCAGATTTCGCCGTTTGGCACTTCATGCAGGGCCGTCACGATGCCTTCGACCCCGATTTGCCGCAGCATGTCGAGCGTGATTTTGTCCTTCTTGCCGAACCAGCGCCATGTCTTTTCCATACGATAAATTTTATTTTGTAGTTAATTCCATTCGTTTTCTACTCCTCGGCAACGGTTTCGCCCACGGTCACACCGCTATCGTTGTAGGCGTCGACCCGATACCAATAAGGCAGCCCTTTGGTGAGGATATGCAGCACGAGGTCGTGCTTTTCGTCGCCCTTGACCTGCACCGTCAGATTCAGGTGGTCGGGCGCATACCCGAAGCAGACCAGATAGCCCTCGGCCCCTGCGGAAGGCATCCACTCGACATGGGCGAACCGTTCGTCTTCACGATTGCGGCGTGCCACGACGCGCTCCACCCGGGCCGGAGCCTCGGCGAGCCCGTGGCCGAACACCCGCAGATCGCGGATGGCGAACTTGCCCTGTAACATCGCTTTCACGTTCACCGCACGCAGATAACGGGCCGTGATGCTCCGCTTGAAATCGACGAAACAGTGCGGATTGGGCGTGCGGTTACGGCTTTCGTCGACGACCGTCTCCCAATGCTCGCCGTCGAGCGACGCAAGAAGCCGATAAGCCGTATAATCCTCCGCCATGCGGGTCGTGTCGACATCCTGCTCGGCGAAATTGAGCTGCACGGCCTCGATGCGCATCGGACGTCCGAGATCCATGCCGAACCATTCGCCGGCCTCGCCGCTCGCCGCCGACCACCACGTACGCACGTTCTCGTCACCGGCGAGCACCGCCTCGTGCCCCTCCAACTCCGACGAAGCGCTGCACGCCTTGCCGTACGAAAGCAGGTTCCAGCCCATCGATGCCTCGGTTTCGGGGTCGAACTTCCGTTGCGGAACCTGCATGGGATAATCGCCGAAGCGGGTATGCACATTCATGCGGCCTTTCGTGTCGAATGAAACGGGGAACAATCCCAGCCGCCGTTCGAACGGATCGGCATTGCCCACCCACATCGAGGTGATTTCCCACCAGTTGCCATAGCGGTCTTCGAACACGCTGCTGTGACCGGCTCCGCCGATGAATCCGCCCGCTTTGAGCGACACAGGATTGTAGGGGCTGACCGTGAAAGGCCCCTCGGGCAATGCGGCCTCCATAACCACATCGGCATACCAGATCGAGATGGTACCCGGCGTGGCGAATTGCAGATAGTACCGGTCGCCGTGGCGCACCGTCCAAGCCCCTTCGGGGCTGGGCAGCCACTTAAAATGGCCGATCCAGTCGCGGGCATCGATTTCATCGTAGATTTCGCGACGGCCGAAATGATAGCCGCCCTCGCAATCATCGACGTTCTCGATAATAGGCATCAACAGCCGCTCCGACCCGGGAATTTCCTCGAAGGTCTCGGGGTCGACCTCGAAGCACTGGATCGACTGCTGCGTACCGAGGCCGTGGTAGATGAAGAACCGTCCGTTGTCGATGAACAACGTCGGGTCGGAAACCCGCCGCACATCACCGCAATGCTCCCAGCGGCCGCTGTCGGGGTCGACCGTGCGGATGACTTCGGTCGTCTTGGCTGCGCGGTCGCGCTTGAGCCGGATGAAGTAAATGTATTTGCCGTCGGTCGCCACGGCCGGAGCTACATAGCGTCCGCCGTCCTGCGCCGCATAACGGATTTCGGGCGCAAAGGCGATATTCTGCCAATGCACCAAATCGTCCGACACGCGATAACCGCCCGTGTCGTGCGTCGAAAAGAGGTAATAGCGGTCTTTGAAAAGGACGATTACGGGATCTGCTGCAGCGCGGGCTTTCGTCTGCTTGAAACCGCCCCAACCATAGTCGAGGTCGATCGGGTTGCAATAGACGGGGGCATCGTTCCGTCCGGAACATCCGGCCAACAACGCGATCCCGAGCAACAAGGTAAAGAGGTGTGTAGTTTTCATAGCGGGTTTTCGTTCAGAACAAAAATACCCGAAACAACCGTCGCAAGGCATTCCTGCGGTACATAAAAATATGAAAATAATACAGGAAATCCGCCCGACAGCCGAAAGAATCTTTCTTGCATGCTATTTTCGCGAAGAGTACACATCGTTCGACAAAAATAGAGATTTTTATCCGGATTTATCGTCCGATTGTGATTATCGTCTTATTTTTGCAAGACAAACCACACCGCTCGTACGAAAATCGCCGATACCACGCACTTATGAAGAAAAAACTTATTTTTGCGTTTTTCGCATTGACCGCAAATTTTCCATTCGTTATGGCACAGGAAAAAATCACCCAGACCGCCGGGCGCACCGCCCTCGGCGAGTTCGCACCCGAATTCGCAGCGCTGAACGACGATGTTCTTTTCGGCGAAGTATGGAACCGGCCGGGGCTGACCCCGCACGACCGCAGCATGATTACCGTGGCGACATTGATCGGCAAGGGAATCATCGATTCGTCGCTCAGCCATCACCTCCGGTTCGCCAAAGACAACGGTGTGACCCGGACCGAAATCGCCGAAATGCTGACCCACATCGCCTTTTACGCCGGATGGCCAAATGCTTGGGGCGCGTTCCGGCTGGCCAAAGAGGTCTGGGCAGAAGAGACGACCGACGAGGATGCCAAAGCGGCTTTCCAACGCGAAATGATTTTCCCTATCGGCGAACCGAATACGGCCTATGCCCGGTATTTTACCGGCAACAGCTACCTCGCACGGATTTCGACCGAACAGATTCCGTTCGCCAACGTGACGTTCGAGCCGCGCTGCCGCAACAACTGGCATATTCATAAAGCCACGAAAGGCGGCGGACAAATGCTCGTCGGTGTAGCCGGGCGCGGCTGGTATCAGGAGGAGGGCAAACCCGCCGTAGAGATTCTGCCCGGCACGGTCATCCACATTCCCGCAGGTGTGAAACACTGGCACGGAGCGGCGGCCGACAGCTGGTTCGCACATTTGGCATTCGAAATCCCGGGCGAAAATGCCACGAACGAATGGCTCGAACCGGTCACGGACGAAGAATACGACAGAATCGATCATACGAGACAATAAAACACTCGATCATTGCCCCGACGGGACTTTTTTCGCTAATTTTATCTTCCGGATATGAAAACCCTGACGCTGACACTCTCACCCAAACAAGCAGCCGACGTCACCTATCGCACGGCGCTTGCAGCCCGCAAACTGGGCATCCGCGAAGACGAAATCGCCCTCATACGAGTTGTGAAACGTTCCATCGACGCCCGTCAACGGCAACCCAAAGTCAATCTGACGCTCGAAATCTACATCGACCGCGAACCGCAGCCAGAACCCGTGCACTTCGACTATCCCGACGTCTCGCACCGCACCGAAGTGGTCATCGTTGGATCGGGGCCCGCGGGGCTGTTCGCCTCGCTGCGGCTCATCGAACTGGGCTACCGCCCTATCCTGCTCGAACGCGGCCGCGAAGTCTCGGCCCGCAAGGCCGACATCGCCCGCATCAACCGCAACGGCACGGTTGACCCCGATTCGAACTATGCGTTCGGCGAGGGCGGCGCAGGAACCTTTTCAGACGGTAAACTGTTCACGCGCAGCAAGAAGCGCGGCGACTACAACCGCGCCTTGCAGACGCTGGTATTCCACGGCGCCGCACCCGAAATCCTCTACGAAGCCCATCCGCACATCGGCACAGACAAACTGCCCTACATCATCGCTCGCATCTGCCGGACGATTACCGACGCAGGCGGCACGGTGCTGTTCGAACATAAAGTCACCGACTTCATCCTGCGCGACGGACGGATACGCGGCGTGCGGTGCGGAGACGAAACGCTCGAAGGGGCGGCCGTGGTGCTCGCTACAGGCCATTCGGCCCGAGACATCTACGAGCTGCTCTACCGGCGCGGTGTGCGGCTCGAGGCCAAACCGTTCGCCATGGGCGTGCGCATCGAACATCCGCAAGCGCTTATCGACAGCATCCAATACCATTGTACCGAACGCGGCGAATACCTGCCTGCGGCCTCCTATTCGCTGGTGAGTCAGCAGAACGGACGCGGTGTCTACACGTTCTGCATGTGCCCGGGCGGCTTCATCGTTCCGGCCATGACCGATGCCGCACAATCGGTCGTCAACGGTATGTCGCCGAGCGGGCGCACGTCTCCTTATGCCAATTCGGGGTTGGTGACCGAGGTGCGGCTCTCCGATTTCGAACATCTGCGGGCCGAATGGGGCGAACTGGCCGGACTGCGATTCCAACAACAGTTCGAGGAGCTAGCCCGCACGCAGGGAGGAGAACATCAAATAGCACCGGCCCAGCGAGTTACGGATTTCGTAGCGGGACGGGCCAGCAGCACGCTTCCGTCGACGTCGTACATCCCGGGCATCACCCCCTCGCGACTCGACCGCTGGATGCCTGCGTTCATCGCCGACGGGCTCCGGCAAGGGCTCCGGACATTCGGCCAACGGATGCGGGGCTTCGTGACTGACGAAGCGGTAGTCGTGGGGGTCGAATCGCGCACCTCGACGCCCGTGCGCATTCCGCGCAATCCCGAAACACTGATGCACCCCGAAATCGAAGGGTTGTTCCCAGCAGGCGAGGGGGCAGGCTACGCCGGCGGCATCATCTCGGCGGCGCTCGATGGCGAACGCATCGCCGAAGCCGTCCGCATCTTTATTCAAGGCTGCGCATAGTTCTTTTGACCGTGGGTAGACCAAACCTCCCTTTGAAAGCGGTTCTCTATGCGATAGACGGGCATCGTTTTGTTAACAGTAACCGACGCTCCCACCGGTATTCCGACGACGATGAAAAGGATTCAGCGGTCGAAAGAACTATGCGCAGCCTTGAATAAAAATTCGTAACTTTGAAGCCGAATCAAGGAGGAATCCGCACGCAAATCGAGATGGTACGCTACTACACCGACGATACGAAATACCGTTACCCCGCCAAGCGCCTCACGGCCCGCTGGCTGACCGAAACCGCCGCAACCGAAGGTTACACGCTCGGCGATGTGAACTACATTTTCTGCTCGTCGCAGCGGCTGCTGGAGATGAACCGCCAATACCTCGGACACGACTATTTCACCGACGTCATCACGTTCGATTACAGCGACCGGAAGGGCACACGCATCGTCTCGGGAGACATATTCATCGACGTGGAAACAGTCGCGGACAACGCCCGCCAGTACGGCGCCACAACGTTGCAGGAGATGCGGCGGGTCATCGTACACGGGGTGCTGCACCTCTGCGGTCAGGGTGACAAGACGCCCCGCACCAACGCGCAGATGCACCGCAAGGAAGATAAATATCTGAAATTCTGGAACAACGGACTATGACACTCGAATACGACATCATCGTCATCGGCGGCGGACACGCCGGATGCGAAGCGGCGGCGGCGGCTGCGCGGCTCGGTTCGCGCACGCTGCTGCTCACGATGGATCTGACGAAGTTGGCTTCCATGTCGTGCAACCCGGCCGTGGGCGGCGTCGCCAAGGGACAGATCGTCCGCGAAATCGACGCTTTAGGCGGCGAAATGGGCCGTATCACCGACCGCACGACCATCCAGTTCCGGATGCTCAACCGCTCGAAAGGTGCGGCCATGTGGAGCCCGCGAGCACAGTGCGATAAAAGCCGGTTTTCCGAGGAATGGCGCCATGTGCTGGAAAACACACCGAATCTCTATCTGTGGCAAGATGCTGCGGTCGAGCTGCTTTTCGCACCGACAGTCGCAAATATCACGGCCCATACTGATTGCATCCACACTGGCACAACCTCTGCCGACCGTGCGGAATCGACCGAGTCCGCAAGTGCAGAGCAACCGTTGCGGATATGCGGCGTGCGCACGCGCATGGGGGTCGAATTCTCGTGCAAAGCACTGATTCTCACAACAGGAACGTTCCTCGAAGGACTGATGCACTGCGGCGCTTCGCACGCTGAGGGCGGACGTGCCGGCGATGCCGCTTCGCACGGACTGACGGCCTCGCTGCAGGCCATCGGATTCGAGGTCGGGCGCATGAAAACCGGCACGCCGGCACGCTTGGATGCCCGCACCATCGATTTCGAAGCACTGGAGCCCCAATACGGTGACGAACGCCCGTCGAAATTTTCGTTTTCATCTGAAACACAGCCTGTTAAAGAACAGCTTCCCTGTTTTTCGGTCTACACGACCCCCGAAGTGCACGAGATCCTGCGCAGCGGATTCGCATTGTCGCCCCTTTTCAACGGCACGATCAAGGGCATCGGTCCCCGCTACTGCCCCTCCATCGAGGACAAACTCCGCACATTTGCAGACAAAGAACAACATCAACTCTTTCTGGAACCCGAAGGTCGCTCGACGAACGAATACTACCTGAACGGCTTTTCGTCGTCGTTGCCGTGGGAAATACAATGGAAAGCCTTGCGTCAGATGCGCGGACTGGAAGACGTACATATCTTCCGTCCGGGATACGCCATCGAATACGACTATTTTCCACCGACACAACTGAGGCATTCGCTTGAAACAAAGCGGGTTGCAGGTCTTTTTTTTGCAGGGCAGGTCAACGGGACGACCGGCTACGAGGAAGCTGCGGCGCAAGGTCTGATGGCCGGAATCAATGCACATAGACAGTTAACCGGTGCGGAACCCATCGTTCTGAAACGCAATGAAGCCTACATCGGCGTACTGATCGACGATTTGGTCATGAAAGGAGTTGACGAACCCTATCGGATGTTCACCTCACGGGCTGAATACCGAATACTGCTCCGGCAAGACAATGCCGATGCCCGACTCACTCCGCTGGGTCACGAAATCGGATTGATTTCTGAAAATCGATATACCGAATACCTGCAAAAAAAATCGCTCGTAGAATCGCTTATTTCCTTCGCCCGCGAACGGAGCATCAAGCCAGCCGAAATAAACGACTATTTAATTTCGGTCGATTCCGAGCCATTGAGACAAGGGAAAAGGCTTTGCGACATTCTGATGCGCAACAATGTGACCATCGAATCACTTCAGAATATTCTCCCGACGTTGAACCGATTCATAGAAGAACGCACCATCGGCGCCGAAGTCATCGAAGAAACCGAGATACAAATCAAATATCGCGGATATATCGAACGCGAAAAACTCATCGCCGACAAACTGCACCGATTGGAAGAGGTGCGGATTCCAGAGGAATTCGATTATCATGCGATGCAGGCTTTGACAATCGAAGCACGACAAAAACTTTCGCGCATTCGTCCCTCCACTATCGGTCAAGCGGCCCGAATCCCGGGCATCTCTCCTGCCGATGTCAACGTACTGCTCGTCAAATTCGGAAGATAGTTACCCAAGAGAACCGCTTACAAAGGAGCAGGCGTTTTGTTCCACGTGGAACAAAACGCGCTATTCTTTGGTCTAAAGTCAACCGCCCTATGCGCTTTATTCATTTGATTAAACAAAAAAACAAAGAAGCCTACTTAGATAAAACGCCACCACGCCCAACAGTTCCACGTGGAACAAAAAAATACCCCGAGAGATCTCGGGGCATTCAAGCTCAAGAGCAGACACGCCAATCATCACAACACAACCGTACACCAATCATATTTATCCTCAGCGCGGCCATACTGAATATCCTGCAACTTATTATAAAGCGCAAGACTTTTTTCGCCGACCTTCATGCCGAAATCGTAAACCACATTCGTCTGCATATCGAAAACCTTACCGATAGGTGAAATCACAGCCGCCGTACCACATGCACCGCACTCCTCGAAAGTCGCCAATTCCTCGACCGGAATCTGACGATCCTCAACCTCGAGCCCCATTTCACGAGCCAACTGCCGCAAACTCTTGTTCGTAATCGACGGCAACACAGAAGTCGATTTCGGCGTAATATACTTCCCCTCTTTAATACCGAAGAAATTGGCGGCGCCGCATTCCTCTATATATTTATGCTCGGCGGCATCCAAATACATCACATTCGAATAGCCCAACTTATGCGCATTCTCACCCGAAAGCAAACTGGCCGCGTAGTTGCCACCTACTTTCACATCGCCTGTTCCACGTGGAGCAGCGCGATCCTGTTCGCGGTCAACAGCGACCAAAATCGGCTTGATACCCTCCTTGAAATAGGCGCCGACCGGCGAACAATAGACGATCAGCAGCGCATCTTTGGCCGGCCGCACACCCAAACCAGCAGTTGTACCGAACATCACAGGACGCAAATAAAGCGAAGCCCCGCTACCGTAGGGTGGAATAAAACGTTCGTTTCGTTTTACGACCTCGATGCAGGCATCGACAACCATATCGACCGTCGGCACGGGAAGGCACAAACGCTCGGCCGATGAACGCAGACGCTCGGCGTTGTCGCGCACACGGAACAATCGCACCTTGCCGTCTACCCCGCGAAAGGCCTTGAGCCCTTCGAACAATTCGATGCCATAATGCAGGCACGAAGCCGACATGTGCATCCGGATGTACTCGTCATCCGTGACGACCATTTCACTCCATTTGCCATCCGTATAGGTATAACGGGCATTGTAATCAGTCTTCAGGTAGTTGAATCCCAGTGCGCTCCAATCCAATTCTTTCATAATACTCTAAAATTATATTTCAGCATTGATAATACCTCGGGGCATAGCCGTCTAAACAAAATCAAACAACCTTACCCCACGATCGCCCCGTTCGCCACATCGCCATCGGGTTGCAAAAGCCGCAATGCGCCTGTCGCATCCTCAGCCATCAGAATCATTCCGTTCGAAAGAATGCCCTTCATCTCGCGGGGTGCCAGGTTCACCAACACGAGCACCCGACGTCCGACGAGTTCTTCAGGAGCGAAACGGTCGGCAATACCCGAAACAATTTCGCGCCGGTCAATACCGGTATCGACCGTCAATTTCAGCAATTTCTTGGTTTTGGCAATTTTTTCCGCCGCGAGCACCGTCGCAACGCGGATATCCATTTTCTGAAAGTCGTCGAACGACACTGTTTCTTTCTGCGCTTCAATTTGCTGCGAAGCCTCTGCAGCCAAATTGGCAGCCTTGATGGCAGCCAGTTTGTCCAACTGCCGCTGAATCACATCGTCTTCGATTTTCTCGAACAACAATTCGGGTTCGCCGATCGTATGGCCGGCCGGCACGAGATCCGAAGCCCCCAAACGCTCCCAACCGAACTTCTCTACGGCCAACATCCGCAGAATCTTAGCCGCCGAGAACGGCATGAACGGCTCGATGGCGATAGCCGTGTTGGCCGTAATCTGCAAGGCGATATGCAGGATCGTTTCGACACGCTTCGGATCGCTCTTGACCACCTTCCACGGCTCGGTGTCAGCCAAATACTTGTTGCCGATACGCGCAATATTCATGGCGTCTTTCAACGCCTCGCGGAAATGGTAGGTCTCGATGTTGTTTTCCAACGAAGATTTGACCGCCGCCATCTCCGCAAGCGTTTCCCGATCGTAGTCGGTCAACTCACCCGCTTCGGGCACACGACCGTTATAATACTTCTTGGTCAGCACCAAAGCTCTATTAATAAAATTGCCGAGCACGGCGACCAACTCGCTGTTATTGCGCGACTGGAAGTCCTTCCACGTGAAATCGTTGTCTTTCGTTTCGGGCGCGTTGGCACACAGCACGTAACGCAGAACATCCTCCTTGCCGGGGAACTCATCCAAATATTCGTGCAGCCAGATGGCCCAGTTGCGCGAAGTCGAAATCTTGTCGCCTTCGAGGTTCAGGAACTCGTTCGCAGGAACATTTTCGGGCAGAATATACCCGCCATGCGCCTGAAGCATCGACGGGAAGACGATGCAATGAAAAACGATGTTGTCCTTGCCGATAAAATGCACCATCTTCGTGTCGTCCGACTTCCAATAGCACTCCCAATCGGGCGTAAGTTCTTTTGTAGCAGATATATAACCGATCGGCGCATCAAACCATACATAGAGCACCTTGCCCTCAGCACCCTCGACCGGCACGGGAATCCCCCAATCGAGGTCGCGACTCACGGCACGCGGCAGCAATCCGCCATCCAACCAACTCTTGCACTGACCGTAGACGTTGGATTTCCACTCCTTATGGCCGTCGAGAATCCACCGGCGCAAAAACGCTTCGTATTCGTTCAGAGGAAGATACCAATGTTTCGTCATCCGCTTTTCGGGCACGGAACCCGATACGGCACTGTGCGGCTCGATGAGTTCATCGGGCGAAAGCGTCGACCCGCATTTCTCGCACTGGTCACCGTAGGCGCGGTCATTGCCGCATTTGGGGCACGTCCCGACGATATACCGATCGGCAAGGAACGTCTTGGCCTCGGTATCGTAATACTGCTCGGAGGTCTGCTCGATGAACTTGCCCTCGTCGTAAAGCTTGCGGAAGAACTCCGATGCGGTTTCGGCGTGCATGGGCGACGACGTACGCGAATAGATGTCGAACGACATGCCGAAGCGCTCGAATGAGCGTTTAATCAATTCGTGGTAACGGTCGACGACCTGCTGGGGAGTGATCCCCTCCTTGCGTGCCTTGATGGTGATAGGCACGCCGTGCTCGTCGGAGCCGCATACCGACACGACGTCGCAACCGCGCAACCGCAGATACCGCGTATAGATATCGGATGGAATATAGACACCTGCGAGGTGGCCGATATGCACGGGTCCATTGGCATACGGCAGAGCCGACGTAACAAGATAACGTTTGTATTTTTCGTTCATGATACGGATGAAAGCTATCAATTAGCGCTCAAAATTAAACATTTTTTTCCTATTTTTGCACTATTATTAAAACCGGCGCATAGTGCTTACGAGTGTGGACTACAGGTGAGCGGCCTTGACCAAAAGCTGCACCCCGCTTTCGGAAGCGGTCCATCCCGATACGGCAGTGTGTAATCGTGCTATCGACGATCATCGGCGCTTACGCCGGTCAAAAGTCAGCAAACGGCAGGGCGGAAGCGAAAAAAACATTACGAAAATAGAAAGACAATAAATCGTACGAATTAAGATATGACCGACAGAATCAACGAACTGCTTCGCCAAATCGAGGCTTTCGAACCCAAAATCGCTGCCGAAGTCGAAGATTTCCGCATCCGGATTCTCGGCAAAAAAGGCGAGCTGAACGTCTTGATGGAGGAATTCAAGAGCGTTGCCCCCGAACTCAAACGCGAACTGGGCCAACAACTCAACAGACTGAAAACAACGGCGCTGGATCGCATCAATACGCTGCGCGAAACGTTGCAGGACGCGGCCGCCGAACATGCCTCCGAGGTGGGCGACAAAACCCGTCCGGGCTCGGCCGAGCCGCTCGGTTCACGCCACCCCATTTCGCTCATGAAAAACCGCATCGTCGAGGTCTTCTCGCGATTGGGCTATACGGTAGCCGACGGCCCCGAAATCGAGGACGACTGGCATGTCTTTTCGGCCCTCAACTTCCCGCCCGAGCATCCGGCCCGCGATATGCAGGACACGTTCTTCATCGAGAAAAACCCCGACATCCTGTTGCGTACGCATACATCATCGATTCAAGTGCGCATGATGGAACGCCAGAAACCGCCCATTCGCGTCATTTGCCCGGGGCGCGTCTTCCGCAACGAGGCGATCTCCTATCGCGCCCACTGCATTTTCCACCAGATCGAAGGCCTCTACATTGACGAAGGCGTTTCGTTCGCCGATCTGAAACAATCGCTGCTCTATTTCGCCAAGGAGATTTTCGGCGAACAGACTGCTATCCGCATGCGTCCCTCTTACTTCCCATTCACCGAACCGTCGGCCGAGGTCGACGTGTCGTGCAACCTCTGCGGCGGCAAGGGATGTGCCGTCTGCAAGGGCACGGGCTGGCTCGAAATCATGGGCTGTGGTATGGTCGATCCGAACGTACTGACGGCCAACGGTATCGACCCGAAAAAGTATTCGGGATTCGCTTTCGGCATGGGGATTGAACGCATCGCCATGCTGAAATACGGCGTGAAAGACCTACGGCTCTACTTCGAAAACGACGTACGGTTCCTGCATCAGTTCGATGCCGCACAGTAACACGGAAACATGATGAAGCGTTATTCGGCCTTGCTTGTTTTGAGTGCGCTCTTTTCGTCGGCGTTCGTCGCCGGAAAAGGGCCGCAGGAGCCGTTGCCGGCCCCGAGCGCCGAATGGCCCGATTCACTGCACAACGTCTGGTACTACACCGAAGGCCTAAAACGCAACGTCATTTCGGGCGACACGGCACAGGCGCGCCGACTGTTGCGCGAAGCCATCCGCATCGATTCGACCTATGCGCCCGCCTATTTCGCGCTGGGCACCGACAACTTGGCCGCATCGCCCGACGAAGCGGTCGCAATGGCACGCCGCGCATGGACGCTCGACACGGCCAATCTTTGGTACGAACGCAACTACGGTCAAGCCCTGTTGATGGCCGGACGCTATCCCGAGGCATTGGAACGTTATCGCCGGCTGATCGACAAAGACCCCGCCGACCCCGATAATTTCCGCCTGCTGGCCGCTCTCTACGAACAGCAGCGCAATCCGTATATGGCGCTCGTGACGCTCGATTCGGCCGAACTTCGATTCGGTCGCATCCCCTACCTGAGCGCCATGAAACGACGCCTGCTGATCACCACCAACCAGTTGGACAAAGCCATCGCCGAGACCCGTGAAGCGATCGACGAAACTCCTTACGATACGGAAAACCGCATCGTACTAGCCAGTCTCTATGGATTGGCCAAACGCGATTCGCTTGCCCGGGCAGAATATGCCTCCGTGCTGGCCATCGATTCGGCGAATCTCACCGCGCTGATGTCGCTCTCGGACTTCTACAACGACCGACGTGATTTCCGGTCGTTGCTCGCCGTGAACCAGCGCCTTTTCAATCTCGATGAAATGCCCGTCGAGGAGAAAATCAAACGGTTCGGCATCTTCACCTCCGACAACCGGTTCTACCGCGAATATTATCCGCAGGTCAACACGCTGGCCTCGACGCTGGCCATCCGCTACCCGAAAGATCCGCGCATCGTCGAACTCTACGGACGGCACCTCATCAATTCGGGCGAACTGGAACAAGCACTGACGCTCTACAAACTCCATCTGACCGACACCCCGCCACAAGAGACTTACTATCGGTGGGTCATCGATATCGAAAGCTATCTCCAACGACCCGATTCGGTCGACCGTTACGTCAGCGAAGCTCTGCAACTATTTCCCGAACAGGCCGATTTCCACATCGCTGCGGGCAACATCCACAGTTATGCCGGCCGGCACGACGAAGCGGCCCGCGTCTACCGGCAATCGTTACGCTATGCCGACAACGATTCGTTGCGGGGCGCCATCTGGGGATTGGTAGGCGATGCCCATCACCAGCGAGCCGAAGCCGTTCTGAAAGCGGCAAAAAAATCGGGAACCACCGAAACATCGCGTGTGCGTGCCGCTGCGCGCAAGGCGATGAAAAGCTGCTACGACGCCTACGAACGCAGTCTGCGCTATCACGGTGACAATGCGCTGGTACTGAACAACTATGCCTATTTTCTCTCGATCGACGGCGTGCAGCTCGACCGAGCCCTCGCAATGGCTCAGCGCGCCGTCGAACTGACCGGAAACAACCCCACTTACTTGGACACACAGGCATGGGTACTTTTCCGTTCGGGTCGCACGGCCGAAGCAAAGAAAATCATGCAACAGGCCATCGCACTGGACGGACATGCAAGCACCGAACTGCTCGTTCATTACGGCGACATCCTGCATGCGCTGCACGAAAATTTCCTCGCCGAGAGCTACTGGCGCAAAGCACTCGAAAAGGGATACGACGCCGATGAAATCGCCCGTCGCATCCGGATACTCCAAACAGAAAAGGCCGAAAACGCCACGCAAGCACCCTCCCCCACCGAAACACCCCACAAATAAATCCGCAGCCGAAATCCCGAACGAATGACCGGACCCGAACCACATATCAACAAACGATTTCCGATGCTGCTTCTGCTCGGTGTTGTGTTGTGGGGCACATCTGCCGTGCTGGCGCAGAACGACCGCAAAATCGCCGAACAGAAAAAGGTGGTCGCAGACTTGGAGCGCAAAATCGCCGAAGAAGAGCGTCAGCTGACGAAACTCCGCACGGGCAAAAAAACAACCGAGGAGACCGTACGCCGTCTGTCCCGTCAAATCGAATCGCGCAGCCAACTGCTCTACGAAACCGAGAAGCAAAGCAAAGCGCTGCGCGGAGAACTGAACCGCACGGGCAACGTGGCCGACAGTCTTTCGAAACAACTGCAACGTCATCGCGAACAATACGCCGAGATGGTGCGCGACGCTTATCGCAACTACCGTCATCACAATTATCTCACCTATATCTTTTCGTCGCGCGATTTCAAAGACATTGCCCGCCGCATCGTCGATCTGCGCGAGATGGCCGAAGCGCGGCAACGCCGGATGGAGGCCATCGCTTCGCTGAATGAAAAGGTGCAGCATCAGAAATCACTGCTCGAAAAAAAACACCGTTCGCTCGATTCGGTATCGCAAAAACTCACACGACAACGCAATAATCTGGAACGCGACGCACGGGATGCCCGCACGTCGCTGCAACAGCTGTCGAACCGCGAGAAAACCACACTACAACGCAAATTGGCGCAGGAAGAACAACTTCAAACAGCCATTGCGACGCTGCGCAAGCTGACGAAAGGCAACAAGGAAGGTGCTTCGTTCTCATCGAAAACGAGCGGACTGCGACTGCCGGTCGTCGGAGGCAAGGTGAAGCGCTACAAGGGCAACATGGCTGAAATCGTAGGCCCGCGCGGCGCCAAAGTACAGTCGATCTACGAAGGCAAGGTGATGGACATCAAGCAGAACCGCATTACAGGTAAATACGAAGTCTATGTGGCCCACGGCGAATACATCACGACCTACTCCAATCTTTCGTCGACAGCGGTCGCGAAAGGAAGCAAGGTAGCCCGCAACGGACTGTTGGGAACGATCGGCTCGGCAATGAACATCCAGACGATGGAGACCGAATACAAAATCGTTTTCGGCATCTATCCGCCAGACCCGAAGAAAAAGATGCTCGCAGCGGACTGTTTTAAATAAAGACTGCGCATAATGCTTACGACGGTCATAAGCATTATGCGCAGCCCTGAATAAAAAATATGGAAGAAAAGATTAAAAAAGTATTGGCCGAAATCGTGCATCCCGAGACGGAGAAAAACATCGTCGAAGGAGGTATAGTCGGCGCTGTTTCGGTCAATGCCGAAAAAATTACCGTCACCCTGCATTTCGCCAAGAGCCGCGACCCGTTCGCACTGAAAATCAAATCACAGGCCGAAACCCGTCTGAAAGAGGCTTTTTCCGACCATACGATCACGGTTATCGTGCGCGAAGGCGGAACAACACCCCGTCCGGAACCGAAACAGACCACGACAACCGGCGGTATCGCCCATGTCATCGCCATCGCTTCGGGCAAGGGCGGCGTCGGCAAATCGACCGTCACGGCCAATCTGGCGGTCGCCTTGCGCAATTCGGGTTATCGTGTCGGTATCCTCGATGCCGATATTTACGGACCCTCGCAACCTAAAATGTTCGGTGTCGAAGATTATCTGCCCGATGCCGTACGCGAAGAGGGCGAAGACCGCATCGTTCCGGCCGAATCGATGGGCATCGAACTGATGTCGATCGGCTTCTTCATCAAACCGACCGATGCTCTGTTGTGGCGCGGCGCGATGGCCACCAACGCCTTGAAACAATTGATTCACCAGACCCGCTGGGGCACGCTCGACTTCTTGCTGATCGACCTGCCACCAGGCACGGGCGACATCCATCTGTCGATCATCAACGAACTGAAAATCGACACGGCGGTCATCGTTTCGACCCCGCAGCAGGTCGCCGTAGCCGATGTCGTGCGCGGCATCGAGATGTTCCGCAACGAACATGTCGACATTCCGGTGGCTGGTATCATCGAAAACATGGCATGGTTCACGCCCGAGGAACTGCCCGACAAACGATATTACCTGTTCGGCAAAGGCGGTGCGCGCCGTTATGCGGAAGCGGCAGGCGTGGAACTGTTGGGCGAAATACCGATCGTTCAGTCCATTATGGAGGGTTCCGACGAAGGACATCCGGCAGTGGGCATCGATCCGCGGGTCGAACAATGGTATCGCGTCATTGCACAACGGATTGTTGAAAAAGCGGTGCAAAACGGTTGATAACAGGTTCAAAACCGGAGGAAAAAAGGATGATAAAAAGTTCGCGGGAAAATCGGAAATCCGAACCTTTCGTTCGATAACCGAAAGTCAAGAAAAAACAAATTTTTTTATTGCCGAAACATCGACACGAAACGACCGGCCGAAGTACAACAGAATGTCGATAAAAAAGGTTGTCGAAATGTGTACTTCTTTTATTGATAGATGTCGATAATTCTATTTAAAGCATTAGAAATAAACAAACTACATTCGAAAAGAAAGAACAGATCATTTTCGAAATGTGGAAAAACCACAGCACCCGAAAAGTTATCGACACTATCGACAGCCATTATTCTTATTGTTTTTCTTTTTAATTAAATTTTTAAAGTTAAAAAATAAAAAGAGATTGTTGTCGAAAAGTTTCGGCGAAAAATCGATACCTTTGTACCGCAGGCCCGCTCTGTCGCTGCCGGTGCGAATCGGGAGAGGAAAGTCCGGGCAACACAGAGCACTACGCAAGCTAATCTACTTGATATCCGCGAGGGTATGGGAGCGTAACAGAGAACGACCGCCGGCCGTGCAAGCGACCGGTAAGGGTGAAAAGGCGGGGTAAGAGCCCACCGCGGAGGCAGCGATGTCGTCCGGCCGTACGTCCCGTAGGTTGCAAGACCGTGTACACCGACGTTCGAGGGCTGCTCGTCCGATGTCGGGGGGTAGGTTGCTGGAGGCGGCAGACGACTGCCGTCGTAGATAAATGACAGAGATCCGGACACGCGCGTCCGGAGACAGAACCCGGCTTACAGGGCCTGCCGAAAAATGCAGAGGAGTGTCTTTTTCTAATGTGAAAGGCTCTCCTCTGTATTTTTTATTGAAGATTGAAGTCGGGAGTCGGTCGTAAGCTCCAAGCGCAGCCTTGAACTTGAATAAAAAATAAAAATTTGGTTGTTTTCTTTTTTGTGTGTAACTTTGCGCACTAAATCGGTACATGCGTACGATTCGAAATGGATACCGCGGAACGATATACGATCCCTTTCAAAGGGTTGAAGTCAGGTGTTTACGACTTCGAATTTCCGATCGACGGTGCGTTGTTCCGGAGCTTCGAAAGCCCCGACATCAAGGACGGCGACTGTTGCGCGAAAGTCCGTATGGAGCGTACCGAAAAACAGTTGGCGTGCGACGTCGTCATTTCGGGCGAGGTCGTGGTGCCTTGTGACCGTTGTTTGGAAGATTGTCGTTTGCCGGTTCATTTCGAGGGGCGCCTTTTGGTGCGGATCTCCGATGAAACGGGCGAGTATGACGGTGAGGTGATGTATTTGTTGCCCGTGGAGGAGACCTTGGATCTGACGCAGTATTTGTACGAAAGTATCGTTTTGTCGCTCCCATACCAGCGGGTACATCCCGAAGGCGGTTGCGATCCAGAGATGCTGAAGCGTTTCCGAATCGTTTCGAACGAGGAATTCGCGGCAATCGAACAGCAGGCAGCTCACGTGACCGAACAGCTCGGTGATGAACAGAAAGAGACGCTCGCCCGTTTCAAACGGGAATTCTTGACGGAGAGCGACGAGGAGGTTAAAAAGTCGTGACGACCGATGTTGGATGCGTGAAAGACAAGAAGCGGAGACCGAGAATAAAAGAGTTTGAAGAATTCGAGAAGAAAAAAATAGGATAAAAAAACTGAATAAACCTAAAGAAAATGGCACATCCTAAACACAAAGTCTCGTCGACCCGACGGGATAAGAGAAGAACCCATTACAAGGCTGTCGTTCCGACGGTCGTGACCTGCTCCAACTGCGGCGCAGCGACGCTCTATCACCGTGTATGCCCCGAATGCGGCTTTTATCGCGGTAAACTGGCTATCGAGAAAAAAGCGGCCGAATAAGGGGCCGTTTCCGTCTTTTCGATAGTTCGCAATCATCGTCATATCGACGATCGGTATCGTTTTGCATCGGGTTCGGGCGGTTCGATGGAAACATCGTAGTCACGGACGAAAGGCAGAAAGTTTCCGATCCGTATCGGTATTTCGCAAGGAATGCGTCGTCATCCGGCTGGATCGGATGGTTCGAATGAAAAAGTACCTTTTTCGGGGATGGACATCGGTCGGATTTCGATTCGGGTATACGGAACATCCGTAAGGATGCCGGTTCTTGATTCGATTTCGGATGATGTTCGTGATGCGGGTCGGGTACGGTAATCTAATCGCAGGAATTTTATGATTAAGATTGGTATTGATGCCATGGGCGGCGATTTCGCTCCCGAGGCGGCAGTCAAAGGTGCCGTGATGGCGCTCGATGGACTGTCTGCGGATAGCCGTATCGTGCTGTTCGGCGACGGAAAGCAGATTCGAGAGATTCTGGCTGCCGAAGGTTGCGCTGTCGATCGGTTCGATATCGTTCCGACGGCCGAGGTCATCGAAATGGGAGATCATCCGGCCAAAGCGTTTCAGGCGAAGACCGATTCGAGCATCGTCGTTGGCTTCGGCCATCTGGCAAAAGGAGCGATCGACGGATTTGCCAGTGCCGGTTCTACCGGTGCCATGATGGTCGGATCGATGTATGCCGTGAAGCCCATCGAGGGAGTTATCCGTCCGACGATTTCGTCGTCGATTCCGACCGTTTCGGGTCGGCACGCGCTGTTGCTCGACGTAGGACTGAACGTGGATTGCAAACCCGAAGTTTTGGCACAATACGGTCTGATCGGTTCCATCTATGCCGAATCGGTGCTCGGAATCGAACGTCCGCGTGTGGCCGTGCTCAATATCGGCGAGGAAGAGGCCAAAGGCAATGCTCAGTCGAAAGCGACGCACGAATTGCTGAAAGCGGATGCGCGCATCAATTTCGTCGGCAATGTCGAGGGTTCGCATATTTTCTCGGGCAAGGTGGCCGATGTCATCGTTTGCGACGGATTCGTGGGCAATACGGTGCTGAAGATGGCCGAGGGTCTCTACCGTATCAATCGTGCGATGGGTTGCGACAATGCTTTTTGGGAAGAGATGAACTACGAGAATATCGGCGGCACGCCCGTTTTGGGTGTCAATGCACCGGTAATCATCGGTCACGGATGTTCTTCGCCGAAAGCCATTCGGAGTATGATCCGTTCGACGGAACAGTGCATTCGGGCTGGACTGACCGACCGTCTGCGACGTGCGTTCAAAGAGGAGTAACGATTAACCAAATCAATAAATGAAAATACGAGCAGCTATTACGGGTGTAGGCCAATATCTTCCGGACTACATTCTGACCAACGACGAGTTGAGCCGTATGGTCGATACCAACGACGAGTGGATCATGTCCCATGTGGGCATCAAGACCCGTCACATTCTGAAAGGCGAGGGTATCGGTACCTCCTACATGGGTGCACGTGCGGTCACCAATCTGTTGGATAAGACAGGTGTCGATCCGATGGACATCGACGTGGTGATTTGCGCTACGGTGACGCCCGATATGTTTTTCCCGTCGACGGGTAATCTGATCGCCGATCAGGCCGGTTGTAAAAATGCTTTCGCCTATGACGTTTCGGCTGCTTGCAGCGGATTCCTTTTCGCGTTGACCACTGGTGCGAAATTCATCGAGGCAGGTACCAGCAAGAAAGTGATTGTCGTCGGTGCCGACAAAATGTCGTCTATCATCGATTATACCGACCGTTCGACCTGTCCGATTTTCGGCGACGGTGCGGGTGCTGTGTTGTTGGAACCGGCAACGGATGGAACGGGTGTCATCGATTCGATTCTCCATTCGGACGGTTCGGGCGAGTTGCAGCTTTACATGAAAGCCGGCGGTTCGCGTTATCCCGCCTCTCCTGAGACGATCGCCAATAACTGGCACACCATCATGTGGGACGGTCACGCTGTCTTCAAGGCTGCCGTTTCGAAAATGGCCGACGTATCGGTCGAGATGATGGAACGGCACAACCTTTCGTCGGATGACATCCGGTATTTGGTGCCGCATCAGGCCAATCTGCGTATCATCGATGCGACAGCCCGTCGGATGGGCATCACGTCGGACAAGTGCATGATTAACATCGACCGCAATGGCAATACGACGGCTGCGACGATTCCGACTTGTTTGTATGATTACGAGAAAGAGTTGCGCCCGGGTGATAATCTGATTCTTTCCGCTTTCGGAGGTGGTTACACTTGGGGTGCTATCTATGTGAAGTGGGCATACGATGGTTCGAAAGCCTAACAACGAGTTATATTTCTGATAAAAGAGGAGGACTCCTTTACATGAAGTCCTCCTCTTTTTTGTTGCTTTCATAAAAATGAACCCCGCAGAACTTGCGTTCAACGGGGTTTTCAGTGCCCAGGACAGGAATCGAACCTGCACGCCTTGCGGCACACGCACCTGAAACGTGCGCGTCTACCTATTCCGCCACCTGGGCATTGTGGAAATAACGGTGTGCAAAAGTAATACTTTTTTCGTAAAGTCCATACTTCTTACCGATATTTTTTCGAAAAGCTTCTATTTGCAAAAGAATTTGTATTGGAACAGAAGCAGATAGACCGTTGCGACCGAGATGTAGGCATCGGCCAAGTTGAAAATCGCTCCGAAAAAATAGTTTTGGCTGTCTACCAGAAACCGTAATGCGTTCGGTACGCTATTCCATTGGAATAACGGAAAATAGAACATATCCACGACCTTCCCCATCATGAATCCTGCGTAGTGTCCGCCGAAGTGCGCCACTTCGTAGGGCGTCGATGCCGAGAAAATCAATCCGTAAAATGCGCTGTCCAAGATGTTGCCCAGTGCACCGGCCAGAATAAGCGTGAGTCCTACGATGACTCCCGTCGGCGTCTTTTTTTCTTTGTTGAGCATCATGCTGCGAATCAACCAAACGAGGAATCCGACCAATCCGATACGGAACAGACCAAGCAACAACTTGCCCCAGTCGAATCCGCCGGAGGTTGCGATGTGCATGCCGAATGCCGCCCCGTTGTTCTCGATGAAGCGCAACTGGAACCAGTCCGGAAAGACAATGATGGATTCGTCGAGCAGCATGTGGGTCTTAACCCAGATTTTCAATGCTTGATCCGCTATGAGCAAGACGATGGCGAGTATCGATAATTTCTTGAAATTCATTTTTCTGCGTTTTTTACTTTGTGCAAAAATAGTAAAAAATCCGGAACACGGGCGCCTGACTTTCGGATTCCTCTATATAATATAGGTACCGGTCGATGTTTTGGACGAAGATTGTCCGTACGTCGTATGTTTTTGTCTTCGGATGCGCGGATTGTCGACGCGTTGTGCCGTCATCCCCTGTTTTTAGAGCCTTTTCCGGTATGAATTCCGAAAAAATGCAGATTTTTTGAAAAAAGTTGAAAAAATGTTTGCAAGTTCGGAATTTGTCGCTACCTTTGCATCCGCGTTTGAGAAAAACCGCCTGTCGGGGCCGATCGGAATACTGGAGACGATAGAAAGTGTGAGAAAGCCGGTTGCGAAACCGAATCCGATCGAAAGGCTGAAAACGACGATTTTTCGAAAAATGCAAAGTTCTTGAAGAAAAGTTTGCAGGATTGAAAAAGATGACTTATCTTTGCAGTCCTTTCGCACTACAAAGTGCGACGTTTTTTCAACACGGTTCTTTGAATTACTGGTTATATTTGAGAGAAAAAGAAATGTAGTATTTATCTGTCAAATTTCCTTTTAAGGATAATCGAATAGTCAGGACTCTAACAATACATTATTTCACTTTACAATGGAGAGTTTGATCCTGGCTCAGGATGAACGCTAGCGGCAGGCCTAACACATGCAAGTCGAGGGGCAGCGGGTAAGTAGCTTGCTACTTATGCCGGCGACCGGCGGACGGGTGCGTAACGCGTATGTAACCTACCTTTGACAGGGGGATAACATCGAGAAATTGGTACTAATACCCCATAACATCACCGGAGGCATCTTCGGTGGTTGAAAACTCAGGTGGTCAGAGATGGACATGCGTTGTATTAGCTAGTTGGTGAGGTAACGGCTCACCAAGGCGACGATACATAGGGGGACTGAGAGGTCAACCCCCCACATTGGTACTGAGACACGGACCAAACTCCTACGGGAGGCAGCAGTGAGGAATATTGGTCAATGGACGCAAGTCTGAACCAGCCATGCCGCGTGCAGGAAGACGGCTCTATGAGTTGTAAACTGCTTTTGTACGAGGGTAAATCCCGATACGTGTATCGGGTTGAAAGTATCGTACGAATAAGGATCGGCTAACTCCGTGCCAGCAGCCGCGGTAATACGGAGGATTCAAGCGTTATCCGGATTTATTGGGTTTAAAGGGTGCGTAGGCGGTTGGATAAGTTAGAGGTGAAATCCCGGGGCTCAACTTCGGAATTGCCTCTGATACTGTTCGGCTAGAGAGTAGTTGCGGTAGGCGGAATGTATGGTGTAGCGGTGAAATGCATAGAGATCATACAGAACACCGATTGCGAAGGCAGCTTACCAAGCTACTTCTGACGTTGAGGCACGAA